>ENA-UOTX01000030-UOTX01000030.1-compost-metagenome-genome-assembly--contig:-NODE-30-length-124390-cov-11.434315_pt1 | contig 124390 bp, 91 predicted proteins | sample MGYA00238143_ERZ746982 | MGnify/ENA primary metagenome ERZ746982 (study PRJEB28758, sample SAMN06268862) | compost metagenome | isolation source: single cell | place: USA: California, Emeryville, Joint... | reverse complement strand
CGGCGCCATGTTCAATCTGGGGTAGAGTTCTCGCAATCTGTTGCGCCATAAATAGTACAGCCTCCCGTGTCTGTTCCAGCTTTTGTTTTCGTTGATCAAATCCTAACGTGTATGATTTACGGATGTCTTTATCACCCATTTCATACGCAGTTACACCATTTTTGAACTCAATTATCTCAAATAGTTTATCAGTGAGTACCGTCAGTAAGTGACTTAAAGAGGAAATCTTCAGGAGATTCGAAGAGATGATTTCTTCGATATTTGTGAAGTAGGTGTTTAGGCTGCTCAGAAACCCTCTTCGTTTATCTCCATGAATTCTTAAGAATCGCTCACAACTTTCGTTGATTGACTGAATTCCGTTGTGAATATAGGCTGATAGGATCTTATTACTTCCCAAATCAGCATTTTCGTTTCCATAGATCAAGCTTCTCGCCTGGAACACTTTGGTGTCATTTAGAATAACTTTAAGATTCTCTTCTAGTTCCTCAATGGCAGAAGTGAAGAACAGCTGCATCTCTTTATGATGCACCTTCTTCTCTGCGCCTAGAGAGGAATCCCAACTAGCTTCCTCGTTTTCTATGCTAGGCTCTTCTTTTACAACGCTTTGGAGATCAATTCTGCTTTTAAAAGGCACCTCCTTCAATTTATCGTCTTTCATCAACTTAACTTCTGTTTCTGATCTAACTTCGGGAGTTCTCTTACTCGGAGGGCCACTCTCAACTCCAACACCAACACCGGCCACACTCGTGAAGGTGTATTGTCTGCCGGTGTTGTTTTTTGTGTCAAGTGCTTCCATAGACCTTTTAGGAGTCCCAGTTCGTCTTCTTGAAGGGCTTACTGTCTTGCTCCTATTGCTTCCAGATGGCGTTTGCACGCCCGGAGTCTCAGGAACACTTTTTTTATTCTTCTCAGGGACATCTTTAGCTTCAGCTCTCTCTAATTGAATTAGTTTTACTTCTTCCATCAGTTTCTGCCTTTTTTTCTCTCGCAACGTAAAACTTGCAGTACTAATCGATACTCCTTCTTCTGGCACATTACTGAGACTCGGAATCATGCTCCCTCTACTCACTACGAGGCTTTGTCTCTGACATAATTTTTGGATTTTTCTGGTTTGTTCAATGAGTAGATCCTGCATTGCTTTTACATCAACGACTTTTCTCTCAATCGCAGTTTGAAATGAAGCCAATCTCTCTTTATTCACCACTTTTGTTGGAGTTTTAGCTATCAAATCGAATTCCTTGACGAATGAGAGGACAAAATCATGCAGCTGAGCCTGCTCGTTTAAAATATTGACTTTTGTTTTTTGCATATGCTCCATCATTTTTTGGAAATCTCTAATAGCATCATAAAATCTGTCAATATGTTTGAAATTAACGCGCTCTGCATAGTCCTTGAGTAGTGATGCTTGAATTGAACCGACTCCAATTTCTGTGGAAGGTCTAAAACTTATTATGTCAGTAATTTTTCGAGTATTGCTTCTCTCTGAACTCCGATTACGTCGATGAGTTGGAAAAATAGGTTGATTCCCTCCAAAGAACGCACTTTTTTCTATACTCGGTGTTGCTGTAGGCATCCTTGCTGGTGAAAGGTCAGTGTAATCCTCATATTTCGGCTCTTTGAGTGTCTGATGCCAGACAAGATCTAAATTTTTCTTCAGCGGAGAAGGATTTGCCCCAGATTTCAGATATCTCTCCACAAGAATTTGCCTCTTGTCTGCGGAAAGGTTTTTCTCTCGTCTCAGTTTGAGAGGGCTTGCAAAATTTGTGAAACTGCTGTTGCCTTCTCCTTTACTCGAAATTTGACTATGAGTTGAGAGCCGGGACTTTGGTAGTGCAAAATGTTTGGTTGTGCTAAGAGTGCTCATAATTTCGGAGAATTCAAAGTTTAGATTTGAGGGATTGGCTTTAAGCAAATTGAGTTTGGCTAATGAATACATTTTTGATGTCGCGCTCTCTGAATTCGAGTGTGAGAGGTTAACAAACCGCGGAGGCGTCTTTGACATCCTTACGCGGACTCTGCTAGATGGAAAATCTGTTTTTATTGGTTTCGAGGGTTCTGCAGACATGCTGAAATAACCAATGATAAAAGTTAATTTAATATTGAAGTTTCAATAACTTTTAAATAAAACTATTGATCGATTAATTGATGTGATATAAAGTCTTATGAGTCTTTCAGTTGTCCTCTCCAATTCAGAATAAAGACCAAAGAGGCAGTCGATAAAGTCTATGAAAATTAGCTATCATCGCTGAAATATCTATGGATTTACAAATCCGAGATTTAAGAACGACTGAATTGATATAAAATTCTAGCAGATGAGGTATATATTTGATCTCTTGATGCGCCCAGGGTAATTGCGAAAGAACCGCAAATTCTCGAAATGAGAAGAAAGTAGAGAAATGCAAGAATTTGGTGGATTTACCTAAAATTCTCAAGAGATGATCCTTGGAAAGAATGTACAGACATTAAAGATCATAGAATGTGTTTAGAAATTAAATGAATATAAATCTCGAAGAATATACGAAATCAAACCTTTTTGGAGTTTAATATGAGATTTAAGGATGCAACCCAATTCTCTCACTGCTATTAATTATTCGTTCCTCCAAGAAATGTATCTAGTATTTTGATGCACCTTGAACTGATTTGATCGCATTTATGTGTGCTAATTTGTTCAAGTATGTTTATTCCATTTAGCTCTTTGAATTTATCTAGGACTGGGTTCGGCAGGTTTTCACAGTATCTTTCACTGTTGTGCAGAATTTGGAAAAGGGTATCCAAAGAGCAGATAGCGATTTCAGAATTATTCGATTCTATATTCTTAAGCACTGCGGAAAAAATTTCTGCCGAAAGAATCAAAGGAAGGTCTTCTTCACTACAGATGGAGACTGCAGTTAGAATGCATCTCATGGCCTCGACTCGAGTATCAGTGCTATCCTCCACTAGGATCCAGGCAAGTCTTGAGATGACATCGACCTCATTTAATTTTTCCAATGACTCAGGATATACTGAAATCAAGTTAAATAGGATCTTGCAGGTTTCTCTCCTTCTCATTGAGCTAGGATCGCTCAAGTATCGTTCCAACGCTTCAAAAAATCCTTTGCTTATGAAAAGCTATGAATAAATAAATGATTGTGAGACGTAAGCAAAGAAGATGAACCTACTTGAGCATATTTTTTGTTCGAGGTTGCAAAATAGCTGCAGAGCCTAAACGTTAGCAACCTTATTCGACTTTTGGCACTCTGATCAAGAAATGGAAGAGCTTTTTCAATGATTCGGGTATTTAATGCTGCGAAATCAATCCTCTCGGGTTCTAAATCTTCACAGAAATTACAAAAGGTCCAGAGCACGTGCTCTGTGATGGCCTCATCTCCGAGTGATATCAGATCAACAATAAGAGGAAGCGCCTTTGAGAGCTAATTAGAAATAATAGCTATGTCTATAAATCTGCTCAAGTATGCCTTACCTTGCTCAATAAAGAAAAATGAGGTCCACGAGCTATGTTCGAGAGAAGCCAAATAGCTGTTCTGAGAATTTCCATCGACTTTTGATTCAGACAAATGATTGTGGTAATTTTCTCAGTGATATTCTTCGCAAGAACTGCATCTCTGATCGCATCTTTGTCTCCAACCAGATTTGCAAGCGTCCAAAGACACTTTTTTCCAAAATAATAATGAATCAAAGGATTCAATAGAGATTTACGTTTTCAAGAAACACTCCACTTGCATAATCAAGAGCCTCAGTTAGTTTGTCCAGAATCTCATTCTTTATTGCGTGCTCGACATAGATTGAGTCGCCAGCAGTAAAATTGCATAGCGCCCAAGAAGCATTTTCTTGTAGTTTGGGATAATTTGAATATGTGTCGCTTAGAGTGCTGATCAGATGCTGAATGACCCCAGCTTCCATAAACAAGTCACAAACTTGGTTAAAACTGGATTTAGGTCTCGCAAGTGATTCTCTGATTTCAGCTGTGGCTCGCTCTGCAAGGTCGATATCTCTCACCTGAATACTCTTAAAGAAATCGGCTATTATTTCGGCTGGTTCTCTTAGATGCTTCTAAGTACAGGTCCAAGTGTTAGAAACAACTCGAATTTGGCATTTATTACTGCTGAAGCCTTGTCTTCGGGTATGACCGCCAACTTGAGAGCAAATTTGAGTCTTTTTTTATTGAGTTCATCATCACGTTTTTTCTGGCGAATCTCCACCATGAACTGTGTCTTTTTAGCTTGAAACATGTCACCTGATCGCTCTCTCATGTCCAACAGAGATAAACTTTCCATTTGTAAAATAGGAATAACAGGTCCCTATTTTGTAATTAGTTTTTTATTTGCCTATTATTAAGTGTTAACACTAGCCAGCTGAAGTAGCTGATAGTTTGAACTGATATGCTGGCTTCATCTAGACTTTCACACTAACCAAACTCTATTCTGTTCTTCCAAGCGCTGATAATTAATAAGAATGCCAAAGCTCATATATTCTACGTCTTGAAAACTCAAATCGCTTATCTGCTTAAAAATGAGCTTGGATTTACCTGCTTGGATCATTCATTAAACATGAGTAATAAGCTAATCAGAAAACTACTTGGTGTTCTACCAGTCAAAAGATTCGATCATACGAGATGTTCAGTGTTTCCAGAGAAATTCTCCGTGTCCTATCTGATCAGAATTGAACAAAAATATGCCTCACTTCAAATTTTAGGATTAGATCCAAAAATGCTCTTTCCTTATTTGATCTCTCAAGTTGTTAAAAAAAAAAAATTGGTTTCGATATCGGCTCTGAGCAAGGGCGTGGAGTTGGAGAGAATAAGCTCACATGTAGAAAAAAAATTTAGATAATTATTTAAAAATAATTCCAAAACACATTACCAAAAGAATGCGAGGAAAGTCATTTGATCTTTTTTAAATTATCGCTCAGAGCTGGCCCATTGAGTATACTCTCAAATGAAAAACTCCTTATAGCCTATATTTAATTTTCTGATAAAAGAGGTAGAGCTAATTCACTTATTTCGTAGTAAGTTGCAATAAAATAATTTTTAATCCATATAAACTCTCACCCTTGGTGAACTCAAGCACAAAGTAGCCATAGATCCCTTTAATTCTTCATTAATTATCCCAATCAGCAGGTCTAAGAGTGGTGATAAAAATGATTCAGAGCCAAGAAATAACACAGGTTCAGAACCATTGCATTCATTCGAATGGATCATCTAACTGTACTGCGGTCTCATTAGAATCAAGAACGAATTGCTGATCCTCAGAGCACGATACAGACTACCAACAAAATAGCTCAATCGAACGATGAGCAGATTCCAGAACACAGGCTCAATTTGAAGCAGGAGTATGGGACAGACACAACCTCACAAAATCAAAATAACACAAATACAATGACTAATTTCTCGATCCTTGATACTCCAGCGAATGAAGTGTGGGCAGAAATCAAAGTAAAGGACAAAAGCATCCAAAAACGGTGCTATCATATTTCTTTTATATACAATTCGAGGTTGATTTCACTTAACAAATATAACCCTCTAAAAAACTCAAAATTAGACTATATGTTCATGGTGGATACGAGACCAACAGTGGAAGACTCTCTGATTTTGCGTATATTGAAATAAAAGAAGATTTTTCATTTGAAAAGTGGATCAAAATTGAAACGAAAAGCGCTGTTAAACCCAGTATTTCTTATTACCTGTTTTTAGTTAGTCTAACAGCATTCTCTTTCTCTTTTTTCCGTTTAAGAGGGTTTATGTCGGCATAGTGGAACAGTCTGGCAAAATACTCTCTACATTTTTGGAGGGCAGCAGAGCAGTACAGATAACACCAACGATCTCTGGGCTTTCAATCTTGAAGATAACACTTGGAATAAAATTGAGCACGACACACCAAAAGTTAAAGTTCCTTCTCTTGACTCTCATTCCGGACTGCTACATGTAGACAGTGAGGGAGAACCTCATTTAATCGTCACTTGCGGGTTTATTGGAGATGAACTGGGGGATTATACAAACCAAATAATGAGCTACAACATCTCCGTTAATAAATGGGAGATCTTATTTCCTCATACTACAATCAAAAAGAAAAGCAACTCAGGGGCCTTTCCGAGCCCGAGAGGAGGCCATGCAGCAATAATCAACGATGGCCTGCTATATATTTTCGGTGGAACTGAAGGCGATAAGCGATTTAATGATATGTGGACCTTCAACTTAAAGACCAAGCTCTGGTGTGAAATTACTTACAGTGGAAACGTTCCTGATGTAAAAAGTTTCGTTACAAAATCGTTAATTGATTGAACTAGCCAAGGAGTGGTCATACCCTGAATCAGTACGATAAAGATCATTTCGTTCTATTTGGAGGATTCCAAGACATCGCACATGAGCGAGACGATTTGATGGTTTTTAATATAGCTACCTCAGAATGGCAAATAGTGGAGCAGGAAAGTATGCAAGGAAAATCTCTTCGCAAGGCGTCGTTTCTAGTTGAAGAGGGCCGAAGCAAATCTCCAACAAGGTTGCCAGAAAGAAAGAAGAGTCCATCTCGTAGAATAACTCTGTCTCGTTCGCCATCACGATCACCTGAACGGAAAAGTTCAATTAATATGATAATAGAAAGACAGCAATCAAATGCTCAAACCATGCCAGTAGACAATAATCGGTCCATGGCAACTATCAATGAAGAAACTTATCAGAAGTACAATAAAAAAAAAGACAACAGCGACATAAACAAGATGGTATTGCTGAAAAATTTCGAGGTAAATGATCAAAAACTCAAAGAAAGGCTGTCTATTCCAACTCCAACCACAGAAGCTATGAAACGGTCAATTATAGGCTTAGTTTCGAAGAAAGTTACTCAGAATACTCAACTTTCTCCCGACAAAGATAAAGAGCTCAATACTACAAAAGGAACAAACTTTGAGCATGCATCCTTGGTTGGTTTGAATAATGGTCAGGTAGTGCTTGAAGGAAAAGTATGGGGTAAACGTCCGAGTGCTCGAGATGGACATACCGCTCATGTGCATAAAGGGATGCTAGTAATCTTCGGAGGGGATCGCCATAAGATGACGTTCAATGACATCTATATCTATCATCTAGATAAGGCGCTAGAGAGTCCAAGACTCGAGCGGTAGTAGACCAGATGGTTATAGGCTAAGGAGAGTGTGTAGATTGAAAAATACATCTCTGTGTAATAAGATTAGAAATTAGATCTTTTGTATGTATTCTCTCAGCTACTTCGGCGATGGTTACAGTAGCAAGACCCCCCAAAAAAAAGCAATAATAGTCAAAAGATGTTTAGAATCGAGCCCACTAATCTTTCCCAAAGAATTACACTGCAAATTGCAATGATCTAAAATCGTTGTTTCTTGAAAAATTTTGCAAGAGTGCAGGCATTTTAAAAGAAAGACTGTAAATTAGCAAAGGGTCCACAAGAAAATCATTAGTGTTGCTGATTTGACGAATCCATTCTGATAGATACAGAGATGCGCCTTTGCCTCGATCAGCATATGCTCTTTCCGATGATTTTGCACCATACAAATTTATTCGAATTAATAAAACTATCAAGCATTCAATTCCAAAAAAGCAATGTATGTTTCAGTTTGCAGCTGAATTGTTCGAACTGAATCGTCACGTTTTCTTTCATGTCCCTGATCTTAGTCGAAATGAGAAGGGAGTCTCATTTCATGTTCATTTCAGGAAGATGCTTCTAAGGCCAATTTGAGAAAAGTATTTTTTTTCCTATCGAACTTATGTTTCTTCTAAAATCGGTGGGAGAAAATTTAGAAAAGTAAATCAAAAAAAAAAATTCAAAAGAAAAATAATTCAAAATAAGCACTAAACTAGCTATGCAATACCCACCTTACAACTATCCAATGCCTATGAACCCAATGATGGGCAGAAACTTCACACCTAACCCACCGGCTGCATTATATATCGGAAATCTCGACGAAAATGTCCATGAAGAACAACTTTATGCTCATTTTACCAAATATGGACAAGTTCACTCCGTAAAGATTGTTAAAGATAGAGTGACGGGAAGATCAAAAGGATTCGGATACGTCAATTTCTACAATATCAAGGAAGGTATGAAGACTCTCTTTGTCATTTTTGACCTAATTTATTATTTTTTCGACAGCTGAGAACGCTCGTATGCTCTCACAGTACGAGAAGGTTGGCAGGAATCCGATCCGAATTTTACATAAGGGAACCCCTTTAAACCCCGAGGCTAACCTATTTGTAAAGAACATCGATCCGGCAGTGACACATAAAGAACTTCATAACTACTTTAGCAAATGTGGTCCTGTTGTATTGGTGAAAATTGCCTCCGACAAGGCAAGCAACAGCCTCGGCTATGGGTATGTTCAATTCGAGAAACCGGAAGATGCCAATAAAGCCATTGAAGAGCTTAATAACACTCAACTCAAAGAACAACAAATTGGTGTTGAAAAGTTCAAATCTAAAGACACTAGAGATGTGACAACTAATAACAATCTTTACGTGAAACATCTTCCAGAAGGAAAATCCCAGGAAGAGATTGAGAAGCTCCTTAATGTAACAGCAAAACCTAGTTTCCGCTTCATCCTTTTTTCTTACATAATAGGAGGTGTTCGGAAAGTACGGCAAGGTGCATTCCTTACTTGCAATAAGCAAGGATGGGAAGACTTGGTCAGCGTTTGTTTGTTATGAAAGCCGAGAAGCTGCCGAGGCAGCATTGGAGGAACTTAACGGGAAAATTACCCTAGGTAATCCAATATTCTTAGATTTCCGAAACTGATTGCGATGTAGAGGGTGCTGATCAACCGCTTTATGTGAATTTGCATGCGAGTAGAAACCGCAGAGGCCAAGATCAAGGAGATAACCCAACTCAAAGCATGAGCCTCTTTATGAAGAATTTGAAGCCAGAAGTTACTCAAGAGGAAATCGTTGGAGCCTTGAAAGCTTTTGGAGAAATTGCAAGTGTATCCTTGAGACAGACTGAACATGAAGGCAGGAAATATGGAATGGCTTTTATAAACTTCAAATATTCAAATGATGCCTCTAGTGCCCAAACCTTTGCTAAAGATAAAGAAGAAGTGAAGGGTCTGTTTTATGAGAATAGGCCTTACATTGGATTCCTGATGAGCAAAGAGCAAAGAGAAAAATTCAAACAGCTTAAGCAAAACGCGGCGATTTTCCAGCAAAGTCAGTTTATGCAAAAACCGATGATTCCAATGTATCAGCCTCAATTCCAGCTAGGCTTTTATCCTCCCAATTTTGGAGGTATGGGAAGATTCCCTCCTCAGAACCAAATGCCACCACAGCAGCAAATGCAGCAAAGACCAAATTGGATGGGTGGTCAATTCAATCAACCACATCAACAGCAACCCATGCAACAATCTCAACAGTTCAACCAACAGCAACAATTCAATCCTAACTACCGAGGACAGCAACAAATGCACAGAGCTCGACAAGGAGCGTTTGGAGCCCAAGGCCAAAGAGCTCAAGGAAATCGCCCATACCAGCAAGGCCAACATCAACAACAGAGACAAGGTCAGGACACCCAAGGTTTCACCAAGGGAGGTTACCAAAAACCAAGACAAAATCAACCTCAACCTCAACCTCAAAAGCTCCAAAACGAGGCAAACCCATCTGTTCAGAAAGAGCAGACTTCCAAACCAGAGACTCAGGGTTTGCAGCTAACTGTCCAGAATCTCAAAGACAAACTCGACGAGTTCTTGAGATTGGACCAAGAAAGACAAAGAAATATTCTTGGAGAAATGCTCTTCCCAAAAGTGTTGGGACTCGCAGGACCTGTTAACGCTCCTAAGATTACTGGAATGCTTGTTGATTTCGACGTACTATCCGTTCAAGAAATTCTTGAACTGCTTGAAGACAACGAGGTTCTCAGAGAGCGCGTTCAGGAAGCAGAAGAGCTCATTGCCCAAGAAGGTAACTAAGGAGCAATTTGAAAGTAATATCTTTCACGGGTAAACGTAAAATCAGCGAGAAGTCAAGATAGATTAATTAGCCGTTACATGGAAATTTGCATAAAGTTGTTCTTCAAAAACCTACCAATTAGGCTTAGCATTATGTGAAAGATCTGATACAATTACTACAGTATTATGAATGGTTTTATTGAAGTTATCCCCCAGCCTTGATATAAAATCCTGAAAACATCAGTTTTTGCTCTAAGCCCATAGATAGAAGGTTAGAGTGAACAAAAACAAGATCTATCGATTCTAATGATATCGAAATGCCATTCAACAAACATTTTTGACTCTAAAATATCGATATTTTCAAACAGATTTTTCTCAATGAGATTAAATTATTTTCAAAAATACTGTATCTAATAGAATTGCAGTTGTAAAGAATTAACTGATAAAATCTTTTAAAATTTGAAATACAAATAATTCAAAACAAGTAGATCGCAAATCTTAGCGACACTATGCATATTCAGAAAAGAAGCAGTCGACACGTTGAACATTTTGTTGATGTTCGAAGATCTCGAGACAATCAAGTGAATTTTCTCACTTCCAAATTGAAGCAAGAAGCTCAAATGAAAGAATTCGCAAAATTTGAGAACAAGGGAAATGTCCTCGCTGTTAAAAATGAGCTGAAAGAAGGCTTGGCTCGACTCCGAGAGCATCACAAACGGACCATTGAAGAGAAGAGAGCTAAACTTCGAGAAATGCTGAATCATGAACAAGACATGCTCGTTGAAGAAATTAAGGCAATGGAAGAAACTCCTGAGAAAATCCGTCAAAAGATGCTTGAAAGAGTGAAGTATCTCAAAGCCGTAAAAGAGGAAGCCCGCCAAAAATTTGTCCAAGAGCAAATGGAACGCCGGTTCCGTGATTCAGCTGATGAGCTGAGAAAGGTTGAATGTGAGGTGGGAGAACTTAAAACGACCTATCTCAGAGACATTCAGATGATGGAAAAGCAGAAGCTCCTAGAAAAAGAATACGAAGGTAAAATGGTGTTTCTCCTTACTAAATTATAAACAATTGGATGCTTTAGATGAAATGATCTATGCTGAGCTATGGAACCGTGACAGACTCCGCAAAGAAAGAGCTGAAGAGGAGAAGCTCCTTGAACGAAAGAAAGTGAATGAAGAGCGAATTAGGGTATTGAATGCTCAAAAAGAGATGAATGAGAAGACCAGACAAGACCAAAGAGATTTGCGAGAAATGGAGAAGTCTATGCTGGTATTAAGCTTATCTGTCTTAGGAAAAAACTAACCAAGATATAATTCTAATAGCGCGAAAACTGGAGAGAAGAAGAGGAAAGAATGAAAGAGCAGCAAAGACAGCAAGCCATTATTAATCGCAGTTTGAACGAGCAGTTGCTCGAGCATAACAAAAATCAGAGATTTTTGAAGGAAGCCATTGTAAGACAGGAGAAGCAAGTTGACAAACAATTGATCGATGAAAATGTTCGCCGTGAGCAAGAAATGGAAAGAATTGAAAAGGAAAATAGGGTGAGGACTTATTCATTGAGAAAATTCACAGCTGATGAATTGCTTCGGTAGGAACGAATCCAAAGAGAGAACCGTGAGTTCTTGCTGAACTTTATGAATCGTACAGATGAGTTAAAGGTCTATGAGAAAGAACTTGAGAGACTCATCCATGAGCAGAGTGAGGAACAATGGAGAAAGAGACAGGAGGTCTGGAACAAGGAAGAGGTAATCGATATTGAATAGGAAGCGGTCTGCTAACTTTTATTACTATATAGAATGCAAGAATTGCTCTCATGTATGACGTGTATAAGAATCGAGAGGAAGAGGTGATGAAGAAATGTAATTTGAATAGCTCAAAACAATCGTTTCTCATGAACGGAATTCATTAGTGGCAAACAAAGAACAAGGAAAAATTGAAAAAGAGATAGAGAAGGATCAAGTGACTAAAGATATTGAGCAATATGAGAGAGAACAAGAGGAGAAACGTTTAAAGAAATATCAGGTATATAAAATAATCCCTGGATTGATGGATTTAATAACTCAAATTGATTCAAGGTGAATAAAGGACATCAACTTGAAATCGTATCACAAGCAGCTACGAAAGAAGAATTGAGGAAGCAGATGCTAAAAGAAGAACTGGAGAGAGAAAAAGCGGAAATTCAGGCACAACTTGAATATATCCAATGGGTCAAAGCAGAAAAGGAAAAAGGAAAGCAAGCGGTAAAAGCTTGGAGAGAATCATTACAATATTAATTCTTTTCTGAAATTAGCTCGAGCATTTGAGGAGACAGAAATTAGCAGATATTACAAATCTCGTGTAATTTGATGCTGCAAACGACATCTTGTTGCGGATATATTAATGAAATGAGGAGAAACCCTCGCAATTCAGACCCTAAAGCCATACACATTCTTTAGCATAAGATGAACAGATATAATACCTATATATCTAGTTGTATTATTTATTCTTTGTTATTGTCAAATGCGACAATCATACTCATGTTTAGATTCCATTAAAACTAATTGATTTGAGACAAAATGTTTGTCTTGCTGATATCTATTGCAAATAAGTCGTAAGAATTAGGCAGTTTGAGTTATTGCTATTTTTCACAGAGTAAAAAGTTAGGGAAGATGTGTAAGTTTTGCTTTGATAGGCCAGATAAGACATTTCATGATGTCTCCTAAGTATTCGAAGGTGATTCTGTTAGAATGAATTATCGTTGCCTTGTAGGTAAGACTATCTTGATGTAGAATCTTCGACTTGATGTCTGACCTCACTGCTTATCTCAGGGCAAGAGCCGTTGTGCATGCAAGAAAATAATAGATCTTAAAGAAACCGGAAAGCATCTATTGAATTGCTTTTTTCTCGAGAGAATTCTCAAAGAAACAATCTCAATCCAATTTGGAAATCATGAGCATTGATAAAACTGGAAACTTTTCTATTTCACTCAGATAGTCCCTTGATTTAATGTATTTTAGATATTGTCCTTGCCTTTCTCTCTAGTCTAAAGACTAAGCTCATATCTGTTGGATGATTGTAGAGGTTTTGGAGAAATGTGGGGCAAAAATGACTATACACAAGCCTTTTCTTAACTGCTCGAATGATTACATCATAGTTTCTGTCTTCAAACAGAAGGATTTAAATTTGATTTGAAGATTAACAGAAACATCCACACTACCGATAAATGATCGTTAGATCTTCGAATTTAAATAGCAGAAAATATCTTATTAATTTGAAAAGATATATTTAAAATTCGGTAGTAAAAGGCAGATGGATAATTCTTTTCTCCAGAACAAGGAAAATATCCTCTATCCGCTTCCGAAGACTGACCTCTCTCGTACTCTTTCTGAGAATACCAACAATAGCACCTCCTTACGTGCTAAAGGCAAGTCGAAAACCCAAAAGAATGTCAACAATACTGTGAGAGCAGGTGATTGGGTCTGCCTCTTATGCAACAACTTGAACTTCTCCTTCAGGAGTGAATGCAATCGGTGTGGATTACAAACTAAGAAGCAAAACTATATTCAAAACTTAATGATCATCTCAGAGAAGCCTGGAACCACTACAGTTCCTGAACGCCAACCTCTGAAAGATCTCACTAACATCCAACACATACCAAAAGAAACACAAATGAAGAATGAAGAAATTAACATTGAAAAGCTGTTCCCAACCGACTTTTCATTTGACCTTGGCCTCAATATGAGAAGTCAAAGCCAGCCGGCAGAAACTGTTGAAAAAGAACCTCTTCGGTTCCAGAACAATTACGGATTCGAGAGTGTTGTCTTGCTTACACCTCCAAGAGTTAATCTCAGAATCTTTGGTGCTCAAGAAAGCACAAATGAAAAGCAATCTTCTAACGGGAAATTTTTGCCACCTTATCAATCTCCACAGGAGCTTCCTTCTATTTCCCCAATTTTGCGAAGAGTATTCGGAAAGGAAGCCACCGAATCCAATGAACCTTCTGCAAAACTCGAGAATCTGCCCAGCTACAAGCGTAACTTAAGCTTTGCGGAACCTTCTGAAATGCAGGTTCAAAGACTTCAAAGAGCTGTCTCTTGGAACTGTGACGAAGAAAAACCATCTGAAATCTCATACTTGAGAGAAATAGAAAATTTCATTCAGGGTGAACAGCCAAATAACATGAATGCGCCTGGGCTATACTCAAACCCAATTCCTCAGCAAATGTTCAATATGAAACCTTTCGCTTCTCAGAATGAGCCGATTCAATTCGGATGCGTGAGGCCAGTTACTTTACCTTTTCTTGAGGAATTTACGGCCAACACCCAACAATTCGTACAACAGCAGCCACTGCAACAGTACATGCAAGAACCTCAGGTCAAGAAAGAACGCAAAGCAGACTGGGTATGTGCAAAATGCAACAACTTAAATTATTCTTTCAGAAAAGCGTGCAATCGATGCCAAATGAATAAGTAAATAGTCCATCTCTATTGACTAACAAAAGTATGTCCATGAACTCTGTCAATCTATCCATAGGAATTCTAAGTGAGTGGTCAGAATGTCCTGGAGTTGTATATTTCTTGTGTTTATTTTCGGTTAAGGAGAGCAAATATCAAAATTTAACGTTATAAATGTCGGATGATCTGTGTGACCTATTTTAATTGTTATCTCTCTGATGTTCTTGATGTCGAATTATGTATCTGCAAAATGTTATGAAAGTGAACAATTCCGAATTTGCCCTCTCAAGATGATTTCATATCGAGTGTGTGTTATGCTTTCTTTCGTGTGTGTTTTGGTGAAGGTAATTTGTGTGACAAGGAAGTGCTTATAATCTTTTTCGACTATCTGATTCTATCAACACCCTTCAATTCAAGCATTTCCCTCATTCAAACTATGTTATGTTATTTTATGTTTTTGTTGCTGCTTTTATTGATGAAGTCACTATGCACCATTTCTTTTTGGGATCATGTCTCCATGAAACCTCGCATTCGGGCTAAAATGGTTCTTTGAAGAAATATGGATTTTGTTCTGATTAAATTGAACACTTTGGAATTTCGGCACAATCTCAATTGTATGTTGACTACAATTTCAAAGGGATATATTCATTAATGCTTTTGAGTCTTCATGCCTGAGTTTTTATTTAAAAAACCTATTACTTATTTTTCAAAAAATCGATTAATACTAACGACACTCCAAATAATCCCTCGCCAGAAAAATGGTAGCAGTACTTTCCAATCATGACTCAGTAATCGCATAGAATAGCTCCCGGTCCATGAGTCCGTCGAAAGATTCCGAAGCAAAACTACTAGAATCTAGAGCTCTTAGGAAGAAAGCTGAAGAAGATGCAACATTGCTTGCAAATCGTATCGCTCTGCTACAGCTCGAAGAGAAAAAAGCCCTTAAGAAGATTGAAGAAACCCGGAAAAAAGCTCAGGAAATACTTGAAGTTAAAAAGAGGAACATCGAAGCTCAGAAACAGAAAGAAGAGGTCTATTGCAAAAACCAAATAAATCGAAAATGAATCGATTTCTCAATGTAGTTAGCGAAGAGAAAGAAAATCGAAGAAGCTCAAAAGATTGCACAGAATCAGCGCTTAAAAGAGCAGTTGAGACTAAACCAGCAAATTAGTCGCAGCCAAATGATATCTAAAGTTAAAGAAGATGCCAGTGTCATAAAACAAACAATCAAAGTAAATTTTGTTTTCTGTTCGCAAGTGAGGGAAACACATGTATAATCTTAACAGGAAACAAAAGAGCAAGCAGCCATTCTCAAAGATGAAGAAATTATCAAAAATGCTCAAATAGCTCAAAAGATTAGAGAGAAAGAAAAGGTCATCGAAGATAAGAAAAAGAAAATATTGGTATATGAAAAGATTTAATACATAGTTCCGAATCTTCTTGTGAATAGGAGGTGAAAAGAGAGGCTGCTAAGAAGAATTACGAAGAAAAAATTCGACTTGAACAAGCTGCGAGAGAAAAGAAAGAGGTCAGTTGAGATGTTTTTTTCTTTGCTCCTCATTATTTCTGAATTACAGTACGAAATTTCGAGACTCGAGCAACTAGAAATGGAAATGATCGAAAGACTTCAAAATACAAGGAGTCTACAACAATCGGCATTTGAAGACCTTGAGAAAGTTCTGACAAGCTCGACATCCCGCCTAAATACTTAATGCGAACAGTTTTCCCTTCTTTATGGATTGTATAATCTTAGTGCTCTCATTTCGTCCTAGTTAGTCTTGGAATAATCGTCCAATTGCATCTGAATAAATTGCAAAGAGTTGCTCCATTACGCACTGAGGACTTGCTAAACTTTAAGCAATACAGTCGAAATTTGTTTCAGGAGAAGCTAGGAGATCTACAAGAGTTAAAATATTTTCATCAGAGCAAACATCATTGCCAATTTCGTCCCCCCTCTTTCAGAGAGAGAGAATTGAAATTAGAGCGACTTTTGAAGTTTAAGGCACATATCAGTTAATTATCATTTTACACCATAGAAGATATACAATCTGACAAAAATTAAATCAATACTATAAGGAGGAGAAGGGATCAATGACTGAATCAGATTATTTGAGTATGAGCTGAATTCGTCCGACTTTATAAATGCATACTGATATAGTCAGATCACCAGAACCTAGGCAGAGATGTAGTCTCTTTATTGTCTTTAAGGCCCTCCAGAACACTTTCATAAGCTTGTTTCATCATTTTGAAGTAAACTTTCATTCCTCCAAAAATGGATAGAACGCCATTGATGACTGTAGTGAGCGTGCAAAGCATTGATCCAAACACCGCAATTCCAGCTGCTCCAGGCATTGTCTCTTGTAACGCCTCAAACACACAATAGATAAATCGGCCAGCCACGTATGCAAAACCACTATAGGCTGCTGCTTTTGGATATTTCATACCAGCCAGCAAGGTCCAAGTCATCATTGAAGTGGCATTCATGAAGGAATTGAATTGGATACGGTCCGCAACATTATATTTAATCCAAAAGTTTTGAGGAGCAACCAGCATTCTTCCTAATCGAGATTTCTTCTTATTCAAAGCAGGATCAGCTGCCAGACTTTGTTTGCTGTCGTCATCAGAAAGTTTGTCAGTACTTACTGGCTCCTTTTTCGCTTGATCTTCTGTTTTTTTGAGTCTAATCTCCTGTTGAAGCTTCCAACGATTTCTGACTTCCTTGATGATTACATACAGAGGTGACGTGACAAACACTTGTATTCCAATGAGTCCAGCTGCAATGCAGGTGTATTTGTAGCTCTTAAAGAATGTGGACACTTCAGATACCTTGTTGAATACTGACATCACCATTTTCTCTAATTTGACAGTTCGAAAAGTATAAAACTATCGAATAATTAGAAAATATGTATCTGTAGTTAAAAAAAAAAGGAGAATCGAATCAACACAATTTTACCTGGAACTGTCAAGTCCCTTATAGCTCCTTATGGTTAAAATATGAGTCTCTATGTTTTCTTTCAAGTGATATGCTTTTCCTGCAAAACCATGATTCAAAATGTCCCTCTGCATTTATTATGTTGCTTTGTAGACTAGCTGTGTTGATAATTGATATATGTGTTAGAAGAGTCGAGCAAATCATTAACATATTCTGGGTAGAGCAATTTCCATTCGAAATGTGTTCTAGGAAGGACCATTTTCTAATCGTCAAAAGAATCCATAAACTTGTTTTTCATATTAGAAGTACTATCATCATTGTTTTCCTCTCGAAAGAAAGTAGAGAGATGACTCAATTGTATTTCAACTATAAAACTTTTAACCTATTGAGTGTGAGAGAAGTATAGATTGAAGTTTTCATGATGTACAATTTATGTGTACAGATGAAATTTCTAGAATGAGAGCCATTCCAGATAATCCTAATTTATTAACTTTGTTGAGAATGATCTTTGTGAACATTGTCTTTCTTTCTGAAGTTACAATAAATCTTTTCCTCTTATTGTTCATGGTTTTCGAACTGTTCAATTTATTCGCTGAAAAAGTTCATTCCATGAAAATTTTGTCTCTTTTCAACTCTACATATTATATAATTCACCATAGCATGCTACTGACTTCAAGGGATGTAACTTACTTTATACTGTATATTTGAAAGTTTGCAAAATTCATTTATCTTTCATTGGTTGACCTATTGCTTACATCAACTTTTCTACAAAATCTTAAAAGTTTTTATTTGTTGAAAAAGCCAACAATTCCAACGACCAATTACTCAATGCCCAGACTATGAAAATTTGGATAGTTAATAAAAGCTTTCCTGAAAGATTCTCAGTTACGTCCGCTAGGTTGATGCAATACCGTCTGGCCATCTTCGATTCGATATGAACTGAAAAAAAGAAAAATTTATTTAAAAATAAGGTCGTTAAAACTTTTCGGTTCTAGAAAAATGTAGATCGATGCGATATTACTGCCGCTTTTTGTCCCATACGAATCTACTTACAATTTTTGACAGCTAAGTAAATGAGTTTTTCACAGAGAAAATGGATATGAACTCGTGACAGATTTTCACTCTTGTAGTATCTCAGAAAGAGTCATTCGATGAGCAAATATAGATAGAGTTGGTCTTGTCATTATTTTCTTTAATTAGCGACATGAACCTCAGAAATTCGAATTTTGGAATTTTCCAGTATCCTCGAATATTATTCAATTACTGGCAAAATGTAAAATTAGGTGAATGATTGGGTTTAAATCTGCCGATCGAGAGCATTTCTAATAATTATTACATTTACACAAATCACATTCGTTAAACAACAACACACACAAGTAACATGAATACCTTCACCACAGGATACTCATTCCCTGGTGGACCTTCGTCAGGTATCCCATCAGGCATCCCATCAAGCTATCCTACAGGTTATCCAACTGGACAACCTGGTGCCTACACTTTTGATAACAGACCAGGGGCGGCAAGCTTCCCCTATGATGCCAAACGAGGTTATGGAGAAAACTTCGTCTTGAATGCACGTGTTAATTTCGTGCGAAAAGTTTTTAGCATTGTCTCGATGCAATTGCTAACGACAGCCTTTTTCGTGTACTGCTCAGCTCACAAGGGACGCTTTAGCAGATATTTGGAGCACGCTCATATCACCACATTCTTCGCTTCTTGCGGGGCGATGCTCTCACTGTTGACCTTAGTTTTCTGGAGATCTCTTGCCAGAACAGCTCCAAAGAACTACTACATCCTCGGCTTTTTCACTCTATGCGAGTCTTTCCTTGTTGCAAGAATCACTCATAACTACGATCCACATTCTGTTTTCGGAGCGATTTTCCTCACCGCGGCTGTAGTGTCTTCATTGACGCTCTATGCCTGCACTACCAAGCATGAAATCACCTATTTCATGGGACTGATCGCGATGCTCACCACAGGATCATTCTTCTTGTTCTTTGTTAAGATCATTTTCCATGGTTCATTCATGCGCCTGGTTTCAGCTCTAATGGGATCGACTCTGGCTGGACTCTACCTAATTTATGACATCAAAGCCATCATGGGGAATCACGGAACTTTCAAGGTTGACATTGATGATTACGTCGGGGGTGCACTTAACCTCTATGTTGATGTGATTAGAATTTTCCTCAAGGTGCTTCATCTCTTCCATGAAAAAACTGAAGAGGAGAAAAACCGAGAAAGAGCCCAACAAGCATACCAAGAGAGATACAAACAAAAGACGTGGTAGAATTATTTTGATGTGTTCAATAATTCATAATTCGCCATTATGTTTATGTGAATAAGATTATCCGTTCATAAATTAATTCATAGAGAACAAATAAAATTAATTTATGATTAAAACAAAAACCAAAAAAATTCAGTGTCTTCACAGTTATTCTAGAAATTAAGGGCCATTGTGCAACCTGTTCAATACTAATGACTATTTTCAGTATCTTGACTGCTATTATCTGACTCCTGAAGACGCAAGTAGATTCCTTCATTTTGTTGGCTATTATATATCGAATAGTTGCTTATCAGCGAATAGTTCTGTAAGATGCGCTTTAACGGATATGTCAACACGTGCAATTAATACCGATACAACCACAAATTTCGTTTTCTATTCTTTGTTTTGCTATTGAAAAGTTGAAAAAAATTGCATAAGGCTGTTAGAAGCTCATTAGGTACATTAGAACAAATATCTCACTGATAATAGCATTTTGTTAAGCGCTATCTGGAATCTTCTCGGCAATAATATTCCTAATTACCTTTCTCGAACTAATATACTCTATCGGTCTGTTTTTAACTTAGGTATGCCAACACCTATCATTGCTTTTTCCGAATATTCAACATGCCAGGCTAAGGTAAACTATGTATTTTTTTCACTCATATGAGTTTGAATGTATAATATTTTAAGTTCACAGTCCAACTAAATGCATTGCAACAAAAAAAATATGCTTTATGGTGTTTTCTAAATATGAATATTCATAATTTCTTTGATAAACACAGTTATTCGAGCGCTCTCTGAAAGAGCGGCTCAAATGAAGTCTGTCTTTCACAAAAAAAAGAAATTGTTTACCCTACTTACAACTACAAAGAAACGAAAGAGAATTTACTATAAGTTTATGCTGCTAATGCCTTGCGATTTCTCTTCTGAAGAAAATTTTGAACGAACTCATATGTTGTCCAGAATCCAGCGCTTGTTGGCATACTTCGCAGCATCGTTGGCGTAAATCCTTTAAATAACGTGCCAGCGCCTTCATGTTTGACTGTTTGCTTGTAGCAATCAATCATGCCACGATATCGTGGATTATCAAGATTATCCACCTGGATCCTAGATTTGATGGAATCGAAAGGATAGCTCAATATCCAGAAAAGCGTGCCAGAAATCGACCCGCATACAATTGGCTGTACCAATCCACCTTCTTTGCCCTTAAAAATTTTAGTCTTGGCTTGCTCATATCCTGCGAAAGAGCACGCTAAACGAAAATATAGCAATGTGAGCTATCAAAAGAATCATTACCACAACCAATGGAACCTCTCAGTAGTGTGACTGTTAGGCCTTTATAAACACCTTTTATTCCGTGTTTGAGAAACACATCTTTGAAACAAGCCCATGAGTTCTTGTATTTAGCGTTTTGTTTCGATTGGGCCTAAGTAGCAGGTTCGGTTTGAGCTGATCCTTTTTGGTTATGGATATAAATACCTGCATTCTGATCCTCAAATGATCGAAAGGATTTCCGATTAGCGATGTCGAAATTCCTGCAAGCCCTCCTCCGAGGAAGGCATTAATAAAATGTGGCTCTTGCGTGTTTGTCAGTTTCTAATCATAACTCTAACGCTGTGATGATGATCATATTACTGCAAAGAGATCGCGATAATTGTAAGAGAGACCGACATTGGTTGACATGAGAAAACCCACTGAGAGGATAGGGAAGATAGCTCCTACAAATCAACGCTGAGACTGAGAGTCGTTGGAATAATTCGGCTACCTCTATAGAACCCAGGGAGACCCTCTTCTCTCATGATCTTCTTTGCACAGTCAAAAGGACCAGTGTACACTTGAGCTGCGTGCGATTGTATCTGTAATCGGACCTTTATAGTGTCCAGAGGAGATCCAATTAAGACGGAGGCAGTACCTGATTGTTCAAATTCGGGAGCAATAATCGTTAGAAGGGAAAATAGAAAAGTTATACCTCCTAAGTAGCCTGCAATAAAGGATTCAAACCTTTTTGCTGACTGATTTTCTACTTCCTCCAAAGACATCTTGAATATTCAGAAAGTTCTCCTCAAAGCAGTAAATTATAGCTTAATAAATCACAAAGCGAATTTATTAATAGACCTGGAATTTTAATCCGCTGCAGGATAAGGAATCAATGCCAGTATCAGAGTTTATTATCTAAAAACTCGAATTTCATTTTGTAACGTGTGTAATAGTTACATTTTTTGCTCTCGTTCTGAGCACTGTTGAATAAGCTCATTTCTTCCCAAGAAAGTTATGATGACGACTTCATGTGAGCTGGATGAGATTTTTATAAAACTAACCAAATTTTCCCTGCGTACCCTAAGCATCAAAGAAGAGACGGACTTTGTGTACAATTTCATGCACTTGAGACAATCTCTCAATTTTTTGTTTTTTTAAAAATTCCATGGGTACATTCTGGAGTTATCAGAGTGTGATCAAAGCCTTTAAAATTTTTTAGTAATCTAAAGATAAAGCAAGAAAAGATTTCAGTCATTTATTTTCACGTTTTGCGCAATTTCTCAAATGTTTTCTTAATGTTTTCACAAAAATTGCCAAGAAGTAGAGTAGATTAAATACCTTTCTTATTACTTGATGCCAAGATGGTGCATTCCCATACGGAAGCAGTTGATTAACAATATATCTGAAACAAAGTTAAAATTCCTTATGTCTTTCAATTCTTTCTATTGGATCCGCAAAATATCGCTATCCGTTGGAATTGATTCCTTGTCAAGGAAGTTCGAGTTTTCACCCTTGATGTTCAATGCCAACACTAAAAAATTAATAAAATATCTTGCTTTCCAAAAACCCCAAAGATTGTAGGTTTCCTGATCTAAAAATAGCTGGAATTAGATGAGCAAGTGCGTAGGAAAATAAATAAAACGGTATCCGATCCTGCTCATCACATCTAATTTATTATCTGATATTCTGATGATAACAAGCTTCCCAATTACCCTAACTATTAATATCTTCTGAAAATAGCATTCACACTTCAAAAGGCCTAACAAACCTTTTTTGACGACGCCATCAAGCTTTGAACCATACTAAAAATAATCAAGTAAGGAACTTCAAATATACGGTTAATGATTAAGAAATCAAAAGAGTTTTTGTTCATCAACAAAGAATAATATATACGTTTGAAGCATATTCTTAGGTCTCACCTTTAGAAGGAAATTAAAGTTGGTATATGGAAGCTTAGTGAGAGAGAGAGACCACTTGTCAACTCTCTCGTTTTTTCATTCTAAATTTATCTCACTTAAAGATGACGCAATAGCTAAATTTATCTAATCGCTAAATTTACATCTCTAAGAATCAATGCAACGCAAAAAGCGTTGGAAAGGCAATATATAAGCGAGCTTAGTATTTGAAAAACAAACAAAAAGAATTTTAATATATAGGAACATATCAGGGTGAACAAAGAAATTTTCATGAATCGTCAAATTGTCAATGGAGAAGTCAAGCTGTTTAGCGAAATCAAGCAGCAAGGTCAACTAAAAACTCAGCGACTCGCAAAATTCATTCTAGAGGAAGAAGAAACTTCTGAATCCAATCAGCAATATGAGAGAGAAAGCTCAAATCCGATTGTCATATCCTTAAGTCAACAAATTACATTTCAAACATGAATTTTCAAAGGCTGCTGTGTATACAATTGAACAAGCCTCGTGAATAACCTAGAGGAAACCAATTCCCAACTGATAGGATCAGGTGTGACAAAATATATACATCTAAATTATTTATGAACCCTATATACCATTTTTTTATCATTTCTAATCCCTATGCAATTTCAAACAATGCCCTTCTCTTTTTATCTTAAATTGCAGACACAAAAACGTTTTTTATATAAGACCGTGCGATTTAGTCTACATTCACAAAGAAAAATGGAGACTGATATTTTTTTAAATCAAACATATGTAAGTTCCCTTTCAGTTTGAAAAAAAACGCCAGCAGCCTCAAGTCCGATAATCCTTAGCAGGAATTCTTTTGAGCCTTTATAACAAACCAATTTACTTAACCATTTCTCAATCATATCCTTGATAAAGAGAACACAGCTGCACGTTGTCTACAGACAAATGGGGGATTTTTGCTGTGTTATATCTTGAGGCTTTAAAGCTAATTCGTTATATATATCGAAATAATTAATTTCCGACTTGAACTGAGAAAAAGCCCGATTCGAATTGAAGCATTTTGATTAGCATGTTTGTGAAACCGAACCAGAACAGGCTTCATGTTCCAAGACGCTCAAATTCGCAAAGTTTGAGTACAACATTACATTCATTCAGCAAAAACACTTCTCAGTTATCCATGGAAGAAGTTTCCATAACAAAACAATCAGGAACTCCAATCAATCAATTGACGTCTCCATTACCTCACAAAAAAGATTTTAATGAATTCAGCAAAGTTACGTACCTCTCTCCACAATCAGTGACCAGCATGCAACAAGCGCTTCGACCAGCTTCAAAAAATGAGAAACGCACAAAGAATATCTCATTCATGCTATCCCCAGCAGGTTCAGAATTAGGAAACGGTGCAGTTGAAGAAGGCAAGTCAATTAAGCCTGAAGATGATGAGAACATTGAATATGAAAGTTGGAAAACTAAATTCGAGAAAACTATTTTCAACAAACGTCATACACTCGCCAGAAGCACCTTAAAACCAAAATCTCTTGCTGTTAGTCCAAATCCCCACTCAATTGAAACTGAACTGGAGTCTGTAGCAAAAAAAATAGATGAGAAATCTAAAGGGCTGAATAATAGTCTTATTCCTGAGAGACCTCAGACAGCAATGCCAACGAAAGTGCCCTCTTTTCAACGACTTAAGCAGCCAGCAGAGGATGCGAGGCGACGAAAGCTTGATATCATAAATTCCAATCTCCGTGGCCTGAGGAACGATAAGGTGATTCAGACAGCTAAAGATGAAATTCAGCGCGTATCGAGAGAAGCAGCTGAGGAAGTCGACAAAATCCAATTTGAAAAGTATATCTCTGAAACTTTATAAGAACTAACTAATCCTCTTGCTATTAGTGAAAAACTAAAAACCGAGAATGGTATTTTGAGAGAGAAAGCCGCAGATTTGGAAGCACAGAATTTGGTGCTTCAGAAGCAAAACGCCTCTTTGCATCAGCAAATTATTCAATTGCACGAAAAGAGAGATCAAACAATGCGCGACTATGAGAAGCTTGAGATATTCGTTGATGTGTATAATGCGCTTCAGGAAAAGTTTCCAAATCAGGATATCCGCTCGATTTTAAACAAGTACGACAGAATGCAAGATTACCTCTATGACTCATTAAAGCGAGTCAACGAAGTTGAAGAAGAGAAGAAAGCATTAAAAGATGAAGCCTCTAAGATTCGAAAAGAGCTTGAGTTCAAAGATAATAAGCTTCAGAACGAAATGCTGGAGATAAATAACTTAGAGCGACTCCATCGAAGAAAAGTCGAGGGGTTAGAGCTCGAACTCTCAGCACAGAACAACTATAAGAAGGATTACGATCTGCTCACTAACAAAGTCCATGAATTGTTTATCGAGTGTAGTGATATACTGGAAGTATTCACGAATTTTAAAGAAAATAAGGAGCTCAATGCTAGTTTGCAAACTCCCATTGAATGTCTTGATGTTTTGAAACGTGCGATCAAAATCTCGACTCCAAAGTCCATGCAGGAATTGTTGAAGAAGATTATAATCAGTGCAAATCTTCTCCGGAGAAAGTACTTCCCTCAAAGCATCGTTGACAAATTTGACCCAGATAAGTTATACGATCAATGCTCAAAGTACATTGAATCTCTTGAAAATCAAATAAAGCGACTGACTAACAAAAAATTATAACATATAGACTCAACAATGCAGAGCAAGTAGCTCTTGCGAAGCGATTTTGATTAATTTTTGATGTTGTAATTTTCAGATCGATCCACATTATCTGCAATTGTTCTGTTTTGTAAATACTGAATCTCTACAGAATCTCTCTGTCGAGATTTCATCATTTCGACAATGTTTATGAAAATTAATTAAGATTTTTTTTTACGAAATCAATTACAAACGACAAAAAAACTGTATTTCGAAGGGATAGATGGCTTTAAATTGGGGATTACATAGACAGTAAGACTTAGGACTTACACTACCTATGATGTACCTTTCCATTTTTCACAGATTTTTATTGTAATGTAGTCACTAAGAGAAGAAATTATCCACAACACGAATAAATTTATACATTGTGCATGAATAAAACCCATTTAGAGAAATAATTTTCTCTCAACTTTCTTTTGCATTAGAGGAGCGAGAGAAACTCATGACGACAAATCATTCAGAAATCGAAAAATCTGATTTTACATATTCTTTTTAGTATAAACCACTTTAATTAAATCATAACATCTCATTGTGTCTATTTCGATGTCCAAAAATTTTCTCACCTGTGCTCCAGAGGAAAATATCGACTTTTAACTTCAATTTTGGGACCTAAATTTTTCTCTAATTTTTCTAAACAACCACTTCAATAATTATAATCGTTATCGAAAATTTTCGGATAAGTTTTAACCAAGATCGTCAGCCTGCGGATAATCTTAGTATATCCTTCTGTAAAACTTCCAAGACACAAATTAGAGATCGAGTCGGATTAGATTAAATTAAAAACAGATACAAACCTCATTAATATTCTCTCTGAATTGCTATTCTAATTTCAAAGGAATTCTCTATTAAGTTTCTGGTCATCGAAAGTTGAAATCTTTCAACCTTGAAGTAAAAATTAGAACAGATTGTTCCCTCTTGTTAGCTTACCCTAATAATTGCATGTATCAGAACCAGGGAAATTATTTAGATTGAAGTTCTTATGAGTACAGATGTATCAGATAGTATTTAATGATACCAGCAGCAATTAAAAGCGACTCGCACAACACCTTTCTCATGTCAAACTTGTACCAATATAAATAATAGCACTTTCGTTAAATGAAATGTTGAAGATAGGTTAGCAGTAAACTTATCATTCTACATTAGATTCGATACGCCGAGGAAAGCCACTCCTAGATATTTGGAGAATATACCTCATCCCAAGGATTCTTATTATGCCTTTCCTAAAAAGATAAAGTTGTTTCTCTCTCTCTAAAAGCATTATCCATTGAGTCAAGTCATGAACTATTTTTGCAAGAGCGATGGTGATTGCCACACTCCAATCACATTTCTTGATGATATAGACAGGAATCTCTCGATGGTCTCTTTGGCTCACCTTGGATTGTAAAATCTTCTTTCTTCAGAAACGACACACTCATTCAAGAAAATTCCGAACCAAAATAAAATTCCGAAACAAAAAATTAATTTTGGAAGTAAAAGTCTTGATTCAACACTTAGGCTTTTTTTTGAAACCAATTGAAAATCATCAAGTGTTGACTAAATTAGCACAAAATCGCCCTCAAGCAAACAGTATGCCAGCCATGCGCCAGCGCGAATAGTATTCACTTCAATCTGTATACAAAGTTAATTAAAAACTAGTACAAATTTGCTAATTTGGATCAAAAGTTCTGAGTCTTTAATAAAGCTCAATAGTTGAATTAAAATCGCAGTGGCTACCTTGGAAACATGAACAATAAACCATTTTCTTTTGCCGACCTTATTGTCGGTTCTGAAAAGTATTCTGAAGTTAGTAACCTCCAGCTTACTCGATAAAAGGTCTTTACCAGGGAGTCGAGCGGACGTAGGCCGCATTGAATATCACCACAATTTCATTCATCAGGAACCCGGCTCAATCCAACACCTCAATCAAGTCCAATCGGAGGATGAAGAAAAAAACGATGATGATTTGTTTCCAGAGGCTCCAGATGATATCAAACAAATTTTCGGTAAGAATACGGTGCAATGTTTGAACAATTCTAACACAGACTTTTTCTGTTAGGTAATGGGGCTGATTCGATTACTGACCATGGGTTTTCATCACCTCTCGACGGAAGAGAGCTACATTATCCACCTGGATTGCCTCTAACTAAGCAGCCAAGTTCAAATGGTAAAGTACATTTTTCGATCTCTTTTCTCTTCAACGAGGAGTTTATTGGAGTCTTATTGCTTAGTATTTTTCATCATTTCTCTAACTCTCTGTTGTCTTGGCTTAGATGGCTTCAGTGGCAGCAACTCTGGATTGTCAGCGAATTCTCATCATTCAGATGGCTCATTCAATTCTGCAAAGTCGAACTCTTCCCAAAAACAGCAAGGTACAATCTTCGTGAAGGGTTTGACTAAACGAAACGTAAACTTAAAAGGTCGAAAGCATTCAAAGACCACCTCTCAAGGTCCCAGTTATAATATACAGATCAATGAGGATGTTTATTTGTTGGAAAGAATTGGACCTTCGATCAATTACATCTCTCCGAATCACAATCCATTCTGTCCTTTGTGTTTAAAATGTAATCCATCACACCATATCCACCCGTCTCAACGCATTAACATTACTTCGGCTGGATGCAGTTATTGACTTGAAGAAGAGCAACTTGCAAAATGTTTCGGCTTATTATTCGAAGAGCACAAGAAGACATTATTTAACTCATTTTGATTGTCACCTGAACTCTGCAAAAAATACAGCTTGGACAATCCGTTCTCTTGCGGAAATTTCAGAGTCTAGACTCACTATGTGTGAAGACAATCTCCACAATGACATTGCCGCTCTAAGCCGAGCTGAAAAGAAAATGATGTTTCTCTCACTTGAAGGATCACATCCGATAGGCGGAACAGTAATCCTGAGACTAGAAAGAGTCTCTTTTGCGCTTGAAGACATCGGTTCAGTAATTTTGATGCATCTCATTTAAACCAATTCTCACACTCACCATAATCTAGAACTCATTTGTCTTTTTTCATGATTTTGAGAAGCATACTCCTTCACCCTATGAGCCAAATATTTATATGGTTCCTTTTCCAGAGTTTGTTTGCAAAATTACGATTGCCATCCCACAAGTAAGCGAGGTAAAAAAAGAACGCGTTGTATGCATGCCGCAAATAATACTCATTCTAGGATCCCATAACAATAGAATTCTATGCCAACACTGCAGCTATTTTGGCGAGTGCTGATCAAAACCCAAAAGGTTATGAAATTGTGAATGTAAGCTTTTGAAAAGGTTTCAAAGAATCAAATGCAATTAATTTAACATAGAATCAGAACAATTGCCAAACTATCTTGGGAATCTACACAATACTCGACGCAAGCCAAGAACTTATGAGCAGTCTTAACTATAAACTCCCAGGCTATGAAGTCGGAATCTCCAATATTGATTCTCCTAAGAACCGCTTTGTGGTTCTGAAGTATTTAAAAATCTACTTTCCTACGGGCAAAAAGGTAAATATTTTTTCCTGCAAAGAAAATCGAGTCATCTCTACTGTTAGCTGAAAATCGAGCCACGGAAGCATGTAACGAGCAGCAGCCTCAGTAATCTTCGCATAGATGAGGACGAGGAATTCGATCTAGCAGCTTCGCCAGTGGGAAGACCGGCTCGAAAGAGAAATACCAAGGTAGGCACGTAGCTTTGACTCAGCCTCTCAACACTGATGTAGGAAACAAATCTTCAACTCAATAACTTTGAAGATCACCTTTCTAACGAGGCAGGAGAAAAAGGAAGAACATTTACTTCACTCGAAAGTCCTATTACGAACAAAAGCAAGAACGCCCAAAGCCTTTCTTCGTTTAGCCCAACAAGTTTAATGGAATCTCATTTTCCAGTTTCTACAAATCAGCAACCAGGCAGCATAGTACTGAATAAAGCCAATGATGCATCTAGAGGAACTTCATTGGTACTTTCAGACGTTCCAACTGGTAACAAAGTTGGTACCACGCCAAACTCTCTCTCCAACATCGATGATTCAAACAGAGGGAGCCCACCTAATCATTCACGAGCTATTCCAAAGTCGTTGTCGTTCCTGCCAAATTATGATCTTGATGATTGCAGAGATGCCCCGCTGGATCCGCAAAATTTCAGAATAGCTGACTGTCAAGGGCGCATTGGGGAGTTGGTCAAAAAACCTCAAGGAAGCAGGTTATTTCTATCATATTCCTCTAAGCTCATGACTAATATATATAGGATGATACAACAGTTCATTCCTAAGGCTACCCCATTAGATCTCGATATAATTATCGAGGAGATTCTTCCTCATCTTCGAGATATCCTACTAGATCCTTACTCAAGTTCGATGTTCCAAACACTGCTTCAGCATTCTTCTCCAGAACAAAGAATGATTCTCTTGAGAAGCGTAAGACTGACTCTCTACAACAAAAGAGAATTAAACTTTTCTTCTTTCTTATAAAGATTGCTGGTTCGATACCGACTATCTCTCGACATAAGAAAGGAACTCACTCTCTGCAATCAATAGTCTCAATTTTAAAGGGCGATGAGGAGGAGAAACTCTTCGAACAAAGTCTACAAGATCAGGTGCTCGAGCTCTCACAAGTAATGCACATCCAACCATACCAAATTAACAAACGAATCTGATTTATTAAACAAAGGATCCTTATGGCACTCATCTTATCCAAAAGCTGATCAATTCTTTGTCAATTCAAAGAATTTCCTTTGTTTTTAATGTCATCATTTGCAACTTCGTTGAGGTCGCGCAGAATCCACACGGAATATGCGTGGTAAACTGAGATCGCATGTCCATTCTCTGAATAATGTCTGTATCTCTTTCAGCTCAAAGCAGTCATTGGTAGACTCGAGAAAGAAGTCGATAAGAAGAAGTTGATTATTCAACTGATATCGAGAAATCTGGAGGAGCTCATACAAAATGCCTATGGAAACTATGCAATTCAACACGCCTTTGAGGTAAATTGCTCTTTTTCATGAAGAGAAAGCTCATTCCTATCTAATCAAAGGTCTACAAGGATGAATGCAAAGAGGTTTGGGAAAAAATAATCCCCAGAGCGATTCAATTTAGTACCCAGAAATTTTCATCGAATGTTATTGAGAAATGCATAGAATCCTCCCCAATAGTAAGCTTTTTTTCCACTTTTGTGGATCTAATCAATCGCTGAAATTTAGGAAATTCGGAAAAAGTTTATCGAAACAGTCATCCGCAGCGATAGGATTATGGAGCTAATGACTAACAATTATGGAAATTTTGTTATTCAAAAAATCTACAGCATTGGAGATGACAACGAGAAAAGAAGCCTCTTTTACGCTCTGAATAAATACTATGAGAAGATATATTCACCCAAATATCGAACCAAATGGGCGACCTTCTTTGAAGAATGCAAGAAAACGCTGAAATTAGATAGCGTAATACCAAATGGCACTAAACACTACCAGCAGCAACCACAGTCACAGAATAGCTATGGCCAAATGTACTCCAAAAGTCCTCACAAGCAAATTGGGCACAGCCATAATAATCTAGATAATCGAAAGAAACAGCAATTCGATAATTCTGACTCTGATAATGACCAGAACGACGAAATCTATCAATATAACCCCGAACTGCAGATAGCAAAGAATGTGACACCCATGAAAAAAAATAACCTGAAGAAAACATCGAAATCATTTAATAATATCAATTCAACAGAGGAAGTTTTCTCAACAGGCCAGAGTGGTCAGAACTGGCAATATAATCAGTTCCCTGTCAACCAAAGCGAGAGTAAACAAATTTTGCAATCACCATCGACTATTCGCAGCCCCCAGATACCAATTCAAAATCAGAGTTGGACCAGACCACAACAATATCCAATGTATAATGGAATGCAACCTAACATTCAGTTCTATCCTCAAATGCCCGTCGAAACTACAAAAAATGTTTATCTAAACCCAAATGTGGTCTTCCAGAACCAAGGACCCGGATTCTACAGTTATTTCCCAAAAAATCAATAATTCTCATTGCGAACAGCAAGTGACTGATGACAGGCCGGATGAACTTATCGTAGTTCATTTCTGACAACGAATTTCAAGCGAATTGTCAGCGGTTTCGAGTGCTCCTGTTGAGGGACATTCAATTATTGATTTGGATCTTTAAAAATTTTTTTAGTATTTCACTAATTGTGTTATGAGTTCAACAGAAGTTGATTCGCTTTTATTAATAACATATTAATCAAACTCTTTAATGATATATAGTTGTCTCGGCATTGAGGAGTTTGTTATGCTACTCTGAGAAGCCATAAGACTATTTTTTCACAATACGGCCTCCGCGAATGATAAATGTTTCATTTTAACTAAGAAATTTCAGTATTTGCATACATTTGGTGCAGTAATAATTTCAAACTTGTGAACCTCATCTACAAAAAATCAAAACGAAGAGCTTGTTATAGCCTTGAATAGCATGAGGATATTTATAGATTGAAGATATCATGTCAGATCCAGTTTTTATGAGAACCATTTTGGTACCTTTTAAAATCTAAAAACCCACCGAGTATTCGTTATGGTGAGTTATCACTCATTTGGTAGATAGATAAATAAAAGTTTTAATTTGACCATTCGCCAACACTTCATCCAAGTACAATTTGCGGCACCCATAAACCCACAACTAGCGGAACTCATTCTCTTTATTTAGATGGGGAACTGTAATTTCATCGCAGAAACTTCAGATTCAATAAGTGGTAAAGCTCTTCAATTAATCCATTTCCTCAAAAACTTTTCTCAAAGTTGCATCGAGGTCGAATTTTACCTTCCTGTACGTGATTGGCAGAGGAGGTTTCGGAAAGGTATTTCTTTTTATTGGCTGGGCCAATAATTACCTTGTTTTCAGGTTTGGAAGGTGGAAATGAAAAAAACTAAGCAGCTCTATGCGATGAAAGAAATGTCAAAGGCCAAGTCTTTAACATCATATGTTTGACAGTGGAAAAATTTTCGATTTAGGATCATAACAAAACGAAGCGTGCATTCGGTTTTGAATGAGAAGCAGCTCCTCACTACTTTGCGACACGAGTAGAAATTTCACCATAAATTGGAATTTTATGAAAAATTGCTATTCAGGTTTCTGGTCAATATGGTGAGCGCATTTCAAGACAGGGAAAACTTGTACTTGGTTATGGATTTAATGTCAGGAGGAGATCTCAGATATCATATTGCGAGACAAAGACGATTCAATGAAGAACAAACAAGTAATTACAAAGTTTGTTGAACTGAACTCAAGATATCGCGTATAGAATTTTTTGTCGCATGTATCTTATCTGGGCTGGAATATCTCCATTCCAACGGGATCATTCATAGAGATATCAAGCCAGAAAATATCGTGATGGACGCTCGAGGTAAGATTATTTTACAAGACGTCTGTTAAAAAGTTAACAAAGGTTATGTGAAAATTACTGACTTGGGAATTGCTCGAATATGGAGACCAGATAACGCGACTGATACAAGCGGGACACCTGGATATATGGGTAAAGCAAACTGTGACTTTTCTTATGGACGCGAATTCTTAAAATTACAGCTCCAGAAGTGATGTGTAAACAAAACCATGGAATCTCTGTAGATTATTTCGCTGTTGGTGTCATCGCGTATGAATTTATGCTTGGAAGGGTATACATCATACAGAAGCAATTTCAGTAATTGCTTAATAGAGACCATATCTCGGAAAAGCACGAAAAGAGATCAGAGAGCAGATGTTGGTAAAGCAGGTTCAGATTAAGAAAGAGGAGATACCAGAAGGCTGGTCGCTCGAAGCTGCAGATTTTATCAACAAAGTTTGTTTTTGGAATGGAGTGTTGCTATAAACTCATTAAATTACTGTTAGATGATTCAAAGGAAACCGATCAATCGACTTGGAGTAGACGGGCCTGGAGAAGTAAAGTCCCATGTTTGGTTGAAGGATTTCCCTTGGAAGAAGCTCGAATCAAGAGAGTTAAAAGCTCCATTTAAACCATCAGTAATTATGTTAACTTGCTCACTCTCACAGAAAGTAATTTATAGAAGCAAGACGATAATTTTGATGCAATTTCTGAAAGAGAAGAGGCCGACCAAAACGAAAAAGTACTGAAAGAGAACGCTCTCCTCCTTCGACGTGATTCGATTCAATGTAATTAAATATTCATAATCTTTTGAGGCCAAGAAACTAACTTCAATTTATAGCTCTGTTCCTTAATTACGATTTTGGTTCTGGCATTAGTCCACAAGGAAATGAAGGCGCTCAGATAAAATCAACAAGTGCTTCAGTGAAAAGTCTCGCATGATAGTGAAGAGTTTATTCGACTAAAACTCGAATGGACTGATTGTTGTTGAGAAAAATTGTAAAAAACCTCTTTTCCTACCATAGATTCGGTTTGATACTCATAAAGTTTTCTCATAATAATGTGCAGTTTTTTTTTTTGTTGTTGTTGCTTTTGTTAAACATCTCTGTAATCATATGTTGATAATATGGCCTGTACTGTCCAGGTCAAGTGTATATAATGGCATGCATTTTCTCATGAGTTGAAGAATTATGTTTCAGCAATCCACTACATTGTTAGAATTTGTATATTTTTTCCGAAAGATACTAAGTTGCAATATTTAGATCCCAGCTTAGTGAGGTAACGCAGACTAAAGTGAAGGATGAGAAACCCAGCATAGTATTTTTTTTTCATTAAGTTCGTACTAGTATTTATCGAAGCAAGTGATTTGCGATGGACGTCTAATCTATATAACTAAAATCACTCTTGAGATCCTTTAGTATTTTCACAATGGGATAATCGATAATTATTTGATCAAGTTCTTATTAGTATTTTCATCGTCAATTTGCACTTGAAGGTTTCATAGTATAAAATGAGTAACCTTGTTTCCAATATCATAAATTCTTCAAGACACGATGATTAATAGTGGATCGATATTACACAATACGAACGCCTCTTGACAATAACACTTTTTGATGAGTCATAAGATAAATTTACTGATAACAACAATTTAACATTTCTTTTTTCAATCTGAATGCCTTTTAGTACCGCTACAGACTTTCCCAGAATTGTTAATATTGAAAAATTCATAGTAGTAAAGAAATTCAAATCGGTTGCTTTAATATTTTCGAAGAGATTACAAATGCTAATTTTCCTAAAATTTTAATAAAGAATTATTGTTTATTCCAAAGTTTGGAATTTAAATCAAGCTGAAATGGCTTCGATATTTAGAAGTTGGGTTCCACTAATTCAAGGAAGTCATCAAAGTTAGTAGTTTTGGGAATCATACGAACAGCATAGCCTATGTTCTATCTTCATATCTATCTAAATCTTAAATATCAACGATACTTTATCTTTGTTAGAGTTTTTGATACCTCACACCTACTTCACACAGATGATTGACTATGAGAAGATCAAAAAGAAATTACTACAAAATCATTGACATTGCGATAATAAAATATATACTATTTCAGGTTACAAACATTCACTCATAAATTGTCGCATGGATTCATGCATGATAGAGAACAGAAGAATTGAAGCGATTTTAAAAATTAATAATTCTTACAGCAGTGCCTGAACCTAAAGCTAAATGATTGGCACTAGGAGAAATAGCAAGAGCTCTTATGAATCCTCTGGGAATTTCAATGGTACGAAGAATTTTCCAGGCTTCTGTGCTGTATATTTTTATCACTTGATCAATGGAGGCCGTGACAAACGTTTTTGTATCTTTCGAAAAAGAGGACATCCATATTTTTGCTAATTCGAATATTTAACATAAAGAAACAACCAATTAATATTACTTCTGTGGACTTTACTAAACGTTTTCACGAGAGAAAAAGTCTCCATGTCTAGAATCTTGCAGTCACCTTGCTCAGAACCAATTGCCACAAAACTCCTATCTTCAGAGACCGACAACGTCGTTATAGGGGCTTGATTTCATTATTACACACTCTGAGTCATCATAACTATTTACCTGAGAAGAGTGGGTCTGACGCTCTGATTATTTTCTTTGTTTTTAGCTCGATCAGTCTAATTGAGCGATCATAATAAGCAGCAATCACATACTTCGAACTTGGGCAGAGGGAAATCATCTGAATTGATTCTAATTAAGAGATGTGAACGATAATTCCACCAAAGTAGATACTGTTTCCGTCATCGTTGAACTTGGCTTCAACGTGTTTCGTAACCAAACTCATAATGAAGAATTTTTCATCGGTCGAAGCAATGATCAAGTATTTTGAATCAGCTGAAATTTGTATCGAGGAAACTCTCGCTGTGAGTAAAATAAGTCAGAGAGACAATAGAACGAAAGAGAATACCAAATTGCAAAAGCAAAAAGGATGTGACAATCTTCCCGGACTCAAGTTCGATAAACTTGATTTGGAGATCTTCACATGCAACTACAATGTGTTTTCCATCTTGTGAAATTGCGATCGATACAATTTTATCTGTGGTTGTTTTAATAAAGCTTAAAGAATTGCAAATTCGGTAGGCTGATACTATTGTGAACAGTGGGAATTGCATGACGAATGCGATGGCTTGCGACGTCACTTATTTTGAGCGATTTGTCCTCTGACGAGGAGATGATGTACTTGGAATCAGGAGAAAATGCAACACAGTTCACATTTCCTTTGAGAAAGAGTGAAGAAATGTAAAATTGGGATTTTACCTGAATGAGGATTTTCAAAAGAATGAATAACTCTCTTAGAATCCAAACTGATAATTTTGATGGTATTATCAGCAGATCCGGTAACAACGAACTTTGAATCTGCGGAAATTCTCAAAGCATGAATTCCACCTAAGGTTCAAGCAAGTCAGACTTTTCTCGAAACAATTCAACAAAGAACCAACCTTTATGAAGATTCTTGAAGTTGTACATGAGTGCTCTCTGTTTAAAGTTTATAACAGAAGTTGACTCTTTGCAACCAATCACTAAGATCTTCGAGTCCTGGGATATGTCCATTGATAATATCGAATCTAGTTTAGAGAAGTGAGTTTATATATTGTTGCCATGTCAGATAATTCTCACGCTTTAGCATTTTGTCGAAGCTGTGAGTGATTTTTCTTGTTTCCACGTCAATGACCTTCACATAGCGATCACTGGAAGCTGTAAGGAGTGTTTTCCCGTCTGAGGTAAAGAGCACAACGTTGACGCTTGCTGGAAGTGAGGAGTAAGATATCGATAAGAAAAAATTCTCAGTTTTACCCATATGAACATTGATGAATGAATGTAAAACTTCTCTCTTTGTCATATCGAGTAATTTGACTGTACTGTCACTTGAGCCAGTAGCTAAAATCGCTTTTTTTGGATGGAGTGCGATTGAATTGACAGCGTCAATATGCAAGCTATGAAAATCTTTCTCTATTTTGCCTCCAGCAATATTAATTTCATAGATAGATCCATCTTCGGAGCCAGAATACAGCTTCTTCTGATCGTGTGAAAACACCAGGCAATTGCTCCATGCTTAAGGGGCAATGAAAATCAAAGAAAATAACTCTATCTTTACTGCGATGAACTTGCTCAAAAGAGTATTTGATTTCTCTGGTCCGGATATCCAATACCTTAATCGTATTATCATGGGACCCAAGAGCCAGCCATATTTCATTTGGAGCCAGAGCAAGAGCACAAATACTTCCTGCAAATGAACAGAATTAAGCTATGGCCTTCTGGATTGTTGTTTACTTTTTGCGATCATATCCATCGAATATTCAAGCTTTTTTCCATGTAAATCAAGGCATTTCAACGCTGGATCTCCAGTTCCGGCAAAGATACGTTTAGAATCTGCAGTGATCACCAATGCAGAAACATAATCTAAAATTGAAATAAAGTAAGTTCCAAGTCAATTGTGTATGATATTTTACGTGCGTAGTAGTTATCGCTGTTTGCTATCGTCACGATCTTTGATTGGACTTCTGGGATTATTTCACGAGACTCTTCCATAAGTGCCGAGGAATCGTCGATGCAGCTTGAATCCTCTGGGTTAGACTGACTAATAAGCGATTCGGTCGCATCGAAAGATCTATCCGACTTCGGGATCTCGGGTTTTGTAATCGATGCTAAGGCTAGCTTAGGAATTTGGATATTTCCTGATCTAGTTATCACAGTGTTCGCGCTCTCTCGAGGTTTGATTTTGGAGTCTTCTTCCTCGATGATTACCGCTGGCCATAATGCAAAACCCGACATTTTCCTTTCACTTTCTTCAGACTCCTTAGTTTCAGTTACTGATTGAGTATTTTCGTTTTTCTCTTCAACGGCTGGCTGGTTTTTCTGTTGCAACTTCGCCAGATTCCCTGAATCCCTTGTACTTTCAAATGCATTGCTTGCTTTAGATTCCTCATGAAGGGAGCTCTTATGAGCTGAGTACTTTTTCGGTGGGCTATTTTTTAGAATGAAATCTTCGTCTTGAATTAAAGGTGGCATCTTCATGCGCTGACCTTGATCGTCTTGCTTCGCATTTACTGAGCCTTTTTTGGAGATCAATTCTTTCCGTTCCATTTGAGTTCCATCCTTCATGTTATTAATGCTAAGCTCCGCTTCTAAGTCCTCTTTGAACACTTTCCCCTCCTTAATACGAGATAAGGTTTCCTGCAAGTTGCTTGAGCTTGTTCTTGGCGTAGTCTTCTTGTCAGATTCAGTCCGTGGGGTAATTTTCCTCTCAGATTCAATCCTAGGAGTGATTTTTTTATCACCCGATTCAAATTTTTCAATCGATCTCCCTGTTCCTGGTTTTATCGGTGAGAGATTTAATTCTAATAATTTTCGAACATTTCCTTCAGATAATTTCTTTTGATGGGACGAATCTTTTTGATGGAGCACTTTCTCTCTAGCTCTGTTTCCAGTTTCATTGGAATGCATTCGCGTCATTTTTGTCATTGTATCTCCAAAGTCAGCTGAATGTTTTACCGATCCATTCTTTACAATCTCTGAATCCTTTCCTTCTCTTTGTTTCTGGGATCTGTATCTGTCTTCTTCGAGGCTTTGATAAAGACCTCGGAGCCTATCGACGGGTTTCGTGTTGTGTGGTTGATTGATGTCCGCGCCTTGGTCTCTACTCTTGGTTAAAGATTGCTTGGTGTGAATAGGATTTTTGTTGGCAGAGTGATTTTCAGTGTTATTAGGGAGTCTAGGGCTATCGATGAAATGTTGGATATCATTACTGACCATTTGATTTTCCCCTCTTGCAAATTCCCCATTTTCTGTTGTTGCTTTAGAATTAAGACTCTCTCGGCCGCATTGAATTTCTTTGGCTGCAATTGTGTTTTCGGCTTGTGAGATCTGCTGCACTTGATTGGCAGTGTTGTTTGGCTGATCAGTTGTAACTTTTGATATATTCTCCTCAGACTTTAATTTGGCTTGATCAGATTCATTAACTTGATGATGATCTTCCGGATTATTGAAATCTAAACGTGGGGAAGCAATTAGAACTTCATCTTTGAGACGTTGATTGACCTCCTCTTCTAATTTAGTTTTATTTTTTTCTGCTATACTTTCATTTATTTCTGCCACTCCTTCATTATATTTAGAATCTTTTTGCTTGTTTACTTCATTACCTAGGCTCTCTCTGAGCCTTGGATACTCTTTTGAGTTCATTTGTTTTTGATTATTGAACAATTTTTCGTTCTCTTCGATGATGACTTGATCATTTTCTTCCAATTGCTTAGTATTTTTTCTATCAGGATTTTGTCTCATCTCTGTGAATTCTCCATAAGCCCCAGTCAATTTCCCTCTAGGATTAATAGCACTAATTTCTGCTGAGTCGTAAATCGGAGTATCATCTTCACTCCGATGCCTACGAGAACTTTGGAAGTCATTTTCAAGGTTTTGGCTCTTTCGTTCTTCGTTTACATTTTCGGATTGATATTTCCTACCAAAATCTTGATTTATATTTTCTGCTCTAACAAATTTCTGTGCCGACTTTCTCAAACTTTGTTTGAGAGGTTCTCGACTATCCGTGGTGGCGTTTTTGTACGTTGGAACAGTACTTTGAGAGTCATTTTCGCCTTGGCTATTTTGCTGTTCTTTATTTAAACGCGGAGATTGTTGGATCACAACTTGATCGTCATCATCGTTTTCACTTTCCTTATTTTCATTCCGTGTATCTCCTCTTCGTTCTTTCACAGCGTTACTGGGTTTTCGGGAGTCCATCTCAATATTATCTGCATTTTCAGGACCATTTTCGTCTTGACTGGTGAATTGAAATTCTTCAGTGAAATCTTTTTTAGTAGACCCATAGACGTCATCTCCATATTCAACAGCTCGTTTCAGAGTCTTCGAATTGTGGTCTATCTCCTTGTATTCCTGAGCGAACTCTTCATCTCCTTCCTCATACCTTTGATCATATCTTTGTTTACTTTTGCCTGGGCTTTGAGATCCTTCGAGGAATCTGATCATTCTTTGACTATATTCCTCTTTATTTTGATGATGCTCTTTATCTGGGTGGGAATATCGTTCTTTTGTTTCAGAGTTTCGGTCACTTGAATCTCCCATTCTTGGAGAGGCATCCTCCAACTCCTCAGGAATATCTTCAAATTTCAAGCGAGATTCTCGAACAGCAATTTTGTTCTCTTTCCTTAGATTATCTGGATCATTGTCTGCATTTTCCAATCTCCCTTCTTCGCCCTCGAATTCTTCCTCATTGCCCTCTCTCCTTTCATCAACATCCTCATAATCTTCTCGAGAATTCTGCGAAACTCTTTCATTAAATCGGTGCTCTTGGGCTGCGCCTCTCCGCTCGTTCATGATTTGGAAGTCTGGATTGTAAATCTGTTTCGACTCCCCTTTTTTCGAGAAGGTACCCCATTCAAGCAGAACCTTTATCGAATTTTGAATAGGCGTTGCTCCGCCATCAGTGTCCGTATATCTTTGAGATTCGTAGTCCGCAAATACTCCACTGCTCGGATTATTATCTTCGTAATGAGCATCCTCTACTTCTTGATGCAAATAACGCAAATTAGCTGTGAGTGCTTTATACAAGACGATAAGAAATGGTTTCTTAGAAAATGAATAGCTTACTTCTTTCTGGAGATCGAGTGTTAGTAGGTATTTCTTGACGGTACTTTTCTTCTCCTCCTGCTTGAGGAGACTCATTTACCAAATTATTTGCAAAGGACCTTTTTCTCTCTTCTAGCCTATCGGTAAAAATAACTTCATCTGTCTCTTCGACGACTAATGAGCCCTCGCTCGCAGCTTCCTCCATTTTTTCAGCATCCAATTTTGACTGGAGATGTGCAGCAAAGCTACCTTTAGGAACAACAAACGAGGTTGTCTTGGATTCCGTCTCATCAGCCTCCAGGATCAAGTCCTTCGGCAGAATTCTATCTCGTCGAGAGTATCTGTCAGTCTGTCTTGGAGACTGATCATCACTTCTATTTCCATACTCTTCGGACCCTCTGCCAGAATCTTCAGTGTAGGTATCACGATAAGTTGAATGATGATCACGGAAATGGATCGAAGCCACTTTGTCAAATTTCAGATTAAAATCACAAGGGTAAACGCACCTGTTGCTCGGTCTGTTTCATTAGGATCAACACTCCGAGTTGTTAACGCGGTGCCTCTAAGCTGAGGTTCTCTGACAGCAAGGTTAAGCTCGTCTTCAAATCGAGACACCTTCAATATTTATTGAGAGACTGCTCATCAATAGGAAGCAAAAGTTACCCAATTCTTATCAACATGAAGGAACTTAACTTCATTCAAAGTTCCTGCTTCTTTCTCTTTAAAGTACTGTATAACTGCACGAAACAGAGAGATCCACCAGACACCCACTGGAAAGTGGTATGTTTCGGCTGAAACAGTTGATAACGCGACCGTCTCAAGCTTCATTTCAATCGCTTTATCGAGTCTGCGCATTCATTAGCAAAAGAAATCTCGAATGTTCATATTACGCCCTCCCAATGATAATCGTCAACTGTTGCTCCTCATGATCCATACCCTGCACATAATAATTATTACAATAAAAAGAGGAGACATAACATTACGCCTCTCCAATTTGGGACTGCACCATAGATGTTATATTTATATAATTGATTCGTTGCGCTCCTACAGAGTACTTTCGCTAATAACGCATGAGATGGAAATTCTCGGTAATTTCATTACGTATAGCAGCGCTATTTTTTGTAAAACCTGGTGTCGTCTTCTTTAAATACTTCCTTTACCAAAATCATAGCATCTCCAACGCAAATAGAATTTTACCTTGCGGTGGAACTGAGTCCATCAATTTCTTCACTGCCTGAAAACCCCATAAACTCTGGATGACAGAAGCTAACTATTATTTGCAGAGTATGGTGAGACTGTTTGGTTGACTTCAATGCTGTTTACTGTATCCACCGACTCTGTTTTGAGTAATGCCCCCTGAGAGTAATTCGAAATATATTTTAAACGCTTCTCTTCTAAGCAGCATGAGGCTTTCAACTTCTTCAACTTTATCATTCCGTTGTGTGCAACAAACATCTAGAGGATTCATCAGGCCATCTGAGAAAGAACAGTAGAATTTACTTCCCATGAGGTTTTTCCTATTTAATGATGGTGGGCGAGTGTTTAAAACTTTTTATATTTGTGTGTAAATTTTTCTAATCCTAATTTGATACCCATAGTGCTTTTTGACTGGCGCATCTTGTGTATACTTATAACCTTGCGAATTATTATACTCCAGCAGAAGAGAAAATCCGTCCAAAAGCTCAAATATAACTTGAATGAGGTAGTTAAACGAAAGCAACTGAAAAAGACGAAATCTTTTTTCTTGATACAACATTCGTTCTGATATTTGAAATTTTTTTCTTTAAGCTTAAGAGCATGAGTTTTATCGAAGATTGCAAAGTAATGCAGAAAGCAAAGTGATTGAAGAATCTACATCTTAAATCAATTCTCAGAGTGAAAATTTAATTCGAGAGACTGCAATGCTTAGGTTACGCTACAAAAGCCAAATTTTTTTCTTTTTTTCCTTTGATCAGATATAGAATAAAAATAGAGCAACTAAGCTTAATCATCAATCCATTTCTATTTTTGAGCTTCTTTAGTGTTTAGTCAAAGCGCGTGAAAAGCATACAATCAGAGTCAAAAAGTCAATGTCCATTTCGAGATCTCAAATGTATTTTTAAAAAATGGTTCTTGGAGATTTAACCGTCTGCTTTGGCAGCCTGACTTAATGATATTTAGAATCTGGTTTCTGAATTTCTGACATCCGATTATTATCTTTCTCAGCCTCTGAATTTTCATAAATTTAGCGAAAATATGAGTAAAATGCTTTACTTTTCTTGTCTGCGAGATCTCTAAAATATCTATTAGCACAGAAAAAAAGTAAATGGTTTAACATTCGAGAAAAATCAAATTACTTTGCTGAAAAAGTGATAATATCCTTTGGATTTGCCCGGATTACTTCTTTTGAATAATGCTTAAGAACGGTAGGTAGATCTGATGGGACGACTATTTGCTCTGCAGAATAAATTCTCTGTGAAGTAACATCTGCCATCTCAATTCCAACTGGTTTTGCTGTTTGCTTACCGAGAGTTATCTTTTTAAATTAAATTATATCGTCTTTCAGTGTCTGAATAAGCTGACAAAAATTGGAAATTTATGATTGATAAGTTAAAAAAATAGTCGTTCTTCCTTTGATAACGCTGTGTTGCGAGAGTTATCCTATAAATTTCTATGAAAATCTGTGAATTAGTAGGCATACAAAATAGGTGGTCTGTTGAGATTGTGTATAGTTCTGGAATGTTTTCAGAGTTTATTTTTGCCAATACAATCCACCTTGAGCTTTCTGGGTGGCAAGGGATAGTTTTTCTAATTCTTAATTGGAAAACAGATTTTGATATCCAGTTTAATCGTCTCTTTAGAGTATTTGAAATCACATTTTTTTCCTATAAATGACTCTTAGTTACTCAATACAATATGGTTGACAAAGTTGTATAAAGAATCTAAACTCCCAAAAGGGCCACTGTCGAACAGATTGTTTAAATTCTCATCTATCTTCTGCTTTTACTTTTTTATCCCGTTGCCTCTGAAAGGACTTGTGTTAGTATTGAAAGTGTACTTCTCTGAGAAAAAATAAAAAAAGAAATGATTCGTTTATATTCGTATCTAATTACCATTTTTCACAGTTGTAGTAGGGGATCCTTTTGTACCTAAGTCTTTGCTACCAGTTCTATGATGGCCATTCTCCTTTAAATGAATAGTCCGTTTAGATTCTCTCTTAAAAGAATGTATTGTACCTTGGTAGAACTTCCCTTATTGTCTAGCGTTGGAGACATGCTTGGAGAAGTACGATTTCTAAGAAAAGAGTTAATTTGGAGAGCAAAGAATCATATTGTACTTCTTTGCCATATTCAGACGCTCGGCTTGGCCATAATCTCCATAAACGGCGATATCTTTCTCCTCTTGAGTCAGCTCATAAGATTTTTTGGATTGGAGTTCAAGTCCCTTCAAAAATTTATGTTAAAGAACTAAATGCGAAAATCATTTTACGCTCATTCCTTGGGTGAGTTTATCCATGTTGGAATCTTGAATAAATGGTGCAATTGATTGATAGATCGGAGATTTCTCCGACAATTTAAAGAATTTAGACTCCTTGTCCTATGAGAGAAACAAAGTTAATTGCACTGACTCATAATAATTTTCTGATTACATTCAAAAATTGTTGTTGAGGTCCGAGGACACTACCAGGTCTCATCAGTCTAATGTATCCAATGAAATCTGCTGCTTTAAATCTGTAATGTTTCATCGCATAGCAACCGATAAGAGTTCCTGTTCGTCCCAGTCCAGCCTATATTGCCATTAAATTCAACCACCGTTAGGAAATTTTCTTTTTACCTTGCAATGAACAGCCAGTGCTCCAGGCTCTTCTTCTGCAACGCGAAGAAATTCGTCAATGATTTCCTATTTTAGACTTGATTACGGAGCCATTCTAATATTATAAACTTACATCGCTTGGGGTAGACCCATCAAGGAAATAGAGCTCAGTGTGTTTAATTCCAGCTCTAATAAAGCGCTCCTTGTCGTATTCCTTTTTATTCAAACGGACTACTCTAGTGACTCCCATCTTCTTGAAAATAGGAACGTAATCATCAGGAGTGAACATTCGCCACTTTCAAAGAATATAAATAAATGTTGTTGTCTTAGAGAGTTAGTGTTACCCCTTCAGCATCTCTGCTCTTATCGTGAGGAGTTGAAAATGCGACAAACTTCCCTGGAATGATCCAGTTCAAGTCTCCGTTTTCAACGGACTCATAATATTCGTAGTCTTTCAGGTTGAAGGTCTTCACATCAAACCACTTGAGTTTGATTCCATACTCCAAACCTCTCAATACATCTAAAACCTAACAGTGATTTTAAGAAATCACGTCTCCTGAAAGGACAGTTTTACCGTGCATTTGTAAGTACAGTTGGTATATCCGGCATCACGGAAGTCTGCAAAGGTGAGACCTGCGTTTTTAAAAGGTAGCCAGGCTTCCTCAGCTGTTCTTTTGAGGATGATGACCTAAATTCAATATAAGGTTTGAAAAGAGTTAAAAACGGTCTATAAACCTGGAAGGCTCCCATCAGAGTTGCCGCGCATGCTCTCTTGGCACTGTCGAGTGAGGTGTAGTGGAAGATTTTGTGCTTCAAGTATTTCGGGTCCTGCAGAAGCTTCTCCAGCTCAGTGACATATCGATAAGTCTTCCCAATGTCCAGTGGACCAAAGTCAGCAAAGAAAGGCTGGTATTTTAGGTCCTAAAGAGTTGGAAAATTTGTTAGTGGCGTTGAAATCAGGCTCCAGAGCTTACCTCATCAATGTTGAAAAAAAACGAGTCGGGTTGGTTTCTTGGCGGCGAACGGTCTGAAACCCAATAGAGTTTATCTAGATGTGAGATGGGCCAAAAGAGATGAAGACGTAGGCATTAAGGGATGAATAACCTTTGATGATTTCGACAAAGGGACTGCTCGACGAGGTGTTCTTGATCATTTTATACAAATTTAACTTGGTAAATTGTCTTTAATTTATTTATTAACTTTTCGTATAATTTTCAATTCGTCACTTTAAATAAAATTCAAACACCAATTTACGTACTTCTCCCTGTTCTGTTGAGAAACTATACTACGCCTCAAGGAAACTCTCAATAAGCGAGGGTCACATTGAATAAAACCCTTTCGGACCCAAAACAAACTGACAAATTTTAATAATTGAGTCTCAGCAGAAAATTTTGACGGCTTATGCTTTCATTTGATTTTGCTTTAGCAAAAAAGATGTTCATTAAGCAACAACTGCTCTCTTAACTCATTCTAAAAAGCTAAAAATCAACAAATATTTCTTCGTTTTTATTTTTATCTTTAGAAAAATAATAATAAATTGATGTGGCAGGTCCGGGATTGCCAGAGATCCATTTGAAACCTCTGTTGCTATCTTCTCTACTGCCATTCCTAAGAAAAGGAGTAATATAAATTTTTAGCTCTTGACTCATGCTCAAAATCCATTAAAATTTTATTTTTTTTAAATTTGCTAATTTCTAAATCAGGCAGTAAGTAATGCCAACACAATTTTTCTTAGGGTTCCGCCAGCTCGAAATGCCGAGCGGTATCGGAGCATTGAGCTACAATTGAATCGATGATCAAAGATAGGGAATTCTTTACAATCAATAACTAGCTATAGAGTGTTTGTATCAATATTTCCAGTGATAAGGATATTGCCATGGTTTGGATTTCATTTCCAGCTTTCAAATGCTTTTTTTTTTGTGATTGCTCTCATTCATACTCATGGATACGGGTTGGACACTACCCCCGAAAGTGTCTGACAAGTGGTGATTTTCAAAGTCGACAGCAAGAAATAAGAATAAGAATTCCCTCTCAGCCTTCGTAGTGTGAAAGAACCCCCAAAAATAAAGCATACTGCTTGCTTCGAAGGAGAAGTTGAAGCATTTTAATTATTATGAGAAATAAAAAGCTTTCAAATCCATGCATTTTATCTGATTAGACAAATACTAAAGGAGTCGAGGTGAATGACACTCAAGAATTTTACAATTCCAGAAATTGATAATAAAATGTGAGCGTAGAGTGTTTTCTACGTCTCTCATGAAGGTTGGGGTTCATTGAGTCTAAGGAATAGGATACCGAAACTCTATCATCAATCATATTAAGAAATATAGCTATCGATGTTAACAAGTGTTAACTGAGCATTGAATTAGAGTTAATACAGCTCAGAACTCTTTCCAACTTCAAACTAACGACAATCATTAAAATTTTTTTTCAGCCATCCCGGAAGATATACGTCATTTCAGTGAATGAAACTGGTTCAGCTGTAGCAGGATGTTGGAGCAATATTCAAGCCCAGCCAAATATTCTCTTACTTAGTCGTAAAAGTTCAAAAGGATAATAAAAAGAAAATGATATTAAATCCTTGTCGCGATTCCTCATTAAATTAACAAAATATAACCTATCAACTATGAAATTCTGATACTATGCATAGAACTCATTTTCTCTTAGATGAGATTAATTTTGTGAAGCCTTAGAGCAATTTTGGATAGTGCTTCCAGGTCTCAAAATCTTGAAGATTCGAACATTTCCAAAGCAGAATGAAAATTTTCGCAGGAATATGAATTCTCAAGGCTCATAAATTCCAGAATTGGAAAGAAAGAAAAAAAACTCTCACATTCCTAAATCAGTAAATGCCCTCGACCTAAACGAGTACTATAGTATCATTTTAAGCCTGGCTGATTCCACCATCCTTCCGTTCTCAAATACCATGTGATGAGTAGACTCAGAAGCTAGTGGGAATTCATGCAACAAAACATTCCGTTCGCCTTTGAAGACGCATGCATTTCCATGAAGAACATCGTTTTGCCAATAACCCATAATGGAGTAGCTTCCACAAAAGAGAATGCCTCTACCATTCCTGAGATCATTTTTAAATTCGCCTCTAAAGACGGATTTATCCTCATAGATAAATTCACCAAAAGGACCTTTCTGTCCTTCTCGAAATTCTCCTCGATAAATTGCTCCGTTGCTATAATACAAGGTTCCAACTCCATCAGGGACCCCATTTTTAAACTCTCCTTTATAAATTGCTTCTTCAGAAAGATCTGCGATTCCAATCGCTGTAGTGTGATCGTTTGTGAGTTTCCAAAATAGTTTCTGTCTCTCATCAAACATCCCAAAAATGTTCGAAGAAGCTAGATTAGAAATGAGGAGTGTAGGTTCTTCATCGTTGAGGAAAACGAAAATGTGTCCATCTTCGGTAATACGGAGTGTACCCTCGTCACTTCTGAAAGCTGCTCTGATCTAATAACAGAATAATCATCATTATGATAATTAAAAGAGTATAGATACATCTTGAGAAGCTGGCAATTCCTCCAGAATAAGATTATGCAGCTTGCCAAACTTTGCATTAAATGGATGGCTGATATTTTCATTGTGGCTGAGTTCCAGAGTATTTTCATATAAATTCTGAACTTTGGCGGTTCTCTCGCGCATCCCTGGATTATCAATATCTAAGAGTTCTTCTTTGAAAGGATCCATTAAGTTCATATGTTGCAATACACCATGAAAATAATGAATCCCTTTATGTCAATTTTATTTTCAGAAGGTTCGATTAAAAATGAAACCAAACAGGACTAAATTTTATTGTTTGAAACAATCCGGAAAGTGGAAACTGGCTATAAATCAAGAAATACAGCTTCTGGTAGCTTTCAAAAGTGCTGAACGACCATAATATCGCTCACATCAGCGGAGAATGGTATTGAAATTATTGAATGCACTACAGAAAAATTAATTCATTTGATGAAGGTCCTTCAAATTTTTCATAATAAAAATACATTTTAGAGATATGCCTATTGCTATTATGCATTCAAACAATGAGCTAGCCGCATTCCGCCATTCAGAATGCATCGCTCGACTATAACTATTTTTGGGCGAGAAAATTCGGCTATTTGAAGAAGAGAAAACAAAAAAGAAGCAAATTGTGCCATTAGTCCATATTCAAGAGCTTCCTGAGTCTATCGATTTCAGTTAGTGCTTGCACATATTTCTCTTGAACGATTGAATTTTCTTCAAGCATTTTCCTTTGTGTTGCCTGCATGCTTTGATAAGTCCTCTCTGTAAATTGATTAAGCTCTTTAAGATTCACTATTTCTTCTTCTAAATACGAAACTCTTTTATTTGAGAGATCAAGCTCATGCTCCTATACAAAAGTGGCTTCAGTAATTCTTTCAACCATGCAAATAGATCACCAAAGTTTTCACTTTCAATTTTGCTTGTTCTAGTAAATCCTCGAGCTCCTCATTTTTCTCCTTGAAATTTTTCATCCCACGATGACTTTCTTCAGCCTAACTCGAGTGACTACTCTGCATGTAAGAGATTTGTTTACCTGAGCTTCTTTTTCATAGAGATTGGTTTCTTCAATCCTAATTGAGCGCATTAATTAAACAATTTCATACAGAATCACCAACTTTCTTTTCAATCTGATATTTTCCTTCTTAAGTTCTTCGATTTGTGCTTGGTCATTTTCAGCCTACCAATTTATGAAACATAATTAACTCGTAAGTACACTCAATTACTTTTCTTCGAAGATCATCGATGGCTTCGTTTAGTTCAGATATTTCTCGTAAATGAACATTTTGTTGCGATGCAAATTCATCCTCTATTCGATTATCTCTCCTATGAAGCTGAAAAATCCTTTATTAGTATCGATGATTTCAAAAGCTCACATCTGATTGTATTCGTTCTATCCTTGTCGTTGCGGTATTATTATGATCTTCTAATTCGTCAATTCTCCGAGTCAGCTTCGCTATTTCTAAGGCTTTTTGCTTCAAATTTAAATTAAGTGAGACAAAACAAGTCATCAGTTTAAAATACATCTCTGTATTTTTTGAACTCAAAATCAAGTTTATTGCACTCGAAAATCAATCGTGAGTTCTCCTGCTTGATTCTTTCATAGTGTCCCTGTAAAATAAAGAGTGAGAATCTTTCATAAATAAAGAATCACCTCAGAAACATCTGCTTTTTGCTGCAGTAGTTCATTTAGCTTTTCCAGTTTCTCCATTTTTTCTGTGATTTTCTGGATCTTTTTCTCATGCTCGACGATCTTCTTATCCTTCTGCTCATTATCCACTTCTAACTCCTAATTAGAATACGTTCCGGAAGAGCCCAGCTAGATGATGTATCAACCTTTATTTGTCTTATATAGTTTTCTTCATAGTCCAAGTTGATTTTGATCGACTTATCGCTGAGTTTCGCCTTGAAAAAGCATTTATTATTTGCGTAAACCACTTTTTTTACTGAGATCATTTGAATCACCGAGTCTTTGTGATAGATAATCTTTTTTTTATCTTCAAGCTCCTGTAGTAGATGCGCATTTTCTTTCTCTAGTCTTTTTCTGACTGAGTTTGAATGATTAAGCTCTGTATTCTGGAAGATACAAAGTCTGAATAAGCAAGAAATTTGTTCTTTAATACCAGTAAGTCCAATTGTTTTTGAAGACCAGAGACTCTTTCACTTTGTAGGTTATCAGTTGATATATCAGACCTGAGAGGGTTCTCTTTTTTCGATAAGTCAATCAAACAAATGCTCCGTAGTTGTGAATGATACTTGATTCAGACGGTCTCGGATACCCATAATCCATTTTAATTCGCTTGGATTGTAAGATGTAATTTTATTGTAGTTTGAAATATTTTTATTCAATTCGAATTCTGAAACCGGCTCCTGGTCTCGAACTAACCCCAAAAACATGACCATGCCCATACGCTGCAACTTCTAGGTTGATGAATTTGTTGGATATGGGATATTGTTTATAAGCACGCATTGAACGATGAGTAACACCGATAGTCTCAATTAATTCAGATACAATTTCAAAAATTTTGCTATTGATTACAATACAGACAAAAAAATTTCCTATTAGTTCTATACTAACCCCGATTTTATATCGCCTTAGCTTTCAGGACCGATAACACTCAACTTCTTTTAGTGAAACCAAGCTCAAAATTTTCAGCGCTTGCGGTGATCTTCTTAGGATCCTCTGGAAGCACCGTACTGGATCTCTCTCCAAACTGTCACTGAAAGTTGTCTTTTTCTGAGCTTGGAAGCTGGTCTTTGTTGGTTCTTTTAAACGCATCCATCATAACCAACTTCTCCTCTCCAAAGGTCGAGGGACGATTAGCCTTGAAATCTAAGCTGCCTTTCTTACTCCCTCTTTGACTTTCCTTCCATGTCCGATAACTCTCCAAATTTCCTCTTGATGACGTGCCTCCAGTTTGATTCCTATCCGAAACACTTGCATAATTTGATTCTGGAGTTCTGCTGGACACAGGCTCGCTACCCTCGCTGCAATAATCTCTAATAGTTTCGAGTTCCGACCCTTTCTTATATTCTGTACCTCTACTCGAAGAATCTTCTGCCAATATCGTCAGCAGTTTTTTGTTCACCTCATCTTGCACTTCCATAACTTTCGAGAAAGACTGCTGAAATCTGGTAATGCTTTCTTGCATTTTATTAACTTTTCCTTTTAGCTCTTGAAACTCTCCGCTCAAACCCTCAGTATTATCATATTTCTGTTGAATTCCAAGACTTTTCCCAGGCTGAGTTGCTTTATCCACTTCTTTAGATTGAATTGTCTGAGATTTCTCCCTAAACATTGTTTTTTTCTCCTCATTATTAGCCTCTCTCATATTTTTCATAGATTTTGCAGCCTCTGAATGAGACTCTCGATCCACGACTTTTATTGTCGTATTGTGACTCGCAGCTATGAGATCTTCATTATTCATGTTTCCAACAAGAGGCTTGGTTAATTGAGAACTATTTTTCGAACTTGTATATGAGGTTGAATTTCCTAAGGCACTGAGATCGAGCTGGAATCCAAAGTCTTTAGGTCCTGAGGCTGTGGGAGGTTTTTTCTGAGGATATGGATGAAAGAATGGAGAACCACCAGTGTTTCCTTGATCCAACGAGTTCGTTAGTTTGTTGTCTGATGACTTATGCTTCGAAAACACCAGACTCGCCGAGTCTAACTGTGAATTAGTATACTCTGTCTTACAGTGATAGTTATTCATCGACGCCCGGGAATACTCGCTTTGGGAATTATCTCTCTGATTTTCGTTCGTATTCACATACGATTGTGAAGTCAGATAGCGATCAGGAGAAAAGAATTTATTTTTTTTGACGCCAGCTGAAGTGGATTTCGCCTTTTGCAGAGATAGAATTTGTTGGGGTGGTTGGACTTCCTCGAAAACGAATAAACGAGAATTTGTTTGGCTTTTGGGAGTTTTCGAGCCCGGAATTTGGTTGTTTTTACTCTTTGGACGCATTTCCGCACTTTCTGGCCTTCTAGTGCTGAAGGTATTAAGGTGGTCTTTACTTCTTTTCTAGTAAATATATGAGAATTCATTATCTTGGCCGATCAATTAATGCAAATTACTCTAGAATTACAAAAGATTGTTTTGTAAAGCGCGTCTCTGTGAGGAGACATCAGCATCTCATTAATTGGCAATGAATTTTGTCTCTCTAGCAGCGCGCTTCTTTCTTTAGAAAATGTCTTTACCGAACTGCTCGCTGTCAGATTGCACAAGTATTTTGTGCTATCTCTCCAGCGCCTCGCGCTAACGACTGGTTGTTGACTGATATTTTTTAGCTCTGCTTGCAGTTTTGCTTTATTTTTCAAGTGTTGTGGGGTTTGTGATTGCATTTTTGGACTGACAGGAAAACTGAAACCATATTCATCGTGATTCGGCGAGCTCCTGAAACAGTTTCGCACACTTTGTAGATCATTGCCATTGCTTGAATTGTTCAAAATATGAACATCGCTCCTTCTGCGCTGCTCTTTGCTTGGCTCACTAATTCTTTTCTCATTATCAAATGAGTACTTCGGAGATTTCAGAGAAATGTTATGAGCCTCTAATCATTTAGATATAGCAAATATCTCACGAAGTGAAGGCATTTACTCTTCATATGCAGTTTGTTATTTGGGCTTTTCGGCTCTGTGTCGGACAAACTCGCATCTCGGCTACCCTGAGTCGGATAACGGTTCTTATATTTCACTGAATTCACGCCCTGAGAGTGTTTGCTTCTGGTTTTGACAGAAAGTGAGCTCGTTAGGTTCAGATAAATAATGATTTTACCTCTCAACACTTGATTCGGTTGGAGCGGTCAATTGGGGTTTGTTCCAATGTATCTCGCGCACCGTTTGCTGGACCCTGTGCGGGCTATTGAGAAGAAATCGCGGCTCTGCCTGAACGCTATTTTGATTTTGGGGTTGCAACTCAGGTTTCTGAGGGTCGCTTTCTCTGGAAGCGGGTTTCGTGTTTATCCTTGCATTGAGAAGCTGTTCCAATACTTTAAAATCTATCTGATAGTGCTTATTGTCTTCATTATGCACGCCTAACGCGGATGGTTTAAGTTTTCTATGCTTAAATTCCTGCGCAGAATCAGAGTTCCTCAGATTAGCAGTATGGGATTTTTTCGCCACCTCGGACTTGTCCAGATGCGACTTTTTCTGTATATTATTTTGGCTTTGAAAATTCTTCTTGAACATGAGCTTCTTCGCTGAGTTATGAAATCAAAGCGGTCAATTTATTTAATCGATCACGACTACTCTATGAGATATTAAATTTCTTCATCTTTTGTAGAAAAATAAATCCCCTTCGTAGAAGAAATCAGAAATACTGATAGCATATTATGGTTTGGACATTTTACAAGAGATGAACCATTTAAAAAAACTTATTTCGATCATTAAGTGAAGGATGATTTTTGCATATACGCGAACTTCGCAAAGGAATCTCAATTTCCGATAGTATTTAGAAGTTATTGAATTTAAAAAAGAGATGAAAAAAACAAAATCTCGATCTACGAGTAAACCTTCAAACGCAATCCCGCAGTTCCTACTCAAAACATACGAAATACTAGAAGTACTCGCATCTACTCAGACTCGATCTCAAATTGCATTATAGAACCCAGAGAATTCAGAAATAATATCCTGGAATAAAGAAGGAAATGCTTTTATCGTGAAAAAAATCAATGAGTTTTCTGAGAAAATCTTGCCTAAATATTTTAAGCATAACAACTTTGCGTCGTTTGTACGCCAGGTACTCTCAACATCATATTTTTTTTTCGATGCTAAAACAAGATTAGCTCAATATGTACGACTTTCACAAAACGAGGCAAGAAAGCAACGAGAATGAATTTAGACACGACTTGTTCAGGAGAGGAGAAAAGTAATCACGACAAACACACCATTCTTACATTCTATGACCTTTTCTTCGCATAATAAAGAGCACTTCTCAGTGAGATTAAAAGAAAAAATGCTGATACCGCCGCATCAAACGTCAAAGAAGAGACCAATAGTATAATTGAGAATGAAACTAAGAATGAGGCGAGTTTAAGAAGTCAAATTGAGCCCCTGCTTTATGAAGTGAGCGCAATGAGTGTGAAATATTGCTAATATATCATCAGATGGGTCGCATGAAACAGCGAATGGGGTTCTTCGAAACGACTACACAGGCGCTTGCCGAGCAGAATAACCGGCTTCTAGACGAAAATAGAGTGTTATGGAGCGAATTAGTGAAGTCTAGGTAAATAATTGATCATCTGAGTGAACAGCATGCAAGACTCTTTTTTTCTCAACAAAAGGGAAAAGATCGAAAAGAAAACCGATTTGATTACCATGATATTATATTCAATCCTCACTCCAACAGCCGTGAAACTCTTCAAACGAATGTTCAACAGCAACACTCCAGCCGTTTTTGGAGGTTCCTTTCTACTCATACTATATCTAACACAGTTTCCTTAGAAGAAGGACAAGGCAGCAAAAATCCAGCAGACCAACCCGCGCTTGAAGTGATAAATTTAGCAAAGGTTTGTAAAAAATAATTTAATCTTTGACCGATAGAACACTATTACGCTGCCGAACGACAAAATTTTCCAAGTAGACTATGATAAATTGAAAAAGGTGCTTGGGAATATGTTTCAGTACTCCGGCACTGGGGAGAATCCTTTTTCAAATGATCCTTTATTTGAGGGCAATTCTTTTAACACGAAATCAAATCTGTTCAAAAACTACGTTAACATTCTCAGTGAGAGAGAAAATTTCAATAAAGGAATACTCTCTCACCCGAAAAAAGAAATCCTGGACCAAAACGATCGCAAGCGCTTTGAACTAACAGATCATGATAATTCTTTCGAAAAACCGAATAAAATTATGTCTAAAGTCGCTCCGAGCAGCAGAAATACGAGAGGAAATGATAGCTTTTTGAAATCTACCGAAGAAGATGATCAAATGAGAGGTACCTTTGTTTGTTGCACAGCAAATGTTCTAAAACTTTGTAGATTTCCTGAGAAAAATTCAGAAAAAAGACAGCTCAGCGAATAATATGTTCAGTACTTCTCGCACCGACAAAGACCAAAATAATTTTGAAGCTCTACTTCCCCAGAAAACGAAGAGCGACCCCGAAAATTCAAGAACAAGAAGACCAGACGATCGCCCTGAACTCTATGGAAGTCCGCTTATTTCAAGCTCTCCTTACAGAAATCCAGAATTTCACGATACTTTCGATCTGCACAATCCATCACATAATGATAACTTTGATTTTAAACTTCCAATCTCGCCAGGCTTAGACCCGATGCATCATGACTTCTCTGGTTACAATCGTTTTGGATCCAGTCACCTGAATTCAGGCAACACCGAAAAACCTGATAATCATCAGCAAGATCCATTTGCTGATGAGAATGACATGCTTGAACCAATTACAATTTTCAGCAGATTATCTTCGAAACTTCCAGAGTCAGATAGATTTCTTCTTAATAGTCCAAAGGTAAGCCCTATTAAACCACCAACTCAAAGCCCAACAAAAGTCGAGAAGGACAGCAGTCCTTACAATCAAAATCAGAAAGCTCTGCAAGGGTTGGGAAATGGTCAAAATGAGCAGATCAAAAAAATAGAAAAACCTGTTCAACTTTTCTTGAAAAATGGGCCTTGAATATGTATTGCATTTATTATCTAATTATAATCAATCAGCTCATATGTAAATTTTGCATGTTTTCCAGTAATTGAGAAATTCGTATTGCCTTGTGCTAATTGTATGGAAGTTGCGAATTTGCTAATGAACTGTAAGTGTTTTCCTCTGTAATCTCCTTTGTAAAATGAAAATAAAACGCGATGAATAGCTAGAAGGGAGAAATTTGTTAGAGCAAATGCTCGACCTGGATTCGAACGAATGCTGTTTGCAGTCAATTATGATTAGCTCATTCGATGACGTGGCTTGGCAGAGTCTCTTTTGAGTCTAATTATAATATGCCAAAGAGGTTCAAATATAACAATTTGCCTCAAGGCACGCTGCAGTAACTTTGATTTATGAAGCGCAGAACGAAAAGTAATTGCTGCCTTCCTCAATAAACATAATCTCTGCAAAAATCTTCCATTGAATTGGGAAGTAAATTGCTCTTCAAATCTGATTGCAATCTTGTCATTCGTTTGACTATCTTTGTAAGTGAAGAAACTATCATCGTACTTTGCATTAGTAACTAAAAAACCAAAAACAGCAAATCCAAACACTAATAATGAAAAAGCTCCAAATGAATCTAGAAAATACCAGAAGATGGCTAAAATGTTCTAAAATAACGGATCCAGTTCAGACAAATGAATTCCATTGGCTGCAGATTACTGAGTAGCTCTGCTTAGCAAAAGACATCATTAAAGGGCAAATAAATCCGACTGAACATTTAATGGATTTATTTGCCAAATAAATAATTTAACGGAATTTGTTTAAATACACGATCTGATTCTAAACCCTTTATAGTAAAATTGTGTTCTGTTTTTTCTCTCTTCATAGAAGAGATTTTGATTCATGATAGTTCCGAATTACCTGCATTCTGATTTGATATGATTGAATTGGATTGCATTTTGTTTGTGCTCTTTTCTAATTAAATGATTTTATTGCTTCTCAGCTTTAACTAAAAGCTAATCTATAATATGAGTTTGGTAGTCTATTCAACGTGCTATTAAAATGAGCGTTGAGTAGCATCACATTGCGTTCTGTGAAAAAAGCTTGATTCTATGACTATAATTACTTGTTTCTATGATAGTGTCTTATCGAAAGACCCTTTCCAAGGACATTCACTGCTATAAGTAATTTGAGGTTCTAAGTTGCGCTCTAGTCACTCAATACCACATATCTGAAAATTCTATTATAGAGTGGATCCCGCAAAAAACATAATTTATTCAAGATTTAAAAGAGTATTTATTTTGGAAAAATTTCACACAACCCCGAAACAATCTACAACCAATTACCCTGGAATGGAAGCTTCGATTCCTTTCGACAAAAACGATTCAACAGAGCTATTCAAAAGCAAGCGGGCAGAGTATGCCGTTGAGATTCGCAAGAAAAAGAACGAAGAAATCATCAATTACAAACGATTCAAACTGACAAGCGCTAAGCAAGACGAAAAAATATTCGACTCCTTTGTAAACTATCTCTCGTTTCAACACATTTATTGATTTCACAACTCGGTAGGGTTCTGTATCTGCTAGAACGTTGACAGAACAGTTTCTAAAGAGCGTAGCTACAAAAGATATCAATGCGGTCAGAGGAGCCACTGAGGCAGTCCGTATTTCACTTTGCACAACTCCCGACAAAGCAGAGCCATACGTGCTTGAATATTTGGAATCTGGAGTTGCTAAAATACTAATCATGTTCTTGGAAGAAACCTACAAATGCTATCCAGAATTACAATGCGATGCATCATGGGCCTTATGTAATATAGTGGCCAGCTCAACGCAGAGTGTTGCATATGTTGTCCGAAATGGCATCATCGAAAAAACCTTAGCGGGGATTCAATTTGGAAAAGACAAATTTCTCGAGAACGTAATCTACTCTCTATCAACACCTAGATTAATACCAATCCTCATTAGTGCCTCTGGATATTGGCAAACATAGCAGGTGATTCCAAGGAACTGCGTGATGAGCTGATGAAGCATGATTTGATCAAGAAAGTCACACACATTCTCTGCCAAGGTCATGATAATGAAAAAATAAAATCATGCGTCTGGTTATTATCAAACTTAGCTCGGGGCAAGCCTTTCCCTCCTTTGGAAAAAGTAATTTCACCTTTTTTCTGCTTCCAATTGACATGTTGCTTAGTTTTCAGGCTGTTTGAGCATTCTAGCACAACTTATACATTCATCTGATGAGGGAATTGTTGAGCATGTCCTCTGGTGTTTCAACTACATTTCCGAAGAGGGTGATAACGAACGAGTGGCAGCGGTTTGCAATGTTGGCGTGATACCGAAAACAGTTAAACTTCTTCTTAAGACAAAAAACGAAAGAATCGCTGAACTGGCATTCAAGCTCTGTGGTAATATAGCACTGGGAAGTTGCGAGAAGATAGAAATTTTGCTGGAGCATGGATTCTTAAATATACTCTCGAATAACATCGAGTCTCGCACAAAGCGAAGAAGGAAGGAGACTTGCTGGGTCATTTGCAATATCGCTGCTGAGAAAGTTTTACTCGAAAAACTTTTCCAGAGCGACATCCTCACAAAGACAATCTCCGTCATGCAAAAGGATGATCTTGAAGTTAGAATAGAAGCAACTCATATTATCAAAAATGTGTTAGATAATTGCGATAATGAGCAGTTAGAGCAGCTAATGAAGAGAGATCTTATTGGAATTTTGCTGCGGAATTCAGAAATGCATAACCCGGTAGCACTAATTGACGTTTCTCTTGATGTCCTTCGAAAAATTCTTCATCATGGGAACACCTTATTAGAGGCGGGTTCTCACAAGTTGAACGTATACACAAAACAGATTTTTGAAATCAATGGAAATGTAGTTCTCGAAAAGCTACAAAAACACTCGAATCCTACAATTTATGATAAAATTGTGAAGCTATTTGATGATTATTTCACTTTTGATGTTGTTTAAGAGTAGAACACGTTTCTTCAATACATTTTATTTGTTGGATTCTAATCAATTTTTTAATTGTACCTGGCTGTATTTTCAAGATGCTTTTTGTTTTATCTCAGAAAAACAATATCCGTTCGTATTTGCTGTGGTTTGACTAGTTAGCATTGTTGCCTTACATCGCTACTATTCTGGTTATCCTCACTCCGGATTCAAAAAAGAAAATTTCATAATAGATTCAGATCAGATCGAACAAGCTACATCCATTGTTGGAAGTAGCCACAGTTGGTAACTACGAAAATTTCTCTTGGAATACAATTATTGTATATATAGGATAATGAATTCATCAGCAGTAACTTTAACATTAGCATGCATAGATACACAGATATATGATTAATTATGAATTACAGATTTTTTTATCTTCATGCATTTCAGGAAGGACTTTAATAATCTCAGCAATAAAAAAAATAATACAGTGGTTAATCGTCTCTTCACCTTAGATTACGAGCTGAAAAAACTTGCAATCTCTGCAAATAATTTTTTTTCCTTCTTCTGATTCGAAACCCCCTTGGAGCTTGCGACCGCTTGATCGTTCTTTGGTTTCTCATGAGCGTTTATCATAAAGTTCCTAGGAATGATTGGAATAAGTTGTTAGTGTACGAATTCGATTATTAGATAATACTTTACGCTCTTGAGAAGTTTAACAGAGTCTAGAGTTTCAAACGTATCTTCTTCTGTGTCGTTTGGGTTTACCTAAATGATAATTAACGAAATATATAACAAGTGTCAGTTACCCTGTAAGTTATTGTAAATGTATTTTGTTTTCCTTTGTCTGGACAAATTGACGTGATCTGATAAGACAAAAGAGTCTTTTTTGTATCAGGAGTTTCGATATCCAAGACAAAATCTCCCACTGCGTCTGTTCTTAACAGGATCTAATGAAACGCACCATATACTTAATTATCATGCAGCATTCTATGGATTTACCTGAGCCGGGGTGTCTTTATCGGCCTTACGAGTCACTGAAAACACTTGACATTTCGATTCCAGATCAGTTAGCTTCAGAAAGATTGAGCGGATAGTGGAATTTAATGGGATTTACGTAATTTTCTTTCTCACTAAGAATTTGATCCACCTGAACTTTCTTATTGATTAAGATTCTGTTTTGATCCTCTAATAGCTCCAACAGATGGCTCTTCTCGTCTAACAGTTTGGGTCTATTTAAGAAATTGTAAATCAGGTCGAGGGTTCATGGGGTAAGCTCTACTTTTCTTCAGCCACATTCTTGTAGTGATCTCTTTCTTTGGCCAAGCTTTCATATTTGCTTTTGAAATATTATAGTATAAAATTGTTCTTTCAATGCGCTGTACGCTCCATTCGTTGATTCAAAGAGCTTCTCGAAATTTTTGGACTCCTGAGTTTTTCTTTTGAGATATTCTTCAACGTGATTGTAACTAGCATAGAGTGCTTCTATCTCCTTACTCATTTGGGTTTTGGTTGCTTCATTTTCTCTAAGCAGTGGTTATCATCGATTGTTAGTAGCAGCGATATTACTTGCTAAGTTGAAAGAGCCGATCTTTCACAGCGTCGAACTGTTTCCTTAAATAATTATATTCCAATTGCAGCTGTCTGTATTCATCTGGATTTTTCTGAAATTGGTTTCATTTCAAACAGAGTATAGATAATAACCATTACCTTCTTCACATTGAAAATTTCTACAATGGAGTTTCCGAGAGTACTGCTCAAAGTCTCAAGAGAACTCACCTTATCTGACTCCGAGTTACCTGAATTTATAGCGTAAGACCCTTTGGAATTCTATAAAATATGGATTTAAAATTGTGTTTTTTCTGAGAAACCGAAACCTTCGTTTTCTGCTTTAGCGCTGTGATCGTCTCATACAGCTCGGATTTTTCGCTCTGCAGCTTGAAAATATCCTCCTGCTAATCATAATTTGAGTAACTCTATGAATAGTAATCTTACTTTAACTCTCAAAGATAACTCATAGGAATCTGCTCTCTTTTTAAGTTCTGCTAGCTCATTTTCTAAACTTGTCTTTGCTTCTCTCTCCTTTAATAACGCATCCTTTAGAGTTTTGAGGGTTCGCAGCAGTTCAAAGATTTGCTCATCTTTATCTTCAAGATTCTCACTTATGGTCACTGAAAAGAAGGATATTTCATTATCTCTCTGAAACAAATCTTATAAATACCTCTTTTAATTTGAGATTCTGTGCATAATAGTTCCTCTCTGTTCATCTGCTTTTCAGGTTGTATCATTTTACGAGAACAAACAGATTTAGCAAATTTTCTGATTGCTAAAATTTTGAATAAAAAATCACTTCGACTAACGGGTTAAAAAACTTTTTCTTTATCAGAATTGATTAGGTATCCTGTAATTTTTCGTTTGGTCAACTACTTACTGACACGTTTTTTTTTGACTGAAACAATCATTTCTTGAGAGACAAACGTATTATGATTCGTTGGAACAGTGTTCATATAGACAAAGAGACCGTTCTATGTACTATGCAGGGTAATGCCACAATTTATTTTTTTAAAACTAATTCATATGAAGAGATAGGGAAAAGGATGCTCAAATTTCTTCAGAGAAAGGATCAGCTTCGAGCTTATGGAACACAAATCTTGTGAGCTAATTGAAATTATTAGTTTAACAAACTGATATCACTGAAAATAAGAGTTACGTCTCTTCTAAAGAACTCGTTGATAAATCCTCCTAATCCACCCAGGAAAATACCGATGTGCATGCAATAGTTTTCATCTTTCATTAGCTTAAGCTCGAGTGTATATTGATCTGCGTCCTCAATATCCATCCATCCGAATATGAACCCATACAATAAACCCATTAAGAGCGAAATCGCACTCACTGCGAAAATCTGTAAGGAAATAATGACTCAGATACCTATAAAACAAAGATGCTTTACTTGTTTTGGTGTTTCAAGAACCGAGCGCTCTGTTGCCCTCTGGCAGAGGCCGAAAAAGTAATTTACGAAGTCCACGAAAGAAAATACAAATGCTAAAGTGATAGCCGAGCCCAAAATCGCGTAGAGAGGGATTTTCTTCACTGGAGTGAGTCCAACGAACCAGTCTTTCTCCAGGAGGAAGCAAATAAACCCAGAGAGGATGATATGGATTGAGACGATGAGAATATATGGCTTTCTTTCAATATAGCTCGGGTCAGTTGAGTATTTTTCATGGCGCAATCTCGATAGAATGAACCCTCCGATGCCGATGAAGATTAAACCGTAGTACTGGGTTCAAAGATTAGCGGAGGAGTGCCGGAGATTGAAGTTACCAGTGAAAAAAAGGCATTGATGCTGATTTCAACTAATGTGGCGTTGACGATTAACGAAGTCACAACTCCAATGACAACTCCCAACAGAATAGAAACAACGAAATAGGTGCTGCAGAGCTCTTTGACAAAAGCTTTTGCTTCGAAGTTCGGTGGAAGCATCTGTAATCAATTACCAAAACGATTAAGGTTAGAAATATTTATTATTCTTATTGATCAGAGAATGGGTTGTTAAATTAGCAAACTGCCTTTGTTCGTTTTTGAAAGATTTAAGAAGGATGGAAAATAAACGGCTGCAAAATCAGTGAGAGGGAGAGGCCAGAAAAAAAAATCCAAAGCAGACTTGATTATAGTACTCCTTGTAGATTTTAATCATTTTGTTAGTATTAGCTGCTTGGAATCCAATGTTACATATTTTAGCTGTATGTCTGAGAAAAACTACTCATCATTGAGTTCATCCACTAACGGCTGTCTGTGGTTTCCTGTGCTGCGGTTGCAGAGTAATAGACTTAAAATTTGTTAAAAGATTTTATGTAGTTACTCAAAAAACTATTAATATCGTTTTTTATGAAGGATGATGTTGTCACCATCGAGCCTGTTACATTTTTTTGAATCCAAAAAACAGCTTTCAGGCTTCTTACAGATGAAAAAAATTGAGCTGAAATTGAATTATGAGCCGAAAAGTGTAGCATTGCTTTGAAAAAATCTGAAAACTCGTTTAGACATTTATTTCAAAGTTGCTAATAATCTTACTGATAAAGTTGTCTCCTGGCTCATAAAAGAGACGGCAATGATAGTCACTGTCTGCTTCAAAAATTAACTTTGATCCTAGATTATCAAGCGATTTCAGATTTGAACTGCTCTTTTGGACGAGTCACAGATAAATTAAGAAATTTTAATTTGAGCATCATTTAATTATTAAAACTCAGCAAAATAAACATCAGGATGAGAACTGCTAGCCCCGATAAAAGCAAATCTCCAAAGAAGAACGGAGAGTTCAGTCCGATTGTGCCGAAAGTTTTGGATCCTACTGACATCAGTCATTCAAAGACAATTGACACCCTTCTTAATCAAGCTCCAAAAGTAGTCTATTCTGAGAAACTTAATGAAATCGTAGTAGCTGGTTACATGAACAGAGACGAAAACTATCAACTGAAAGTATATGACGGCAAAACTCTCGCCCAGAAAGGAGAAAAAGAGGCACATAAACACCGCATCATCAGAATGGTGCTCCTTCCTGATGAATTGATAGCTACATTAAGCGTCGACAAAACAATCAAAATTTGGAGACTCGTTGGTCTCGCCCTGGTCCACGAAATCCAGCTCAAATACGATCCTTGCGATATTTGCATTCATTCAAATCTGAAAGCAGCTATTATCGTTGGAAAGAGCCCAAACATTAGCTGCTACAATATCAGCTCAGGCAGTTTCATTGCTGAAATCCAGGGTGGAAGCACTGAAGGATACAACGCTTGTGCTTATCTCCCAAGCAAAAACACCCTTATGGCTAGCTGTATCAACAAACACACAATTCATGTTATCGACTGCAATACATCGGTAGTGCTAAGCACTCTGGAAGGTGGAAAGGACCTCACCCAGGTCATCGGAATACAACTAATTGAAAGCGTCTGTCAAGTAGTTTCTGCCAGTGACAATGGAATCTGCGTTTGGGATCTTTATGATGCCGCAAACCCAAAGAAACTTCTTGAGTTCGCTCCACCAATCAATAAGATAACTCACTTCACAGTACTTCCCGACGAAGATGCTGTCCTTTTGACCTACAACTCACCGAGAATTGATATTTATCGGTTATCTACGGGAATTTTGCTCAAATCATTACCCACGAAGCTCCAAAAATGCTATGATATCGCATATGCTCAGGCTATTGACAGAATCTTTGTCGTTGATAGTCAGGAAGGCGCTCTTGGAGTCCTCACCAAGCACGCGAAATCAAAGAAAGCTCAGTGCCATGGCTGCAGCATTTTTTAGTCACCTGCCTGAGTTTCCTGTTTTTTGCTTGTTTGCTAAACATGCTAGGGAATCTCAATATCCTTAGTATCAGCATAGTTCTATAGCATAATAGGTACAAAAACCAACGAGGAAATTATTTAGATAAAATATGAGTTCAAAGTTATTCTTGTTATTTAGCTGCTGACAGTACATACATATATCAAATTCTCCACATTATAAGAAAGCATAACATAAGTTTTTGAATTTTCGCTGCTTTGAACTTAAAGAAAATGTAATCTTATAGGGTCCTTTAGTTTTGGAAGTCTAATATCTAATGTCTAATGGTAAGATGTCCGTCACGCGGTTCTGAAAATATAAAATTGCAGAGGTATTTGTTTTTAGCTAAAGTTATTACAGAAATAAAATTCAGATATCTTAAACAGTCTTTTATTCAAAAAGAAATGCTGAAATATATCGGTGCCGGGCTCCTAGGTCTTGGTTACGCGGGGTATCACTATTCGTACTATGTTGATTCCGGATTTGTGGCCCTTGCTGGGAAAGAACACAAGCATCACGGTTTACATTTCAGGATGCCATGGGAAAAGTCACCGAATATCCTTGAAATCAATTCCAAACGGTATGTGTTTCAGCAGAAGTACATAAACGGTGATCGGATGGTTGATGAAGTTGAGTTTGAGATTTTCGTTCAGCCAGAATTGGACCGATTATATGATATATTCCTTACTTATGGTGAAGAATACAATGAGAAGGTCATTCCGCCTATTTTCAAGGAGCTTATTGACAAATATTTTACGAGATTTGATACCAAAGAAGACGTTTTAGAAACTTACAGAAGAAAGGAGAAAGTTAAGAAAGAATTGACAGAGAAATTAAAGGAAGTAGGAATAAAAGTGCTGGATCTTAAATACATCAATCATTTTTAGTTTCTTGCTTTCCTTGTGTGGTATATTTACATAGTTATGCGATCTTGTACAAATCGATTCAAACAACAAGAGACTTGTGATGAATCTGGATAGTTAGTTTTGAAATGGAAGCAAATATTATTGCACTATCTTCAAAGGAACACGATTATTAAACCTTCATCATTCGCTGTTGCACAAGGCAGCGAGATTAGCAAGATTCCCAAAGTTTCATTGGCCAATTCACATTTATACAATAATAATTCATTTTCAAGCTCACATCTCAAGAAAACTTCTTTAGTGTCTCTATAATTCCACAATATTACAAGATTTCTTGTCTTTCATGGTTACCCCAAGATTTAGATACTGAAAGCAGCGTTTAAAGGCTTGATCTTATTGACTCAGTTTCAGAACTGTAAAAATTAACTCGTTAGAAATTTAAAAGTTATTTTGTACACAAGAAGCTGATGACTCTGCAGATCAAAGCTTCAGAGGAATTAAACACTTCTATTGATACGGTTCTTTCAATCGCGACAGAGAGGCAAAACCTACAGACAACATCATACCCTCGGCTAAATGATATTGTAAAAAAAGAAATACGCGCCCACAATTTTATTGCAACCGAGAATCCATATCTCCTCAAGTGTGACAAAGAAAACTTCCCTTCAAGGAATGGTTCCTCACCATCAAAGAGTCTCAAAAGTGATTCTCTTGATCAACGACGAAGTATTCTATCATTAATAGCGCCCTGATCTCATTTTCCCATTTTTGATAGCACGAATGCATAGTCACTCAGAAGCTCAACTTAATTCTCCAACAGCCGCTTTAACAAATAGAATTCCTCTGCAATTTGGAGATATAGATACACTTCCGACTGAAAATTCAGCGAATATAGACGACTCGTACTTGATTCAAGACTCCCACATAATTCATAGATCAAAAGATTATATCCTCAAGCCTCTACTTGCTTTAGATAGCAGCCAAGTGAAAATGGATACCGTGAAAAATGGATTGAAGGAAAACATTTTGTCTAGAGAACTTCTCGTCACACCTGAGATTTTGTCTTGGAAGGAGATGATAAATTTACAACCGAGAGAACCAATCTCTGTGAACAAAGGGGATTATACATCTCAAATAGATAATTCTTTGAAAGTCACTCTGAATAAACCTCCAACTCTTCATTTTAAAAAACAAACAGCTGTCAAATCAGGTTTTCTTTCTCAAACAATGAATAAAGGATCTTCCAACAAAAGCAATGAAAAAGCTTATTTATCCCATGTCCCTAAACCACCTCTGAGGAGACTGAGCAGTTCCTTACTCAACCAAAGTGGACATGTAGAGCAAGCTTCTGAAATGGCATCCATTGCTTCAGAATCAAGCCATAAAGATGCTTCTAATACCAATCGAATGGACAGTAGATTAGCGGCGGCAAAGCATTCCTCCAGTAATATTAAACAGAGCCAAAATCGATTCAAACTCAAAGGTCTTATGAGAAGCAAGAGCATTAATTACACTAAAAAGGTAAACCGACGAAAATATCCGCAGACTTGTTTGGGGAGAGACCTCAGATCTCTTGATAATTGTATCGGTGCTGTTGGGCAAATTGAAGATTCTGTAGTGGTACTAGAGCAATTTTGCAGTTCGAACGAGTTGCCTCCCGACATTGAATATCGCCTTCAAATGAGTTATGTTGACGCAGTCGTGATGTCTGCACGATCACATCATGAGTCTATGATTCGAAGCAGCATACATACGCCAAGTAGAAAGAAATGTTATTCCAGAGTCTCTCCATTTAATGAATCAAAAAACTTAAGTCAGCACTGTCCGGACAGACTCGCTGACTCTTTTCAAAAAAACCCCCGGTCTCAGCTCTGGGAGTCAGAAGCTCTCTTGGCGAATGACATTGGAAATAACAGCAGAATAACTTTCAAGGGACTTGATGTATCTTTCCAACAGTCGAACTGCATGAATGATAGTTATTTTGAGAAAAAGACGCCTCGAGATTTTAGCAAATTCTTAGGGTTGGAAATTGAGAGAGGGTCAGTGCTATCTGAGCCCTGGTCAAATTTGGCGTACATCAATAATATCGAATTTCCAGAGAAAGAAGATCTCAATGCCATTAATGAGGACGTTTTTCAGCGAAATAGTATTTCGAGGGTTGTAAATGAAAACTTTTCTAGTGGCCAAAATCCCCAGAGTGAAGAAGCTCATGGCAGTATCGCTCGCAAAAAAAGTTGTGATAATCCTTCTGAGCTTCTACGAGAGAAATCACAACCCTCCTCTCGTTATCAAAAAGTTGAGTTCTTGGTGCCAAAAGGAGAGAATCTCCCGCAAATTGAAGAATCAAAAAATGAAATTTTAGATACAGAAAGCAAAGACAAAACTCCAATTTCTTTCAGAGGAGGACTACTAAGTCCTAAAGAGATAACAAAAAATCCAATAAAAGATCAGAATGGACAACGCGAAACGTTCAGCTGGCATTCTAAGCTTTCACAAAAAAACTTAAACATTGACTCGCCAAAGATTAATGAAATTGAAGAGTTTTTCACTCCCAAGTACAATGAGCCCGTGGATTCTGAGCTTCTCTTAATAAGAAAGAATGGAGAAAAACCACCGATCCAAATTAATGAAACTGAACGCTCAACAGAGAATAACTTGTTCTCTACTAATAAAGGATGTGCAACTGTTTCTTATGCAGAACGCCATAATGGTGTCAATTTTCAAGAAACCCAAGAAAGAAATCAAGTGCCAATTAAATTCCCCCCAGCAACGACGCCTGTCAGAAAATCATCTGACAACTCTAATGTTCTGACTTTCAAACTTGTAAATCAGGTCAACGCAAGTGAAAAAATACCAAGCAAAGAGTTAGTAAGGTAAAACCGTAATTTTCAACTGAATGCTCGAAATTTGTCTTTTAGTATGGGAAAACATCAAGATGCTGCTGAACCACAGAAAGTCATGAGTTCGTTTCAAGAGGCCAACCAGTATATTTTTGTTTTTCTCCAAGAAATGACTTAAAGTGAAATAGACAAGACTTAATGAAAAGCAAAGTATCAAAGTCTGGCGACTTGGGCCATAATATCAGAGGAAAAATTAAGTACCATGAAAAGCCCAGCCCTATTTCTTAAGTTTTTCCTTAGAACAATAAGCACCGCAGGAAAACTCACGAAAGGAGACTCATCTAACGGTATTATTATTTCTGTAATGTTATTGCGATAATTGCTGCTCTAGGTCCTATTAAAACCCACAAAAGAGCAGCATCATCGCATTCTCACTCATTAACCTCCAAAGCGTTATCTAAAACACTAAAGTAATAAATTTCATATTTGTGGAACTGATTTAAGATCTCAGTCATCTTTCACTTCATGGTACAATTCTTGAGGAGCTGACCCCAAGTCAGACAGAGCAAAAAAATCCCAATAATAGTGAGCAAAAGGTTGAGACTGCCAACAGTATGAACCTGCGAAGTTATGGTCTCATTGATAGCAAAAAGCCCAGCCAGCTGGTTCGCCAGTCATCTTTGTTACTTCATTCCAAACCTATCGGTAATGCGACACGAAATTCGAAAAGTAAAGAAGGATGTAAACTCGCTCCAGCTTCTAGCAATTTTCACCGAAACCCATCACAAGGCAAAAAAGAAATCGAGCCAAAACACCTTACAAAAACAAAAGGTGCCGTGTCACCAACTTATTATATTATCCCTCTCTTGAAAACCTCTCAACAGTAGTGGTAAAGAGGAGCAAACATCTTTTCACTTACAAAACAGCTATAGAGTTTGATTATAATTGTAATTAGCTAAGTTTTTCAAAACAACAAGAAGCATTGGACATTTGTAAATAAATTTTTCTATCTACATCAAAGATAAACACAGAAAAACCAAATTTATTCTATGAATCTCTCCGTTTACATTAAGATTGTCCTAAATTCTTTGATAAAACCGACTTTTTAGCTTAGCAAAAAAAAGTTCATCTTGTAGCGCAAAACTAAACTCAAGGTTCTGTGAATTGTGAGGTGGATTTTCTGCTGAGCACGGATGAAGTAGCAGAAATTGGTATTTTATTGAGCATGGAGTTTTTATGATAGTGCTCTGTAAGCTCAAAGGAGGCTCGGCTCATGGAATTCATACGAATCCTTGGAACTTCGTCAACCTCTTCAACTGAGACCTCATCAAATTGCGAATTCCCGACCATACTGGTAAAATAGCTTCTTATCTTATCTGCGGCTTCTTTGATGCACTTCCAAACAATGCTCATTTGTGATGATTTTATACTTTGGAATTCTAACACTCGTTTTTCGCTTCGGTTGAAGTTTATTTGCTAATGAATTAACAAAATCGGTTCTAGTGATGCACTTGAGCCAACAGAATAAAGCGGTTAGCCGCGGTGGCATCAAAGCTATGAAATATCTTAACTCAGCTTACAAATGGGTCGGACATGTTTAGCATCAGTCGAGTTTATGTTTGTCTATTTGATAGAAGACACACTGAATAGAGAGCTGCATAAATGCATGAATGCGTGAATACAAAATACAAGGGCTCTACCGGAAAGATCTTTGGCAGAGCTAAACAAGCAACAAAGAACGCAGTACACGAGTAATTTAAAAACAAAGCCTGTGTACTGCTTATATGGAAAACCGATAACATCCGAAAATAAAAAAACATTGAAAGTTGTAAAGTGAAGAACTATAGATTGTTTTCCTACGATAAACATTCTATCCTATTCAGGCAGTTCACCAGGAGCCCCTTCCTCAAAAGCTTCTTTTTTTGTCTCAAAACATGCCTCTTTTTCAGTTTTCATGGGTTGATCCTCCTCTTCTACTTTCATCTCCTCTGATTGCCCACTTTCCTGTTTCACGGGGGTTTGACTCTCTTTTTTCATCTAATTAAAGGGCGTTGACGACACCCTCAAAACGAGTACTCTACCTGTCTATTCTTCGCCGTGTAGCATTTATGGCATAAGCCCAGCGCATACAAAGTTTCGTGCTCGCAGTTCCAAGGTTTTTTCCCTCTTCCCACACGATGATAGCAGCTTCCACACAACCCCTAAACAGCAAAAACATTAATTTACGTCGAAGGCTAGAAATTACTCTTGCATAGTGGTGTCTTTCTGGATGACCACAAATATTTTTTCTTCTATTCCTAATTTATCACACAATGTAAATAAAACTTCAAACGGTTGAGATTTTACGATCCTGGAGTTTTCAACACTGGCACTAATAATCCATAGAGCTTTCTATATGTTTCTCCCTCTTCAGGAGCTTCTTTAGGCTCTACATCTTCCTCAGCAATTTGGATTTTCTTCTTCGCATATTTCTTTGCCATCAACTTCCAAAGCCTGCCCGAGCCTGTTTTCGATTTTTGTCGTGATTTTTTGGTAGGATTTCTAGCAATATTAGGCTCTGTGACCTGTGACAAAGTCGTTATGGGTTCTACGTTTGCAGGGGTAGTTGAGAAAACTTGGACAGGATTAGTTAATTCAGGTCCTGGTTGAGTGCCTGGAGCCTGCCGCTGATGGGCTACGTTCATATTAAAAACGAACATTCTCAGACAATCTTGCATATTTTGCACTGCCATTAAGTTCATAGCTTGCAGCTGGTTCGCTCCTTCAGGTTGAGATTGCTGAGATTGCTTATTCTCAGATGGATTCATTGATGATGAATTTCGAAGCTAATGCAGAGAGATACTCTCGGTTAGCAGAGCTGCGTTACTCAAACTGAAGGGATTGATTATAGCTAATCAGCAGATTCGCTTGAGCATTTACATTAGCCGTTCTTTCGAATAAAACGCTTGGATTAAATTACCGTTATTTATTCATGCACTCTAAAATCAGTTGTGTTTCTGTGTGTGGGGTTTTTGTTCCAACTAACTCTACCAGTATCAATCCGTTTTGTTTGTTAGGCTTGAGCTTCGAATTAGAATTCATCGAGTCAAATGCACAGACCGCGAAGAGGTTTATTTGAAAAAGTGTTATAGTCTTCCAATGCATTTCAGAAATGATTATTTATTTCGTGACTCAGGTTATGATTGTTAGGGTCTAGTGGACTGTGGTCCCTTTCTTCAGCGATTCAGATCTGTTTTTCGTTTGAAAGACCCGCATTTAAAAAAGCGATATTTAACCGTTTTTGATTTATTAATCAATTAGTGCATGAGTCTCGTCCTCCTCAAGTTTAGCCCAAAATGAAATTTTCAAAAACGTTTTGTGATGTTTTGGAGATAGTAGCATTGACTGAATTAAATAAATTATGAAACAGCGCAGTTTTCATCAGCTCTTTCAGAGACCCTTCGGGATGATATATCCATTACTAAATGTGCTCATTCTGGCGGAAATAGCAGTCTAGAGATGCTTAGGAAGGAGAAAGGCTAAGAATTGTTCAGCTAACCTTAGACACAAATCCATATAATCGGTAGAGATTATTTTATTTTTATTGTTCCAGATGCTCGCGAAAGTATCAGTTTGAATCAGAAAAGTCGTTGAGCCTGAGTCGATAGAAGTGAATTAAGGAACCCTTATGCTACGAGTAATTAGTTAGAGAGTATGTAGGTTGAAATTCTGTTGTTGTTAATCTTGTTTGATATGCATAGATCACGTTGGATTTATTCTTAGAAGTAGTTGGCAATAGATAAATAGTAGAATTATTAAGTCTTTGATAGAGTATTGTAGATACCAATGAGACCTGGGCAAATAGCGTACCAAGATTTCCTCGTCAGTTCTAAGATGACGTTCGGCACCGATAAAACGTTTATGACCGAGATCAATTTCAAAAAAGGCGAGGATATCGAAGTCGCCGCAGAGAAACTTTACCTTCAAGATGGACTCTCTTCGATCTATATAAAAGATTCGTTAATTCCTCAATTCGAGGAACTCAACTATGAGCTCATGCAGTCCAATTCCGTCTCCAAGATCACCTCGCTCTACAATGACAAGTCTTATTTGTCAAAGTTATCAACAAAATGGGTAGATTATTGGAAAAATAAACAAGATGCAGAGGAAGAGCTTGCCAACGACGAAAAGCAGGTCTTTCTCCATGACGAGCTCTCCCGAGTGAAGTTCTGTGTGCTGTTCGGCCTCCAAGTGTTTCGAGATAAATACTTTTCAACGTTATCAGACGCAAAAAAGAGGAAGGACGCAACAAAAAAGGTGCTTGACAAAACCCATGATAAGACAAACGAGGAACAAGCTAAAGAACTCGAAGAGATGATTGCGAAAGGCAACGATCAGGATCAAATCAATCAGAAGGTGCATGAGCATATCAAAAAGATAGAAGAATTGAAAAAGATTCTTGACAAAAAAATGCAATCTACAGTCGCAGACCTCTGCAAGAAATTTAAAGATGGGTTCTTGACAGATTTTCAGAAGCTTTCTGCTCTGGGAAAGACCAAACTGACTTATGATAAGCGTCCTAATACTCAGGCTTCAGTAAAGAAGCACGGAGTTACTCTCGCGCTGGGAACTCAAAAAAAATATCCTTATCGGCTCGTGGTTTCAGCAGCCAATATCATCCAGCTTATCGATTCAAAGCCGATGGATATGACAAGGGATCCCGTTCCTTACGAGAGCATTGAGATACCTGAAGACTTTGAGCAGACATATCAAGAGAACCTAATTGCGAACCGGTTATGTGCAATCAATCCGATCTATGGGGTCAAAAGGAGTGTAATAATAAACTTTGTGACATTAAAGACAAATCCAGCTGAAAATGGAGAAGAATTAAAAGACGAGAGTATTTTCTTTGAAATGCATGGAGCTTTCAGAGAATATTTAGCGAATGCGATGGACCTGCATTTTGAGAGTTTCGAGAAACAGATTAAAGCACAGCTGCGGAAACAGATTCTCCAGAAATCAGGGACTGAAGAAGAAGAACGAAGCTATTGGTTGATCCCGACCAAGCATTCTTGTCTGGGAAAATACAATGAGATCTGGTCTATTGTTGTGAGAGATGCGAAAAAGATTTATGAGGACAAAGAGTATGGCATTGTAAGAGATCTTTTGAGGTTGATGAACGATAAAGTGGTTGAAGAAGTCGTTTTTCCTTTTGACTGGCTAGTGGGAAGCAACTCTCAAAAGTATAGCGATAAAACTATCCAAGAATCTGGTACTAATCTGCTGCGGAGCGTCAAGTCAGGGTTAAATGAGCTCGCTCTTAACCATCAAGTAGTGCACAATTTCAAAAAAGTGAGATTTGTGTTCTTGGACTGGGACGTTGAGCAATGCTATGCGAAAGTAAGAGAGATTCTTAATAGGGTGCTATAGATGGAGTTTAGTGTGAAGGCTTTTATTTTATAATTTGATTTCTTTGGATATATGGCCCTTGTAATTGACCCTTTCACAAAAGCATAATCAGTGATTGAGACATTCTTTTTCTTGCCAATAAAGTAAATTCTTCTCTCATATGTTGGTGAAACTTATTATCTAGCGAAATATTTAGAATTGCAGCGATGGACTTAACCATCTTCATATACCTTCTTAAACTATTCTTGAGTGTTTCTGGGGTTATCCCGACTCAATATCAAGTTTTTATTTTATCTAAAGATAGTAGGGTTGTTACAAAGAGAGGTAATGTTAACTTTTTTTCCTTTTGAATCAGTTTAAATAAAAATTTATAGAGTGTCAATAAACTACCCCTTGAAATCCTAAAAATGAGAAAGTTAAAGCATCATGAGAAGAAGCTCTTAAAGAAGGTCGATTTCGTCAATTGGAAGAACGAAAACAACCTCCACGAACTCAAAGTCGTCCGAAGATACCACTTACAGGACCGTGAAGATTATACTAGGTATATACTCTTGCGAATACCCTATTCTGAGCATCATTTTCTACTTTATCTAGATACAATAAGATCTGCGGTATCATCACCCGCTTGGTCTCTAAATTGAAAGAACTTAAAGCAAACGATCCATTTAGAATCAAAGTTTCAGAGCAACTAATCGATAAATTGTATTTAATATCCCCTCAGAAACATCAAATTTACACTCTTTACAAGGTACTCCATGGGACTTATTAAAGCGAAGAAGAGTCTCGAACTTTGCGAGAAGCTCCCAGTGTCCGCTTTTTGCAGGTGCTAATACCGACTAAAACACATTTTCCTTACTTACTTTTCTCTATTTACAGAAGAAGACTCCCTGTCGTTCTCCAAAGACTTAAATTCTGTGAAACTGTAAAAGAAGCCGTCACCTTCATCGAGCAAGGACGTAACAAATAGCTTCTTTGATTTATTGTTAATGCTAATTCTTTTCTTAAATAGATATCAGAATCGGAACCGAAGTAGTCACTGATCCAGCTCTCTTAGTTACAAGAACCATGGAAGATCACATCACATGGGCAGAAAGCTCCAAAATTAAGAAGAAAATTCTCAATTATAGCAATAAACTTGATGACTATGATCTTTTAGAGTAAATGTAGGGCTATTCATTAGATAACTTGGTATTACGCTGTATCTATACATTTTATGTTGTTTGTGGAGTGAAGAAATTAATCGCAAGCTGATGGAAAGTTTTTACTCGTACAGTAGTATCGCGTATATTGCCTCACAGATCAAGGATTAAAAACGTAGCTGATGATAGAAGCAAAACAACAATAATATTAAAGTATCTCATGCTGATGTAACTACTGCTTCAATGAATTGAGGAACTGCTCTAAATGATGGCCTTGATACTTAAGAAAATCGATTTCCGCAGCTCTCTTAGTGAGCTCGATAGTGCGTCTCTCTTGATTTCTCTTTTCGATTGCTTCTTTCTTATTAGTAAGTTGAATTTTCTGTAGATTCAGATGAGATCAAGGTATTTAGGTTTCGAAATTTACTTTATCCTCTAACTCCGCCTTCTTTTTCTCGAGAGTTGCTATTCTCTGTTCCAGTTCAGTCTTTCCTTTCTCTGATTGTAAAAGTTTTTGCATTCCAAACGTAACCGAGCTTTGGTAGAGGGTCTGGTACGCAGCGATTGTCATTTTTAATTCGTCACGCACTCTCATTAGCAGAAGACCTTGGATTTTCTTTGTCAAAGTCGGAAATTTAAATTGAAATACCTCGTTCAGGGCAATCGATTGTCACTTGTCGAATAATTTCATCAAAGCACTGTGAGTGCAACTCCTCACGAATAGGACATATGCCACTCTCTCTGAAAAATCACGATTTTAGAACGTTTGCTCTGTTATCAAAACAATTTACCGAGCTTGTCGAGCAAGGAGCCTCTCATCAAGTTGTTTTTGCAAATTAGCCACGTCCTCTCTGGAGGCCGGGTTATGAGAAACAAATTGGATGTAATGCTTCCCATCGTGATCCCATTCTCTTGGGGGAAGAATGCCATTTAATATATCCTCTGTATTTGGTTTTGAATCTAAAGAAGGAGCGTAGGATTTTTTCTTTGCACCACCAAGCTTTGTAGCGTCGCTGCTCTGATTGATTTCAATGGCGGCTTCGTATTGAACAAGGCTTTCTCGAGGTATCATTTCAGTTTAATAGATGTTATCTGTAGAATTAACAAAAACTTAGAGTGATTTTGAATAAAAAAGTTACAATATTAAAGCACCGTTCGGTTTTAATTTGACTCGTACGATTAATTACTATGCAAAAAACTCATAAGCTTGAACTCACGAGGAAGTATAGGCATTAATATGACATAGCTGAATGTTTGAGCACCTATCCACAAAAGTGAGTGAAACTAAGTGAGTTGTTGTTCCAGAATAGTAAAAGATTAATTTCAAATATAGATATAATTTTTCTTTTGAAAATCATTGTATCACTTTGAGAAGAAAAATATTGGGGACGGCATTTTCATGAGGGCTTTTTTGTAATACAGTAACAAAGTTACTATCCACTTAAGAGATAATTATAAAATAATAATTTCTGAAGAAATATTCGAGAGAAAGAGAGGGTATAATGCCCAAGATACATAACTAAAAGCTTTGTAAATTGATGATTTGTCCTTGCTTTCGATAGAATTCGGAGTTTGAAAAAAAATCATTAGAGGATGTGTGACGGATGGTCCAGAGTGGATCTGAAAATGTTATTTTATGTTGAGTAGTTTTGAGTAGTTTTGAGCGTTTGAAAAATTCCAGTGTATCTTGAGAGACATCATCGAATTATTTTAACCGGTTAATATTTTTCTGGCATTCTGGGTCTTCTAAAAGAAGATAATAATAGCAAACATTGTATTATTGAAGTGACAGTCTTCTTTGTTGAAGTCTTGTTTTTAAGAAGGTGATAATTTTTCGTAGGAACGTTTCCAATACAACTATGCTTGTTTGAGGAGGTACACCTTAAGAAGCATGCAATTCCATACAATGCTTATTCTGAATTTTTGTCTTGAACTTGAGACTCGTAAAATGGATAATCATTGTAACCCTTCTCTCCGCCTGAATAGAAAGTCGTGGGATCGAGCTTATTGAAAGGCCAATTATTCTTGATCCTCTCCACAAGATCAGGATTTACAATGAACAACTTACCGAAAGACACTATATCCGCATCTCCTTCTTGGATCATCTGAAGTGCAGTTTCAGGCGTCAAGCCACAATTCGCAATAATTGTCCCTTTGAACACGCTTCTGAACTGTTTGCAAACATATGGAATCTGTTCACGGCCATGTGGGACGTGCATCTTCACTTTAAATTCTTCGTTAGCTTCCATGAGCTGAATGTAAGCAAACCCTCGCTTATCGAGCTCTTGGAATAAGTGAGCATATGTCTCAATTGGATTTTCATCAAACATATAACGGAATCGAGACACCGGAGAAACCTTAATTCCTACTCTAGAAGCGCCAAAGACCTCAGCAATTTTTCCATGGCTTCGATAACAAATCTGCAGCGGTTTTCGGCTGAGCCCCCGTAGCTATCGGTTCTTCGATACTCTCACTCCTGAGAAATTGATCAGGAAGCTGTCCATTCGAGCAGTGGAGCTCTGCCCCGTCAAACCCAGCTTCTTTAGCATTCAGCGCGGCCTGCTTATACTGCTCAAGCACGAGTTTGATGTCGGACTCCTCCATTTCTTTTGGTATAGGACTAATGACTTCGTTCCCGTCCTTATCGTAAGCTTTCATCGGGAGAGGAGAAGGACCGATATTTTGTTCTCCGCTGATCTCTGGATTCACATATCGACCAGCATGCCACAATTGAATGAAGATTCTTCCTCCTTTGTTGTGGACAGCTTCGATGACTTTCTTCCAACCGGCAATTTGTTCTCCACTCCAAATGCCACCTGCTCCTGATGCCGGGTTGCCTGCCTTGTAGATGGGTGAACCTTCAGTAAGGATAAGACCAGCACTTGCTCTGTCTGAATAGTATTTGACGAGTAATTCGTTAGGTACGCCAGTCTTGGGGTCACATCTTAATCGAGAGCATGAAGCCATGACAAGCCGATTCGGAAGCTGTAGGTCACCCAACCGATAAGTGTCAAACAGACTAAGTTTGGATTGCATGTTTAGATTATTTATTTATTGAGTTTATTAATTGTTTATCGCGTGGTGCTTAAGAATTCAGGATTTAATAATATCCTTTCAAAGATATGAGAAACAGCTCCAGGGGCTTATTGTTTTTTTGATAGTATGTAGATTTTTTGAAGTTTTTAACGCTCGTTCTGAGCTATTACAAAGAGAAGCTAAACTATTAAAATTCAAGCATAACTTAGTTATTTTCTGCTTTCTTCTCCAAACTTTCAGTCTATTGCCTTTAGTTAAAGTTCCTTTGGAAGAGAAGTGAGCATGATATAGTGTATCCAGCATTAGTTTTTGCTGAATTTCAGTCGTGATCAATTGGCTTTGCTCAAAAGCCGGAAAGGCCACTTCCACCTAGGAAAAAAAGAGATTTTAATTCCGTAATTTCATGACGGCGTTATAATATATATGAGATGAAAAAAGTTTCAGAGCGAATGGATGGCTAGCTCTTGGAGCAATTTCCTAGATCTTAGTTCATGATTGCTGGCACCCTCAGCTAGCACTATTTTCAAAGCTGCAATGAATGATATCAACCTATGTCCTGAAACGATCCAATTGAAATAATTTTCTCCAAAGTTCAAAATCAATATCTATGTTTTCGTTCATTGAAATTTAGAACCTCAAGCTAGACTAAATTCGATCAATTCTTGCGATTTAGCTGCAGATTTGATGTTTGTATTAGAATCGTAGCATTGAAACTGATTCTTAAGTCAGAGGCTATGTAGGTGTGCTTGCCAGTTTCCGATAGTAGCATCAGTATTTTGAATGCATTTATTTGAGATGTTCCTACCACCAATCGAATATAGTCTCTACTTCGTTTTATGACTTTTTGTATATTTTGAATTTGTATACTCAGATGAGTAGTTAAATAGGCTCAGTTTTTTTACCAGTTCTTTGAAATTAGAATTCAAAAATTAACTCAATTCAGTTGAGACATGGAAAACTACCACGTACTTCATCCAATAGGAGAAGGCTCTTTTGGTAAGGTATTCAAAGGAAGAAGAAAGAATTCCGGTCAGACAGTTGCTATCAAATTCATCAGCAAAAGAGGAAAATCAGAAAAGGATCTCGCTAATTTCAGACAAGAGATTCAAATCATGAAAAAACTTCATCACGAGAATATTATTCTCTTACTCGACTCATTCGAAACACCAAGTGAGTTTTGTCTTATCACCGAATTCGGCCAAGGAGAGCTGTTCGAAATCCTTGAAGATGACAAAAATCTTCCTGAAAGCGAAATCAGAAAGCTAGCTCAACAGCTGGTGCAGGCTTTATACTATCTTCATTCGAATAGGATCATCCACAGAGATATGAAGCCTCAAAACATCCTTATCAGCTCCAATGGCGTTATCAAATTGTGTGATTTTGGTTTTGCTCGAGCCATGTCCTCTAACACAATGGTTTTAAAGTCATTGAAAGGAACTCCCTTATATATGGCACCTGAGATCGTTCAGGAGCTTCCCTACAACCATACTGTTGATTTATGGTCTCTCGGAGTCATTCTCTACGAGCTTTTCGTCGGTCAACCTCCCTTCTACACCAGCAATTTATACAGTCTGATCCAACTGATCGTGAAAGACCCTGTCAAATACCCCGATAACATGAGTCCAGAATTCAAAAGCTTTCTGAAAGGATTGCTTAATAAAGCTCCGCAAGAACGACTCTCTTGGCCGGACTTGCTCGAGCATCCTTTCATAAAAGAAACTGAGCAAGAGCGGGCAGAGCGCAAAAAACGGCAAGAAAAATATAAACAATGGGTTGGTCTTGATTGCATCAATTTCAAGAAGTTAGACGAAGAAAGTAATAAAGAGAATATCAATACGCCTCAGGCGAATTCCAACAAACCACAGGCGTCAACAGCTTCGAAGGAACAACTCAAAGTGAAAAATGGCGATCGGAATAGATTCCAACAGAATAATATGTTCGATTATACTGACAAGGTCGGGAATAAGACAGAACGTGATGTCTCGCCTAATCGCGTTCAATACACAAATGAAGTGTGGGTTAAATACGAAGCACAAGCTCAAGAAGAGAAAGGAGCTGGAGCTTTGAGAAAAGACTCTCAATTTCTGGATAAACTACTAAACTTGCTGCAAACTCCTGTAATCGACCTCACCAAAAGCAAAGAAAAGAGATCGACTTTTCAATGTGGGCTTAAAGTGCTCTGTCTTATAATGACAAAAGCAACCCTTGAAGAAAACGAAAAGATGGATATTGTGAAAAATATAATGATCCCGAGTCTCGTTCTTTCTCATATCAGAGGTCTCTTAAAATGTGATAGTCCCAAGAGTCAAATTGAGCTAATCTCTGATCTCATTCGCTCTCTCGGACTCCTCGCAAAAACCAATTTTGACCGCGATGTTGGAATCGATAATATTTACCTCAAGAATTTCTTACCTCTCTTGGCACCGCTGATACGGCTTGGAACCAGTAACATTGAATTCAATGGACATGCGATGTTGGTCAACTTACTAAAAACTGTGGGTATATGGGCAAATCAAGCTAGTGTAGACTCGATAAGAGCGATTAACTTCTACAAAGATGTTCTTGAGACTCAATTTCTTTCGGAGATAATTGCTTTCTTAAAAAAAGCCGACACGATACTGGCGCTTCATCTCTATATAGTAAAAGTCGTTGCTGTTTTCGTCCATCCGATCTATGGAGACCTTTTCACTTTCCCTTGGAGAAGAAATGCCAATGAAAACATTGCCGAGTTTAATGAGTGCTGGCCTCTCTTTGAGAGTATAAGACAAAACGTCATTCTGGCTCTTGATTCCTTTGACTGGTCTACCGCTCTGTTGAAAGTATATAAAGTTGATGAAGATTCAAGTCAAGGCCTAACGAAAGTGTCCGTTCTCAGAGTAAGGCAATTGAAAATTTATTATTCTAACTGCAACGAATTTAGATTATTTTACAGTGCTTACGAACTGACAGAGAATTTACTGAGAAATATATGAGCGATAGCAATCTGCTCGAAATTCTGGGAGAAGCAATTGGATCGAACGATCCTATCCAAATTGGCACGGCGATCAAATGCTATATTCAAATCCTCAGATGCAATAGTGCTGCTAACAAAAAGTACTAATAGTCCCTCCCTTATATAGAAGTTTCATTTTAACTCATTGCTTAGAGACCTCGGAGGCATCAGTATTGACGTCAATATAATAATGGGATTCCTTGAAAAATATGCATTGGTAACTCCCTCTATTGCACTAAGATAGCAGCAGAACTAACTAACATTTTGTTTCAGACTGAACCATACATTACTGAATTATGCGCTCAACTGCTCGGAGAATTGATCCATATCGATAGCTCAATAGCAGCGATAGTTCTCACCAAATGCGAAGGACAAACCTTCCTAAAACTGCTAAACGAATCAATCGCAGTTACCAGTAAAAAAAGAATTATGAAATTACCATTTTCTAACTGTAAATTCCTAATAGCCAAGAAAAATATCAATCGCATTGAAGAAGTAAAGAAGTTTGAAGGCAGCGGGTTCGGCTGCTCAGTTTACGGTTTTTTGGATGGTTTGTTCATATTCCTCCAAAAAGTTGTTTCAAAAGCTGTAAAAGATCAAAAGAAGATCAGCGCACTTCTGAAACGATTGGAAGAGAGTGGCTTGAACGACTTAATTCTACAGCAACTAACAGGTCTAAATCAAAAGAGCGATATCTCTCCAAAGGGGTTCATTGCAATGCTCACTCTCATTCATGACGTTACCTTCGCAGAATTCAGTTCGTTCTCCCGAAAAATATATCAGGAAGGAATTCTCCGCGTATTGTGCAGCTTGATTAAAGAATCTCAATTACTCGCTGTGCAAGAATGGCCAGTCAGTTATGGCGGTGGTGCTCCTTGCGTCAATCTGCTAATCTCACAGCTTTTCAGGATATTCAATCTTCCTTATACCTTATTGAACAACGAGAAAGAAATCGAAGCCATCAATAAAATATTCAGCAACTCAGAAATCGTTTCCTCAACGATAGGCGCATTCAGACACCTACAGAAAGAGAATATTGGAATCGGAATCATATTTCTCTCTAGATTAATAATGGGCTCTGATGAAGATAAGAAATTCGTACAGCAATTCGTGGAAGCTGGTGGATTTACCCTTATCAGAAAGAATAATCTCCTTTCCTCTGATCAGAAGGATCAAACTTTGATCGAAGTACTCAATATCGTGAGTCAATTAGCAAGGCTCTCTAAAGCTTACTATGAGGGTATTCATCAATTGAACTGCTACAAAGATCTCCAGGTCCTTATGAAGCACCCGGAGGCAAATATCAGAGCAAAAGCCTGTAATTTCATCGGGAATATCTGTCGTCATTCGGAGTATTTCTACGAAGTGCTTCTCAAGAATGATTTGATCAAAGCAGCGATAGAAGCCTGCAATGATGAAGATAAAAACGTTCGAAAGTTTGCATGTTTCGCTGTGGGTAATGCCGGTTTCCACAACGATAGGCTGTATGAGTCTCTCAGGCCGAGCGTGCCGCTGCTGGTGCAGTTGCTCAAAGATCCTGAAGAGAAAACCCGAGCAAATGCTGCCGGAGCTCTGGGAAATTTCGTCAGGAATTCCAATGCATTGACTAAGGACCTCATTAGACATGGGGCGCTTGTGCAACTCCTTGATGTTGTTGCAACTGATAATGCAGTCGGTAATTCTCCTCGAAGAATTGCCTTATTTTCAATTGGTAATTTGTGTGCTTATCCTGAATGTCGCAAAATCTTTGAAGAGCTTAATATCAGACCGCTTTTGGAGCAATTTAAAGCTCCAAACTACAAGGATAACCAGGTGATTAAATATGCAGCAAGAATTATCCAAAAACTCTCAGGAAATTAAGAATACATAACTACCAATTTATCAAATAGAAAATAGCTATTTTGTCAATGATATATGTTGATTTATTTCGAAATTGGGTATATCAATGTTTAGAGAATTACCAAAATCGAAAAAGAAGATTGACTTATACTATAAAGGAAATTAGTTTCATCTCAAGTGCTATGTGAAATGAATTCCAAAATAAAATATAGCAACCTAATCAAACATTGATGCATGAGTGAATACTTGATTATTTCTATAGCTATTTCTATTTTCAAATTCTCAACTCACAATCTATTAATAATATTAACCAGTTCTTGATCTTATACATATCTTCTTGCCTGCCTCTTCCAATCATATCCGAACTTAAAATATCTTTAAATCTCCTTCAAGCAGCAATTAGATGAATGCTTCAGTCCAAATCAAATTGATTACAAAAAACCCAAATTCCAAGGAATTTAATTACTTAAAAATAAATAAAACTAGGAAAATTCCGAACTCAGCTCATTAGAGCGTTTAGCTGTACCAGTATTTTTACCTTGGACGAATTAGATTTAATAAAGACAAAAAGTTTTGAAATCACCAAATCTTCACCAAAATCACAAAACATATGATTACAGCTACCAAAGCTCTCAATGAAATTTCAATATTCATTTTCCGGCGTGACCATCGCTTAGACGACAATGTTGGATTACAACACTGTTTAAGATTATCAAAGCTGGTTGTCCCATGCTTCATCTTCGACATAAAGCAAATAGATCCAAAAGTTAATGACTATTTCAGCAATAACCAGGTCCAGTTTATGATTGAAAGCTTAAAGGACCTCAATGAGTCTCTGAAAAAGAAAAATTCAAGGCTCCATTTCTTTCATGGAGAAATCGGGAAAACCATCCAGACGATGATCACCGAAATCAAACCCAACGCTATTTTCGTAAATAGAGACGTGACGCCATACTCTAAAGCCAGGGATAAATTGATTGAAGAATGCTGCAAGAGGAACAATTTAAAATTCTGTGCTTTCGATGACGTTACTCTGTTGGACGTGGGTAAGGTCGTTTTAAGCAATGGGAAATTCTATCAAAAATTCACGCCTTACTATAACGCCGCAACGCAGTATAATGTGCCTGCTCCTGAGGAGAATAAATACACCAACTATATTTCAGGTGACGGAAAATACGCTTCCGAGTTTCCTGAGACAAAATTGGATAGTTTCTATCAGGTCAACTCGGATAAAGTCGTAACGGGTGGACGAACCGAAGCACTGAAGATTTTGCAAAGCATCAAAGACTTCAAAAATTACTCTGATACTAGAAACTACCCTATCCAAAATACCACGAAGCTCTCTGCATACATGAAATTCGGATGTGTATCACCTCGCGAGGTGTACAAAGCAGTGGCAGACGCGTTTGGAAAGGACTGCGATCTCATCAAGCAGCTTTTCTGGAGAGATTTCTACCAAAATGTTACGTATTTCTACCCCCATGTCATAGGAGGGCCGATGAAAGTGAAATACGCGAACATTCCATGGGAAAATGACCTAAAGTTGTTTAAAAAATGGAAGAAAGGGGAAACCGGATGCCCGATAGTAGACGCAGGAATGCGTGAATTGAATAAAGTTGGGTTCATGCCGAATAGAGTGAGAATGATAGTCAGCAATTTCTTAGTAAAGGACTTGCTTATTGACTGGAGATGGGGAGAAAAGTACTTCGCGCAGAAATTAACTGATTACGATGTTTCCAATAATAACGGTGGATGGCAGTGGTCAGCAGGCTGTGGGGTGGACAGTCAGCCTTACTTCAGGATATTTAATCCCGCGTTACAAAGCGAGAAGTTTGATAAAGGCTGCGAGTATATACTAAAATGGATTCCTGAACTGAAAACAGTCCCAAAGAGCGACATTCACGATTGGGAGAACTCTTACAAAAATCACAAGGGTGTGAATTATCCAGCGCCTTGTGTAATCCATGCGAAGCAAAAGAAAAAATGTCTTGACATGTTTAGTAGAGGATTTGCTTCAAATACGCCTGAGACATCGTATCTAACCGCAATGAATGATGAAAGCAAAGAGGAAGAAAAAGATGTGAGAGACAGTGACGATGGCCTTGAAGCTAGTGAAGAGGAAGTAAAGATCAGTCCCAAGAGGTCAAACCGAGCAAATACTGGTAAGAAGAAAGTTGCGGCTAAAAAAAAAGAAACTAAAGTCAAACCTGCTTCTGGCAAAACAAAGGCGAATTCTTTTGAGTTAGAAGATGAAGAGACTCAGTCAAGTCCTCCGAAGAGCTCTTTTCGAAGAAGAAAAGCGCCTTCGACTGCTGAAAATGATGTTTATGGTAGAGAAGATACGAAATTGATATCCAAGAGTGGAAAAAGAGTTAAGAAGGTTGCGTAAATCACCGGTAAAAGATAATGAGAGTAATAAGATTATATGTAAGATGTTATACAAATTATTCTCTAAACATTTACAGTTCAAGCATTTATCTTTAAGCCCCTGCTACAGCTATTTTGGTCCTAAAGCCATCAATTTTGATGCCATTTGATGGATCATTTTATCATCACTAACCTACATTGCTCTGAGTTACATTCGATTTTGTGGATATAATAAAATTCAAAACTGTTGAGTTTCTCGAGCCTTGTAATTAGAAAATAAAAACTCAGATATGAATACGACGACGAATATAAAGTGTAAACTTGTTGTTTTAGGAGATGAAAGGACTGGGAAGTCTGCGTTTGTCAGCAATCTAATAGATGAAATGGTGTTAGACCAGTATCAAGTATCTCGACACTGTTTTCAAGCAGATTTGAGGAAATTAATTCTTTGAAACAGCCTACCATAGGAGCTCGCTACGAACAACGAACTGTTTACATGAACGACAGCGGTATTGATTTACAAATATGGGATCTCTCAGGACAGAAACTCTTTCAGTCCCTAGTTCCAATGTACACCAGAACTGCAGATTTTGTTGCAATACTTTACGATATTACAAGTTCTTATTCTGCTCTCTTCACAACTAAAGGTGTATTAGATAAAGAATCGTTTGAGAACCTACAAAAATGGATTGAAATCATGAAAAATGGGGCCCAAAAGGATGAAATTGTTGCTCTAGTTGCAAACAAATTGGATTTGGAGGTGCAAAGGTATGATTTTATTTGTTATGCACATTATTTTTTTCATTCAAACAGAGTCATAACGACTGAAGAAGGAAAGGCAGTAGCAGCTAAACATGAGTTTCTTTTCAGAGAAATTTCTGCTAAATCTGGAGAAAACTTTCGCGATTTAATGAGAGATATGCTTATGCGATTCACGGAACAGCTCGCAAAACCTTCGAAAATAGAAGTTCATTTAAAATAAACCCAGCTTGGTCTTTGAAGCGATAAATTTCTTTTTTGAAGATATTAGAGAAATCAATGTAAATAAAAGTAAATAGAAGAAGGAAAAATTTATAAAGAACAAATCGTGACTTACTCGGTTAACGACAACTGTCTTTGTACATCTTGAGAATTATTTTATCATAGAAACTTATTTTCTCGAGCTTTATTGAACAATTGAATTCATACAGAGCCGCCAGCTCTCAGTGATAATTTATTTTGCAAGGGTTTGTATGAGCTTTCATAAGTCCTTAAAGTTGCCCGCCATTTTTACTCTTGTTATAACGTTGGAGACCGCAATCTGTTTGCATACCAATAATTTTATTGAAAAATAAAATATCTTCATATATATTGACATGGAAGATCTGCTTAAACGAAAAGTTGTGTTTCTTGGTGATCCAATGACTGGAAAAACGTCATTTGTAAACAATTTTGTTCATGAGGCATTTTCTGATTCATATGAAGTAAATAATGAGACTCTAATTCTTTGAATTGAGTGTTAATGGGTTGTATCTAGCCAACTGTTGGAATAGATTTCGCTTCACGGACTGTGGCTTTTAATGAAATGACTGTGATATTGCAAATCTGGGATACTTCTGGAAGAGACTATTTCTTGAAGCTAATCCCAAGTTATTTAAAGGATTCGTCTCTTATTGTGTTTTTCTACGATATTACAAGTCTCTTTTTTTTTGGTTATTCTTCATGAAATAACTATGTTTTAGACGCAAAATCGTTTGAGAATATGGAGAAGTGGATTAAGATTGTCCATGAAACCTTGAAGATCGACGCTCCTATTGCTTTTATTGGAAACAAGTTGGATTTAGAGGAGCAAAGGCAGAGATTTATCTTTCACCTTCTAATACTTATTCTTCATTTTAATCAAATGCAGGGCTGTAAAAACAGAAGAAGGTGAGGCATTTGCAAAAGTTAATGGTGCTTTCCTTTTCAAGGAAACCTCTGCAAAATCTGGAGAGAATGTCAGAAATATCATTAGAGAATTGGTTACCTACATTGCAGAAAAGTGCGTTGATTGAAGGTAATTTTCATCTCTTTGAAACCCTGATCAAGTATTAGTAGGTAATTTAAACCATTCTTAGCCCATCAGAAAGGTTGAACTGCTTAACAGGAATAAGAAACTACGGAAAAAGGGGGGTTGAGCATTTCAATTAGATGATTTAATGCATCATACATGCTATTTTGAATTAACAAATTTCAGTTATCAGCTCCAAGTCAACTAATAGCTCAATAATGATAATTGTAGCAACAATGTTCATCCTTAATTTACAGGCCGTGTGCTAGAGACGACTGAGTTTGGATTAATTAAAGATAAGTAGACAGAACTCTACGTGTGGATCCAAATCGAAGAGGTTTATGCATGGTTATTAAATTCAGCAGAGAGAAAGAAATTCATTATATTATTTCTTACTATGAAAGTACTTTAACTCGAGTTTGCTCAAATTACTCCTCCAACTTTGGAGCTTTGATTTCAGCTTTCTTGTTGCTACCACCGCATCTAGTATTTCATTATTAACTGCATTATGCTTTTACAAAGCATCAAAACGAATGACAACTTTCTAATTTTTAATTGATCACTCAAGCTCTAATTAACGGTTAAAGCACACAAATCAAAAAATTATTCATTGAACCATCCCTCATTGTAAATGACGACTACCCTCCTTGGATTAGGTCAAAATCCACTCCACTTGTTCGTGGCATCTCCAACGGGAAAGTATATACAACTTCTAAACTCAGACTAATAACGACCTGCTGAAGCGCTAAGTATTTCTTTTCAAGTATTAGGATTTTGTCAATATAAATTGTTTTGCACTGATCGAAAAATTCGCGTCGATTAAATCTAAATCAAATAGTTTGAGAATAGATAAAAGGCTTCGCAAGAATAAAGAAAGTCACACCAAATCATTGAATTTTCGATCACATTTTCAATGACTCTCGCTTTTCAAGAAAAAATGAACGATGATATCGCTGATTCAAATCACCCACTTGACAGTTCTGCTTCAAAAGATCTAAAAGTGCAAAAAATCTCTGTTACACCACATCGCCGGGCAGCATCGAGTGACAAACAAAACCCTAAAGCCCAGTTGAACCATCTATTAAACTTTGGCAAAAGTCTCGCAAACCACCATCAAAAGAATTCATTGAGCCATCAAAGAATACAAGTGACCCCGAAAGTTGGTGGAACTTCAATTTTACATCAGATTTTTCCACAAAATCCTCGGAAAACGAAACGAGATTCTGAGATATTTGGCACTTCTAATCTCTCTATCGCTGTATCTCATGCTACTGATGTTACTTGGACTCAGACTACCACGAATCGCTTAAGGAATCCTTCATCATCCAATTTCGTTTTGAAGCCAGTGAGCGGTCTAAACTCTCCGGCCAAAAAGAAGATTATTTTTTCATCCAGAAATTTGATCCTCACTAAACGGGGCCATTTGGATCGAAATTTCTATCATGATTATCAAACCTACCAACTTTACAAGTACAAATCATTGATTCTGAGCAGTTATTTATTATCTTTTTGCTGATAGAGCGAATAAGAGCGAGTTAAAGGCTTTCTTACCTAACGCAAAATATATTTATTCATTTGGAGAAAGCGTTCGAAAGGACGTTAAAGAAGTTTTTCCAAAAGAGCATCAAACTTTCGAGCCGAAATGCTTGGGAAATTTTGATAATGAAAAGTTTCAGCGCTGGCAAAAGGTATAAATAATTGATTGATACGCAAATGAGATTGAATTTACTTGAATAGAATCTAAGGCAGAAGCAGCAAGCACTGAAAAAGGGTTATCGGCCCAGAGGATTCTCAGTTTAAAGTGGGGAAAAAGCTGATAGTTCACACTCAAGCTTTGTGCTTGGAGGATTTTTGATAAATTAATAAAAAGTTCGAAACATATTCTTATGAATTTTTTCTTTCAGATTTTTGAGAAATTGAATGTAATACATGTAAGTCAATACTGAATTTTCGTGGAAAATTTTGTTGGCCATTTGATTTGAGAAAAATCAAGGCATCACTTCTACCACAACCATTTATATTCATCATATGAAAATGTTTTTTCCCACTAAAGCCTTTCCTCGCAATTCGTAATAGCAAGTATAGATGTGCTTTGTTTAAGACACTTCTAATTATATCTTTTTTGTTAGATCCCTCGAAATGAGCGAGTCTATCCCAAACTGATGCATTCTCGCCTTGCACTGACACTGGTCTCACCCAAGATGAAAGATTTTGAGAGCAAATTCATAATTTCCAATTACCCGAGCAAATTTTACTCACCATATGCCACTCTCGCTAATCAACAGGCTTCTTGGCTTGAAGCATCACGTAAAAATTTCCAGCAGTGTACCTTCCTTCAGAAACTGTCTCCAAAAACTATTGCATTATCATTTTGGACAGAATCCAATGAATTAAGAGAGGAATTTTTTTTTTTGCATGTTTTGAGTTCAATTCTTATTAATTCTTCTCACAATACATTAACAAGGAATACTATCCGCATTCAAATAGCTGGAAAAGATAGTACGCTTATTTTGTAGCTACAGTAATGGCAAAAACCCGTTTTATGTGTTAAGAAGGGTTGGTGCTTTTTGGGAATTAATTCCATTATTTCATGTCCAACCGTTCATTTGGGATTTTCTGATCTTCAATTTGATACTATTTTTGGTCGCAAAGGGCTTCAAATTATAATAGTACAACTCAGTAGCCAGTTGCACATTGGCAGATTATTCCAAAACGTCCCGGTTTGCAATGGGTAGGTCCTACTCAACAGAGGATCATATTAGATCAGAATGGTTTCCGATTCCTGGTAGAATTTTATTATGAACCCTTATTTAAGCTATTGGTAGCGTTTCCAATTATAATTTCAAAAAATCTTTGATCAGAATTAATGGAATCTGTCCCACGTGGAATTGAACGATTAACACCACTTTGTTTCTTCTTAGTTACTCAATATCTTGATGTCCGTTCTATCAGCATGCTCTCATTAACAAACAAGCAAATGAAAGCTCTGATTGATCATCCAAGTTTCTGGGAATCCTATCACAAATTCGCGCACCCTATTAAAATCTCAGGTTTCAATCTCTCGGATCTTAAATCGAGAGAGCTTTTCAAATTTGTTTATACATCATTGCCAGCTCTCGAGACTTGTGAGATACAATTAAAAGGAATCGAAGCTTCTTCTACAGACTATGATCAATCGATTCACAGAGTATTAAATGACAGTACATGGTACTTCTGGAGCTCTACAGGATCTTTGACAATAGATAACAACGAATACCTAATTTTTGAGGTTTGCGAACCAACGTTCATCAGATCACTTGAGTTGAAATTTTATCTTCAGTATGGAAGCAAAACATACATGTCAAAAGAGGTATGCATATCCTTAGGAGTGAAAAAAGATGAATGGAACTATCACTCACAAAATTTTCCAATTAATGGAAACCTCGAGCACAGATTCACTATGCCAGATCAAGCGTGTTTGGCAAAATATATAAAGGTGGCATTTATCAAAAAATTGGGACTGCAAGCTAGTGATCAACAGTATTATATAGCAGTGAACCAAATAAAAGTACTTGGCTACCCGATAAAGGAATTAGACAATAAAGTGCCTTTAGAATTACTTGATAAAACGGTGAATTTTCTCGGTGAGGAAATGGAAGCTGAAGAAGGTGAAGATGAGAATAACGACAGCGATTGGACTGATGAAGATGAAGAATCTGATTGGTGAGATGGTTGAGGATTTCTAAGGTAATTCCATACAAAATCAAAAGAAGATTTCTAGGATATGGAGAAGTACCAACTTTTGACTATCCTTCACAAATGTCCTAAACAATCAAAACCCCAAATGAGAAAATCTTCATTTTCCAATTAGCTATAACTTCTAAGAACAAAACTAATCTTGCATTCCTTTTATTTGAAAACTTTTCTATCTGAGTAATGCTCCATCATAATTTATGATATTGAAAATGAAGCTTCACCTATCAAAAGACCAAGAATGCAATTAGCTAGGATAATATATTACTCTAGTGATCAGAAAAATTCCTGCAGAGCTTCACGAGCTCTTGCTAGTCCTAGCTCCTATAGACTGATCCACTTTCTCTAGGCCCTCAGAAATCGTGGATTTGACTATGCATCTTAAAAGTGCTGCATCATTTAGCAGTATCACCATTACTGTCACAATAATCTAATCAAAAAAATTATAACTACTACAATTGAATGTTGTTTCTCGGATTTTATTTTATTTTTTGTATTTCTATTTTATCAAAAGCTTCAATGTTGTTATGTCGTAAGCATAACAAAATGAGTCATATTTCAAAATACGCTCATTTTCAAGTCACTTACAATTGTTCACTCTAAAGCTGCAGAGAAAAGCAATTATTCATGTCGTCCTTCAGACATCAATTTTTATATAGAATAGAAATGACGTGGATTAACAATAATTCTCATCAATCAATAAAGGAGACTTGCCTCAATTTTCTCAGCGATGTAAAATGAGAAATTAGATCAAATTTGTTCCTTATAAAAAATGCAATATTTCAACCAATTATTATTATTGACTTGCTGAATGATACGATTAAGTTACGTTTATTAAGAAAGAAGTTTCAAGCTGTTGCCTGCTCAATTAAATTTTGACATTAACGTCAGCATCAGCAACGATGCGCTATTCTGGCTCTGGATCAGATGCTGCATCAGCAGATGTAGTATCAGCGGATCTGAATAGAGCTCAGGACGTAGAAAGGGATTACTCATCCCTTGAACACCTGTAACTCCAGTATTTAGCTGACAATTCGAAGAGTAATAAGTGTTTTTCTCAGGCAGTAATCCAAGCTCAAGTTCTGAGCCGGTAGTTTCGGAATTACTATCGCTAGCATCAATTTTCACTTTTTTCGAGAGTTCGTCTGTAAAACCTTCATTTGGCGAACTAACCTTGTCCTCTTTCTTTAGTTTGCATGTTTTCTCGTGCTTGGCATGCGAAGATCGATAGAGGAAATGCTTTCGGCAATGCTTGCATTCGAATTTCTCTCTCGTCTCTCCAGCTTTATGAACTACCCTGTGAATCTTTAAATTCGACGCTGTTGTAAAAGTCTTATCACACTGGTCACAAGTGAACGGTTTCTCTCCTGTATGTACAAGCATGTGTCTTTTCAAGTTAGAACTCTGAATAAAAGCTTGACTACAGACCTTGCATTGATAAGGACGGTGGTTAAGGTGAATTCTCTTGTGTTTGACCAAAGTAGAGCGATGATTAAAGGATTTATTGCAGAGTTCGAAAGTGCAATGAAAAATCTTTTTTCCTTTGTTTCTTGTCTCAGTGTTTGCGCTGGGGTTCAGTTCTTTTGAGAAAGACAAGCTGCTGGGTTGATACACAAGCGAGTTTTTCTCGATTTTGATGTTGGGAAATGTCGTCATGCTTGGTCAATGTTTTTTTTCAGGTTCGAAATTAAAATAATAACAATCTCGTCGAAGAATACGATTTAAGTGGTTCTGGTTCTAATTTTCCTCGCCAATTAAATTTAGAACCATTTAATTATAATTGATTCTATATTCTATATGCATAGGAGCCATTAATGCCATCGATCTTAATTACAGAGAATCAATCGTGGTTCTTAGTTAACTGTCGGATTCTGCAATGATGTAAAACCACTTTTTTTATATCATTGTTAATGAGAAAATTCTTTCCATCTCAAGTTCTTCTTTAATTCATACAATACTGTCGGGTATCAACTTTTCAGTTTTATCAGCCTCTCTTCCCCCAGTAGCTCTGGAATATAGATCGATATACTCTTAAGTTCAATTAAATGCTCTTTGATTTATTTACACTGAGTGAAGTCCTGTATAAAATCCGTCCTGTATAATTTTTCCAAAAAATGATCAAAGCAACACTATCATTATATCTCAATATTTTAGGAATTGAGCTATGCATGGATAATGGATTCCTGACAAGAGAAATTGTACTCAGAAGATCCACCGAAAATTAAATTCAGAAAGGTAACAACATAACAGAAGAACACGCGATTATTTAGCCGATTAATATTAATATTAAAAAGAAGTTCCCTTTCATTCCTATTGCCTGTAACATGATTTTAGAATAGATACAGACTAATAGTGACAATCCAATAAGCTTGTAGTAATCGTGACGATACCTGTTTCAAATTTCGGAAATCTGCATGAAGGCAAATTAAGAATCAAAACATTTAATTTTTGCATTGTTAAGGGAAAAGATTCGAGAATTATGTAAGTTATCGTTCGAAAAAGAAATTTCGGTGCACTCCTCGAATAGCTTTTATTAGGTTTCAATGATCATTTATTTGATCCCGAGCCAATTGAAAGCAACATGGATAAATCATGGTCCCTTGATATGTATTGAAGAAATGCCAGCTTCCGGATTTTATTCGAGAAAAAGACTATAGCACAATTCACAAGGCAATAGAAACAACTTAAGGGTCACCAATAAATTAAGGCTCTCAATCTAAATGATTTCTCAGCTTCAAATGAAAACAAAATACAAATTCACTAAGGGACTCCCATATATTCATATGGACTTAAACAAAAGAAACCCTGCAAATGTATTACAGATATGAGTCTGTTAGGAGAGGGGAAACATGAAATATAAGAGTATCAGAGAGTAGAAAAAATTCTCATCGATGACTTTTCTTCAAATATTAAACTCGCGATATCTCCCCACAAGAACAACGTAAAAATTGCTGATTCGGTTGTATTATATTATAATCTGTGCTTATAGTCTAGTTTTCACTTATGCTTCATTGGAAACTTGGTGTTCTCAGTGAGTAAACTATTGCTCTTATAATTTTTTCAAACCTCTGAATCCTAACCATCAAATTCAGTAATTGAGGACTCAGAAAGGTTTTATTGAAAGAAATTCATCATTGTGCAATATAATGAGTACAAATAATATCAATTCTCAAACCCTTTTTGCATTCAATCAATAAAACTCTTCTTGAATCAAATAATATCCAGAGTTCTGCCGAAAAATTCCAATTCTACTGTCTCATGGTATCTTCGTCAATAGTTTGAACCATTGAATCTTTGAATGACTCCAATAATTTATCCCTAACTTCATAAGCCTTGACTTTGCTCATTTCCTTTGGGAAGACATATTGCGCATTTCTCAAAAGTCTTTTCAGGTGCACAGTTTGGAAATCTTTCATCTGCCTTAGCACTATTTCAAGCATATTTTGTATTTCATCATATGATTTCGTCACATAAACCCATTCTTTTAGATACTTTGCCAATTTTTCCTATCAGATTGTATTAGATAATCAACTTTCACAAACATCTCATAGGATACTCTGTAGATAGATCGGTCAAGTTTCCTTTGGAAATACGCTGCCATCGAATTGATTCCTTCTTGGTACGATTTCTGGAGTTTCACAGAAGCAATAGGACATCGATCAAGCCGAATCTCAGCTAATAGCTTCAGTAGAGCCATCTCTCGAGGCAACCATTTGACATAAGTGTCGCTTAGATCGATGAGTGTAAGAAATCTGCACTCAGAAATCTCAATAGGAACTGATTGAAGTGGATTGTTGTTTAAATAGAGTTTTGAGAGACTTTTAAGATTCTGTATCTCTGGTGGGATCTCCTCAAGATTATTATAGCTCAAATCAAGGATTTTGAGGTTTGAAAGAGTGAATATCTTTGCTCAGGAAAAAATCATGAGGCCAAGAAAATGGGATATTGGTACTTGTTTAGGCCAAGTTTTCAGATTGAGATTTGTGAGTTTGAGGGCGTGAGTCTTTTTGGCCACAAGGACCTGTTTCTCGATCTCTTTATCAGTCTCGCTGTATTTTATTTTCTGGAGAGATTCTCGCTTTGGCAGCATGATAGCACTCTTGTCTAAATAATTACGGTTTTATTATTGAGCATTAATAAAAGTTTGAACACAAGCCTCATTGCTTTCGAAAAAATCGATAAATATGAGGAGATAGAATGAAGCGTAATAGAACACAATTCAAGATGTTATGAATCAACTATATAACTTATGAAGAGTTGTAATTATGCCGAGAGGAATGAATGAAAATAAGCTTCTTATCTGAATCACATCGAACCACAAATTTATGTACTGAGATACCTGTGCCACCTTTGAGGGGTTCTCAGTTTTAATATTTGACTAAGCATTTTTCCCAGAAGCTTGCATAAATAAAAGATTCTTATCATCAGAAATAAAGCACCGAACATCCGAGCTGGTAAATAGTTCCACCTTTTTTACCAGCACTGTTCATTCTCATTTAAAATCTGTTTCTTGCTTTTTTATATGCGAGCATCATTCATTATCATAGTACTACTCATTGATAATTATAAATCTGAGTTTCTTTCTTGAAATAGTTGGGTAAATTGATGATAAAAACGAAAGAGATCCATGAGTCTAGAGGCTAGGTGACTTGTGTTTCTTTTCAGGTCCTAGCGCAGACAGTAGATAAATCTAATGAAGACCATATCATAATTTGCTAGTTCCATTCAATATTTTTATTAAACCCTTTCATAGTTGCAGGTTATTGCTCGAACTTTTGGAAACGTACGCTACCGAGATCCTATTCCCTCACATGTTTCAGTGTCCTCTCTGTTTTTTCGAACATCCCTCTATTCACTCGGAATCCGACTATGAGTTCTATTTGACGAGTTAACGAATAAATTTTTATTTCTCTTTGCGAATTTCTTTGAAACAGTCCCTTATGGGTTTTAGAGAAAAGAGAGCCTCACGCGAATGTTCTTCTGTTCAGACTTCTATTAATCTGGAATTATCCAAAAAAATACGACATTTCTCCTCGTCATCCATCACTATGCTTTGTATACAAAGCCTAGTTTAAGTGAATACATTAGTTTCAAAGATATTATCAGATTATTTGTTGAAAAGATATTCAGAGAATATTACTTCCAAATTGGTTTTCCAGGAAAATAGTACTTGCTACCCTAAATTTCAGATATTTAATTCAAATTCACTCTCAGCGAAAATTCATTAGCATAGATATATGCTCTGGCTCCAAAATCAAGTACACAATCAACCAATGAGTCTTGAAGCGCAACAAATGACTCAACTCTTAGCCCGAGAAAATTCTTTTCGTTTTTGATTCATCAGCGAATATACGGCTAACGACAGAAGTTATTGTTAAACAGTAATAATTTCGGTTAAACGAGTTTATCTAGAAAGAGCAACATGAATTAAAAAGGCCAATCAATTCAAACAATAATAAATTCTAAATCCTTTTCCATGAAAACCCTTATCTTCATCGTTCTCGCAGCTACTTTGGCTACAGTGCTTCAAGCACAGGTCATGGTCACCATAGGACCTACACAAAGTCTCAGTGAACTCGCAGACAACATGCTCAAGCCCTCTTCTTCTTTCCAAGGAGGATCCATGTTCCAAGGATCCTCAGAACCTTCTATTGATATATTTGGCTCTGGTTTCTTGCAGGATTCTTCCGAAAAGAAGGATGGCTCCAACACTCTGGACCTCTTTCCGACTCAAATTGACTTGATACTAACCGACGTGATGGACCTGAATGATAATACTAACCCGATGAAGAGAATGGGAGAAGATCCTGTGCTGAACCTGATGCAAAATATTATGCAAGCTCCTAACTTTTTGGGTCCCTCAATGATGGGAGCAGCAGCGATTGAATCAATGACTTTCTTCGACGAGAACGGGAAACCTCATACAAAGACCGTTCAGTACTCCACAGATCCTACATTATTGACACCAATACCTACGGGTATGAACATGGATTCTCTGAGCTCAAATACTCAAAATATGCCAGGTATGTCGGGTAACGATATGTCAGGAATGGCAAATATGGTCAACCCGATTCAAGGCCTTATGGATCTATCTAATAGTATGATGCAACAGTCTATGGCTATGTCGAATAATATGATGCAGCAAATGGATAGTTTCATGCGTAATATGATGCCAAATCCTTTCGATATGATGATGGGACCTCGACTCCGAGGAGGAAACAGAATGTCTCAATCTTTGAGCCCACTTATTATTGAGGTCACTAGCTCCCCTCTTGATTCAGTTGAGTTTTTCCCTATGGATGATTTGGCATTTGCACTGCCAGACTTAACTACTGAGCCTGATCTGAATACAAATTCTGAAACAGTCGAAACAGTCGTAGACACAGACGCTACTGTTATTCTGAACTCTGAGGTGGAACCCAAGAATGTCTTTGATCTGCTTATTGAACCTAAAAAAGAGGAACCTGCTCCAGTCAAGCCCCAGGATTCTGTTCCAGTCAAGCCTCATCAATCTGCAATCCCTACTATCGCGACTGTTGAGAAGAAGTCTGAAGCCTCGAAAGGAAATACAAATTCATTTATTTATTTCTCCATCTTTGCAGGACTCGTCGTACTAGGATTGATAGTATATCTCAAACGAGGTACTATCGAAATGAAGGACTTGAATAATATTAATTCCGTACGGTCTCAATTAATTACTAATTCCCACAGAAGAGGTGACTAATCTGTGTATTTGGTGTGAATTTAATATGGTTTGAATTGTTGTGAGCCAAATTTGATTGTTACATCCGCTTTAATTCTTTCATCGGATAACTTGAATAACTATCCATAATGGAAAATCTTTTTTAATATGAGACAACTCAAGAGCCAATTTCAATCTGATTGTTTTGTAAGTAGTATTTCGGACTCTCTCCCTCTTTATGATATCTCCTTCATAGTAATTCGTTCTTTGAATCGTCTAGATGCAGGTTTAAATCTGTACAGCAGCGAAATTATTAGCAATATAGATGCTAATTTTAGTTCTTGCGCCTGCTGATATGGTTCCATTTTTTTTTTCTATTTGAAACGATTGATATAATAGCATTTCATGCGTGACTGTCATCGCAAAGCGAGATGTCAAAGGAAAACACTCTAAGGCTGCTATTTTAGACCATCCGGTTGGTCTTCATGAGTCACCTTATCCAAATCGTCTTCTTAAGCAAGGATTTAAACGATATCTACTGTATTTGTAATGAGTCGCTATTGCGAGAATCGATCATTCTCTATGATACAGAGATATTCAGAAACAGATTTTAATTGCCTCATCTCCGATCTTTAGTTGCACTAGTTTTAAAGTGTTTTTGATTTTTTTTTTTGGAAAGAAGATTCTAGGTGCAACTACAACCATTCTCCTTCTATCTCCTTCAATCGCAAGCCATGATTCGTAATTTTTTGGGATTCCAGAAATAAAACGCTGATAATTTCACAAATTGTTGCATAATTTTCCAAGAGAAGGTCTAGAAATTGGGTTTAAGCAGAGTGTTAGAGCATTCATACAATTCTCAGATCCTGTACTGATATCAACCATTCACATTTCCACTGCTTATTTCCATTGCAAACATTAATCATTTCCAAAGTCCAATTTCATTTCGAAACGTAGATATATGAGTTCAACAGCAACCAACTATGACAAGGTTAGCTTGTATCGATAGTCATTTTCAAAGCCAAATGAGAACTGTAGCTGAAATTAGTCTCTATCTGGCTGATCCAGATTGAAAGTACTAATTGATCTAGATAAAGTAAGCCCAACTGAAAGACAGAGAATTTAAGCGAGAATACACCCTAATAAGTCGAGAATGGAAGATTCCGTTTTTAGAAAGAACCCCTACTTAAATCTAATAAATTCATGAGTTCAAGATGACCAAACTCATCATATCTGACCGTTGAGTTTTGAGCAGTTTAATGACGTCATTGCGTCATCAAAATAAATTGTTTCACTCGTCATTTCCTTGAAATAGCATACTAAATCCAGATTTCTTTGTAACAACCGCTTCCTATGAACGACTATATTTCAAATGACGAAGTTCTAGATACTGACTACAGCTCCTCAAACTCTCCTACAAAAAAATATGGAAAGTTCTCCGGTAAGCTGTAGAATCTGCTTTTCTTAAAAAACCATAGGTTCAAATGATGTGTTGTCCACCAAAGCGACGAGTTCCAGAATTTCCTTGAAATACAGTGGAGACGAGTCCAAAAAAACGAAAGTCGAGTCTGTAGGTATAATAGACATCGACCAAGAGAGCGAAAGAGAGGAATTTGATGAGCAAAGCGATGAAATGTCTCTAGCTGAGCTCGAGAAAAAGGAAAAAATGAAAGAAAAGGCTGAGCTTAATAAGCAACTGGACAAGACATTCAACGATATCAGCTATATTTTCATGACTGACGAAACCAAGTTTATCGGAGAGTTCAAAACAGACGAATATAAAGTTACCAGAGATTACATCAGTCACACAAAGCATTTGAGACTGCACTACACTAAATTAGAGCATTACACGAAAAGAGTCGCCTCATTGGCGATTATCCACGGCTATGCCGAGCATTCAGCTAGATTTTTAGAGGTAAAATGTAACTTTTCGCCATAATTTATGTAATTTTTATAGATGGCTGACCATTTCGTGCGACAAGGGTTCGTTGTTCACCTCGTCGACCTCAGAGGGTTCGGATTTTCCGGAGGTAGTCATGGAGTTGCGAAGATTGAAGAATTGCATGACGATATCAAACTGCTGCTGGAGCAAGTGGACACGGATCTCCCTCTGTTTCTTTATGGGCATAGTATAGGAGCTTCGCTTCTCGCGAGTTTTTTAATGAGGAACAAATGGATACATATCAGTGGCGTTATCCTCACATCGGCTGTATTTGGATTTGCGCAGGAGAGAAATATTAACTGGATGAAGAGGTCTTTAATTCGAGCTCTGGGAGGCTATTTCGAAGTATTTAAGGCCTTTAGAGCCTTCTCTTACTTTTTTTTAGGAAGTAGTAATTTCTGGAAGAATCAGCAACACGACGATTAGCAAAAATAATTATCAAATTAAGCACGCAGTTGACGACCAGGCCTCATCGCCTTTTGTAACGCTTCGCATGGCGAAAAACGCGATCGAATTGATTGACCATATTATTCCGAACGCTCATAAGTAATTTCATAGTGCTTGTATAAATCTCAATGCTAACTTTACAAAGATTCCGACATCCTGTTTTAATTATCCATGGTATGGAGGATAAAATCACGACCTGTGAAGACTCTGTTAAATTTTATAATAAGATCAGCAGGTAAAATTCTGGAATTTGCAATGAAAACTCACAGTTTATTAAACAAGCACTGATAAAACACTGCGAATTTTTAAAAATGGTTTCCATGAATTGCATCATGATGTCGAAAAAGAAAAACTTAAATCACTCATAAGCGATTGGATGAAAAAGAAACTTGCCAGCACTCGTCTCAAAAACTTCTGTAAATAACATTGCTAACTATGAAAATTAATATATAATTTGGATCTAGGTATTCTTGAGGATATAAAAACAGGATTGAAGCAGAAGAAATTCAAAATGTGGCATAAAGTGGTTCTTCTCTGCTTGACTATGTTGTATCTCCGCTGCTTGAAAAAGTAAAATCAACCGAAGCGATTTGTTGTAATAAGGTTTGTTGACTTAGGTGGAAGCTGGAAAATGCAACAGATTCGAAGATTCAACTGTTTCTGTTTCCGATTTATTCTCTTTTAAATTTTTGGAGTTCCAATAAAGTTAGTTTTAAAATCCCTCTTATGTAGATATGAATGCTGCACATCCTACTTTTTAAGTTCCTTTCGTACTGGATGATATAAAAGCTTTGATATTAAAAGTTAAACTTACATGAATTTAATTTCCAACACTTAATTGTCTTTTTAGATTCTGGATATTAGTCCCTTGCTATAAAGGTAACAAGTATATTTTCTTGAAAATTCTCTTTGGAAAAAAAAAAAATGAAAATAGGAAAATAGGAAAAACACACTTTATTATAGCAACAGCAACATTACTAGATATAAGTTCTGGCAGACTTCAACCTACTCCCTATAAATGGATGATAGAATGGGCTTTGATATGTAAACATTTCATAATAACTGTTGAAAAAACACAGACTATGAATAGTCAATCTATTCTATATTGAACTATACATTTCAAAACTAATCCAAAAAGAGTGGAAACAAAATAAAATTTTGACGCAAAAATAGTTTAATACACTCAAAATTCCTTTATGAAACTGGAAATTTTCTTACTTCAGCAATTTTAACAATTTGTTTTGACTCGGATTATTATCCGTTGATTTTTTTATCGCATCATTTTGCACGCTCGAAAACAAATTTCGAATTTTCACTCCTGGAATCACTCGATTCCCACTTGAGCGAGTGAATTTGCTTGAGCTCGGCTGATTAACAAAAAATTTGTGTCTAGCTACGATCTGCTGTTGCTGGTGATACGGTAACGTAAAAGCTGCGTCAGAAAACTCTTTCTGATCGTTAAACTCTTTCCTACGTTCCTCCACTGCAACTGCCCTTTCCTTACTCGCGCTAGCTTTTGCATTGAACTCAATCGAAGAGGGGAGCTCGACCTTTATTGAGTCATTGGATGCTTTATTTGTTCTGTGACTATGCACAATTGCTCTTGATGTCTGAGAATGTCTCGGCGATTTCGGTGAAGCCAACAATGTGCGAAGATTTATTCTGATTTTTGGCTGAGGTGTTTGCAATTGATTCTTTTCTTTTTCGGCAGAGTCGAAAGAGAGCTTAGAGGCAGGCAAATTGGAGCTAAGTGCTTTATTAACTAGTTTTTCGACTTGAATTTTGCTGTAAACATCTCCTTTGTCCTTAAATTCCCTGCTAGTAGAATTTTTTATCTCTTTGAGCGTTTTAATTGCAAATTCATTCGTGAATGAACTCAGACTGGTGAGACTGCTCAATCCTGGGCTTTTATCTTTTCCAGGGCTGGACTCCGAGTTTGTCGTTCTTCGATTCGATATCATTTGATTTTCGTTTACCTTTCTTCTATGATTGCCGAGAAAATTGACTGGAACTCCAGACCTATCTCCTAATGGTTTGCTATGAGCACTACTTTCAGGGAATATTGAATCGTGAGGAGCGAGAATAAACTGTATTCCACTCAATAAGTGTGGCTTAAAGAATAAATTTGGCTGAGATGTCGTGTTCATTTTTTGACGGATGTGGCTATTTGAAAGCTTTGGTCCTCCTAGCAAGTTGTCAGGGATATAGCTCGACTGATTGGAATTTGGGACTTTCACAGTTTCGGAAGATTGATGCAAATTAGTTACTGATTGAGAGGTCTTGAGCTCCAATTTAGGCAATATTTTGTCAATCGGTGGTGTTCCAGTTTCGGCTTGGCTGAGCTGACGCCTAAGAACCTTTGGAGCTGGCAGCTCCAAGTCCCTCTCAGCAGCTTTAATTCTGACAGGAGTCTGAGAATGCTCTAAGTTCTTTGATTCTGCCCCGGCCAAATTGTTTCCTGCTTGGGCCGATTTATCCAACTGGACTCTGGTCATAAGTGACGAGGAATTACGCTTTCCTGAGAAAGTGCTCAATTTTTCTCTAGGTTTTGAGGCGATTGATCCATAGCGAGTATGAGAAATTGTCCTATCCGATTTGATTGGGTAGGATTCAAACGGAGAAGAGAGAAGTTTGGTCCTTAAGGTCTGGCTCGGGTTGTATGAGAGAATATTGTTCGAAAGTGCCCATTCCTCATCAAATTCGCCTGGTTGCGTGTCCCATGGTGCTAGGTCATTGGAAGTTGCTATTTCTAGATGTCGGTTTTGAATCAATTTGGTTGGTGTGAATGAATTTTGTTTCATTTTTTGGGAAAATAGTGGAAGTAGTTAAATTGTCATTGAAAACCTGCAGAGGTTTTGCCAATAAAATAATTGCAGTATTGATAAAATCTTAGACTCAATTATTATTACAATTCGCTTTTTCCGTGGTTGATGTCATGCGTGGTTCAAGAGAATGGATTCTACTATTGAGATCATGTGAAAAATTTTTGTGAGAAAATTCGGTCTATTTCTTCATGGAAGTATAGAGAGAAGTGAGAGGTCCAGTTTCATCACTCCACTAAAGAGAAGCCACACCACTTGAAATTGCAGTGTATTATATCAGCATATGCCAGCTTTCGTGAAATGAGTCTCTCCTGTGTCATAATGCAGAAAAATTTAGAATGACTCTGAATCAATTCATTAGCTTAACATTAGGTGCATTCATTATTTTTCTCTCTCCGAAGTTGTTTACTTCATAATCAAAATTGATCCATCAAGTCGTTTGACTAAACACATTTGGGGTCCTAATGGTTTTACACTTCTACCTTGATATTCGCTCTTAAATCTAAGCACACTATTAGACTATCACCAAGTAGTTTACAACACAGACAAATTTAATCTATTAGTTCATAGTATTATACAGCTATTTTTCTGGTGTTGGTATGTGAAAACTATGAAACTATCAACTTACAGAGAACGAATTCGAACTCAAAAACGGTCGCCATGAAAAAATGCTAAATTTTCTGATTTATGTTGACGGGCTTGGCTTAATTGCTGGTAATTTCACGTGAAAGTGTTGACAGACAGCCACTTATACAGTTAGTCTTTCTTCAAATCAAAATACTACACTTAATGTACTCTGTCGAAGTAATTTGATGAAATCATCTAGATTAAGCACTGAAATAAATTTGTTAATAATTCATTTTTAATTTCAAATTGAAGTTTTCTATTTCGAAATTTATTGAAACCTAAAGGCAATAAAACAATCTCATTGGAAAAAAAAAATTTTCACTTTTTAAGCACATATCAGGTATTGAGTATAATGGCAAAGTGTCTCATTCATATCTATTCATTAATTGTTAGAAAGCAACAGGCTCATACTGTGTATTGGTAAAGGTTTGAAGAACATATTGAAAAGCGATTATGAAAGATGTACTACTAATCTTAGAAATTTGGCATTAAATAATCACTCTAAAGTTATCATCTATATGAAGATTCTCTGAGCATTTGGCTAACTCTAGCGGAAAGTTTTTTTGAAAACAAGTTTTTCGGTTGATTAGAGAGCGAAAGGTCAACTCTAAAAGGACTTTCATTGAAAGTACAGTTTCTATTTTCAGCTCCTTGAAAAAATCAGAATCAATAGCTCCCCATCACGAAACCTTAATCGACACTAGCAAACAATTTAACAAAACTAAATGAATGCAAAAGTCTTGTTTATACAATTGGTTTCTCAAACATAATGAGTGAAAGTAATAAAGTAAGCAAATAGACAAACTTTCTCTTTGGCTGGAATATGACTCAAAATCAATTTGCTTTATTAAATCGCTTGGCTCGTGCGGCAGTGCGGCACAGACTCTTCCCTTTTCGTCAGCTACTGTGGAGTGACGTTCTCTGATCTAAAAACTGTCAAAGTATGGAAAGAAATCGTCTTTTTGCAGAGAATCTTGAAGCGTGTCTCCTCTTTTTTGCAATCAGGGAAGAACGAGCGATGCGATTTTATTGACTTCCTTCTTTCTTTCATTGAAAAATTAAGTGGTTTAATTGTAGTTAGTTTTTGCGAGATTTGTGGATTTATTTGACTTTTCGACCTCTCAAAAGTTATCGGCAACTCTTGAATTCTAATATTACGTTGCTTGAGCAGCATTGATTCTCTTGCTGTAATTCTAAAGAACAGACAATCTTCTTTTAAGTTCAAAGCCTAATTTAATATTTTTGAGGATCGGGCTCTAGACTCTTGAAAATGTATTTTGAGTAGAAGCTTCTTTGCAGCTGAGAGTTTCTTCAGTCAGGAGTAGCGATAAAGGTAATTTGAAAAAATTCAATCGCTTTGAGCCTATTTTAGAGACTTAGATCAGCAAATCAATTTGAAGCTTCGAACCGATCCTAATGCTCTTTCGAAATCACAGAATAGAAAATTTATTTTAAACAAAATTACTCAAGAGTGATCCTGGGAGCGAAGAAATAATCAAAGCTTGAGTAATTCTCAGCTTGTTAATCAAGATCGATTTTGATAATCAAATAAAAGTTAGCATCTCTGCTGTGCTCTTAATAAATTTGAAAAAGCCATGCTGCACAATCCAGATAAGAAAGTGGACGTCGTCGCTGAAGAATCGAAACAAATTAAAGAGTATGGAACGCAAGTTTCATTTCTACCAAAGATTGAAGAAGTGAAACAAACCTCAGATAAAAGAGAGCAAGTCATATCGCCTCAAAGGAATATCATTAATACTAGTAAACTCATTTTCAATGCTAAGCAAGCTCACTTACCAAAATTATCTAACCTTCAGTCGAAGAGACAACGACGAGCTCTCCAACTTTACTTGCTTGGTGTTCGGATAGAGCTAACAAGATCGACATTGTTGACTTCAACACGAAGGAAAGTTATGCAAGTTTTGACGGAGTTAAAATTAGTCACGAATGTAAAACATAGTTTTTTCAATTATGTTGAGGCTGATATTGCAGTAATACTTTAAGGGGATATTTGGCCGCATGTGAAGGAGATACCAAACACAAAATTTCTTGTTTCTAACTGCAAGACGTCAACCAATATGGCCGTATATGATATATCAAAAAAAGCTCAAATCAAGGAAATATATTCTCTTGGAAAATTCTCAGGAGGTATAATTATTTTTTACCTTCATCTTTGAATAATTGTATTTTCTCTCTAGTCAATGATCTTAGAGATATAGCATATAACTCACGTAGAAGCATATTCGGTGCAGTCTCTCTCTATAAAAAAATTGCTTACCACCTATTTAACGTTGATTCTAATGCCTCCAAAACCAAAGATATTGTAAAGCTTATCCGCAAGTCGAAATGGTTCTCCCAACAGAGTAATCATCAATCGGGATTGATATATTGAATTTACTATACTCTTTAGAATTCTCGATCACCGGGCTTGATTTCAATCCTACTGGAGAATATGTGGCTACTATTGACGAGAAAGGCGTGTGCCTAATATCTGATGTGACCACATCCAATTATAGGTTCCATGTGGATTTAGAAAACACAGGTAATTCTATTTGAAAATATTTCCCTTTTCTACTACAAAAAATAAATCACTAAATTCTTGGCAATATTAATTTCACTCACATCTTGAAACTCAATTATTAGATTTCAATGCACGCTGCAGATGGAGTACTAATGCTGACGAATCACTGATATTCGTGAAGCACAGCGAGAGCTCACTCAATATCCTAGATGCTGAGAAGAAAACTCTCACTTTAAAGAGTTCGGAGCTCCTTGACAATTGGTGTAATTAAAGCTATATTTTGTTTTTTCTCTACTGCAAATACAAATATTTTTCTTTATACATGATTCGTTTCCAATATACTCCGAGGAGAAGGACAATATTTCTCTTTTCTTCAAATAAATCGAGAGATTAATTTCATGACTTTTTTCGCTTCATTTCTTCATTTCATTATTTAAACTTGATAATGTTTAATCTGCTAAGATAATGAGACATTGTGGATCGATGTATGCCAAAATGATGGGAATCTACTAGTTTCTGGTGGAACTGATAAGAATCTCAAGATATTTGATAAGCGAGAATCGAAGGTTATCAAAACTTTTGATGGCGTTCACTCAGGTAAGAATTTGGATCTGTTTAAACAAAGACTTGGCTTTTGAATATTTATTTTAGACTCAATTAACTGCGTGCGATGGAGTCCGAGCGGTGATAAGCTCGCGAGTGCTTCGGATGATAAAACAGTACAACTGTTGGACTTCAAAACAGGAAAAGTGCTTTACACTGGAAACACTTCAGATGGGAGTAAATAATCTCTTCCAAAATACATGATCGTCATTCAAAAATTCTAGGCTATGCCCGTTCAATATGCTTCATTTAGAAAACAGTGAATCGAAAAGGACTCAGAGAACAAGAATTACTCTCAAGATTTCGGCCAAGCAGCACAATTCAGATAATGACTCTGTGAATTAGGTTAAGTAATCCTGACCTTAGGACTTCTAATCATCCTTACGTCCGAATAGTTTTGTTCTCATTCGTGCTTGTCGTAAGTAAGAAACCTCACTTTGCTAAGAGTTGTCGAACTATAAACAAATAGACAGCAAAGTTGAATCATTAGCATAGAGCAACGTAACACAAATTATATATATTGATCATGATGAGTCCTGGATTGGCAAAACGAGGCAATAGGATTGCTACATTATTTTTATTCATTCAAGTATTTGATATATTGTTAGATTTTCAATTGATCAGAGTTATCAGAAATAATAGCAATAATTATTCTATACAGTTTCGGGGCTGATACTTGTATCCGACACATTACATTATTAACCACAAAGGTTCTCTGACTTCTCCCGTGGGTAGTGGCATATTGTAATAGTTTCTAAATACCCATTGAAGAATTGTATTTCTTTCTTGCTCATGATAATCACAAGTTCGATTGCTTTATTGCGTAATTGCGTTCATCAAAAGACAGGCGAATTATTACTTCGAAATAATGTGATTCATGAAAAACAACAATTCATGAAATCAATTAACTCTATTTCGTGGGATCAGGCAGAATGAAGAGATTAAGATGTATAAAGCCTTATAAAATAGAGAGATAGAGAGAGAGGTTTTTGCCTGATCAATAATCGGCTATTTTCGTTATGATGGAATGTTGTTTGGATTTTTGTGATGTGCTCGTCTATATGAAGCAAACTGACTTTGCTGATTCTAATTAAAAGTAATGATAAATTCAAAAAATAGTGACAATTAGCGACCTTCATCAGGAGTAGTCCCAGCTAAAATGACTTTCCCAGATTTCAAGTCGATCAGCTTCACAGATTTGTCAACAGACGCGCTTGCAATCGCGTCTCCACTTGGATTCCATCTCACACAGTTGATAGGATCTAAAGGGTTCCCAATGATGATTATTACAGGAGAATCAAATAATAATGATGAATGCAAATAATTCAAATCAATGGTTTTTACCTGAATGAACTTTATTAAAAGTCTTAATTATTTTCGCTTCACGTCGATCGAAAATCTTAACTTTCTTCTCTTCTCCGCCCATTGTAAGCAAATTTCCATTAGTTGGACAAGTGTCGATCCAGCATGTTTTCGCTTGGGTACCTAGCTCGCTGCCAACCTGAATTGGCGTTTTCCAAACGAAAGTTTTCTTCTCAGTATCGAGGATATTAAGGAAATTATTTTTAAACTTAAGAAATAAGAGAGGCTCTTCACGGTTAATGGTCCATCTGCAAGATGCATAAAGATCTAAAAACAACAGAGTCAGTTCCCATAACAGAAAGATATATAAAAAAACCATTCTACAAAGTCGTGAGAATAGATATCTGCTGTTCAATTTAAAATGACCAAGTTACCTGCTGGATTGTCCGAGTTCCCTTGCAAATGGAAACGATATTTGTTAGTGTTAATATCAGAAACTAAACAGACTGAGTTATGATCGGCTGTAGCCATCACCTCTCCATTAGGGTCAACATCAAAACTAGTTATCTGTGGGACTAATTAATTTGAGAGATGTGAAAGAGTATTCATTCGCTGATCAGTAAATGATGAATTACTGTGGATGGAGCCGCTTTGCTGCGAATGCCACTTAGATTTTCGGTAAAGTTTGACAAGAGGATCGTGCGCTTTAGAGGAGAAATCGTTCAAGGAGAACAAGTGATAGGCTATTTTTCCTGACACAGGGATTGCACATAGAATCCCCCTTCGTGCGTTGTATGTTATGTCTCCGTCGCCTGTGGCTGATTGTTGATTTAAGACAAGTAAAAAAAAACTTAAAAAATGATATCAATATTCACTTCCCTGGACTTCTTCAAAAGAATAAACTTTTCTCACTTGTCCTTTATGAGAGATATCAAATATCATCATATTGGCAGAAGTGTTCCAAGAATGATGAAGAGATACAAGAAGCCTTGTATTAGGTATCTCCTTCACATGAGTCCAGCTGCTATACCCTTTCAAATTTTTCCAATGACCAAAATTAAGCTATAGTTTAGTATACGATCCTTCTTGGTGAGGTGAACTCCATCAAAGTCACTGATCTTTCGCTTCGTTTCGAAGCTGATACCACTTATCTTGTTATTCTTTCTAGAACACCATACAAGCAATTGTGAGGGCTTGTAACCTATCCGAAAGCCGAGTCAGTTGAGGAAATAAATGGAGCTTTTAAAAAAGTCAGGAAGAAAGAATGATATTATCGTCTTCCTAGGCAACAGTAGCATCTGTGACTCACTTTTTAGTTGTTCAGCCTCTTCTCCAGGTAAGGTCACAAGAGTTTCATATCCTAAGGTTCTTGTGTCCGCCTTAGAGCCGGCTCCCGATTGTTTGTTTCCCATTAATGATGCAGTGAGTTATGGCGAAGAATTTGATTTTGATAGGAGAACTAGAATAAATTTTAATTGGCTAATTACCATGATTAACTCAAGACTTACTTAGAATCGATGAAATTTGGCTCTTGTTAATTTTCGAATTGCATCAACTCCTCTCGAAAGACTCACAGAATCTGAAAATCAATTGAAGCTTTGAAATTGTAAGCTCTTTTTCGATATGTCCCTCAAATCCACAAATGAGTTTGGCTTCCCACTTAGCAGCATGTGAGCCAGTTTAAATCAGAAACGTAACATTATCATCTAATTTTCGGAGTTTAACTCCATCATTGGGCGCACTAATCTGATTGGTCTTGAGATCAAACATGTCACTCTGATTACTCAATCTCGTACAAACTTTATCGCTACAGCTAATTATCTGATTCAAGTGTTCGAAGACATTGTATTTCAAATCGCTGAATTCGGACTTTCTCTCAGAATTCGTGAAGAATTCAAACCAAATAATGATAGAAACATTTGAAAATGCTTTCTATAGTTGAAATTCCATGAGAATTCCTAAACTGAGTATGTTTATTGCTGTAATAATTACTATCTCAACAATTTCATTATACTAGTTAATCTTATAAACTCATTATTATAGATTTTTTTGGGGTTTTAAATTCCAGAAATTTTGAACTATTATACGAAAATACGAGAAATTACAAAAGAAGCATCATAAACCCGTCTTGTTGAAGTCATCGGATTAATCACAAATCCTTAAGCAACTTTCTTGACAGTTTTTCCTTTCTCGTTAATGTTCAAATGAAACATACGGACCAGGCCGGTCCTAATAGTTATATCAATTTAGGAATTATCAATTGTAGTATTTATTACGTCCATCCGATGTGGTGTCAGTATAGATGACTTTTCCAGTCTTGAAATCCAACAATTTGACTGTCCTATCACTAGATGCACTAGCAATCACGTTCCCACTAGGATCCCATCTCACACAGTTGATATCCTCTAGAGCAAAAACAAAAAACCAGGATGCTTATTTAACAAATCAACTAAATGTGAAGAATCTTACGGTAATGGATGCTATGGCAAGTTTTCACAACTCTGCACTCCCTCTTGTCGAATATCTTGATATTACGATCCCCGCCTCCCGACGCCACCAAATTTCCATCATTCTGGCAAACATCAATCCAAACTATTTGCAGTCAGACGAATCAAATTCTCGATAATAATATTAATTAAAAAAGCAAGTGCTAATTTTGGAGAAAAAAGAAAAGAACTATAACGTCTCTTTGCGGAAAAAGAATTATTAGTAAAGTAAGCTCAAGAGACAAAGATAAGAGATCAGAAAATAATTGCACGCAGTTACAAGAAGGTGAAGGTGTGTGATCAAGTTCGAGTGGATCAGCCAAAATCAAAGCTTTTTTTTCGGCATCCAGAATATTTAGTTTATCGCCAAACTGAATGAATATCGAAGGGTCTCCAGATTGAGTGCTCCATCTGCAGAGACTATCCCGGCCTAGGAAATTGATTGTGAGGAATCGGACTAAAAAGACCAACAAAAAGAAATAGTAGAGCGAGGATGAAATTATTTCTGAAAAGACGATGCACCTTCATAGTCTATTTTCATGTGAAAGCTGTAATTGTTGGTGCTCACATCTGATATTAGACAAATTCCAGGCTTGTTGAGCATAACCATGGTCTCTCCACTGGGATTGAAATCAAAACTAGTTAAGAAGTTATCTGTGGATGCAGATACAATAAATGGATTAGTAGCAGAAAAAATTCGCACTAATTACGAAGTTTATGGGTTTCAGTAGCTTGTTGCGGATGCCATTTGGCTTTTTTGAGCACTCTTACATTGTAGCTGCTCTTTTCCTTTTGGGAGTATTCCACGTTGAACAAGTGATATGATATTTTATCTGTGACTGATAATGCTCCAAGGATGTTCCTGCGTGTGTTATAAGTGACATCTCCAGAACAAGTCTCTAAAGGAAAATATATCATCACGAAATAAAGAAAGCAAGCTCAGTCATCGCTACCACCACTGACTTCCTCAAAGGAATACATTTCTCTAGCTTTTTCTTTCGTTGAGACATCGAAAATCTTCAGTTTGGCTGATCTTAAATTATAACGATGTAGAGACACAAACAATTTTGTGTTTGGAATTTCTTTCAAATGATTCCAGCCAACCATAGCTCCTAAACCGTGAAGCATGTGACAAAAAAAAGTTGAAAATACCCGATTTTATTTGATCTTCCTGAATTTCAGAATAACTCTGCTTCGTCTCGAGTTCAATGATGCTAACTCTCCCGCTCTGAAATGAAGACCATGCTAGTAGCTTCGTCTCACCTGTTCAAAGTTCAGCCAGTTAGTTGATCAGAAGGGATAAAGAGTTGAAAAAACGAGACTTTCATGAAGAATTTATTTTCTTCTATAAATTTAGAGTGCAAGAACTTACTTTTAGACCAATCAGGCAAATCGACAGGCAAGTCGTTTTGGGTCTCTTTTGATTCTTCGAGAACTGTAGGAATGAGTTTCTTTTTCGGGTTTTCCCAGAATTTTCGCATTTCTTTTTCCCTTTGAGGTGCTTGGATTGAATGTAATAATTTGTAATTTTTAACAATTCAATTAATTTGGACAAGATGAATGTCTCTCTCTTTTTTTGGTCTTTTCCCTCCAGATCCCCCCCCCCCAAGGTTATTAATTGAATTAAGGGCTCGCTATCTGATATAGCTGCTACCTTTCATTGAATGTATATATGCTAGCCCTTCATTAGGTATGATATCCTTCTTTTAATTTCTTAGATTGTGAAGCTGGATTGATTCCTGTGCATAAAATAATGAACTTACTTGTCTCAATAGGTATTGAAAAAAATATCAAGGCTTGTGGCCGACAGGCACTCATAATTGTTAAAAACTCAGACGATGCTCATTTCGGGAGTGAAAGCGTGCCTTGTATACTGATAGTAGGTTTTGACGACTAAAAAATGTGAAGTACAATGGAGGCTACAGGGAGAAATGATAAGAAGCACATGTGATGACACTAAATGGAGAGGACTTCACGACTGAAACACCGATCTATGCTCCAATTACTCCGGATAGAAGTAAAATAATCCTAAATATGAATTTTATATCTCCCTCCTGCAGAGTTTTCTTGCGGAGAATTCTAAGAAAGCAGGTTGACCTGAAGGTTTTTCTTCTATATTTGGAAGAATTCTTATCAAAATTATTTGTGTCTTTAAAAAAAATTGAGTTCACATAAAAACTTTGAATTTGTGAATAAATCATAGCATAGCTTTTACAATGATTTCTTTTCATCGAAACAGCTTATCTTCATTACATATTCTGGTTCGTATTTTTCCCTCAACCACAGAGTTCAACTACTTATCTTAAATGATTTGATCGGAGCCAAACACCTTCCAAAATTTTTTTATTCTTTTTCATTAAGTTTTTCTGCTTGACCAGAGTATGATAATTTACATAATAGTAGAGATGATTTTCGTTGGTCGTGGCCCTCTTCCATTTGGAACAAGCTAAGGAGGCGAATTGCATTGATTTAAGTATTATGAATTCAAGATATGACAACAGAGATACGTTCAAATTGGCTCCTGAGTAAATTATTATGAATTAAGAATCTTGTTAATACAAGATTAAAGTTTATTGTAACACTCAAATTCAATCCACTCAGCACTAAAATGGGAAATACACGTTCATTCTGTGTCCCTTCAAGAAAAAGAGAGGAAACAACGGATCATTATTCATGGGGTAATTCATATCTTCATTGTTTTTCCTGACCCTTTCCCATTTGCAAACGCATAAACTGAAATTTCTCTCCTCATTTCACTAATTACCACTTGAATAGAAAAAAGACCTCCAAATCTATTCGCGTTGTCGACTTGGAGGAAAAACAGGGTCAGTGTGATCGATTTTGACACAAAACAAGAGTATGTGCAATTTGATGGTGTCCAACTCAAAAAGATGAAAGGTATGTCCTGCCTTTGAATATGCTATTTTACTACGTTATTATGAATATTTCTATCAAGTTGATAGTTTTAGTTGGACACATGTGAAGGAAATCTCAAACACAAGCCTTCTTGTATCACTCTATCATAGTGAGGGCGTATCCGCCAATCTGGAGATTTTTGACATTTCTCGGAAAGGGAAAGCGAGGAAACTTTACTCCTTTGAAGAAGTCTCTGGCAGTAAATACAGATTTGATTCTTATAATTATGAATAATATTTGTGACTAACTTTTTTTCCTTAGAGGTAGGACAAGGAGATGTGACATATAACTCAAGAAGAAACTTACTTGGAGCAATATGTGTGGGAGACCAGATCACTTATCACCTATTTAAGCTCGAAACACATTCTTTAAGGCATGGTGATATCGCCACGCTTTGTCGGCGATCTAAATGGCATCGCGAAAATAGATTATCTTATAGTATCTATATAACTTCTTTCCGCTGATTTTTTGTAATCTATCATAAGGAAATCATATTCCTGGTCTTGACTTTGACCCACGTGGAGAACTTGTTGCTACGATAGACTTATACGGAACGTGCGTGATTTCAAATGTGGATACCAACAAGTTCATATTCAAGCTAGAATTGTCGCCAGATTGGGATCGTAACTAAGTTGATTATTCTCTTAACAACTTTTCCTTATGATTTATTAGAGGAGTATATAAACGGTGATAGAAGTTTTGATAGCTCAGGCGACTCGGGGCCGACTGATCATTCTGGTCGATGTCGATGGAGTACAAATAGTGGGGAACCTTTCTTATTCATCAAATATGAGGAGAGAATGCTTAACATTGCTGATACTGAAAAACAAGTTCTTATTTTAAAGGATCCTTTTGAGCTTGAAAGAGAGGACAGAGGAATTATTAGTAATTATTATTACATTTTATAATATCATTCATGCTTTTTTATTTTGGAACTCTCATCATTAGATTGGGTTAACTGGATAGACGTCTGTCCAAACAATGGAAACTTGCTTGCTTCTGTAGGCAATAGCCAGAGGATAAAGATTTATGACCGTCGATCATCGAAGATTGCTATAAGACTTGATAACGCTCATTTGGGTAATGAAGCATTCTCTGTTGATTGAAATTAAATGAAAAAAATTTAAAATTATTGAATATGATAGGATCTATTAGCTGTGTGCGATGGAACCCAACTGGACAGATGCTTGTAAGCGCGTCTGATGATAAGACAGTAAAGCTATGGGATTTAACAAAAGGACAACCATTCTATATCGCAAAGACTCCAGACGGAAGTAAATTATTGATATAATATAATGTTTGATAATATTATTAAAATCAAGACGAGGCCATGTCAGCTTGTTTCATTTAAAGCAGTTTTCTACAAGACGGTTTCGATAATTAAAGAAATTGGGAAAAAAGAGAAGCGTAAATTCCGATATGGTCAATAATATTATGAAATTCCTCTGTAGAAGAGTGCATGTGACTGAACTGTTCATCATTTTTGGCAAATAAACTAGCAATGATTGATATCTTCAACATTTAATTGAACTTTGTAAAGATAAACATTTCTTCAATTAAATTGAAAGGAAGGCGACTTTTAGGAATATTATCATGCCTAGATGTAAATGAGATAGTGGAATATTTTAGATGAAACAAACCTGATAGATTTTAAGCAGAAAAATGATGCGCAATCCTTTTCAAATATACAGGAACAGCTAAAAAAAAAATATGAGATGACTTTAAATCTCATAGATATTCACAAAATGGCTGATCCGCAAATATTCAAATTTTCTGTGATAAATTTCTGAGGCATAGCCAAGACCTCATGTTTTAAAAGACTAAAATAATTGCGAAAATGGCAATTACCAGTGCAACAATACAGACTATCAAGCTAGTTTATAAATATCATCAGTACAAACCAATAAAATCTGACTTACTTTTTATTATTATTTTCTTCTTTTGATTTCGCAGCTTGCACGAGCTTTTTTGTCGCTGCCTTCGTGTGATCTTTTGCACTAGCAATATTCCCGACCATTATCTCTACAATAATACTTCGTGACTGATCGATCAAAGTAAATTTCAAATACCAAGCTCTTGACCTTGACGATCAACCTCTTTTGCCATCTGAACCGTGATATCCTTCAGCTGGTAGGTGACCCTAGCAAATTCGGTGTTTTGACTATTCAAAACGCTCGCCTCGAAAATTACTGAGAGATTTCTTCGAGATCACGTTGCCTTTCTTCAATCAAGGCTTCATTATAGTCCAGCTCTTGCAGCAGAGAAGCGGTCCTATTTGATATCAGCTATCATAACAATAATATTCCGCGTTACATCTTTTGTTGCTGGAGGTATGAATTGCGATCCCTATTACCAACAATACACAACATTATGCGTCAAGCGAAAGCAAATCGGTTACTCTACAAATGAATTTTTATATTCTTGCATTGTTCTCAGAGTCGACTTCCGGACCTGCTCGAGGTGAAGCTTTTCTTGCGTTGCAATTCTCTCAGTGACTTGCTGAAACTGCTGATTATGTTTAGTGAAGACGTCCACCAAGAGCCTGTAGACTTTGTTTCTGAGATCCTTATAGCGCAAGTTCCTCTCAAATGATGACAATATATATAATACTCACCAGATCTTGCCTCTTTCTGAATTCAAGAGTATCTATTCTTTGAAGAGAAGTGTTTGCTTTGAAGAGAGCATCACTAGTCTCTTTGATCTTTTTCCGCCTATTTCGATAAGGTCAAATGAACTGAAATTTCCTTTACAAATTTTCACGGAACGACTTTGTGTCTTTTTCAGTGCCAATTTTATCCAGCTGAGAACTATTAAAAGCATTGTATGTTGAATCATTACATATGCATCAAGCTCGTTGATCATGTTTCCAACGTTATCTAACTGAGTTGAGACCTGAACTCGCAACGTTTCCAATTCCTTTGGAGCGAGTAGCCTCTCCTAGAAGCAAATTTGCTGTTAAGTATACAAGCACGTCAGAATGAATGAAAGAAAAAAGAAGATGCAATCCGAATATTGTGGAAAATATAAGAAACTCAGCAGTGGTAGATTTACTCCGAGCTCTTGGGTTCTTCCACCTGGTCGCTAGGCAAATAGATTATGTTGTGAGCTAAAAACGTTGATTACGTCTTGAGATAAAAAAGCCATTCACTAGATCACGTGATAATTGTTTATTTTGTGACCCTATCTTTCAAAATTTAATATATGAACAGCTAACCAGATTTTCTTTATTCGAATGATGCCGAATAATAGAACCAAAAGTGCCTGTTTTTCTTATTGTGAGCTCGAAGTCGAATATTTCACTTGGATTCGAAAGCAATGATGAAAGCTGAGATAGGAGTGCATGACTTTAATAATTCAATGCAATATAATATATATTGGCTTTTGATGTGTATAGATAGTGTATTCTCTAATTTTGATATAAGTTCAAGCTCTTGCTCTCTTGCAAGAAAATTCAAAGACTTTCATTCACTTCATTAATAAAGGAATAGACAGACATTTCAAATATTAAAATAATCCATCGTTTGAAATAAAGCTTATCTCTTGGTTCTTAACAAATTTACCGTCTTCATAGGCCATAAAACTAATCTCTTTATCATCCATTATCGACTTCTTATTCGCAACGTGATTACCCTGGGGCCCTCCAGCCGGTTTGCCAATCACGGAGATGTTCAAATCCAGGACATTATTGCTGATAGGAGACAAATCCCCGTTCGATTTCTTTGGTTTCTTAGCCTTCTTTTGAATTGGCTTTCTGCTGCCGAGATTTGCCTTGTTCAATTGCTTACTGTTCGAGATATAATCCAGCGGATTGCTCAAGCTTCTTTTCAGTTTGACGACTTGAGTTGCAGGAGCGTTGATACCTCTGGTATCCATATTCATCAAGATCTGTTTCGTAAAAGCTGATTTCGTGATATTGCTATTTAGGTAAAGATCTTTTGCAAGGTTTATCAAATAGATTTTGCAATCTTCTTTTGTGATCTCCCGCTTCTCCTTCTGCTCTTCGTCATCTTCGTGATCGAATAAGCCAGGACTGCCCGTATGGATCTTTTGAATGGCTCTGAAATCGTCGGTAGGCTTTGGAACTTCGCCTCCTTCCTCCAGGATGCTAATGTTGACTTGAGCTTCGCCTTCCTCAGCGACTGCAGTCAAAGGCTTTGAATTTTTGAGAATAGGAGGAGCGTTTAATACGGAGCTCAGAGTCTCGCTAGGCTTTTTAAAGTTCATCAATTTCGCGAAATCAGCCTGGGAGCTCAAACTTTTCGTTGGGTTGTGTCGTTTTGTGACCATATCCATGTACTTTTCGTAAAATTCCTTATAGAATTCCAGTGTATAGTGCATCTTCTGTGCTTTTTCCTCATAGCGTTTGTTGCTCTTAATAAGCGTTTCGTTCTGAGCAATCAGAGTCGAATTTTGACGATGTAGCTTGGCAATTTCATCGCTTAATAAGTTATTATTAATCATCTCTCTTGAAAGCAGTTTCTTTAACCGATCGATTTCTTTCTCAAGCCTATATAAAGTTATTTTTCAGGAAATCGCATCGAATGTTTTGCTTACGTGAGCATTTTCTCATGCATAAGAGGGTTCATGTAATTCGGAGCTGGTTTTTGGTGGGGTTGCTGCTTTTCGTTAAGTGAGTCTTGAATTTTCTTAGCAGGGGCTAAATTGAGCGTCGGAACCAGTGTATTCTTATTTTTTTGACCCTTATGCTGGACCTTCTCAGGCAAATAATCCATGATTTCTGACTGATCAGGGTCGTTTCCCTCGAAAATAGGTTTTCCTCCTACAATAACTGAGCTTTCCCTTACAAAAATATATTTACCTTCAAATGAGGAATTCAGTTGGTTCGAGGCGAGTTTTTTGACAGAAAGTCGTCCAGCCAGGGGAGACGCAAGTGCTGCTTCAAGTTTCCTCAGCTCGGTAGTAAGATTCTAATGGAAAAGGAATGACGATTCTGTGTTTTGCTAATTCAGCGTACCATATTTTTATGAATAAGATCTTCTTTTTCGACCTGGGCTTTGTTCAATTCCTTCGAGAGTTTTGAAATCATTTTATTGAGAGTATCGATCTCTTCAAGCAATTTGAGTGACTGTTCGCTTGGAGATATCACTTCGCGGTATTTAATCGCGACTTCTGCGCCATCAGGAATCGGTTTGATTCGTTCCAACTCTTGAATGGTGTATTCTTTGTCCTGAACTAACTTTCTAAGCTCATAAATCTTCTCTTCCATCTCCGTCAAGACCTCATTTTCATGACGCTGTGCCTCCTCGCAAATCTGTTCGGAAATAAGAGCCTAAAGCAATCCAAACCATTAGATTACAGCTCTAAATAACTTGTTTTTACCCTGCTTTCAGCCATTTCTCTTTCCTTACGAAGGCGCTGTGCTGTATTCAGCAGCGAGATATTTTCTTGATGCAAATGATCGATAATCTGCTGCATGCTGATAATATTTGCCTTATCGTTCATAATTGAGCCTTCGTTTGCAGAAGCGCTTGTGGAGAGGGTGTCGTTATGGCCTCCGTGCTTCGGCTTAGTTTGAGTCACGTTAGAGTTCGCTGGAGAAATCGCAATTCTCATAGCGTCTTTGTTAAGTTTTACAACATTTTCGAGATCGTTGATGTATTCCTGCAGTTGACGGATTTCTTGGTGGAGGAAAGCCATCTTCGTGGTTTGCTTGGAGTATTGGAACTCAGCTGGTTCGGTTTGTAAGATAAGATCACCCATTTTGCCTTCTGATCGTAGTTAGGTGTTCGTGTGATAGTTAGTAATACTTTTAATTTAGTATCAGAGTTCAAATGGAATTCAATTGAGGGCGTTTAATTATAAACAGTCTAAATAACACTTTCGTTTCGATATGATCAGATTAAGTGGATAACGCTCAGAAATCATACCAATTCTAAATTTATCTCAAAGCGTTGTTATAGACCATAACTGCCCTATATTTAAAGAAATTGCATTCGTTTATAAGTTAGAGAGTTCCTAATATCAAAGCGGATTGCATGTGAGAAACTGCGAGTGCATGAAGCCCAGTTCTCTCCAGATAAATAAAGGCTTTCTAAGAATTAACAATTAAGAATGCCGAAAAGTTTATTTTTCTCGTAGATACAAGAAACCAGTTCGATGCTTTGGGCTTTTTAATATTTTAATTTTTTTGGAGGTTTCTTTATGCTATTCAATGATACAAAAAGAGAAAAGCTCGTGCCAAGGATAATGATAAGGATCGTATGAACATAAGGAAACATTTATTTAGAATACATGAGCTAATTAACTTGAAAATTGCTTAGGACTAATGGACATGAATTGAAATTTTTTCTACGAGCAGGAGTATTTTCAGTAATTTGAATGCAATTGTGTTTTTCTATTAAATGCATGAACGAAGAGCAATGCTGTTGCGCATTAACAACTCAGATGTTGTAAAGGAGAACTAATCAAAAAGTAAATCTCTAGCATCGCTAAATCCCCCTTAGCTAAAGGCATTAATGATGTGATTGAATAGCGCTCAAATGGAAAGGCTCAAGATTTATATTCAGAGTGATATATATCAGAAGTAAAATCTTTAAATTCACTAGTTACGCCTAGGAATGTGTATGAGCTCTTTGAGCAAAGCTAAGTGAATTGCGCTCTCTTTGTCTGAGATAAGAGCTGTCGAGCTCTTAATAACTCTGATGAATTAAAATGATAACAAAAATTTCGACATATCGATTGATTTTATTCGATATTGTATCTAAACGGACCACTTCATTTCTAATAAAATGCTGACTCTCGCTTCTCTTAGTTCTAAACACTTAAAACCTGCTAAGAGATTATTCGCAGACACACAAAAGCACTGCCTCATCCCAAATCTGCTCCCAAATAGTCTTAATACACACAATGCGTGGCTGGATCTCAATTATTCAATACGAATGAGCTTTGTCCAGGTTTCCAAACCAAACTGGAAAACAAAACCAATAGAAAATAAAGCAAAACCAAGGGCTGACCCTCCATTGAAAACTCCTACTCTAAATAACAAGCGCGAAACCTCGGACTCACAACTCACAGAGCAAACCAAGCTGCTTGGATCAATTCTTTCAGAAATTTCTATAGACAATAGTGGAAAAATCAGTTTTCAGACTGATAAACAGAAATCGTTGGAATCTCTGGAGCAGCTCGTCTGCAAACTTCTTCAAATAGATGATTTTTCACAATTTCAAAACATCAGCAGACCCATGTATAAAAACTTTGGCATCGAAACGGAAAGAAAAGCACTGTTCTCACATCTATTTACCAACCAAAATGAACCCAAAAACTTTGAAAAATTAATGGAGACCGTTTCAAACAAGCTTAATGATCTCGACAAATTTCTGCTCTTAGAAGGTTTAGCTCATCTCAAAGCAGAAAAGCAATCAGCCGTGTACGATTGGCTGGCAAATTACCTCGCTCATAGCATCACCTCAAAACCTACAACAGCAGAAGTGACCTTGAATTTGGATAAAGCAGGATTTATCCTTTCAGTCTTCAAGCTGCATCGTTACTGCCAAAGGAAATTCATTCTATACTGTTGTTCTTTCCCAGAATTTCAATATGCTTCATTTAATTCAACTTATCTAAAGACCTTCGTATCACGAATCGATAAACTCTGGAGACCCTATGAGAATGTTAAGCGATTCGTTACCAAATTAATGAAAGATGCTCCATCGAAGCTGCTGTCTGCAAAAAGCTTAGAAGAGCTCGAATCAGTGCTCTTCAATATCTCGTTTTTGAGATCGACTGGGATTTGTATCAAAAAAGCAAACTTGAAGTAGAGAAAATAAACTTGTTCGTTGAAAAGCGCAATTACAAACTCGATAAGGATGAATTTTACACATTTTCATTGGTAATCAAACACTTGATGGAATTGAGCCCAGTGACTTCACAGGAATTAGATGACTGGACCAACTTATGGTTGGATTCCGCAAAACATCATGTGCCTGAGAAAGAACTGCTTTACCTCCTTTGGGGCCTTGTTGCGAATGCAAGCGCTCTTGAAGTCAGCACTATCCGGCAGCTTTTCAGCACGCTAATTCAGATGAAAGTCAAGATTCCGGAGAATAAAGAGCAATATGAATTTACTATTGACAAGATCAATACGATAGTGAAGATAAAATGCAGGGCTGAGACAACAGATGAATCAGTAAAGGAACTGATTAGTGTATTTTGTTCGAAGAATGGCATTGGTGAATATAAACTAAATGAATCAACTGTGCAATCCAAGAGCGAGAAGAAGATTGAGTCGTATCTAAAGAGGAAGGGAGTGTTATTCAGAACAGGAGAGGTTATAAATTCGTTCTCTGTGGATTTTGTCATCTCTCCAAGAACGATATTGGAATATTACGGGTCTTCGCATTATTATTTCGAAACGAAGGAGATAATAAACATGCATGCGAGCAAAATTTGGATACTTCAGTCGTTGGGGTACGAATATAAGATCATTCCGTATTTCGAATGGAATAATTTAGAAGGAGCTAATGCTCAAGAAAAATATTTAGATTGGAGGATCCTCCAGTCCTAATTGTCTCCTTTACTTGTTATTGTTAAATAACTTGGTTAGATCCAGACTAAATTGTATACACATACGAGCATAATTTGGAGCTTTGTTTTCATATCATGTAATTTCACAGAACTTTCAAATCAAAGAGAGAACTTCGATTGCCCAATAAAATAGAGGAGACAGAGAAGTGAATTTATTTTTTTGGTCTTGAATTGAGAGTTTTAGAGTAGTAATTAGGAAAAACTCATTGAATTACAAAAAAGAAATAGTGGCTAATGTAAATGTAGCAAAAACACAATGAAGTAATGAATTATAAGAAAATTTGTCTCGTTCTCTTGAAAAGAATTGACCTTCTCAATTTCACAATATTGAATTGAAGATATTGTAATTTGTGGTCATTGAAAAGCGGTTGTGGCTTTTAATCATTCAGTGGATCGGCTTGAAAATTCTTTTTGTGGGGTCTTGATGACGCTTTAGCGATCTAAGTAGCCAAGTTAGCATTGGAATACAAGTGAAATTGAATAAAAAGAGATGTTTGAAGAACTCGCAGCATCTCTGCATAGCAGGACAGATTACTCTGTACTCCGCTCTTCAATTCGCTGTTGCATACATCGTTCACACTCGACCCATTAAGTGGTTCGAGTGGAGTTGGGATATGCCTTTTCGGACAAATTTTAACATTTGTTTACCTCAAGTTTATTCGTTTTCGTCCTCTCCATGGAACCCTTGCAGGCGCTTACAGAGCGGGCTACGTATAGCAGCTCTCGAAACCGCAAGCGTGTTCTTTTTGTTTTGGATGTTAAAAGTTATCTCTCTTAAATTAAATGATTATACTTTTTGACTTCTTATTTGCTTAAAAGCACATATCTTTCCAAAATTGGCATTGTTGAATTGCTTGGAAAATGGATTTGAATTTTTTCATAGCGGTCGTCCTAACCCAATCAGAGAAGTCCGAAGTTTTGTGAAAAAGCTTGAGGAAATCGGAAATTAAGCATAAACTTTCCTGATTATAGGAGATCTTTGACAAAGTTACCTGTTTGAGAAAAAATTGTCCAGAAGAAACAAGAAAATCACATATTAATTCATAGGAAATACTCTGTTGTTCTCTCAAGATCAACAAGAAAATATGTTATGATTACTTTGAACTGAGATCACTTCATTAGATGAACTTCAAAATTTGAGCATACTTAACAAGCTAACGGCAATTGAGAGAAATCACTTGTTCTATGTTCAGCTTCATCCTAATGTGTTATTATAGCTGCAAAACTTGCATCATCTGAAATCTAAATATTTTGTTTCCAAACCAGTAATCAATAATGATCACGAAAGTAAGAGAAATCTGAAGAAAAGATTTACATGGATCAGATCTGTTTCTCTTACTTCTGGGTTGAGTCTTATTACTCTTATTCCAAATTTCTTCAGCAGAAGTTGTTTCAAATCAATCAAGGTTTCTTTAAATTCTCAGGCTATGAAAACTGAAGAAGACTGTCTGAATTCCTTAGAAGCCTGTTTTAATTCCAAACAGAACCTTTCTTCTGCTGATTCAAAAATTGCTACAACACGATCTCAACTTTATCCTTCTTTTCTGATAAGCTATTAACATCGATATATCTAAAAGTTTCTATCTCGCAAATTCCGTCAAGTATATAGCAAATAAATTCGATATCAAAGACAGAGAAATTATGAGCGAAAACACAGCAGATCAACTAAAGGAAAAGGAATTTCGTGAGAAGATGGAACTTTTTCAAGAGCTAGACAAGCACCTTACAAACATGAAGTTGCATTACGATGAAGGCCTTGTCCTCTTATCAGAGGTTAGATTCCAAAATCTCGATTACGGAGAATACATCAAACCGTATGGTTACAAGCAGAGTCCTGCCGCTACACTGACAAAATCTGACAAAGAGGGCAAGCTTTCGCTGGTTACAGATGAATCTCAGAGCGAATACCTGCTGCCTGTGAATGAAGAAGAGGGCGGTGAAGGATCAGACTTCGAAGTACTCGACAAAGATGACAATGAAGGAGAAAATGAACCAAAGATTGATACGAGCAATATGACACTTCAAGAATTTATGCAAAAAATGTCCGAGAGGAAGGGCAAAGAGATCAAAATTCCAAAGAAAAAATCCGACAAAGGATCGAAAAAAGATATCGAGCTTAAACAACAAGAGCCGAAACCAATTTTAGACCGCTTCACGTTCTCAACAAATCATCCATTGATTTTCAAAATGCAAGGAGAATTTAAGAAGAGTCTCGAAAACATTATAGGGTTGGCCAACACTTTGAGTAAAATAAGAAAATTCACAGCGAAAGGAGCAGAAGCAAGCTAATTCAATTATTGAGTATATAAGCTCCCTTTTTTTATTTCACCTTTCCGTTGAGAAGAAGAATAAGAGTTTTATTTTCAAGTTCTGTGCAAATTTCAGTTTCATGTTTCCTGCATTTTTTAACATCACAGACTTCGATTGAAAGCAATCTATATTTGAAGAGAATAACAAAAGCATTGAATTTGTAAGGCTGCCTTTGATAGCAATGGATGAACTTGTTTCTTTGGCTGAGTATATAGCATGCTTGCTGTATAGTTGACACCTTGTGCTATAGGTAGCAATAGATAGCAGAATGAAACAAGAGGAAATCACAACTCCTTTCTTTTATAGTTCCTAATCAATAAAGAATATCTGTTGTAGGTCGAAATTTTAACTTTTTAAAATTGGCCCAAATCATTATCAGTTAATTCAAATTTTAAACAATCTGTTAACTCTCAAAATGGAAACTATCAGCGCAAAGTCAGGATCTGGTTCTCGACAAGAGTGGCTTCGAGAGGAGCAGTACCTTAAATGCAAGGATATTCATAGAGCTCTCGAAATAAACATCCCAGAATTTGACGAACTCATAAAAACCCAAAAAGCCAACGCTCAGCCAATATTTGTTTACTCCGCCAAGGACAGCGCTACCGCAGAGGCTCAAAAATCGAACAAGAGCACAAGTCGTTCGTTATCGTCCAAATATCAAACAGCTAACTCTGCAAAAACACTGCCGGCTGTGGTAAAGCTAACAAATCTTGCTCCTTTATTAATTGTTGAAATAGTCTGAGAGTCATTCAGAGTATTCGTTTGCTCCAAACATCCAAAAAGTCTCAAAAAATATGGTCAGAGGAGTAAACGACCTGTTTAGGTGGCAAGAAGCAGTAGAAAAGAAGCGAGAGATGAAACGCGAGGTAATATTGTGTTCTCTGTACACGCGATTAAAAACTTTCATTAGTTACAAAACGTGATCGAAACATCGAACAGCGAGGCGAAGGTCTACACTAATAAGAAATCTGAGGAATTGCTCGCAAATATCCGCCCTGGAATGCAGATCGAGGAGTCATTTGCAGTTCGAGAGGAGAAGAGGAAGCTCAAGCTGAAAAAATTGGAGCTGCTGTACGACCGACCAGCAATTCCCGAAATCACAGCGAAAGCGAGAAATCTGAAGACTAATGCAAGTCTGCTAAACCGTTTGTACGATATTCCCTTACAAAAAAGACAGTCGCATTCATTGAGTCGTTCGCTAACTCCGAGCAATTTCAAAGAGACCTCGAAAAGAAACAGTAGTCGTCTTAACTTACTGTCACCACAGTTAGCCGAAATCGAAGAGAGGAGACCTCAGTCGGCGAAAGCCCAAGTAAATAAGTTCGAATTCAAAAAGGTACAACCCAAGCGAGACGAGATCAATAATCGATCGAGGGAGAGACAATCGAAACAGGAAGTTGAATCTACCGATCCAGCCATGAATAAGCGAGCTCTCTCGCAATCGCAAGAAGGAAGCAGTCAGGCTGGGT
>ENA-UOTX01000029-UOTX01000029.1-compost-metagenome-genome-assembly--contig:-NODE-29-length-125858-cov-11.834116_pt1 | contig 125858 bp, 77 predicted proteins | sample MGYA00238143_ERZ746982 | MGnify/ENA primary metagenome ERZ746982 (study PRJEB28758, sample SAMN06268862) | compost metagenome | isolation source: single cell | place: USA: California, Emeryville, Joint... | reverse complement strand
TCATCTGGAAACTATTATCCAGTCAATGCTGCAATCTACATTGAAGATGCTATCACTAAAGACAGAGTCACGTAATTCTTTGAAAAAATTCTGACCTAATGATTCCTTTTATAATTAACTAGTCTCATTACTGACAGATCACACGGAGGTACTTCTCTTCGCTCAGGAGAAATCGAGCTTATGCTCCACAGAAGACTTGTCTGCGATGATGGCAGAGGAGTTGAAGAACCTTTGATGGAAACAAGTAATGAAAATTTTTCTACGAAAAGACGCTCATGTTATTTTATTAGACCCTGTGACTGGCAAAGGACTTGCTCAATGGTTCAAACACACCATCACCTTCAGCTCAGCAACCGAAGAATCTCGCCAAAGAGCCATCCAATACGCCAACGATCAACCTCCTGTTGTTGCTGTCAGCCCTGTCACCGCAAAGAACATGAGAACCCTCAAAACTCTTCCAGCAACATTCCATTTGAAGGACAAATTCTCTCTTCCTGAGGGTGTCAAGCTCCTCGTCAAAACAAATTGCAAATGCTCATTCGTGGTTTGGTTCCACAACTTCAATGAGAACAAGTCTGTTCAAATTGACACTTCATTCTTCAAGAATGCTGCTCCAAAAGCCAAGAGCTATAACCTTACAGAGGTTTCTCTCACAGCCAACCAACTCAAGACTGAGGCTGTTGCCAAGAGATTGAATTGGAATACCCAAAACGTTGATACAAAGACTCTCATCAGCTTCGATTACCTTGAAGGTAATAATTAATTTTGTTATAGTTCTGACTAACATGAATTTTTCTTGAAATAGAAGGCACAATTAACCTCAGACCACTCGAGATTAGAACTTTCAAGGTCGATCTTGAATGGTAAGAATTATCTAATGCTCCCACTCCTCCCTACGGAATCAATTCGCATCAAAAAACTTTAATAAGAAAAATTGATAAAATATAAATTGAATGATTTCCGTCGTCTCTAAAACCTTCATTGGAGTAAATTTAATGATTACATCTTGAAATGAAAATAATAATCAAATGCGAAATAATTAAAGCATGAAAAATTTCTTGCATCTTTAGCATATGACTCAACTTCTCTTTGTCCTTTTGAAACTCTTGTAAATTGGTGAAAATTTTATGATTCGATTATCTCCGTATCTCGAAAAAATTCATAGAGGTGATTAATGGATCTGCATGTTATGAGGGATCTATGCTCACATAGCACAAAGAAAATCCCGCAATCATTTTCATGAGTACTTAAAGTGATAGCTGTCATGTTGAATTACAGAATTATTTTATTCAGTTCTGATTTGTTAATTGTGCTTAAAATTAGAACTAACTAAATTTCTGACCATTTCAACTGAAACGCTCCGAACTTCTAACTAAATCACTTCCCACCTCCTAAAGATCGTAAAAATGCTTTTAGAACCACTCTGATAGCTTCGGTACAGCGTACAACAGTCAATAGCTTCAAGCTCAATTTTTTTCTAAACTCACATAGGTTTGACCCCCCCACCTTAAATTCGTGTCAAACGCATTATTAATAATCCAATTTTGGTACAAATAAATCAAAAAAATGGAGATCGTTTACGAAGACGCAGTCAAGAGAAAAGATTACGTGCTCAAGGTCGAAGAGCGCGACCCTGCCAAATTCTTGATCCCTCCTTACTACAAGCGATTCATTAAATCCGTCGTCGTCGACGAGGATGAGATTGAACAAAGAGCAGCAGTTCTCGCTGAGCAGATAGCTGATTACTACAAAGACCGACCTTACTACATGCTTGTTACCCTCAAAGGCGCTGTGGACACTTATGCCATCGTAGCCAAGTACTTAAAGCGAATCTATGGCAGCGGCAAATACAATAATTGCATTCGGCCAGAATACATCAGAGCTAAGAGCTATCAAAACACAGGAACTACAGGAGTTGTGACCCTGAATCAAACATCTGACTCTTTCTCAGTAAAAGACAAGGAGATCTTGATTGTTGAGGATATCGTCGACACTGGAACCACGATCAGAAAATTACATGAGAAAATGTTGGAAGATGGAGCCAAGTCAATAAAGATATTAACCATGACAATTAAAGAAGACCTCAAGGACATCAATGTCGATTTTATCGGATTCAAAGTTCCGAACGCGTTTCTCGTCGGCTTTGGACTCGACTATAATGAGTGCATGAGAGATTTGAGCTGTATTGCTGTTATAAACGAAGAAGGTATTGAAGCGTTCAAATTGTAGGTAGACCTATCTTTCGTAATAATCTTCCGCTTGTACTGTATGAACTCACCGCAAATGTTTTAAAGTTTGTCTGAAGCTTCGTACTCTGTCGTTCTATCCTTTGTGTACTAAATATATTTCAAAAAATGAGCAACTTAAAAAGAAAATGAATAAAATTTTTGTTGCTGAGTGACAGAGAGATTTATGACGTTTTATGTGAGCAGTGCCACGTTCTAGGACATCAGATATATAAAATGTTGTTAGAAAACGGTAAAATTCAATTTTGTAGATGATGATGGGATTTTTCTTCCTATTACATTTCACTTTAATGCATTGAACTTTTCATTAAATAGAAGAATATTGTTACACACACCGATTTTTCATGTACACTTAGGCATAAATTATCTATTCATTTATTGCTTCAATACCCAACCAGTTGATTGATTTTCATCACTATCCTAATCTCTTCCCTTTTCCTCTTCTTCTTCGCTCTCTTTTGGCACTTCAGACATTTCAATACCACCAGTACCCGGTTTTGTTAATCCTCTTGGTTTTTTGCGAACAACAGAGAGTCTTTGTTCCATTTGTTTGATTAATGACTTATTAAGAGCAGCATCCTTGCTTTCTTCTTCTTCAGTTTTAACTCTCCTTGTGCTTTTCATCATCGATTCGCCAAGCTTTCCCTTCTCCTGCTCCTCTTTGTCTAAACCAGGACTATTATTCACTACTAGACTTCCATCTCCTTCCTCTTGATTATCAGGAATATCATTCGTGGAGATACCCTTCTGTTCTTCAGGCCCATCAGCGTATTTTTGAACTCCTCCAGTTATTTTCATAATGACCTCTGGAGAGCGCAAGATCCGAATGAGAAGTTCATAAAGCTGGTGTTCTTTTGTGAGTTTTTTCTCTAATCTTGCAGAAGAAATAGCTAACCCCCGATGCATTAAAAAGAATGTGATTGAACTTGTATTTTACCTTCGATTAGCTCTCGAAGATCTGTTGGCTCCGGCATTTCTTCATAAATAACTCTTTCAGATGCTCTATCAAAGATTCCCCGGATCACACGTCCGATAGCGAGTACAAACGTAGCATAAATTGTGATAATTCCGAGATTTCCAAAGTTTGTTCCAAATACGGTGCCTTGAACCTCCGAGCTATATGAATACATGGCAACTTGAGTGGTACTATCCTCGGTCAGATCTAATGATATATTCAGTAAAAAAAATGCGTTGACATTAAAATACCAATGCTAGGAGTGGAGTTTGAGTTGTATAATTCCCAATACTTGATTTCACCGTCGACATTGTAGTGAAGGACGCCATCAGTTGTGTAGTTATAGCTGGAGTTTGTTGTTCTTGCAGATGGGTTAAGAAAAGAAACTGCGGTCTGCCCTGTAAGGGACAAATAATGCGGGAAAAGGTCTAGTTTTAATTAGAAGTTGTTAATGAAATGATATTCTCCTTCTCATTAGATTACCGTTCAACAATACACTGCCATTCGTCGAGGTCTCATTCAAAATCTCGATCAGCTGATCTCGTTGATGATCTTGCAAGTAAATAGCGTTTGATCCGTAAACGGTCTCTTTGCCTAATGGTTGAGGCCTAAAGTTTTACCAGAGAATTTTTTGTTTTCTCAAAACAATTTTATTACCTCTGGAATTGAAACTCGAAGTTTGCAAAAAATGATATGCCCTTTTTATCTCCAAGATCTTTCTTCAGCTTGCTGAGACTTGGAGGCGAAATCTCCCAAGAAGTATCCGGAAAGTTGCTGATTTGAATTTTCTGCACCTTACTTTGATCGCCTTTACCCAAATACGAAAAATACTTCAACGTTGTGTTCTCGTACTAATCAAAAGAATATGAGTTTTATTCTGATGAAATGATACACAATTAATACCGTTTCATTGCTGATTTTAGTTATCAAGAGGTTATTAATACTAAAGATGGGGTATATCGCACTCGAAGACTTCCCTGCCATTAAAGAAAGACTGATTGAACCTTTTTTGTATGAAATGATAAATGATTCCAACTATGAGGAGATGATATTTAACCTGTGTAGATGTTATTCAAGACTGTGCTCGGGTTGAGCGAAGAGAATAGAACCAAAGGTCCAATTATCAGCAATAAGATCGCCACGACAAGAAGCCAGCCAGTGCTACATTTTTCCCACCACCCACGAGCCTCACCTACAAAAATTCGCCATGTTTGTTAAAGAATCAACTGACTTGTTGCTTACCGAATTTGCGTTCCCTCTTGGCATCATTATCGATTTCCTTGTAATACAAGTACGTCCAAGCATCTTCGACTTTCATCCATTGATATAAATCTAACGCCGTCTTTGTCACGGACCAATCCAAGATGGATCTTAGCTCGGAAAGGAAAGGAATCGATTTAAAAACTAGTTAAAATGAGCAGTGGTTATGATACTTTGAAAAGCCTAAACATTTTGCTTACTTTTGTAAAGCAATCCCGAAAACCAATCTGGACTATCATAGGTGTGAGTCTTCGACAACAGAGGATAACCGTACTTGACCTGGCATGCTGAGTTGTACAGATATAACGAGCAGAGTGCGAAGAATATCGAAATATAGGTCACGCTTGGAGTGCCTAAAGCCAATACCAGTTTGACCATCGTGTATGCCATTATAAAGATTGTGACTGAATAGTGGAAAATAACTTTTTTTCCTGATGACAGCTTAAAGAGGCTCCAGAATGTCTTATGCTCCTTACGCAAGTTTTCTGATAAGAAATCCTCCTTCGTGACATAGAGCACTCGATCGGCAAGAATCAAAATAATCGTTATTGTGACCGCAATTACCATGCCTCCTGAAAAAGAAGACTGCTGGAAAGCTTGCGTGATCGATAATCCACCTCCTTCCATAGAAGTGTAGTTCACAAGGAGATATATCAGAATGGCAATGCCTATCATAACAGAAGAATTGTAATAGTCTTTTCCAGGTTTTTTCACTGAGTTGTATTGGGTGACCTCTTGATCGGATGTGTTGTAAGGGAAAAGGTTCCAAATAAAGTTCTCTATCATGCTTTTCGTCCGTGCAAAACACCCTTTGCGCGCTGTAACTGCCGCTGGGCTTGAAGCATCATCTGCGTTCGCCACAGTAGGATCTTTGAACTGCGGAACGTAAACTCTATCACGAGTAAGCGCAACATGATGCCAAATCCCACGTTTTTGAAGCGTAAAGCGGCAAATCATTAATGATATCAGCGTGAGGAAGTCCATAATAACCCCATTGAGAATTCCATGTTCGAATTTGAGTAACCCGATAAATTGATCAACCTTTAGCGTACCGTAGTTAGCAGTGTTTGTGCATTCATGATTTCCAAAATACAAAGTAATTCCGAGTGAGATCCCCCCGCAAAAGAACGGGAGTTGGATGATAAATTTGGCCAATAGAGCGATAATCAGATACCACATCGTAATCACCCAATATTCTCTGCCAGGCACTGGATATTCGACCGCTGCATAGCAAAAGACTCCGAGCGCTGGGAAGAAGGTGATGAGAGACGGAGATAAAATAAAACATAATAAAATCATAAAGTAAGTGATTCCTGACCAGATTGTGAGCAGATAGTAGAAGCCGAGGTAGACAAATGAAGTGTAGGTTCCTAGTGCCTTAGCATCCTCTTCAAGAGAAAAAGACTCCTTAATTTTATTTAAGAAATAGATCTTTATCTTCAGCTGGAATTTTTCCCACTCTGAAAGCTTCTTCTCTTGCTGATCTTGCTGCTGTTCTTGTTCAATAATCTCTGACTGCTTCGGTTCAATGGTAGGGCTCGCATTCTCAACTCTCACTAATGGAGACATGGTTTCATTGCCCTGACCCCTTCTTGTATGCTGCAGCTCAAGACTGACACCTCTTGGTGAAAGTTGCTCTTTGCGTCCTGGTGATCGCGATTTACTCTCCTCCTCTCTGCGCTTGGTTTCTCGATAGGCCTCACTAGTTAGAGATTCAAGCCTGACAGGTGGCAGTCCGATCTCAGGAATTGAATGCAAATCTAGCTTCAATTGATGTTTTATCGCCTTCGTTTCCACCTCGACGCGCTTAAGAGTTTCTTTGGGATCATAATTGCATTCTTCCATGAAAAGCAGCAGATCTTTATACATAATAATCCCTTTGTCTAATAAACTGCGTGATATTTTTTTAAGGCATTTGATGTGCCTTGGGTCTTCTGCTCGAAGAGCTTCGTCGTTTGGAGCTTCCCGGACTTCCGCTATTGAACCACCAGTTGTTATTTGCTCCCAAAGCTTGACTTTTCGGTCTATTTCTTCCTCCGCAACTTGTAGTAGACTTCTTTTCAGCAGTAAATTTCTAAAGAGACCAATTCTCTTCACATGGGTTTTTTCTACGTAATGAATTCCACGGCGTTCTCTCAATAAGATGTCTTTTTTCAAATAGGGCTCGACGTAAGCTTTCATATAGACGTGATTCCATATTTTCCTTTGGACGATTCCAAATAAGAAGAAAAAGATCAAACTTCTCATCTTTGAACTGCCAATGACAAAGGTCCAAGTTGTTTTATTGAGACCGATCAAAAGAATCAATTTGCTGAGAGTTGTATCTTTGAGTAATTTGTGACCCGATGGGATTTGTTCCGGATGATCTTGGTAATAAAGACACTCGTCATTGGTGTAGTATTCCCAACCCTCAACTTCGATAGGACAGTTGAAGAAAGGAGCTTCATAGACAAGAAACGCTATGAGAACGGCGCAATTGAAAATTTCAAGGAACTTCCAGATCTGATTTTTGCTTTTCATCACCGCAGTGCCTTTGTAGAGCAAAATCAGGCCGATCAGAACGTACACTACGGAGATGATATCTGCCTTCTTTCCAGTAACGTTGCCCATAATTCCGGAAATCACAAAGATACCGAGAAACATTTTATATGAATAGCAAAAGATGATAAATTTGAGCGTATCAGCAAAGCCTGTTCTCGTGTTAACTGTGAAATCGTTTTCATCACCTGACCTGTAGCTTCTCTCGCTCTCTTCCTTCAGTGGATAGAAATAATTGTCGTAAGAAATCATGAAAAATAATGATATATAATTCGCAGCTAGTCCAGTGACGCTGAATTGATCCAAGGACAGCCAACTGCGATAGTTATTAATGCAAATGTCGTAATCATTCACCTCTGCTCCTGGCTTTTTGTAGATGTTTTTCGCCTCAGGATCACAGTCAAAGGTATAGCTGCTGAACGGTTTGGAAATGTTCCAGCTTTGGGGGAACCAGAGAAAGAAGAAATATTGACGGACGACATCAAAGCTGAGCAGTATGTAAAAAAAGCGCCAAATTTGCCTCAATCGCCTCAGCCTTTTTACCCAGTGTTCCTCTCTGCTATTGAAAAAATGAGAGCAGAACGACAATGCTGTAGCGATGATAACGTAGAGGACTGATATCCAATTAAGTCTCGCGAAAGCAGCAAGTAGCATGCAAAAAAGCGACCACTCATACCCATGCCTGTGATATATTGACCTGAAAAACACAATTGCTTTTTTCGCATTATAATGGGGCTTAATCTTCAGATATTCTTTATACGCGGACGAATTTCTATCAGGCATCTGATTTTCTGGACTCGAATCGCTTTGCGCGCGATCAACGCGCTGTCTGAAGAGCTTATATCTTTCTTCAAGATCGTCAAATTTTTCTTGACTGATGACATGTCTGTTCCAGCGCTGGCTCAATGCGACCAAGATGGCAGTGATCAATAAACCAAAACCCCATCCGAATACGGCAATCTTTTCTCCTGTGGTATCTCCTACTCCAATCCAATCAGGCAGGCTGGGATCCAACGAGTCATGGACGCTAGGGAAGAAAAACGCGATTTGACATCCCAGAATGAGTACAACTGCCACGACGACTGCAACCCAAGACTTTTTCCAATGTGTTTTAACGTCTAAAATCATGGAAAGCAGCAATATTATCAGGAGAAATAGCCCAAAAATATTCTTGAGACACACTGATAGGATGAAAACAAAAAGTACGAGGAATTTAGGACTGTAAGTAGCGAGGAAAGCTTTGAAATAAACCAGCAAGGTAGTTTTCCTTGAAGGTTCGTTAGTATCCGTCATAGGCTGTGCAGGATCTAAATTTTGTTGCTGGTCTCTCAAAAGAGGTTCATTCATGTTCTAAATGATTAAGGAAGTTCTTTAAATTCTATATTATTAGCAACTAAATCAGTAAAAGATATCTGTTGAGATTCCTTCGATTAGATCAATTGAATTTATTCCTCTAAAATTATTTTGCCGCTTTTAGATCACTAATAGCATGGTTTGTTAAAGGAATGAGATTTGGTCACCCATATAAAAGGATTGTTAAAGAATAAAAAAAGAGAGATAAATTGTTGAACAAGCTATATATCCTCGCTGTTTTGGAATAGGTTTTATTTCGCATTGCCCGCCATGAGTTTTTGGAAAAGCTAAACGAGGTGGTAAATTTTGTTGAAAAAGAAGGAGATGATTACCTGGTTGTTTAGGTGTTGGTAGTTATTTAGGGCTTCTTCGTACTTCATTTTTAAATTATCAAGCTCTTGGATTTTCTCAATCAGCTCCTTATTTTTTCGGGTGAGTTCCTCGCTGTTCTTCTCGGCTTGTTTTTTGTACTCTTCTTTCGCGACCGATCTTGAATAAAGGTATTTCATTTAGAGAATATGCCAAATAGGAGAGGGTTACATATCAGCGATTTGCTTCTGTAAAATCTCAATGCGGTTTTTATCATGGCGAAGTGTATCTTCGGTTTGGCTGGTCTTCATTTGGTTCTGTCTGCTGAAATCTTTCTTATACTGCTCAAACTAGCCGTTTTTCAATGAAACTATTCATTATAAAGCCAATATACCTCTTTCATGAGATTGTCATATTCAATTTTCCTCTGATTTATCAATTCGTATACTTTCTCCAACTCTTCACGATAATTGTTATTCATTTGCTTGAGCTGTTTGATTTGGCTCTGATCGGCGGCTCTCTCCGCTCCGTATCTTATTGCCAGCTGTTTGATATCCTAATTCAAGTGGCGAAAGGTAATCAAAATGGGTTGTTCATAAACTGCTTACGAAATTATTGGATTTGAATAGTTCAATTTGCGCCTTCAAGTCAGCATTCTCGAGTTTTAGGGCATTATCATCATCACCTTGCATACGTGTTTTTAACTCTTCGAGTTCTTTAATTAGCTCGCTGTTGTCCTGAGCAATCAGACTAAGATTCGCTTTTAAGTGCTTGATTTCATCTTCTTGACTGCGAACGATTTGTCCAAGCTGAGCAATTTCAGTCTCGAGGGCAGTCCTTTCAGCAGCATATCGAACCTGGAGATCATTTCCATTCTAAAAAGTTGTGTTAATACCAAAAATCATGGGTTTTTTTACGAGGTTAGATCGCTTGTAAGTTTCAAACTGCACTCGCAGCTCTTCGATCTCTTGAGCACGGGTAACTTCAAGATTTTGGTGTTGTCTCTTCCATTCCTCAGCTTCCTTTGACTTCGCTTGGATGATTGCGGACAAGCGTTCGATTTCAGCGTTCAATTTTTGAATCTTATTGCTATCATCCTCGGCATGCTAGAGAAAGAGAGAGAGAAAAAAAATCAATTTTCAGCGACTCATTAAGTATTGAATTTTTATACCTGTCTGTCCTGACTGCCAAGTTGAGTTCGCAGCGCGTCATTATCTCTTGCTAACTGAGAGACTTTGGCTTCGAGCTCCTGATTACGTCCCCTCAAAGCAGATAACTCACGCTCTATTTGCTGAGTTTCATTCTTGGCACGAGAGTTAGGATCGTTTTTCTAGTAGAACAATTATTTTAAACTAATACCATAAATCATGCTTACCGCAGCAGCAGTCTGCAGAGCCCTAATCGCTTCATCTCTGGCTTGGAGCTCCGCTTGCAGATGCTGTAACTCATTAAAGAGACTATGATTGTCTTGTGACAATTTATTATTCACGTCCTCAAACTCCTTAAACTTTGCAACCAAAAGCTCGATATCTCCTTGCTGCTGTCTGAGACCCTCTATTTGACTATCTTTTTCTTGCAGTAAAGTTGCTAATCTACCCACTTCTGCGTTAAGATCATCTGATTCTCCAGGCAGTCCAGCTCTCTTTTCTTTGAGCCCATCATGTGTTTTACGTTGGAGGAGAACGTTGTTCAGTCTGTCTATCTCTCCTTGTAACAGCTCTATCGTTCCCTTTAATTCTTCCAGCTTTGCTCGAGACGCAGGATCTGACACACCGCTGCCGTTACTGAGGATTTTGAAGCTCTCTGTTCCTTTAAGTCTCTCAATTTCGGCATTTTTCTGATTCAATTCATGGTGTAACTCTTCGTTTTCCTTGAGTAAGCTATGGAGTCTTCCTTTCGCGTTAAGGGCTTCTCTTGCTTCTTTTTCCCAATGATTAAGCTTATCTTTAAGCGACTCAATCTCATCCAGTAGCGAGTGATTCTGAGCCCTGAGCTCTCGGTGCTCCTGTTCTGATCTAGAGCTGTCTCCTCCTTTTGGTGAGCTACTTATATTTTTCAATTGATTCTTCAACTCACTAATTTCTCTCTTAGCGACTTCAAGCAAGTCATTTCCCTTTTGCTTTTCCGTCTCCAAAAATTTCAATTTGCTCTCATATTCAGGCAGTTGTGAAGCCGTGCTGTGTGTCTTAAATACCAAAGCCTTCAAATTCTCGTTCTCTTTACCAGCTTCCTGTAGAAGACTCTGCAGTTTTTGATTATCCTCGGCGAGTTTCGGGATTTGTTCTGCAATCTTATTAAGCCCATCAATTTCTCTCTGCATAGTTTCAGCAACCATATTTAACCTATCATTCTCATCCGCAAGAGCCAACGCTTTATTTTGAATATCTTCTAACCGACTATGAGCATTGCGGAGTTCAATAAGCTTGGCCTTGAGACTCTCATTCTCTTGAATTTTTTCTTTGAGTTTTTGATTCAAAGAACCTGCATCCTCTCGACTATCCCCACCGCTTGGAACAACGCCTTTCTGATGTTGCTTTAGCTCATTCTGAGCCTTATCGAGCTCGGATTGCAGGTAATTTATATGGTTATGTAGATTTCCTGATTCAGAAACCACCCCGCGAAGTCTATTGACTTCGTTATCGGCTTCTTCGAGAATATGTTTGAGGTTTTCATTGTCTTTTTTCAACTGAGCAATGGTAGCTTCAGCATTTGCGGCATGTTCTGCTGATTCTTTCGCTCCTGGGTGCTTCTCGTTTAGCAGTTTATTCAATTTGTCGTTCTCGGCGATGAGCGCTTTGCATTTCTCCTCAAGCGTGTTTATTTTGTCAGACACAGACTTAATCTGCGGAATATTTCCCTTGAGGCTCTCATTCTCTTGGGCTACGAGCAAAAAGGCTTGCTTCAGCTCCTCATTATCCTTTCTCAAATCATTCACTTCCTTATTCCTCTCAGATAATAGACCAGCAAGCTTCTCGCATTCATTAGCAAGAGCATTAAGTTTGTTGTACGCATCAGGCGTTAATCCTGCTTTCTGGTGTGGTGACTCTAATTTCCTGGATTTTTCCTCTTCATCAGGTGCGCCACTCTTTTTCGTTTGCTCTGTCCTCGCATGAGGTTTTCCAGTGATTGATTCATTCTGCGGTTCAGTAGGTATAGTTTGACTGCTTCTTTCTCCTGCACGAGGAGGCTTATTCGTAATAGTTTGGTGCTCTTCGATGCGACTTCTACTCAAAGGAGTTGGTGTTCGGGATCTACGAAGCGCATTATTTTCGTTAGTAGCCTCGTTTAATGCAACGTTCAATCTTTCGATCTCACTTAGTAGCAACTTCACGCGTTCTTTGTCCTCTGGTTTCTCTTGAGGGGGATTATTTGCCAGCTGCTTCTTCAACATCTCGCACTCATCGTACTTTTCTCTGAGCATTAGGTTTACTCTTTCGTTTTCTTTCACGATAAGCTTCAGATTGCTCTCCAGACTAGCGATTTGCTCGTTTGCAGCTTGGAGCTCTGCTCGAAGTTTCTCGACAAGACCATGATCGTGAGGCCCAGCACCTCCTTGCTGAAGATCCTCAATTTCGATATTCTTTTCTGTGAGTTGAGCGGCTAATTTCTGGTTTTCTTTAGCTAATTCTAACAATCTGTCGGAGTAGCCGGTTCCAGCGGCTTTATCGAGTTGACTGCGAAGATGGCTGTTTTCAATGCTGACTTCTGATAGAACCTGATTCAGCCGTTCGTTTTCTACGCCTAACAGCTGCAGCTTTGTATAGAGTTCTTGGTTTATGCTTGTGTTAGAGTTGAGAGTTGCCATAGCGCTAAGTTAATTCAAAATCGGGTTTAATAAGATAATAATAAGTTCTCTTTTTTAAATGGAAAAGAGAGTAACGCAAAATCACGCAAATCTTTTTGAATAACAGATTATACACTGGAATTATGTATGGAATCTGACTGAAAAATTGTGTTTTCGCGATTTTTACTGTCGGTGAAGTTGTTTGTTTTATTTATATATTTATTCACCTGCTCGCTTCAATTTTTCGAAAGATGATGAAGAGCACAGTTCAGCACTTTTTGAAAGTGTTTTCAGTATATTCCATAGAAATTGAATGTCATACAATTAAAGGAAATTCAAGAACTTATGAATCTGCTTTGGAAGCACGCCAATTAGATTCAAATTTAATTTTAGCCGAATCATATAATTTTCTTTGTGAAAAATAACTTCGCAAAACAGTACTCCTAAACACCGCTAGGATTACCGTGAAGAAAGTAATCAATTTAAGCTTCAAAGTTGCAGTCCGAATAAGAGAATTATTATTACTATTTTAGATGTGTATAGAAGAGACACGATGATGAATATTGCTGACGTTATCAATCTTAAGGAAAATATGAACGAACCCTAGTTTAGGGACACATTGGGTATGCAGTTCTCAAGGAAATTTGACTAATGATAAGAAACTTAGGCCATGAGTCATAAAAAATCTTTTTTGGTCTCCAAGCTTCATCTAATCATGACGGTGAGTATTAGAGAGCGATGATAAAATTACGATCAAATTGCTTTCATTAATCACTACATATTCTTCATTTTATCTTGGTAGGCTGCCATCTTCAATTTAAAACTATGCTTGCTCCTTTGCCAAATTAGAAAAACGTTCAATGAAAAGAGTTAGTGTTTACAAGCTAGTGGGATCATTTTGATCATCCATCGCTGCTGGCATAGACTGCGTATTCGGCTGTTGATAATACTCGTAATTGTATTCGTTCTCATAAGAGCCATGAGCCTCATAAATGGCATTTTCGAGGCTTTCATCGTTAATTTCGTTGAAATCGTCGCTGGGAGGGGCAAAGAGAGTTACTTTCTTCAACGTGTCGAAGTAAATCCTCTTGAAAATTCGATTCAGTGCAAAAAATATTTTCACTGCACAACGCTCGTTGTGAGTAAAGTCTGATAAATCCATACTTAACTTCTTTTTCTTTCCTCCTTGTTGAGAGTTCTTCTGCTCGAATGGCTTGTATTCTTCCTGATATTCTGCTTCAGCGATCTGAATCTTACGTATCTGGGTCATCAGGTGTTCATAGCGATTTTCCCTTTCAATGAGCTGCTCCTGCTCCATTTTTCTTTTAAGAGACTCGCTTCTTCGCCGCTCTTCCCTCTGCTTTCGCATAAACTCCCTTATTTTCTCTCTTTCTTCAGGACTCTTCTGCTCTTCCTTTTCTAAACGCCCAATTGTTCTTATTAAAGCAACCTTGCTTAGAATAACGAAAAATACTCTTATATTTCTTTTCTAACTTCTCTTGTTCCTTCTTCAGCTCTTCTTTATATTTCAACGTCTTTTTCTTCACAAGATTCTCATCCAATTCATTCAAGAAACTCAGACCAACTCGATTTCGTCTGTCGTTTTCATTGATATGCTGTATTCCGTGCTTATGCTCATGCTGCGGAGAATTCAATTTCCTCTCGAACTATTTTGGACAAACAAAACCATCAGTTTATGGAGCTTGTTGGTTTTTTACCTTGGTTTGATCAGCTCCCCAGGCTAATTTATGTTGAAGAGGACTCTGCGATCTAAACTTCATTCTGTTTTCATCTTTTATTTTTTCGTTCATTAGCTCAAGCCTCTGTTTTGTTTCCCTCTTCGCTCTTTCGACCTCAGCTTCTCTTCTCTGCTTTTGGAGCTCTTCATCTAATACGATTCAAATTAGTTATTCAGATATTTTCAAGACTCACTTCGGTGCTTCTTCAAATTTTTTTTAATAAGCTCATTGGCTCTCTCAATAGCTTCTTCGCGGTTTCTCCCCTTATCCTTAGTCGAGTCAGAAATGATGCTTTGGCTGTGGTTTGGCTTCTCTCCAGACTTATTGCGCTTTCTCTGGATTTTGTCGTCGTAAATGACCTGGGACTCGACGGACTTATCTTCTCGGAAAGCTGAAGAACTATTAGCAAAACCAATACAATCAAAAGCAATTTACGAGAAGACATTGATTGGAAGTTTAGAGACCTCGAGACCAATCCATTCGACTCATTTACGTCTCTCTTGGATAGTTTTTTCTCCTTAGAAAGCGTTTGTTTCACTTGAGCGCGAACTTGAGCTGCTAACTGCTTTGGATTAACTTTATCAACGCCGTACTTCACGAGCTTCTGTTCAACAATGTTATCGATGAGATGAGCTATCTCATTCAATTTCGAAGTCATATAGTATTCGCTATGACTCGTTGTATGGACCGGATTATAATCCCGAAAGCTTTTGATTTCTGGATCTATGTAAAGGGATGAGTTCTCATCATTCAAAAGGAATTTCGCTCCACCTTTGATTTTGATAGCTAAGGTGGAGGTAGGTCTGATTATTTCCTTCTTAGACTGCGAGCTAGTAGGAAGTCCTGATTTACTCGTCGTGCTTTTATGAGAACTAACATAGTTACGGTTATGAGTTTATCTGCGCTGTGTCTTATTTTACCTGGTAACTGGTCTAAAGAATGCAGAAAAATTCGATCCGATATTTTTTGGCGTCTTTGCGTATTCAGAATGATGGTGTTTGTGAGTTTCTTTTGAAGTTTCTAGATAGTTCGCCTTTCGAGCCATTTTTTCGACAGGAATTCTGATGGGAAACTTGGCATTTTCTAGGCAATTATATGGTGAATCTTAATGAGGACCGAAAGATATTATTATTTACCAAGATCTTCTGGCGGGCGAATGGTATTCTCTTTGTTGTCAATAACTTCGATTTTGATTGGAGACGCTCTATTAACGATGAATAGGGGAAGCGATTGAATGAAGAAGGTGATGAAATAATACTTTTGAGGACTGCTGAGATTTTGAGGGAGAGTGAGGCTGCTATTCGTGTCGCGGTCATCGAAGGAAGCTTTTGTTTTATCTCGAGTTGGGAGCTGAGCAGCGAGAAACAATTTCTTTGACGACGGGGACACCAGTTTTTTATCAGTCATTGAAATGCGTTCTGGGAGGAATAACGTTAAGGATTTTAAACTTTAATCTGTTGTATTAGATTTCGCTAAGAAAATATACTCGCAAAGCAGATTATTTGCTTTTGGAATAATATAGGGTGAAAAACCGTTTACAAAAAATATTGCTCCGCTAAAAATGAAATACAGAAATTACTTAACAATGAAGCTTCTTTCAATGATGCAGAACCTAACAGTTGATTTGAATATAATAGTTTATAGAGAGTTCCGAAACTTCATGGAGTTAGAAACGCGCTTTTTTAGAGATGAATTAGATTATTTAGGCTCTTTTTTGTGAAGAACGCCCTGATGACTCTTTGATATCATAAATTCTCAAGATATGAGACATGTCTAATGATATCACTAGCTCAGAATAATAGTGTGGTTTGAAAGGTCTTTCTTACAGATATCAATTGAAAGCTTTGGTTAATGACATTTTCTTCGCATATCTAATGCTCTATCTATGTTCCAAGAGAAGAAACTAAAAAACTTTAAATTATCTAAATTCTCTTCTCATATACTCTGTATTCACAAAGCAATATCAACGAATTTTTATGTTAATAAATTGAATGATGTGTGTTGCATGTAGTTTATTAATTATCATTGAACAACATGCAAATTTCTGTTAAGAGGGCCTCAGACTAGCAGCGCTACTACTCATATACAAACAAACAGCATTATTCTTTCTTAACGTTTCAAACACAACATCAATTAGATCATATTCAACGCTTCAAGAGCTCTTTCAATCTTATCCACAAGCGTCTTCGAAATCTTCGGATTCGACGTCAAGAATAACTTCAAAAACTCCTTTAACGCAAGCAGCATACCTTCCAAATCCTTTGGAACCTTCGTTGATTTAGTCTGATACGCCGAGCACAATTTCGCAGCATCAATGTACTTCGTCTCAAGCACCAACCCAGCAATCGTCTTCACCAAAACATATTTCAAGCTTCTCCCGCTCCAAGCTAACTGATCAAGCTTTTTCGTGAATTCTCTGTACTCTTCAGTGCCAGCTTTCAATTCAATTTCTTCCAGCTCAAAATCGAACTCGTAACTACCATCGTCTTCCTCGCCACTAAGATTCTCACTACTTGCAACAATCCTTGCGATTTGAGACAGCAACTCATCATACAATTTCGCCTGAGTAAAAAGATGCAATTTTCCTTTGATCAAGAGAAGTTTCGCAACGAACGCTTTCTGATCGGCGATCAGACTTTCGTAGCTCAAGAGATGATACTTCAAGCTCTCCCAGATCGCTCTCTCGGTTTTCGTGTTCTCTTCGTGCTTGAAGCTCACTTTCGTGATCAATAGATCATAGGCGAGCTTAAACAATTCAACAGTTTCCCCAAAAATATGCGTTTCGAGTTTAATCTTCGGTTTGTTCAGCCTCATCGCGTTGAACAGCAGCTCGTTATCATCATGTATGTAGAAGTTTATGAGAGTGGCCAAGCAGCGTTTTCGGATCGAGAGGTCCTTGATGTGGATAATCATATCTCTCAATGCTAAAACATCGCAGAGTGAGGCTTCTTTCGGGTGGTAAATAAGCTGATCAATGAAATCAGAGACTTGGAACTCTGGTTGTTCGATGTCAAGAGATCTAAAAAGCAAAAGTTCCAAACTTTCGGTAGTTTCGTACTTCTTTTTGAAGAAACGGTCATAGAGCACGATGAGAGGGAATAGGTTGACCTTCTCGTGGATGCTGGAGAGCAATCTGATCGTAAACATCCCTTCTCTTAAGATCTTCAGCGCCAACAATTTCAGTGTTAATGGGTGATTGGTCTCAATAAGAATCATCTTCAGCAACGCGCTTTCACAGTGGCGACTAGCGGCTTCAACCTCTTTCTCGATGTAAATGAAGAGTTCATTGATCTTGCTGATAAACAGCTTGAAATTTTCTAAATCCTCAGACTTTATCTTATCGATAAGATCGAGCTCCACCTCAAACGTGAGATTATCAGCGTGGTTATGCGAATTAGTCTTGTTTAAATAAATCAGCTCATTGTTTGTTTTCTCGATGAGTTCTGGATCGACATTCGCGTCCAGCATGACTAGCCAGTCCTTTACTTTAACCAGTAAGTACTGCTTGAAAAATGACGCGATATCCGAGGTAGCCAGCAACTCAGCAACGATCCGCGAGCTGATCACCTCCTGCTGGTAGAGTTTCAGCATGTAGTCGGTAACAGTATAATAAGATGTCATTTTCGTGAAGAACTCCTCCTTAAGGACCTTGAACGTTGAGTTTTCATACAAATTGTGGACTTTTTGGAAGAGCAGGAAGCTGAGTTTGATCAGTTGGAGCTTGCTGTAGACCTCTTCTATTTTATTTCGGGTTGTCTCATCTGGTTTCGCCATCTTTGCCACAGAGTCGTTCAACGCAAGACTCAACTGATAGCAGAGTATTAGATTTTTTACTTTATCTTCAACTGTTTGTGATTCATCTGCTATTATAAACTTCTTCTGCATTTTTAGAACGAACCTTTCGACGTCGTGGAGGTCTAAGTTCTTGACCATAAGCTCTAATTGTTTGTAATTCACGTCGTTAGCTAGCATCTTCGGAGCTTCCTCTTGGATGTTTCTCTTAGGAATCTCGAATTTGCCGAGACCCATTTGCACTCGCTTAAACAGTTTCAGACACAGCATGTGGAAAATATTTGATTCTGAAATATCAGCATCGAGGAGCTTGGGGAGAGTTTTAGCCAGAATATACACGTTTTTATCCTCGAGGACACCTGCTAACCTCTCGATTAGCCCCTGCCGTCTCTCGCTAGGAACTTTGGCTATCTCTGCTCCTTTCATGAGTTGCTCAAAAGAAAAGTATTCGCGAAAACTGTACACAAAGGAAGTTTTACTCAGTGCCTTCAAATGCAAAATCTTTTCTTTCTGGAAGAGCGTGTCTTGTTTATCTGCCTCGAGCTTATTCTGGATCGCCAGCAAGACCTCAAAGAACCACTTGAGTTTATCATTCTCGGTTGCATTGTAGAAATTCTTCAAAAAGCATAGCAACTCGACCTCGAAATTGTCACGACTTTTAATCGCTTGATAGATCTCGTTTTTAATTATCTCAAGATACTCCCATTTATTCTGCTCCGTCATCTCAAGAAAATGTCGCTCGAGTCGCTTCGAAAGGATAGTATCGTTGTCGATACCGTATTCCTTTGCTTTGGTGAGGATTTTGCTATCGATAACGTGCCATGTGCGGATAAAATCCAACACTTTTTCCGTACGGTACTCTGGGTTAAAGATAAAACTGATCTTCTCACTCTCATCAAAGAATTCTCCAAACAGTGGGAGGTCCTTGGCGAGATCGATGATCCTCTTAGTCACGATTGCGTACTCCTTCAGCTGATCTTTCGAAAAGCAAGAGTTAATGTCATCCATTGGTAGTTTGAACTTTCCATGTGATTTCACGTCGAAGCATTTTCCAGTGTCTTTGCAATACAGAAATTCGAGGTATAATTCCGCAAGTTTAACGATATCAAACATCTCTCCCTTGATCAGTTTGATGACGAGCTCGTGGAGTCTTGCAAGGGGCAAGTCGTTATCGTTGTACGCTAAGAAGAAGCTCTTTCTCGGATCAATAAGCAAGTTGAAGAGGAAGTAACTTATCGTTGCGGAGAACGGCATGTTTCGTGTCAACGACTCGAAATGAGTAGAAAATTTGTGCAAAAGTTGTTCCTCAGAGTTGCGGTACTCTCTCATCTTAGTTTTTGAAACCAAATCTGTGGTGACTAGTACCATCTCTGAAAAATCATATTCATCTTGACTTTGGATTGACGCTTTATTCGTGTACAATTTGAGGTTTTTCAAACTGAGGAACTCTCCCAGCAGCTCAGGATTATCGCATTCAGCAAAGCCTTGCTCGTAAATATTATTCTTCTTATCTTGTGGCACTCCAGTGCAGTTCAGCAGCTTCAAGTGGATCTCAGCAATAGAATGATGGTTTCGCTCTTCAAGGATCTCGATGTAAGGCTCTGCCTTCTCGTAGTCGCCTTCGTCAAGGAAACGAATGACTACCTTGGATAGAAAATCAATGAAATTAGGGTTATAAACCTCTTGATGCGAGCCTTCAATGCGAATGAGATACTTGTTTAGCTTATAAAACGGAACCTCTTTCAGCGTTTTGGTTGGCTCTTGCGCCAATCGGTTGAGAATGTCTTTGGCTTTGAGCGTCCGAAGGTCGCCCAGAGTCAAGTTGAGTCGAGTTTTCTCCAGTATCAGTCCGGCTTTTATCAACCCCTCTTCTTGGTTCTTCAACTCGGATTCCCATTTGATGAATGAAAGTGACTTTCGGATTTGCGGTGCGACTTGCGAGGCCATTTTGGCGCTGTTTGTCGTCTTTGAGATGCTTTCCACAACGATCATTTCAAAAATCTCTTGCGTGAGAATTTCAACGACGTTCTCCTCTCCAAGGAACTCGTCAATCTTCGCGTAGAGCTCTAACTCGAATAGTTTCTTCAAGAAAATTTGCATTAAGAATCTCTCTGAAAGAGCGTTTCCAAACACATTCTTCTGCAAATGAGAAAGGATCACGTACATGGACCTTGTGCTTTTGAGGTTGTAGATCTTCCCTTGCAAAAACACATAGCTTTCGAATTTTTTATTGAGGAGATAGTTCTCAGTTGCCTCGCTACAGATACTAACGACCAGGTCTTGTTTTTCTCGACTAGGTTGGCCGTCTTGCAGAGTTTTGAGAAAACTGAAGGGTTGGCTGATTTTGAAGTTGTAGAGCAGCTGAGCAGCTTCAATGTGGCTTTCCAATTGATCCAGAGTTAAGTTAACTGAAAATTGCTTTTCGCCTTTGCTCTTGCGCAGGACGCGAAGGAGTTTTTGGGCAAGAGAGTGATGTTCGAAATAGAATTTTGTGTAGATGAACTCCTTCAGCCAGTTCAGCAAAGTGTCAAAATCTTGGATAATCAGGTCATCGAGCGTATCGAAGTCGAATTTCTTTTGGGTGATCACGTCGTAGATCTCGCGTGCGCTTTTGTTGTTCAGATAGTTTTTCAGCTTTGTTTGGAAAGCCTCGCGGGACTCGTAGACGATGAATATGCTATCGATTTTTGATTTGAGAAGAATCATTGTAGAGGAATCCTTTTCGAGGATACTATCGAATAAGAGGTTGAATTTCGCTTGAGAAGGCTGGTTTATGAACTCTGCGAGGTCAACATCGAGCACGTCCAGTTCGTAGCACATCAGAGAGAGCAGCGAGCACCACTGGAGATACTCAATCAGCTTCGGAGACTGATACTCGTTCAAGAAAGCGCTTTCTAAAACCTTGCTACAAGTCTCGATGTTCCCGGATATCAATGAGATATTTTCAAAGAGCTTCAATGGTAGCGGCGAGGCTTCTAACTCGCTTATCTCTGCCAAGAACGCATCGATTGCTTTGTATGAGACCATTTCTCCAGAGTTCTTGGCATTCGCGAAGCTGGATGCAGCTGCTGGAATCTTCTCAATCAACGCATCGAAATCAAGATATGTAAAGAGTTCACGGTCCGATTTATCATAAATAAACCCCCAAAACTGCTGGTACGCTTTGCCCTTTTTCGCGACTTGTTTCCCAGGAGGCAGCAAATAAGAGAGCGTCGAAATTGGTGCATCTAACTTCACAAAGAGCTGCGTGATAATCCCTGTGTAGTTGGATGCGAACACGTATTTGAGGCTAGGATCCTTGAATAACGCAAACTGGTTAAACTTACCAGTTTGGAGCTCTTCTAAACAAATTTCTAGAAGGGATCTCGAGTGGAACTCCTGAAACGCTGAGAACGAATGGTCTTTCACCGACTGCGCGCTTGTGAAGAGCTGAAGCTTGATATCAACCAGGTGAATTTCTGTATATCGCTTCAGTCCTTCGAGGAAAGCGGATTCAGTGAGCTTCTTTGAGAAAGCTGCTGCCTGTAGTTTAAGATAATGCTGGAAAGCGATTCGTAAATCATCAAATCTCTTTATCCTGGTCTGTTTCAAGTCAAGCCTCTGATAGAGGAACTCTAAATCGCTTATTGAGACGAAAGAATCCACTAATTCCTGCTGAGAGAGATTCCCATTATCAAATTTATGCTTGCTAACGATTTCTACATCATAGCCCCCAGTCTTCACTAGAAGGTCCAGTTTTGCGTACTCCTTGCGGTTAAGATAGTGCTCAATCAGTCCCTTCAGGTCAAAGCACCCGAGCTCATACACTACAAGAGAAATAGGTCCATTTTCTTGCTTTCGCTGAAGAAAGATTGGATTTCCTTCCTCTATCGCATCTCCAGCGAGCAGAGAGATGTATTTCTGATCCTCTTCTAGCTGAATTTGCTGTAGTTTTTTCCAGGAGCCTTGGTGGAGGGTATAGAAACACAGTGTTTTTGAGTCTGGAAGGACCATCAGCAGGTTGTTATCGATTATTCTTAGCAAATACTCTTCGGAATCTGAAATATGCAAGAATTTTTTCTCAATGCTCGCTGCAACTTTTTCCTGTGAAATTAAATGAATGTATTTCTGGGTCTCTAGCAGAAAGGTGTCTCCTTTAAATGACCTGAACCGCATAATATCACTCTCATCTTTCAGTCTTGAGAGATCAAATACAGTCCGAGCTGCCTCTCCTTGCGACTTTGCAGCTTTCCGCGTTATTTTGCTTCCTGCTTCCTTTGTGAAAATGAGAAAATCGTCAGCGTCTACCGAAAAGTCCAGCCAAATCGTGTCGGCACCGCTCAGTTTGAATTCATGAACTTCTTCAACTGCATCATCAAAACTCGCGCCTTCTGAATTGCTGTTTTTATTCGAGCTTATCGTTTCTGCGGCGTCCGAATCAAATATTTCATCCTCTAACACGCATTCCAAGACTGTCATTTTGTTCGTCAAGATAAGCAGGTTCTCGCTTTTCGTAAACCGCGCCATTACGATATCAGAGAAACGTTTCTGGTATTTCATCGGATATTTCACAAATCTTTCCATGCTGCCATCAAAGGAAAATATCTGTGCTTTTCTCAAGTGGTTTGAGTACGTGAAAATGAGTCCGCCTCTTGGACTGATGACAAATTCATCTCGAGCGTCATTGAGCTCAAGGTACTGAATGAACTTGAATTTAGCCACTGGGTCAGTCGTGAAGACTTTCAGCAACGTCCCTATCTGGAACACGAAGATCTCGCCTCCCTGAGCTACCTTTCTGACTGAATCCGCTTGGACAGAGACTCTTTGTTCTCTTCGTGAGCATCCGAAGAATCCTTTTTCTATTCTTTTCGGCAGCAGCCCAGCCTCTTCCTTAGGGTTGTAGACAATAAACTCGGCGTCGAGTTTATTCGCGACTAAATGTGTGTCAGTGCTCTCTTCTTTTTGTGCTTTGCTCGTGGAAATTAGGTCCATAATACCGGCTTTATTTTCGACAAAAGATGATATAGATTCCAAAGCAATTGATCTATTTAATTAAAATTGAATAAATGTCAGAATATACGTGGCGAAAGGAATACCTCTCGGATTCCGTTACAAAGCTGGTAGTCGAAAAAAAGACTTCCTATTTCTCGCTACCGTACCTTGTATTCATTATCTGTAGCACATTCTACGCTGCTATCAACATCTGGTCGCATTACGTTCGGTAATCTAATGATTGATTTCAATTGTTAACACTGATTCTATAGAGGGACTGCCCTCCTCGACCCGCCAAATCTTAAATTATTGGGTCTTTTGCTGATGGTGCATTTTATATACTTCCTCATCGTGGGGTTTAGGCTCGTGAAGGGTATGCTAACGTGTCGATTTTCAAATTTTTGACTATTATTAGTTTCGTTGTTGCTCGCGAGGGATCTCGGGCTGCAGATAGAAACAAAGACAATTGGAAAGAAAGGTGGAAAGAAGTTCATTCCGAAAGATGTGATAAGGGATGTGATCATACATGAGGTAAATTCTAATTTTAAGAAATTGCATTTAGTCTGAACGTCGATGGGTTAGTATTTGACGCCTTACTCGGCCCACTATTACTTTGGGATTATCATGAAAGACAGTGATAAATTGATAGTGCCGTTTGAGGTAATATGATTTTCATATGAATACAATGTCTAAATGATGATCTCCAGAAATTCGAGCTCAAACTGGAGCTGTTAACCGAGATTTACAATATCACGAAGAAATGGTTGGAGAAAAATTGATATTTGTTTTTTGTTTGTTGTCCATTAGAGATTACTAATGCATGGTACATTTTCCTGCACTACATGTAAAATGCTGTCCATGTCTTTTTATTAATGCAAACGGATGATTGTCAAAGACGAAAATAACGCTATCAGTACCCTAATCAGTTCATTTGAGTCGTATCTGATCCTTTTGAGTTCAATCCAAACTTTCTTCCCAATGTTCAGATCTCTGAATCGAAAAGATTGCAGAGTTTTTCTAATTTTTTGTAATAATTCAATGCCATGCAAATAGCTAGTGTTTACCTAAGTATCTCTCAAAAAAAAAACTGTGGATCAGAGTTGATCTTCTCAAATAAAGATAATCTAATTCATTTTTTCGGATAATAGACACCCTTTGATGTCCGTGACATAACTTAGTCCTTATTTAGCACACAATTTGTTGGAATATTGGATTTTTCAGGAGGTCACACTGACATATTTTTATGTATTCGTTGAAGAACAACTCAAATGGTTTATTAGATCACACCAAAACATTTTTTCCAGTTGAACAGCGCGAATTTTCAACCAAATTGCGAATCCTGTGGCTGACTGTTCATCCTGAGCAGTATGACTCCCGCTTTCGTTGAAAAGGATCAAGATTTAGGAGACCAAAGCAGAAGCAGTGGCGGAGTCGCTATTGGGAAGGTTAAAATCAAAATAAGTGGTTAGAACATACTATCTCCAGTTTGGTGGGAGCTTCTTGGAGGTTCTGTAGTATCTGGCAAGTCTGTGAATTCTGGACTCGATCAAGATAAGTCTAAATTTGGAGTCTTTGTCCTTTCTGAACTTTTCCAAATGCTTTCTGACTGAGACGGCCTTCTTGATGAGGTTGTAAAGGTCCTCTGGGATCTCAGGGGCAGCACCTGCGAGATTTCAGTACGAGAGATAAATGCAAAATTTACCATTTTTCTTAAGAATTCTAAGGATCTTCCTGCCGGTTAAGAACCTGACTTGTGGAATAGCGTGTTGATCTCTCAAAATAACACCGATTTGACTTGGAGACAAACCTGATTAATGAGAATCGTTGTGAAGCGGTGTTAAGAGAATTGTGTGAACCTTTTTTGGCGAGCTTGATGATGAGTTCAACGACAGCAGCTGGGGTGATGGTGGTCCATTTTGGTGGCTTTCTTCTGAAAGGAAGAGCTGAACCGCTGATACCTTTGCCTTGAGAATGCATACGTCCCATTTTCGGAGAGAAGTTACTTGTAGTTAGGTCTTTTTTTTGATTGTGCTTTTTATTGGATTAACCCAAGCTTTATAAAAAGATTGAGCACGCATAAAATATACAAGCAGAAAAAGACCGAATGCAATCACTCTTAATCTCTGTTTTTGTATAGAATGGAGGCTTATTATAAGTCATTAAATCCGTTGAAGAGAAAAATGTGTACACCGGCAGGAGAAACATATTTTTCAATGTTGGGAAAATCATTCGATTAAGAAACCTTTGTGACTTATTAAAACGCAGGAAAACTTCCAAAGCTAAAGAGCAAATTTAATGATGAATAATGATTCGTGAAAAAATGAACTAAAGGGTCCAACACTTGAAAGATGAATACCGTTGACTGCTTTACTGGCAGAAGTTTCAAAATCTGGAAAAGGCTGGATAGGAGGTTGATTCTCGATAAATTCTTTTCAGGCCCTGCTGGTGCTAAAGAACTTAAAGAACTTGACTGCTGAGGAATTCTTAAAATTATCTCGAGTTGTTTCAATACAGCAATAAAATAGACTGATAAATGCCCTCTGAGGCTCACGGTAGAGCTTGTCCAACTACAATTAAGTACATTCATTAGAGTTTTAATATTTGATCAGTAGTGCTACAAATTAAATTGTATCTTGTTAAAAAAAATTCAAATTTTTTAACGTTGATTTTGGTTTGCTAAGATAACTTCAGATTCCTCAGCAAATCATAACTGTCGCATTTATTTGAATTAGCAGCATAACTCTAAAGCGTCTATTCTTCCAATGAGTGTCCATCCAGGTCAGAAACCAGGATTCGCGTTTCCTTTTCCAACCTCATTTCCAAACGACTCACAAGCTCAACCTTATTCGTGGAACGGAGTGATTGATTTCCTTCAGCAGCAACTCCAAGGCTCTCAAATGCGCGAAAATGAATGGCAACTTGACAAAAAAAGGATGCAGGTATTTTCCAAGTTTTTTTTAACAGTCCACAAACTAATCCTTCCAGGAGCAACTTGATCAAGTAATGAATGAACTAAAATCGAAAAACAACGAAATCCTCATGCTTAATAAAAAGATCCAACTCTTGGAACACACTCTTCAACAAGAGAAGTAGCAGAATTCCTATGCCTTTTTGATTCAATCATTTTATCCTTAATAAATACAGACTGGCGAATAATGCAGATAATACGAAACCGCGGAGACAGAACCACCACCAGCGAGTGAAGAGTGACTTTATTCCGAGCATAATTCACACTACAACCCAAAATTCAGTCACTTCTTCGATAATTTTTCCTGCTGACATGAGTCATAATGCAGCTAAGACATTCGTAAAGACGTAATCACAAAAAAGTTTGACTTCACGTTTATCTTACCATAATCTCTGCAAAAGTCGTTTAGATGAATATTGCCCTGAGGAGCAGGTCTATAATTTCAAAAAAGACAGTGAGCAATATAAAACGAACAAAAACTCATCTGAGGACAGCTTAAATGATATCAAACCGCCAACTTTTACCATGGGACACCCCGGGATAAACCGTGAGAAGGGTCGAAAGTAACTTTATTTGCCTCTGAGTTGAAAGTAAGCTTTATTCATGATAAATAGTCGGTATCCATCCACGGGGTCAAATAACAGCGAATCACAAGAATTCTCTAAATTGGCTCATCACAAACGAACCAGTTCTGGGTTTTCCAACAAGAAATCGAATTCAGGAACCCACACTCGCAATCAGAGCGGCGATAATGCTTTTTTGAACGTTAGCGGCCTCAGAACAGAAGAAACTCAGCCGTCACAGCAGCAGACCGGACCGACTAATACCAGTTCATTTGTTAATATGACACATCACAACGCAAGTTCAAATTCCCTTAACATATCTTCGATGAATCACACCAATACTGTGCTTAATACTTCTTGGAATCACAATGCCACTGTCAACTCCACCAATGGACCAACAGACCGTCAGAATATATCATCAGGACCTCTGCAGCAGATTGAAGAGCAACCAGCCAACCAATTGCTTTCTAAGCAGAATCCTAAGGCTCTCCCAATACAGAAACCCGATATCCCGACCCAGTCCGTGAAACGCAAATGGGTCGTCGAGAAGCCTGTGGAGGCGCCGAAAGAAAAGAGAGGTCATGTAAGCGCGAGTTCGATGGCAGTCACAGCTTCGTCTTGCAATGAGAAAAACGTGAGATTTGCGCTTTCGAGAAACGGTCTGACAGAATCTTCGAGCAATCTGCTTCAGCATGTAAATACAGAGAAAGTAAGCACCTTGTTCTAAGTGACCCTCAAGTTTTTAACATTATTTTCCTTAGGGACTGAAGAAAATAATGAACCCGAAATGCTCTTTACGAAGTCACGTGGATGGCGTGAGAGATATCGCTTTCTCTTATTCCGACCCGATTTTAGCGTCAATTTCAGAGGATTGTATGGTTGCTTTATGGGACACAAGAAAAATTCAAACAGCCACGGAGTCTACCCATATAGACCCTTACTATATTCTAAGACACCATGCGGGTCCTTTGTTTGCTCTCACAGGAAACCAAACAGTAGGAAATAGCTCAAAGCCTAGTTTGTTCTATACAGGAGGTTCTGAAGGTCAAATCCGGGTGTGGAATCCACCGCATCCTGATAGCGTAAACGCCTCAGGTCCTTGCGGTGACCTCAATTTCTGTGTTGGGCTATGGAACGCACACAGCGATGTGATTTGGGATCTGAAACATCATCCTTTGGAGGTAAATGCCTCAAATTAGTTGATTTTCTTATGCTTTGATAAGCACTTGCTCATGTCTTCAAGCTCGGACAGCACGATTAAAATTTGGCAGACTTATGGATATTCTGACAGTGATCGATTAGGCCAATTGGATCTCCTTGGCTCTCTCTGCTACAGAAACCCAGAGACCTCTCAATATGACATCCCGACCTCAGTCTCTTGGATAACTGGAAAGCATGGAGGCATCCTTTCGGGCTTTGTGAATTCCCCTTATCTCGCCACTTTCGATATCGAAAAAGTAAGTTTTTAGACATTTTGATGTATTTTTAATGTCTCCAAAGGGAAAGCTCTGTGGACAATTAAGGTTCAGTGATGAGCGGAACAGAACCCGCGATTCGATCCAACCGAACAAAGTAATAACCAACGAAAATGGAACAATATACATCTCGGCCCATGAAGATAAAAAAATCAATTTTTATGATCCATTATCAGGTAAAATAGTCTGTGTAAAGCATTGGCTAAAGCTGTTAAATAGGGAAAATTTTCAAGAGCGTTGTCGGCCATACTGACGCGGTGACTGGGCTTGCGTTGCAAGCTAACAAAAATCAAATGGTTTCGGTCGGGCATGATGGAAGCGTCAGAACCTGGGATCTACGTAAATTCCAATGTATTCATGAGATTCCAGTAAAATAAAATATTGCTAATTACGGGCTAAATATCTTTTCCAACAGGCACATAAGAAGAAATACGACGAATGTATACACAATTGTGCATATAATGAGAATCAAAACATATTAGCCACTGGTAACATAAAATCGATATTTCCCTTACTGATTAATCTATTTGCGAAAACTAGCTGGGGCAGACGGCATTGTGAAAATTTTTCAATATTATGATTAATAATTAACTTTGTTCAAATGATTATTTTAAATCGAAATTTTCGTCCTGCATAGTTTAGATTCAGATTGGTTGGGTTTATACGCTCAAATCAATATGTACTTACTAACTTATCAGAGCGATAGGGACTGAAAATGTTTATTTATGATTCTATGACTTGATTCTCCAAATTCCCATAAACGATAAATCAAACTAGTGAAAAATATAAGCCAGACAGCGAGTATTTGTTTAAGAATTTGTAAAAGCTGTAAATCATCCAATTTACCTAATGAAAAATGAGTTAGAAAAATAATTCTCACATCAAAATTTCATTCAATTACCATGTATTTTACTTTACTAAATCCACTGTATATAACACCGCATCTGAGCTTCCAGGAAAAATTATATTAGCTCTTAAATGAATTATAAAATGCCATATACTTCGTTTGCTATTCTGTTATACCAAATCGAATTACTTCATAAAAGCTGACATCGATCCGAGGTTCTTCATTTGGTTCCATTAAGAACAATCATATTTATTCATAGGTTTTTCCTTGCCGTAACGCTCTGACCTTCGTTACAGCAACGCATATTTCTCACATCAAACTTCCTGGTTAAAATATTAGGTTCCCAAACAATTCATTGCTCAACGTCCATTAGGAATTTATTTGAGATCTAACTAAGCTATAAACAAATTATTTTGGAACGAGTGTAAGAAATGCAAGTCAAATACAGACCCCCACTTAACGACAAGTGAGTCCTTTTCTCTCTCTCCAACCGACACTCATCACCTTAATTAACTAGAGACGAATGTGCTATGCTCGAGAAAAACTTCTTGACTTGCCTCAAGGAGAAGTCTGTCAAGGATGAAGTTCCTAAATTGACCTGCAAAGTTGAAAATGTACGAAGCAACCACAGCAAAATGTGTCTTATCTTTCTTTCTATGACCCATTAGATCCTTTGGTTTATCCTTGAGTGCCCAACGAGATATTCCAACTACGAAGATCCTGTCAAACTGAGAAATATATTCAAACAAGTGAAAGAAAATCCTGGCAAACTCCCGCAATAGGGAGTGCGTGAGTAACGCAGCTACGATGTGCAGCAGGATGTCTGGTGCAGCCACTTTCAATTGATTCTCGTAGTCGTAGACTGTGTTATTTGACGTATTTCTTTCAGAAATTCTTTATTTGTGAGAATTCACAAAAACTTTCTCTTCAAACTCAAACAATCAAAGACACGTATATTTTTTCAAATCATTTCGACTTCAGGAGGTAAAAGCCCCTCAACCTACAGTGCATTCTGGTCTTCAGATACCTTAAGTGACCAGAAATAATATCGCTCATTCATATCTTATATCTTCAACAAGTACCAATTTACATGAGGAAATATGAAGGAAGTTGAGTTAATAAAGCTTTAAGCAAGAAAATCCCATTGATTTTTGATGTTTTGCATGAAAAATTATGCTGATGGCTTTATGAAAATTAAAAGCCAGTACGAATTGTGAGAAAGATCACTGCTATTCAAATATTATGAAGAGTATATTATCTTTCATCCATGATGAGGGCTCATTTAAAAAAAAACGCATTGAGCAGGGGAATTAATAGGTTGTTTCGAAATGTAACGTACTAACCAATAAAGCTCACATTACTACGAGAACAGATATATACTTATCATTTCTTTTTTAGACTTGCCGTGGCAAATGGATTTTTCGGCTCTTGTTTGGTAGGGTGTTTAACGACCGGTTTAGCTTCTTTTTTGATAATAGAGGGATCAGAATTCAAGACTTTTCCAGCTTGATTCTGCAGTGGCGGATTCGTCGTTCCAGTTGGTTTCGCTTGAGTCTGAGGCTTCGATTTTGGTGCGAAAGGATTAGTTTTGCTAGTTTCTTGAGTTTTAATATTCGCTTCGATCTTCGGACTCCCTTTAAAAGGGTTATTTTGGTTCGAATCCATAGCGGGCTTATGCACATTTCCTTTTGAAACGGATTGCTCTTGGGGTTGACCGGGTTTTTTTCCTGACCCTTCCTTCTGGACTGAAAAAGGGTTTGCTGTCTGATTTGTTTTAGCACCAGCAGGTAAACTTTTTCCTTGGGCTTCTTTTCCTTTTGGGCTGACTAGCTGGCCGCCCTTTGTATTTGGTCCTTTTGAAACACCCTTATTCTGTTTCCCTCCTAAATCAAAGGGAGAGTTTTTCGCTTTAACAGGAGATTCTTTTGGCTGGTTTGCCATGATATCGACTTCGACTTTCCCCTCGTTAGAGATTTGTACTTCGACAGCTAATCCATTATCAACGTTCTTTTCAAGCTCTGTAAATTCTTCTATCTCATTCTTTTCGTTTCCATGAGAAACTTCGAGCGTACCAGAAGCCATCTCCAAATGTTCATCAGCTTGTCTTGGGTCTTGTGATTCGTAAAGCACGTCATTATTGAAAGGAATCCGATCGGTCTTAACTTCAGGAGTTGCATTTTGTGACTCGACCTGCCTGGCATTGTATTTTTTATACAAATCTTCCTCAGAGTTCACAGTTTCTAATTGCTTCTGAGGGCTACAACTCTCAACTGACATTTGATGCACATTCTGCGATTCAGAAATATTTGGGTTGTCCATACCGCTTTCAGTCTGTTTATGAGAGCCGCGGTCACTTTCATCTTGCTCAGGTGCTGCAGAACTTTTTACCTTTTCCTGCTGACGATGGCTTGGTCTTTGTGATCCTTGAGATTCGAGGCGAAAAACTGCGGCTTCGACCTGATCCTTTGGTTTTTCGTTCATTTCTGCTGCAGCTCTCTCCTTCTCTCTCTGCATATGCTCTTCAGAAGTAACATCAATGCTCTGATAAATAGGGGTGTCCTTATTTTTCTTCACTTCCTCACTTTTGACTTCTTCAGCAGGCTGTACGAGACTTTCTCTCTTAGATTCTTCGGGTTTCTGGTCAACGCTTAAGTTATATCGTTCTTTGAGGATCCGTTTTGTTATCTCCAAACCGCGGTTATAGTATTCCAATGCGCTCAGATATGAAGGATAATAGTTCGGCATATAGTAATGATCTCCAAGTTCATATTGCTCCGGGGTAAGCTGGTTACCAGAAAAATAAGGCGCTCCAAGACCTCCCTGAGGCCCTCTGCCCTCTCGAGCTTTGATGTTATTAACTATGTTCTGAATTTTGCTTTTCTTCGCTTCGTATGTTCCTTTTGGTTGAGAATAAAAAGTACCGTTGGAACTCTTATCGACACTCATCTGTGCATCAAATTGCGACCGATTTTGCAGATGAGCAGAGCCCTCCAGGTTCAAAGGTTCTGAGGCATAGCTCTCAGAAAATCTCATGTGGCCAGATTTATGTCTGCTTCGGATTCTCTCGAGAGCGCGCTGGATAAGCTCAGTTTGAGACTGATCGAGAGTTGTGTACGGGATGGGTTTCATGTCTAGCAGTACTCCAGGGCTATGGAACGACTGCGGTGAGGTTCTGAAAACTTCAGAAGGTGAACCGAATACTATTTGCCGGGATCCGGTGGGAGAAGGTAAGGGATTGATCGTCTCTGGATTGGATTCAGCTGTTTTAATTGAAGCCAACATCTTTCGAGTTCTTTCGAGGACAGCATTAAAATTGCTACTGAGAGACCCTGATTGATTCTGCGGTTGTTGGTGTCGACTTGAAGTAGGACTTGTAAACTGAATATCACTGTGAGCCAAAACGCGGGAGTCACTTTGTTGGTGAATTATTGGCTCGCTTGTGTCAGTGACGTTATGAATTTGGGACTGATTCCCGCCTTCAATAATGTTTTTTATTTCTTTTTCTTCTTCACTCTGACGATTAATCCCAGACGATAGCTCCTGAGTATTGTTTTCGCCGCTGACAGCTGCAATTTGGTTATGAGCTTCCTCTACGAACTGAGATTCGTACACTTCTCCTTGAGATTGCACGGTTTCAGCCCGTGGCAGGTCAGATACTTCCTTCTGTAATTCTCCTTCATTGTTCCCTTCCTCGCCTGGTACAGCTTTCTCTGGTGAGGGTTTTTCTTCTATTGTTTCAGGCTGAGTTCCCTCAGCATTTGCGTTCTCACTTTCCTTTACACCTTCTACAATTTCCTTTTCAGCATGAAATCCGTTGCTGATCGGCTCCTTTGCCTGATCTTCAGGATTTTCTGTTGGGTTTGTACAGTTTACTTGATTATCTTCCTGTCGCTGAGCAAGATCTTCGGCTTTATCTATGTTGGGTGAATGCTCCTCCATTCAAATCTATTTATTTGGAAAATACTAATAACTCGGTTTAAAACCCTAACATAATTCATTTTTCTCATTAAATCTCATTTAATTCCCAATATTCCTCAATTATTTCAAATCATTGGATTCCATTACAAATTATTCAGCAACGCACGAGCCAGAGCGAACGAATGTATATCATTTCTCACTCTAACCACTAAATTCGCATTGTATAAAAATCACAAAGGCCATTTCTCATAGACACCTATTGCCAAACTACAACATTTCCTTTGACATCCGTGCTATACAGATATCCAGACAGGAAGTTATAGCAGCATCCGGTAATATACCCTTCATGCCCTGCTTCCTGCGTACTATGCAATTTACCATCATTGACATTCCAAACGTACAGCTTTCCATCTAATCCTCCCGCAACGATAGCCTTGTCGTATTCTGCGAAACAGGCCTTCGAGTAGTCACAGGGACTCATATAGTTATCATGTCTGAAGATCGTGCTCTGTACTTTGTTCATTCTCATTTCGATTAATCTCAATGTATTGTCTCTTGAAGACGTAAGAACCAAGTTATTATCGTCAGTTAAACTTAAGCTTGTTATCGTCGACTCATGCATATCTTTAAACGTGGAAATCAGCTCTCCGTTCTTCAAAGAGAACACTTTCACGGTTCTGTCCGTATGAGCTGAAATGATCCTCATGTTGTCCTTTGCAACCTGCAATGACGTGCAGCTTGAGCCGCAAGGGATAGTTTTAATAATATTCCCTTTGTTAACGTCGTATATCTTAATAGTTCTATCCGCGCTTCCAGTTACACACCTGTCCTTATCAAATGCAAAAGAACAGGCCGTAACTCGGTCTTGATGCCCTGTCAGTGTGTATTTCACTCTCTCAGTGTTGATCGACCAGATCTGGGCAGTTTTGTCAGTCGCTCCAGTCAGTAGGTATTCATTCGTTTTATCCAGGGCAAGGCAAATAAAAACTTGGTGCGAGTTAGTCGCTTTAAACACAGCGCCTGTGTTGTTGGTCTGCGGATCGAAGAATCTCACGGTTTGATCTCCGCCGGCAGTCGCCACGAAGTTTTTAACGTAAGATTCCGTGATGGCGTAGATCTCAGAGTTATGCAATTTAAGCTTCTTAAGAGCGTTGAATTCGATTTTCCCGTCCTTCTTCTTACTCGACTTCGTATAGTACATCGAAAGATCGACTGTTTTACCTTCTTCCATGCTCTCAGCCGTTGAGGTAGTTCTTCCACTAAACAATCCGGCAATGCTTAATTTGCTTCCATTAGTGATGGTTTGTTTCCTCACTGATTCTCGATTCTTTTCTTCCTGAAACTGTTTCACCTGCTCTTCGAGTTGTAATTTTTTCTTCTGGTAGTCTTCCATCATTTTATTCATTTCATTCCATTGATCTATTATCTCTTGCTTATCCATACATAGACGCAGCACAAGCTGATTGTTCTCGTTTTCAAGGTTCACCGCTTTTTCTTGAAGCTTTTCTTGGAGCTCCTCAAGACGTTTCTTCTCTCCTCTCAACGTTTCGACCTGCGCGGTCAAACTCGCAATATTCATGTCACGTTTTTCGATTGCGCTCTGGAGACACTGCGTGATTTCTATCGAAGCGGATAGAGATGATTCGAGTTCTTTGCATTTTTTCGTGAGTTCAGCGACTTCTTCGTTTCGCTTCATACTCAGCGATTGGTGCTTAGTAAGCTCCTCGTAGGAAGCTGTGAGCTTTGTTTGGAGTTCAGAGATTTGTCCTCGGAATTGCTCGATCAAAACCGGATCGGAAGAGGATTTCCTGAGTAAAGTTACTTCTGTTTCTAAAAATTTTTTCCGAGTGTCCAGCTCTCTGTTCTCTTTATAGATGCTCTGATAGTTGGCAAATACCTCAGTGATGAATCCATCGAGCCGTTGGTCACGCTGCTGAAAACGTGTCAGGAGATTTTCGGTCATAAAATTTTATCAAATCAAGATTGTTGGTATAATTGTGTTACTTTGCCGTCTATATATAAACCGGGCTGCTTTTAATTCTGATGCTCAGAGTTTTAGTGCGAGAGAAGATATAATTGGAGTTTTGTAAACTTGACTTGTAGGTAAACAACATCTTCTCGTCCAATGGCTCCAGTGTACTTCTAAGAATTTAGAGAATTGACTTCTTTCAACATCATATTTGAACAAAATTTATGAGATATTGTTACAGAGAGAAGAGAAACGATTTTCTAAAAGATAAAAACTACTGAAAACCGGGTTTGTCATTCAATTTGGAGGAAGGATAATGCCCAATTCTATTGGAAATAAATCAGAATTGCTTCTTATCAGAAAGTCCTTAAAATTTTTAATTCTTGACCAAAATCAAGCCCACATGACGACGGATCGAAAGGTCGGGGCTTTCCTCAAATTGTGGGTTCAACAAAGTTGAGAAGCCAGAAAAGTGAAAGAAAAGCTGATAAATGTGACCCAAGAAATAATAACTCACATTTCGCTAGCTTTTATTCCTTCTTTAATAGACAGATAGCGTAATGAATGCATCGAGAAGATTCAAAATAGCTTTTCAATTATAGACAACTTATTCAAATAGAGGTGGAATTTGGCCGTCTCTTTCGCTTTTTTTTTTTCCCTTCTTCAAATTAAGAGTTTCTCTCAGGATGGATTATATCGTGCAGGACAAAAGTCGCACACACGTTTCAATTCGAGAGGAGGCTCATCCGAATCTTGGTCGAGCTTCCAACTATGTATCGTTTTGCCATCAGCAGCGATAGCACGATAACCTGGGTGTTTGGATCAATAGCCACATTTCACATATACATGTTTGAAAATATTTTTTGAAGTAGATTGACTGAGATGAATTGCAGTATTTGTTTGTTATTGACGATCTAGTTGGCATGCTATTATTGGATCGAGGTTTATGCACAAAGTACCATGGCATTATGTCTTTGCTCCTCACGATCATTTTATTGCCAAAACCACAAAGAGGGTTGAAGTATCTTATGGCCTTTGAATTCGTGTGAGAGAAACCGTATCTTTATTGGCCACAGCGGCTACACTAGCTCTATCTTTTCTTCGGAAAAAGCTTTCCTGATTTAGTAGGTTCTAATCTCACACCTAACTTCAGTCGGCGCACTTATAATGTATCAAGAAGACCCAGGAACTGGCTTTTATCAAAGAATAATATAGTTACGGCATCATTGGCAAACTGCAAGTGTTGGTGTTTGCAAATCGGCCAAAAATTTCTACTACTTGAGCAATGTTCCCATGATAATCAGAAATTGTAAGGTTATTCCTCTATATCTGAAGGGTGAGTGAAGGAGTGAAATAAAAAAATTCCAATGAATTGTCCAAGCACCCTAATTGAAAATTATCATAAGATGTTCAAGCTTTTTTATATGCACAATAAATTTAAGGAACTGGGACTACACACAGACTGCAGATTTGATGGAGGTTCAACTTTCTAATATTAATCTTCGTACATCAAAGAGGCTAATAGCAGTCAATAAAGAAGCTATTACCAGTAAGTACTTAACAGACTATCTTCGAGGAATGAACAGTGGTCGCAGTACCGAGTCCATCGAAAACAAAAGTGACCATATCAATTCTCATAAAACAGATTCACCAAAGAAAAGAAGACGACTAAAGCAATTTCATTTCACACTCTCTGGGGATTTTAATAAGCGACCCAAAACAAAGCTTCCTTTTATTCGCAGTCATTCCATCGGAAAACCAAATGATGAATATAATTCATTGGAAAACAGTCTTGATAAGGAAGCTGGTGCTTTGCACTCGCTGAAAATGCTCAGTATGGAGCAAGATCCAGAAAACCCTCTTGAAAAAGAACTTGAAGAATTTTACAACCCTCGATTATTTAAGCACGACCTTGTAAAACAATCTGATTTTAGCAATACAACGAATTCTTTCATTCCACCCCGCAGCAGACACATGTCTCAATCCAACTCTCCTATCAAAGCCTTTGAAGAGGCAAGCACAAATCATCCAAACGGCACGAATAAAAAGCTGTTGATACCAATACCTCAAGAAAAGAAGGCTGGAATTGAGAAACGAGGATACCATACGCAACGACATAATAATGAAAAAGCACATTTATATAAGCTTTGTGAGAGTCAAGTGAAAGAAAGGGACCCTTTTGAATTCGATCGCATGAATAACTCTGTGTTGATACGGAAAAATGGTTCTCCACAAGACACACGGAAAAAACAAACTCAGAGTCCTCAAATGAATCCTTCAAAGTTTCGGAATAAATCAACTCCAATTATCCCTTACAGTGAGCAAATACAACCCTTGGTAACCCTCAAACTTATTTTGGCTGACTTGCTTTTGTTCAAAAAGATACCAGTGAAAGATTTAATAAATTCAGTTGAGTCATTGAGGATCGAGCCTACACAACAAACGTTGAAATACATCAGGTATCAAAAGGAAATTTCGAGTTTTCGCAATTCGCCTAAAAGCAGAGAACAACCGAAGTTGATGAGTAAGTGGTTATTTTTAGCCTGGTCTTGACATGAGGTCATTTTCTAGATTCTTTCAATAATGGAGCAGCCATCCCATCCCGTCGAAACCTTTTGAGAAGTTATTTTCCAGTATCTCTGAAAAATTACTCAATTTTTTCGAAAAATTCGACGAATTATGCTTTAGAATCTCGTCATAACTCATTACACGAGACCAGCAAAGTCCACTCATATTTTGCCAGCAATTCTCCACAGAGAGGGTTCAATGTTGAAGTCTCCCAAAAGTACAGCGTCAAACAACGACGGGGACCACCAAATTTACAACTGACTATAAGAAAGTATGGGTAATCTTTTTGCTCGACGAATAATTTTGAAGTTCTAATTTTTGATATCAGTTAAGAAAAAAATTTTCCCCATGCACCTTTAAATCGAGGTGCTTACTCTATTTTTCACAACTATATACAATTTTGCATCTGCTTCGTAAAAGTATTGGCACTATAAGGTGTTTTCGATGCTTTTGATTCAGCACACTTGAAACTTTGCGAGATATTCTTAGGAAGAACTTTTGAATGGAGTTGCTCAACCCAATCAAGATCCCTGCGAAACTTTAAGAGAAACATAATAATTAACAGGAATACCTATCCTCTTTGAGATAGAATTATTAGTAAGCCATGCCTGATTCAGTTTTATAGCTAATAAATTTATTTTAAACCAAAATTTATTTATTGCTGACGCTTAAGATGAGAAAATCTAACTCTACAAGTGACTTCTCACCTGTTCGACGTCCTCAATCAGCTGACACTCTCAAGCGTTCTCCGTCCCAATCAAGAGTTGGCGCCGATGGAGACAGCCCATCCAAACCGCATTCTCCTTGGCAAAAAAGCAAAGTCGATCGAATGATGTCAACTTACTCGTGAGAAACGACCCTTCATTCTACTTTTAATTGAATTCCATTGGATCTTCAGGTCTCAAAGCCAAGCCAACAGATTTATCTATGAAAGTATCTCTCGCCTTGAAAATAATACTTTTGAAATCAAAAGAAGCAATGTAAAAGCTCAAGTTTCCATGACTCATCAATACTAGTCGAGGCAAGGCTCTCTGACAGACAGAAAACCAAAATCTGCAAGAAAATCCTACAATGCATCTGAATCAACCAATTTTACTTCTAATAAAGAAGCTGAGGAGGCTTCAGCCGGGCTTAAAGACTCAGCACTCTTGCTTCTTGATTACAAGAACGTACCTATTTTCTTTCAAGAATTATGGATAACATCTTTTCGTTATCTGCTAGCAAATTAAAGAGAAACTGCAGGAGAAGAAAATACTCAGCGAGACAATTAGATGCGTATTTTAATTTTTTCCTTAGGCTTTACAAACAACCCCATAAAGTATAAAAGCGAGATACAGTATTTGGATTTTAAAAGTCGCGAAATAATGCATCGTCGCGAGAAATGGCATCGAGGCAAATTGGAGCACTCAAAATCTCTGGATGTAAAGGAATTTTTGAAAGATACCAGTTCTGATGTAATGGTTGACTTAATAGACCAAGGCAAAGTCGCGCAAGGTCCTCGTGCACACAAAAGAAATCGAGCATGATATTTGCATCCAGGTAATTGAAATCTTGAGTGAGTTGCTTCAAATTTGCGGGTAGCTTGATCAAGAAAACAAAAGCATGTGGCTCAAAACGCAAAATATTTTAGAAGAGATAGAGAATGAGAAAGCCCTGATCACTGAACTGAGAGAGACAATTCCAGCAATGAGGAGAGAAGTGTTAGAACAAGAAGTATATTTATTGCTTAACACACAATAAAATGCTTTGTAAAAGAAAATAAGAGATGAGATGAGACAAGAACTGTCGATATTGTTAAAAGTCGCTGGGTTTTTGGGAAACAAATGCCGCAGATTGGTAAATCTCTTTTCTTAGTTGTGAAGCTAAAACAATCCAAAGATGATTGAGCGAGAAGCACTTTTACAGAGGAATCGTGAAGCCAAATCTGAAGCATTGAGTCGTCAAGGAGATGTCAACTGTACTTAATTCAGAAAATACGGTTTTGAAACATATTGAAACTCCAAATTTTGACTATATAATAGATTGGTGGCTACTTTTTATCTAGAGGTTTCTCTTTCGAACCATTGAGGGCGGAGAGGGACTCTCTTGGTTGATTTAGTAAGCATTTGCACCTCATAGAGTAGATGCACTTGTAGATTCATACTTCTGAAACACTAATTCCAAAAAAATGAAAAGATTTATAATGGGAGATAATAAACTCCACTAATATGATGATAATTTTTTTCTGATTTGTTTGTTATAAGCAGTTGAAGATGATGATGATTGCTTGTTTTTGGTGATGATTGCTAAAATTATAATGAATGATGAATCAATTTGTTCTCTTCAACGATATTAGATAGAATCTAAAACAGTTACTTATTACTTTTTGTTGCTATGAGCTAGAATTTTAACCGACTATTAAGAATTAAATTTATGATCAAAACTATTCATAATTTTGCTGGTTTTCAGCTACTTCTTCCGTACCCTCTTCCCTTGGTTGAGAGTACTCCTCTGTTTGCTGAGTATTCTCTTCTGTTGGCTGGAAGTGTTCTTCTGTAGGCTGAGAATATTCTTCTGACCCTCCAACCTCTCGAATCAGTCCGCTTGCGCGAGCAGCCTTATTCACTGCTTCATCTTCAAGGACCATACTCCAGAATTTACGCACCTGAAAACGGCGGCGTCTTAGGAATTATGAAAATACTAATGATTCATTACCTCTGATAGTTGTTGAACTTCATTTGATGAGGCTTTCTTAACAACTTTATAATATCTCAGGATCTTTTTTTCCTATAACAACACGTATCAGGAAGAGGTCTCTTTGATGAAGAAACTAACCTTAAATTGCTTCATTTCTTGCAGCCCGATGATTAGCGTGATAAAATCATGCAATTTTGTTGTGTATTCAAGTTCTCTTTTCACCTATGTGATAATTTGTTAGCGAACTCAGACACTGAAAAATAAGTTAATAATTACCTCATCAATTTGTTTTTCAACAGCTTCAATCTCACCATCCTTGCTTTTCCTCGTAATCAAACTCTTCATTGTTGTTTTTCCTGATAAAACAGATTGATGCTCCAATCCAAGAGAGCGCTGCTTCTCAATGAGCTTCTCTTTCGCAACTTGATATTTGTTCCTTTGTTCCAATGCTTCTAAAAATGTCTATTCATCCCCAACAATTAATTTAAAAGTTGCGCTCGTAATCAATACTTTAATGTCCTTTTCAGTGATCCTGACAAAGTCATAGATGTATTCGAATGATGAGAGGATCTATCGGTGATTCAAGTTTTTGAAACAGAAATAGCAGCAGGATACTTTCTTAGCTGGTTGAGCATTTTGATTTTCTGCGAATGTCTGGAATAGCTTTGAAGCTTCCTTTGATGATTCGTACTCCGGCAGACATTGCTTTTCGTAATCGGCAAGGACTTTCTCCCTAAAAGTGGCTTCACAAAGTGAAAGATGATCATTCAATCGTTGCTTAATTAGGTAGTTACTGAGCATCTCGTAATATTTTGCCTTGGCCGCTACCATTGCTCCAGCGGTTTTCTTGTAGTTCTAGACAAGTTAGATCATTATTATATTCTCTCTCACTGAGTTGTGAATTAATCTACCTCGAAGTATGCGAGAATCTTGATCAAAACCATCTGGAAATTCAAAATTGACGAGGCAAGCTCACTATTAACTTCTTTCTCTGCAAAAGCACTAAAAACCTCACGATATTTTAGCAATATATCTCCAGCTGTTTGCTTCTTGAGCTGATTAAGAGTCTAGAGAAATTGAACGTAATTCATCATCAAGGGGAATGACTTAATACCTTTTCGAGATCTGTCGTGTTGTTTCTAAGGAAAGTTTGGAATTCCTCTATGGTTCAATCGGTTAATATTCATCCTGCAAGAAATGCTATCACCGCTGTAATAAAGAAGTGGCTGTTCTGAAATCCTTATCAGGAAGATCTCCAAAAACTTCATTCTGTCCTTGACAAAGGCTGAGTCCATGTTACCCTACAAATCATTTGAGACAACTTTGCTCGCTGAATATCGATCAATACCACGCTTTTTTTGCTAGGGATTGAAGGGATAACTAGGCCAGGCCACCGTTGCACAAGCATAGCTCTGATATGATCGAAGTCGCTATATCTACGAAAGATTTCAAACTCTCCCTCACGGTCTTTCCCCTAATAATGGCATCCAATTAAGTATGGTCGAAATGCTAAGTACCTTGAGTTTGTATACGACGTGCTTAGAGCCGAGCTTTCCGTCACGGACTTGAACCTCAACGATCCTTATTTCAACCTAAATACTAGCTTTCAAGCACCTGTATAATGGATCATGCAAGTAAACCTCTTGATTGTCTTTTTCTTTTGAGAAAACAAGCGCAGGTAAGTTTTAGGCTTTAGGGAGAAACCGCTTACCTTGAAATTCTGCTTCTCTGGCGTTGAGTTCTGATTGCTCACCTAAATTGGGAGTTTTGGTTTAGAGATGGTTCATATTAGCAATCCTATTACCAAAGCCTGTGGCTTCATCAATGTCTCCTTCGATACTGTGTAAATTGTATGTCAATACACGAAAGAGAGCGATTTTTTTACCGTTTTTCTTCTTCGTATGAGGCAGCAGTGTTGGAATCCATAGGACTTAGGATCTTAGCTATCTAAATTTTATAGGTTGGAATTATTTCGCGTATCTATTAAATGAAACAAATCAACAGCATTTTTATACTTAGCTAATAATCTTTTGATAAAAAGCAACAATCCACTGCGAACTGTTCAATTCGTTACTATTTTGTATGCTGATCATTGCAAAGTCTTGGATATGAATTTTGAAACCATAAACACAAGCACTGGGAAATAAAAATTGTTGTAGTCAAGGATTGATTGCAAGTAAATGGATAGTCATGTAGTGCAAAGAAAATATATATGGTGTTTGTTTATCTTACATCATTTCCTCAGAAGGAAGTATCATCCTTGTAAAAAGGACGATTCGTATGAATTACAACTGATCAACTCTGTTGAGGAATTGTAACTGCTGTCTTTCTTGCCTTCCGAGCTGATTCCCCATCATATACCCTTCATTTTCTACATCGTAGGTTTCGTAGTTATAATTATTTGGATACTCCCTCAGAGGATTTGAGTGCAATCTTGAAGGTTTCACTTTATTCTCTTCTGTCTGAGGTTTTCTTAGCTGAGCACTCTTCGTATTAGAAATTCGAACCAGCTCAGCATACACCGCCATTTTATTCGTCTTCTCCTTCTTCTTGACCCAATCTTCGCTGTAAGTGTTCGGGCCTAACCCGCCTCTTCTACTCGCCCCTTGACTTTTTAGCGCCTTATAATCCTTGAGCGTATAAGGCTTAAACGATTTGTTTGTGCTCTTAGGATTCGTGCTCATGTCACCATTGTTATACATTTGATCAGCGGAATAAGGCTCAAGCATGTTAGTCTGGATAGTATCCCCGTTATATGGTCCCTGCATGCCTGCGTAAGGATCCATTCCCTGCATCTGATAGAACTGAGGTCTCTGAGTTGGCTGCTGATACAAATGACCTTCACTCATTACTTCTCTTGGAAAGTATTCAGGTAGCTGCTGTTGTCTCTGCTCTAATTGCATATCCTAAGTCTATTAGCAAACAGAAAGAGCACATTTAATGTTACCATTACTTGGTAAAACTGCTCGCCCTGAGGGTTTCGGTTCGTCATTTCATTTTGAGGGCCGTTATAAAACTGATATTGTTTGTACCTCTCCGCGTTGATATTGTTATGTTGATATTTCATTCCGAAATCGACGTGGTTTCCATTTGATAGAATATGTTGTTGGACAATGTAGTTTCTGGAAGTAGGCTTATCGACATAAGGCTGCTGCATCACTCTTTGAGGAAGCTGTAAAGACTGGTACTGCGAACCGTCAACAACTTGCTTTGGGATGACCTCTATTTTCTTGTTTTTCCCGTTATAATACTGATTTTGTGGCTGATCTCCGGTGCTTCGTTTAGGCATCGGCGGCTTACTGTATGCAATTGCTTGGTTAATAGGCTGATAGTTTTCTTCGCCGTTTTGACTGCTTTTCGAACGCTGTGGTGGCGATTTTGTCACAAGATTTTGCTCAGGACGCATCAAATTCCGCTGAGGATACGAAAACTCAGAAACCATTTCATTCATGGAAGAATGGTAAGCTAAGTTATGCTGAGGAGTCATGGCTTGGAATTTTGGGTAATTATTTCCTTGAAACTCGCTTCTTGTTTGAGAGTTAGTCACACGGGCTCGATCTGAGTGAATTTAAGGATAGATTGTTTGGGTGGAAGTTTACCATCGGAGGGGCCAGCAAAATTATTCGATGGCGTAAAATAATTCATTTGACTTGTCCCAGGTGTCTTATCTATGGGCAGAGACTTCTGAGCCACGATGCCAACTACTCCATCCTTGTTCATAAAAGACGTCCTTCCGTTGAATCGCTCTGCAAAAGACATTGTTCAGCTATATATATATAGTGAAGAATAGTTTATAATTATATTTGCAACGAAGTTCGTTTTTTTCACGAGTAACAAAAAATTTTGTTGTGATGCAATTTTTCCAAAACCGAAGAAAAGAAATAATATGCCGCTACATATCCTTGATGCATTTTATTATGGCATGTAGAGTGAGGCATGCTCCAGACACACTAGTTAATTTCTTAGAAGCATAAAACGTTGCTTCACAAAGGTTCAAGGTGCCACAGCATGTAGATTTAAGAGCTCGGCTGCTAGCTCACTATATATATATTATTTTGCCTAATTGCTTCATTTGCACATTTCCTCTTCTTAATTCGAATAAGTATATGGATATATGCTGTGATTCACTTTTCAGGAAGGATAAATAAATCTGATAAATAAGTTAAATAGCTAGATGGTAGAATCTAAGGATAAAACTGAGCTAGTAAACCCATCTGAATGCACAAAGATTGGAACCGAGGCAGATTTTAGTGCTCCAGGCGCTCTTGTAACTGTTGACGGTAGGCTGCTGTACGTAGCTCCTAGTGGCAAAACGAATATTGATATATGGGATCTCTTTGACAAGAAGCTTATTTATCGCTTCGAAGGAGTCCATGAAGGACCAATAACTTCTGTTTGCGTGACTCAAGACGCCAAATGGATCCTTTCCGCGTCGGTGGATATGACCATCGGAGTCTATAGTCTTCCAGAAAAAGAGCCAGTCTTCCGATTCGAGGACGCTCATACAGAGCTCATTACCTGTGTTATTTCAACTCCGGATTCGAAATCGATTATCTCGGCGTCTGCGGACCGCTCGATCGCCATCTGGAACCTCGAGGAAAGAAAACTCGAGCATAGGATTGAAAATGCTCACACAGATGTCGTGACGACTCTGGTCTACATCCCCACACAGAATTTTATTGCCTCAGGATCTCTCGATTCAAGCATTGCCATATGGAATTTCCAAAGCAAAGAATGTATAACACACTTTGAAAAGGCACATGCTGAATGGGTAACCTCTCTGACCGTTTCAAGCGACTCTAAGCAAGTGGTATCTTGTTCTGTCGACCAAAGTTACGCATTCTGGGACCTATCAAAGAAAGAACTTGCTGCCAGAGTCGAGGACGCACATACTGAGGTCATCACATCGATAGCAGTTACAAATGATGGGAATTTCATAGTAACAGGTTCATGGGACAAAAGTATTGGAATTTGGTCATTTCCTGAAAGAAAGTTAATCCATCGCATTGAGAAAGCTCATACTGCTGTCATCACGTCGGTGCTTGTGACAAGTGATGGCAAATACATCTTATCGAACGCGGGTGACAAGACAGTTGCTGTTTGGTGTTTCGAAACCTTTCAGACCGTTATCCGCCTGGACATTACACATTCTGATTCAATCACCGGAGTTTCTCTCGGTGAAAACTCCAATTATTTTATTACTTCATCACTTGACAAGTCTCTTGCAGTATGGAGTCTCAAAGACAATTCGGTGAGTCATCGCTTTACTAACGCACACACAAACTGGGTAACGACAGTCGCTGTGACAAAAGACAACAAATTCGCGATCTCAGGGTCCTATGATCTGAGTATAGCTGTTTGGGATCTCACTTATAGGATGTTAGACTACCGAATTGATAATGCTCATGATGAACCAATCACCGTTGTGGCTGTAACATATGATTCGAAGTATATCGTTTCCACGGGATGCGATAAAACAGTGAAGGTCTGGAGCGAAAAAAAGCTCTATCATAAATTTGAAGATGCTCATTCGCATATAATCACAGCTTTGGCTGTGACCGGAGATTCAAAGCGTGCAATTTCAGGTTCGGCTGACATGAATATTGCTTTGTGGAATATAGAAGAGAAAAAGTTGGTCCATTTATTTGAAAAAGCACATTCAGGTGTGGTGACTGCGATTGCAGGTTCCATGGACTCGAAATTTGCTATTTCAGGCTCTTTGGATAAAAGCATTGCTATTTGGAGTCTAACTGAAAAAACGCTTCTGCATCGCTTTGAGGGAGCGCATCAAGAAAACGTTTCGGCTATCAGTTTAACAAAGGATGATAATTACATACTTTCTGGATCAGGGGACAAGAGCCTTGCCATTTGGGATGTTGGAAAGAGATCCCTGGTTCGAAGAATCGAATTTGCTCACAATTCAAGAATATCTTCTATTGCACCGACCTGGGACTTCAAAACTTTTATTTCTGTCTCTTATGATAAGAAAATAGCGATTTGGGATACTAGCCTTGTGTTAAATAATGCGTCATAGGTTGGATGAATTATTTGAATCGTTGACTTATAGAATTTGTTTTGTTTTTTTTGATATTCAACCTATGAGTATCGTCAGTAACTCTTTCAACCCAGTTCTATGAAACAATTTCAAACAGACTAACTAGCTTATCCAATGCGTCATGTAGGTCATGTGAAAGAAATCTTTAAATACCGCAGTTTATTTAAATGTATTGAATTTCGACTTGAGCCAAACACTTCAACACTTATATTATTGACATGGCTCGGGATATTAATTTGGCCCGATGGACTGTTTTTGAAGGACAATGGATGAACGATGTAGCTGAAGGCAAAGGAAAAATCACACATATTCACTGGCAAGTGAAATAGCCTCAATACATTACTAACAGACTAATCATTAGCTCTCTTCTCCAGAGACAACTCTCCACTTAATATACACATTATTCTTTATAGCTTTTAGATCTAAAGTCAAGTAATACCCTTCTCACCAGTGAGTTTTCAATAATCTATCAATCATTCTCTCGAGATTAGTGAGTAACAAAGTGAATTCTATTTTTTTTTTTCAAGTATGAGAAAGTAGATACATGGCTGACATATAGAAATGCTTAAGTTCTTTGGTTGAAGAGATATTCTAAAATTATTCAAGAGATATCTTTAAGATTGAATCTATTGTATAAAGTCCTTTTTCTTTTTCTGAATACAAACCCGCCAATTTAAAGAAGTTGTGTTCCCAAATTACTGATGAATTCTTTCAGAAATCGTTTTTAGTTGCTTGACTTTTCCATAGCAGTCATAGTTTGGAAAACTGACATTGCTAAACACAAGGCTTTATCACTCATGCCGATCTTTGGTGCTCCGCCTGGCGCAACTTTCTCTCCAATACAGAGAGGAATTACTTGATAGTTAGCCAATTAATTAAATTGTTTTGATAATTTCGAGGAAGTAATTTAATTTTCAAAGATTCTTTTAAATCAAGTTCCATTTCAATGCTAATTGCTAAATAAATCCTTATTTTTTAATTTTTGGCACTGATGAATTTATAAAAAGTTTGATATTTATTGCCTAGCCAAGGATTTTCTAATCATTTCGCGCGGCACTGACTGAAGACCTTTAAATATGCAGCAATCTCAAACCAAGTCAAATTTATAAATCTCAATTGAAATGAACCTACAGTCTCAAGGCAGATTACCAAGGATCCACAAAAAATATAAGTCAAACTTCTTAGAGAGCTTACATTCCATCCTGGAAGTACTTCTTATTGCTTTTCGTATCCAACTATGGCTTTTCTATCCAGAGCGCAGAGTTTTCAGACTTTATTTATTGGAATTCAGATGGTCTGTCTTTCGAGATACCGGACCCAAATCGCTTCGCAGAGTGCGTGCTTCCTAAATACTTTAAACACAATAATTATAGTTCGTTCTCTCGTCAGGTATGATATTTGCATGATTGGATCAATCTAATTGCGTGGGATATCGGAAGCTTAACATGTACAACTTCAAGCGCAGTATACGAAGCACAGAGAGTCAAGCACTGTTGTATAGTCATCCACAATTTATCAGAGGACAAAGGTACCGCTTCATTCGAAGAATAATAAAGCAAAGAGAAATAGTAGAGAACAAATAAAATTGATCAAACGGAGAAAAGTATCGAAGAACGAAGATAAAGGATATTGTGCCGCTCAAGAGCTAGAAGAAGGGACAAGTGATTGGCAGCCACTTTCGACAGCATTAAATGTAATAAAATTTAAACCGAATTCCATTTGCTATAAATTGTAGAATAAAAAATACTTCCAGGCGCCTAGTGAGAGTCACTTCACCGAAGGCCTGGTCAGTTCTCATGATTCAAGTGAAGGAAGTTATCAAGCGGACCTCACAGCTCTCAAGTAATAACGCCTTTGTAGCCTTTTTGAAAAAATGGTTTTGTATTTAGAGACAAAATAGATTCGATAGAATCTATGTTTTATAACTCTTCCTTGCAGAGAAAGGAATGGGAAGCCGAAAGAAAACTCCATATATTTTCTTATTCTTCTAATAATTTCTTGAAGAAATTCGAGCGTAATAGTGCAGCAACACATGCTACGGGAACTTCAGCCAATTCTAACGTATATATATATTATCGATTACATCATAATATCATTGGAATTACAAAGATTTCAGTACAATTGAAGGATTTCAAGAAAAGGCTAGAGAAAATGCTTAAATTCGACGAGATAGAAAAGCAATTTCCAAGCAACTTAAACGCGTCGATGATTGGCCCATGTCATAATAACTTGAGTACAGAAGTTAAGAAAGTTAATTTGAATTTGAGGAAATAATTCAATCTTGCGGAGTGAGTAGAGAGACCTACTACAGCAAGAGTAAGAAGCTGCTTTTTTATCCTTTCCGTATTCTTAGGTTTAGGGACGTACAGGTATATTCTTTCCATTTATATCAGGGTATTTTATATTGATTACGAGTAAAGTGTGCAAACGTAGCGGATTTTTATAGTACAATTTTGTTCCTCACGATGAGAGAATTGAACTGAAACAAATTAACAAAATGAAGGGATCGAAAATAATGAATTACTTGAGACATGATGGAGGAATCTCCTGCTCTCTGCTGAGCCACGTTCCAACGTCTTTAATTCCTATTGCTGATATTTTAAGAAGGAAAGTTTTTGAGATGCAATTCTCATCTACTACTTTAAAGCGGATAGTATGGTTTTGTGCTAATTATCATTTTCATTTACATGGTCGACTTTTTTCTTGTTGCATAGATACAAATTTCATTGTCGTTGCTCTTTCATGGAAGCTTGACAAACTCCGAGCAGATCTACAACAGATGATATCCGAATTAATTTGCCCGTAAAATTTCCTCTCAATATTTTTCAGTAAAACGTTTAATAAATTTACATACTAAACACTTTTTCGTGATTCGCTCTTTCATTCCTGTATCACGACATTCTGGAGTTCTTGAAATATTAATGAAGAAAAAACGTTAGATGAACAAGAATCACTGGTAGTGCTCTTTAAGATACAGTTTTCATTACGAATAAGAAATAATATCAGATAAAGCGCGCATCAAGAGAACTTTGCAGCACAAACTCTTTTTCCCCTTATCTGTGTTAAATAGACGCGTGTTAAAGGGACAATCAACTTACCGAAGCATTTCTGACAGAACAATTTCGGTGATTTATCAACCTGTAATTCTGAAGTAACAATTAAAAAAAATATCTCATATCCATTATTTTAATCCCAATAAAGAAACGACGGAAAACTCATTGTATTCTACATAATGATGACTTGAAGAACTGAGAGTGGATCATTGCGGATAACCTATATCGTCCAGAATGAGGATCCTTTTAAGTTAGAATTTTGGTAAACCAATTAATGTAAATAAACTTTGAAATTGTATAGTTCTTAGAACCTAATTAATTGAATCAATCTGATTAAACGCAAAACGCCTGAAATATTAAAAATTCAATTGTCAGTAACTGCAACAATTTTCTGAGACAATGATAAAAATTTCCTGAATTTTAAACATCTGAATAGCAAATCCTTACCAATGATTTAATTCGAAGTAAAATTGTTCCTTTAAATACCCAGGAAAATTAATTCACACAATTTTCTTATTATATGCTGAAATGAACAAACCATCTACGGGCCGATCAAGGAAAATCCACAAAAAATACAAGTCTAACTTCCTGGAGAGCCTCTATTCCATCCTCGATGTATTTTCAACAGCCTTTGATCTGAAACCTATGTCTTTCAACTAGAGCGGCGAGCATATTCATTGGAGTTCAGATGGTCTGTCTTTCGAGATACCGAACCCGAAGATTTTTGCACAAAAAGTACTTCCCTTGTACTTCAAGCATAATAATTATAGCTCGTTTACTCGACAGGTATATCCCTTTCCTTATTTTGATAGAAATTATCTGATATGCTGGGACCTCTAAAGCTTCACATGTACGATTTCAGGAGGAAATTACAAGATGATAAGCAAACGATCACATATAGTCATTCACAGTTTACAAAAGAATCAAGCAGAGAGCAAATTTGTCAGATCAAACGAAAGGAGGACTCGAAGAGCAATGATGAAAAGCGTTCGTCTCAGCAGCATCCTGTACAAGAGGAAGGATATGAAACGTCTTCAGCGGAGCTATCTGTAAATTTCTGGAATTATTTTTCACTGAATACACTCTTAGACGAAGAAATTGTTTCAAGAACCAAATGAGAGTCATTTCCCTTATGAAGTAGTCGGTTTAAACTATTATCCGAATGGAAATTACAAAACGGAACTCCTAAGAGACATTAAGTAACATATCCAGACAGTTTTCTGTATATAATGGTATTAGAATCAGATTAGATGCAACGGAATCTCTGGTCAAGGGCTGGGAGTTGCAAAAAAAAGAATGGGAGATTGAAAGAAACTCTTTCATACAATCCTATAACTCCGAGAAACTCTTAACAAAGCTTTCAGCAAATTTTGAGATTCCACAAGCTTTGGGGATCTCAATGAATTCAAACGTAAAAGATAAATTCATTCTAAGCTTAATTTATGGGAATGATAAAGCTTTCAGTACAATTCGGCGAATTCAAGGAAAAACTTGAAAAGCAACTTAAATTCGACGAAATTGAAAGACAATACCCAAGCAACTTAAACTCATTACTAGTTGGTCGGTATACTAACAGTTTCACGACCCAAGACAAGGGTGATAATTCGAATTTGAGAAAATAAATAATGAAACACAACTTAATTGGATCGTTAGGTAATCCATTCACATTAAGTTTTTCTACTCTATTGTTCAAAGTCTTTTCTAAAGTTCTCGAACGTACATTTATTTGTCAACCCACCATACATATGAGTAAGTAAATATAGTGTAACTCTAAAATCGTATCCTATAATAACTGGTAATAAATGAGCTCAAACATGCATGCAGTTGATGAAAAATATCGCAGTCTATCACTCAAGTCAATTCTAGATAATGCAAACGCTGGCATGTGATTTTCTAAATTTTATCTGCAACTTATAATCCTAAAAGTTCTGTGTGATGCATTTAAAATAAACCCTAAAATCAAGCAATGGTAGAACATCAAAAAGAAATAATCAATCTAAGAGGGAGAATACTACCGATGTACACGAATTGAAATACATTGGTTACTGAATAGTCATTTCTAAAGTCTTCCTCACTCTCTAAATAATACCCTTTCTTACTTGCGCTATTAGCCATCATAATCTTCAAAAATTTGGTTTGGGTTCTCTTGTAATCGCTCTTTCATCACAAAGAATCTGAAATTTTCATCCTTTTGAAGCTTTTCTTCCAATTCGTTGTGATTTACTTCCAAGCTATAATAACTAGGATCCACTTCAGGATTGCTATTTTGTTCCTCTGACTGAGACTGTTTATTAGCTTTGCTAAGGAATTTGTCAATGTGCTCCCCGAAATCCTCCTCAAGTGTTTCCAATTTTACCTCCTCCAATTTCGGCAAACTTTCGCTACCGTCATCATCATCCAGCAAATGTTGATGATTAAGCTCTAAATCTATTCTTCCAACTTCTCTGTAATTCTGACGGATTTGCTTCTCCGCTGAATTCAGCTGTTTTAAGAAAAAGCAATGATAAGAATCACAATAATAGTAATATAGTAATTACTTGGATCTGAATAATCTGAAATAGTCTATCGGGCGATTTATTCACCATTTCTTTGATCTTCTCCTCTCTTTTGCGAAAATCTGGATGGTATGCTATTTCCTTGAAATCTTGCTGGTATTCTTGCAGAAAAGTTTCTTCCATTTTCTTCGCAGTCAATAAGATTACAATCAAACAGTGCTAATTTACGTCTAAGTTTAAGCTGATTTCCGAATTGAATAAGAAGGTCTCATGCCCGGTTTTAATAGTTTTTGGGTTTTCAATCGTTTCAATAAATAAGCCTTTCTTCAAACTCTCCTGAATGCCAGCCATCGTAGTCTGTGCGACACCTCCTCCCAGTAGCAATGATAGGTTCATTACTCGAACCAAATTCAAGCCAAGCGCACTACAATTATTTTATCAGTATCAATCACATCATTTTAATGAAGCAAATACATGGAAATGCCGCTGATTATCACAGTTCCGGTTGAATCCAACGAGGCAATACTCGTTTCCGGGAACAACATACTAATAACTGAGGAAATTTTCAGCATAATATTATCACTATGCTCTTTACTTGTGCATAATAAGGCTGTTGATGTGGAAAAAACGGCCATAGCGTTTCCAAATAATAATCTCTGATAAAATGGATCTCTGTTTTTTATAGTTGTTCGAAATTTATCGGTGGCTCCACCTTTAGAATCTTTGTTTAAGACCGGATCGGTGGAGTTCTTCAACAAGAGATTTACATCCAGTGCAAGAGCAGCAGCATAGAACTGATTTCGTTAAATGAGTCCTCGTAAAAGGAAAGAGCGCATTACCAACGTGGCGTTAATTGAGCTCTCATACATCAACACACTTGTAAATTGCACTAGACTCCAAAACCCTGATGCAGCACCCCAGACACCTGTGGCTACAAATAGCGCACCTGGGATCAATGACAGAATTGTTTGAGCTCTCCATCGATCTGAACAACAACAAAAGAAATGATAATCGAGGGTTTTTGTAGTAATGGGTATACTTAAGCGGTAGTCAACGCCTTTATGCGGAACATAGTTTGCTGACAGCTGAACTCCATGAAAGAGGGCGTTAATCGCGGTTCTACAGAACTCGGTGAAGAAAATACCCTGACTAAGATTGGATTAGCCCTAAGGAGTCACTAAATGGTTACATCTCAAAGGGGGCGAGGTAATAGGCGAGAAATTTTAAACCAAGCAAGACTCCGTCATATTTGAGTCCTCTCAAGAGAATGTTTCTTATGGCATCATCTTTTTTTTTAATTTGCAATTCGACCAGTGATTGACGGAACATTTTTTTCAACAGCCTTGGATTCTCAGGGCTCTGATTCATCATCGTTGAGAGAGAGTGGAAATAAAAAATTTACTTTCTTTTTAATGGGGTCTGAGGCGGTTAATTGATAGTCGTAGTCTTCGTCATCTAAGTCGTCTTGCTGCCCAGGTTTATAAGAAAATTGGCGGAAAGGCACCGTGCTTATCCCGGTGTAGAGGACCTTGCTCTTGTTTAGAGTGCGAAAGACGTGCTTTATCATCGAATAGCAAGTAAAGCAGCTCCTTAGGTTTATTCGCCCGATTTAATTTATCCAAAGTGTTAAATCTGCCAACTGAAATACTGCTTAAAAGCGAAACTGTACCTTATTTCGATATTGCCAAAGTATATCTTTCGGTATAATCGCCTCAATAGCAATGGAACATGAAGATAAATCAGGAGATAACGTAGCTTAGTTAGCTACAGTGAAATGATCATAATAAGTCTAATATCACAGAACAGCTAACCCAACGGAAAAAATCCATGCATCTTCTGTGCATGCTATGTGGACATCAAAAACTTTCATGAACTAATATTTTTTTGAAAGCATTCGACTAATGGTTTTCGTTTTTTTTCCCCATGCTTTAAATAAAATACAAGAATTTTACAATCAACGATCTCCTCTAACTCTGAATTGCAAAGGAGCATTGGGAATCAGATCTGTGAGAAATAATGTCCTTTTTCCTGGATTTAGATCGGATTAATCTACTTCCCTGACTTTAATCAATGATTTTGCTGAAACTCATTTTTTCAATTATAATTAAACCTAATTTTTAAAAGTCCTCCTGCCTCATGAGAGGTATCCAAAAATCTTTCATTGCTCTACTTCTTCTCTCGCTCACTCACTATACGAGCGCAGTGAATTTCACCTCCTACTTCTCCAAAGCTCCAGTTCAAGTTCTGAACGAAACAGACTCTCAAGGTATTTTCTCAGACCCATTCTTAGTGCCAACCGGCAGCGATTCCACCATTGCTATCTTTGGAATGAACAGCGATGACAATAATTTCAATTTCTCTCGAAGAATTGTCGATTCTTCCACCTTCGCCCAGATTGGAAACGATTCTCAACTGGACTTCTCCATCTTCTCCGAAGAAATTCCATTCGTCGCGGCTTCTCCTAGCGGAATGGTAGCAGTCGCCTCTGACGACCGTCTCAATCTCACCAACGAGATTTTCATCAGTTTCTTCCCTGCTAATTACGTCGATGAGAACACAAGCAATGTGACCACACTCCAGATGACTTTCAATACTGACCCCACTGTCGATTACCAGTTTGCACAGTTCTTCTATCTAAATGGTTACTTTTACATCCTGTACACTGCTTGCTCGGAGAAGAATACCTCTGAAAATTACATCTATCTCCAGGGGATTTCCGAATCGAATCATAATGTGACCCAATTCGAGAGTCCATTGCAGTTGACTGTTAATGATTCTGTCGCAGAGAGAAATCCATTCGCGAGATGTGGACAACACGGTACGTATCAGAAGTTGCTCTGCATGTGGAAAAGAGTGTCCAAAAATTCCACTGTCAGCGTGGAGGTTGATCTGATTAATAAACAGGTCTCAGCAGAAACCGAGCTGGCACATGATAGCAACGAATGGTATTATCGCCCACTTGAAGTGGTTAATTATGATAAGCATTGCGCCCATCTTATCGCTGTTTCGGACAACGCAAATGTCTCGAGTCAAACCGATTTCCTCTCAATGAAAGTGAAGGTATCTTTCTTGAGTCAAGTATACGCTCTCCCCTATAGCTTGCCGTCGGATATGCAAGAGTACACGTATGTGGGAGCTGGAGCGTATTATGGAGGATGGTACGTGCTAAACAATCAGTATTATGCGGATCCTGATACGTCAGAACCTCGAAGCTCCGTGGGAGTTAACATCTATCAAAAGGATGGTTCGATGAATGGGACTCAGCATATCATCGCATACAATGGCACAGCGAGCGGTTTGTTAACTCGTGGAGGAAGTGTGTATGTCCTGGTGAAAAATTCTTCTCAAAACTTCGGGAATGACTGGGATGTGGCCTATCTGGGACAATTGTATAGCAGCACCTCGTATCCACCACAGCAACCGAAGTTCGCTGCTAAAATAGCTCTTCCATACTTGAGCTTGATAATTGTGATTATTACGTTTTATATAATCTGAGGCTGATCAACCTTCTTTAGTCCTCTAAGTTTGGATAGTACTAAAATTTCTATAGCAAATATCATATCCTGAAATTTAAAAAATCTAACTTAATTGGATGTGTTAAGAGATAATTAGTTCGATCCAGAGCCGATATTTTGAGAGATAAAACACCCTTAAAAGCTAGAAGCAAATTTTTATTTATATTACGCAAAAGAATAACTTTGATCAACAGGCTATTGTTCCTTTATACAGCTATATACAAGAATTCTGAGAAAAAGAAAAACGAATTGCGACAAGAGCGATAAGAAATTCGATTGAGAAATGAAAAGAAGTGTTCCCTATTTTGCAAGAAACATTTTCCTATAACTCCTGAATTTTTGAGTCTATATTTTTTGTGTTGAAGACTCTCAACAACCTCGACTTTTGGAAATATTCTTTCACGGTTCTTCTGTTATACGAAATAAAACTGGTTTTGTTATCTTTCATCTTTTTGTATGTTAATGCTCCTGAATTTTATTTAATTAAAGGATTTTTTACAGCTAATTAGGCCTCATGAGAGAATTCAAAATCGTCTTCACATTTCTCCTTTTCCTCTCACTGACCCACTACGCCAACTCCGCGAATTTCACATCCTCCTTCTCGATCGCACCAGTTCAAGTTCTTAACGTCACCAATGATACTTCCACAGACAAAAACTTCCTCAATTCTCCAGTCCTCGTCCCAACAGGCAGCAACTCCTCACTTGCTATTATCGGCTGGCAAGCAAACGGGAAAAACTACACTTTTACTCGAAGAATCGTTGATGCATATACCTTCGCACCCAAAGGGAACGACACTGTCCTGTTCAGCATTCTTAACTACGAAGAGCAGCCAGCAATAGTTGGTTCTCCTGCCAATGGAGCCATAGCAATAGCAACTGTCAACCGCACCAATTCGACCTCTCAGGTCTTTATTAACGTATTTCCCGAGGGCTACATCGATGCTAATTCGAGCAATTTTACTCAAATCGATATCACCTTAAATACCAATACAACTCTCAACTACTATTTCTCACAATTTTTCTACCAAGACGGCTACTTTTATCTTCTTTACACAGAATATGCCAACGCAAACCTTTCTGAGTGCTCGATATATCTACAAGGAGTTTCCGCTACCAATCCAAACGACACTCGATTCACTAGTCCTCTCAGATTGAACGGTGACAGTCCTGTGTACGTCAACGTATTCTCGAAAACAAGGCCATTCGCGAGATGTGGACAGCATGGAAGCTATAATATAATGTACTGCATGTGGAAGCGATATGACACCAATGAAACTGCTAATGTAATGGTTGATCTGGCTAATAGGATGATTTCTGCCCAACCCTCCCTCAAAGATAGTGACGGCTGGTTCTATACACCAGTGACAGTAGTCCCTTATAGCAAGCATTGCGCTCAGATTCTCGCAGTTTCGAATGCCTCGAGCCAAGATCTTTATCTCTCGATGAGAGCCAAACTTTCCTTCATTAAAACAGATTATGCCCTTCCCTATGGTTTGCCGTCGAATATGCAAGATTTCATACTCGCGGGGGCTGCAGCTTACTACGGCGGATGGTTCACGGTATACAATCAATATTATACAGATCCCGAGACCCATGCCACTCGCAGCTCAGTGGGACGCAGCATTTACCAAATGGATGGCTCGATGAACGGCACTCAAAGTGAGATTGCACACAATGCTTCAGTTATCAGTTTCTTGGTTCAACCTAATAAAGCTGTGTATGTCCTTCTTGCGAACACTACTCAAGCAGGAGGAGAATGGGACGTGGCCTATTTAGCTCAACTCTACGGTAGTACCACGTATCCTCCACAGCAACCGAAGTTAGCTAATAGCTTAGGAGCCTTCCCATATATCAGTTTGGTCCTTGTCATCATCGCAATCTTCATGCTTTAAAGACGTTCTGAAATTACCTATTGTCATTTGTCGTCGCTTTATAGAAAATTTGATCAAATAACATTGGTAGCAAATTAGGTCGGCATAATTTGAGTTAATAGCTCTATGGTTAAATATACTAAGAGTATTACTCACAATCGCCACAGCCTTGAAAAATGAATCATTTACATTTCTTAAGTCTTCAACAGAATGAAAAGTAACCTCAATAATCCTCTACAAATAAATAGAGGAATGTTTTAAGCTCATGAGACTTGATTCTGCCGTTTATTTTATTTGAAACTCACTACTCCAATTTAGTCAAAATCAGCTCGCATAAAATTTTTAGTCTAATGATCAAAGCAACCTTTACAATTCTCCTACTCCTTTCGCTAGTTCATTATGCAAGTTCAGTGAACTTCACATCTGGATTCTCCATATCACCAGTTCAAGTTCTTAACATTACCAACAGCACTGACTACAACTTCGTCAATCCAGTATTAGCATCAATGAACAGCAACTCCTCTTTCGCGATTTTCGGAATCAATCAGACCGGGCGAAACTACTCTTTTACTCGAAGAATCGTTGATGCTTATACTTTTGCCCAAATAGGCAACGACACAGTCCTGCCATTTAACGTCGTTACCTACGTACCCATCTTAAGCTCCTTTTCTCCCACTGGAATCGTTGCAATGGCATCTGTCGATAAGATCGATTCGATCAGCCAAATCTTTATCAGTGTCTTTCCAGCGAATTATGTAGACAACGACACTAGTACCTTCACTCAGATTCAGATTACTGCAAATGTCAACACTACCTACAACTACTATTTATCTCAGCTCTTCTACCAAGATGGTGTCTTTTATCTCGTGTATACGGGTTTCTTTACCAAAACCAGCACTCAAGTCGACGTATACATGCAAGGAGTTTCAGCAAATAGTCCAAATAGGACTTATTTCAGCAGTCCTCTTCTGCTAAACGGTGCTAAACCTGTTCAGGTGGACAACCTTGATCCAGCAGCTCCATACGCTAGATGTGGACAGCATGGGAAATTTAACATGATATACTGCATGTGGAAAGGAATTGACAATAACACGACAGTCAGCGTCATGGTTGATCTTACAAATAGAAACGCCTCTGCTGCAACCGCTCTCATAAATGACACTGCTGATTGGGCCTACAAGCCAATCGCAACAGTTCCTTATAGCAATTACTGCGCTCAAATCCTCTTCGTCTCAAACGTCTCTAGCCAGGATATTCTCCTCTCGATGAAGGTTAAGGTATCTTACATAAATCCAGTTTACACACTGCCATATCAGCTACCTTCGGATATGCAGCAGTTCACATACGCAGGGGCTGCAGCTTACTACGGCGGATTCTTTGTAGTAAATAATCAGTATTATAAAGATTCGGATACTTCAGAGACCCGAAGCTCAGTGGGAGTTAGTAATTACCAAAAAGATGCCTCTATGAATGGCACTCAAAATATCATTGCACGGAATGGTACCTTGAGCAGTTTATTGGTCCAACCTAACGGAGCGGTTTACGTCCTTGTCACAAACACTTCCCGAGCTGGAGGCACGTGGGATGTGGCTTATTTAGCTCAGCTTTATGGCAGTAGCGCATATCCTCCTTCCCAAGGGAAATTCGCTTTGGACTTGATAATACCATATATTAGCATGATTATTGTGGCTATTGCAGTTTATATGATGTAGAAATCAATTTCAGATTTTTCGATATTCATATATCCAGCAGAGTTTCACGGAAGAATTATCAAAATTCTTAGCCTTTAACAAAAAATTATAGGTTCCCTAAACATCAGAAAAAACTCAGACTAATCGAAATGCAGCTAGTTAAACAAAAAAACCTTCTTTTTTATTCGCTAAAGTTTGGAAAGTAAGTACTACTGATTATGGATATATATATAGATATGAACACAGAAATTCTCTTGGTATTTTGTTATCTTACGAAAATATATTAGCTTCAAAGATTTATTTGTAAATCTTCAATTAAAGCTAAAATAACTAATTAACTTCTGCTATTATTATTTGAATTCTCGTTGGGCAAGAAAAGTGAGAAATGAGTGACCGTTTGAATATTTTCTGAACGGTTGACTGGACTGGCATTATGATCGGATATGTTCTGCGCATTAGTAGTTTGCTTTGGAATGGAACTTCTGTTTAACACCGTCTGATGGAGATTCTGAGAAACACTGGGGTTACCGAGTCTTGAGTTGTTCACGCTAATGTTCGTAACGTTGAAATTGATATTATTTCCGCTGTTTATCAGGTGATAAGTATTGCTATTTGTATTGTTAATCGACATCGTGAAAAAACCTGGAGAGTTATTCGTCACCGTATTATTCATATTCTCTAAGCTGTCCATCATCTGACTGAGCTCTCCGATCAGATATTCTATTTTCGGCAATACCTCTTCTTCACGATCAGCAATCATATTTTTCTATTAAAATATTTGAACTTGAGTTATAATTTAATCGCCATTAAATTACATTTCCTCCAAGCGTTAAATTGCTCGTTAGTGATATACTCTCACCATGTCCAGGAGCGTTGTTTGGAAAATCTTCATTTGGATTTGCAGCGATTCCAGAAACTATTTCGTGTGAAATCCAATCATCAAGAAATTTCGTTTACATGAGCCATTAGGCAACTGCTTATTTTGGGATAAAAGCGCTTTACGAAGCTGATAGTTCTCGAACTGAAGCTGCAGGCATCTTGACTCAGTTTGGAAGAGCTTCTTTTGAAGCTCCTTAAACGTCATCATTGGAACAACCAAATCCTCTTGATAGGATACAGCTGTCTAAGAGGAGCAACAATCAGTTGCATTATGCATAAATGATGAATCATTACGTTTTTGGGCTTATCATCCGAGGTAAATAAATCGTTCCTGATGTTAAAATTATTATGTTCTCCAAACGAAATACTCTGAAAGAAGAAACAAAAAATATTAGACTGATACGAGTGAAGAAAATTACATCATAAGGTTCTTCAGATTGCATGGGACCCAATGATTCCTGTTTATTCGAGAAATCAAAATGCTGTTGTAATTCGCCGCCGGTGCTTCCACTTTTCTTGTGTTTTGTGGTTTTTTTCGAAAGAATATTTCCGAAATTCTCATCGGTTTTTTGTCGTCGTTTTGCAGGACTAAAATTTGGGAAATTGCTGTTTGAGATAATCGGAGATATCTGCGATATATTTTCATCAGTTAGTCGCTGAAGAGGACTCATTTGCTCCTGGATCTGGGAAGAAAACTGTGCGTTATTCATGGTGCTGGGCTCCGGCTGGAAACTGTTGGGATCAGCGGTATTCATTATCGGAGAATCAATTTCCGTTAACGAAGGTATCAAATTATTTTTCTTTTTATAATCTTCAATGTTTTTCGCAAGTTTCTTTAGTAGTTCCTTCGACAGCGTTGAGCTAAATCCTGGGTTTTCTCTATAATTGTATTAAGGGTTTAGTTTTTTACAGCTTCTTAATAATAGTTGACCTGATATCTAAATTGAAGACGCTTCTGTTTGTTTGCAACGCTCTAAAAATTTTTTGCATTCCTTCCTCTGTAATCGAGTTGCCTTTGAGACTAATACTCTAGAATCAAGATTACTATGAGCATGCACTAATAACAGATATTTGTTACGCGGATCCAACTATCGAATTCAAGGATATGAGCAATGCTTGCTGCGCAATTATCACCGAGCGCGTTATAACTCAAATTGAGTTCACAAACACCTATTATTGAGAGTAGCAGATAGGTAGTTACAAACGAGTTGTAAACTTCAGAAATACCTTTGAGTTCAGGGTCTTCCTCAGGTTTTTCACCTCTGATCGAATGAACCCACATTATCTCATCCCGCATTCTGCCATGAGACCCAACAATTTTCCCTATCAGCGCACTCGCTCCGTCATCCAGCTCATTATGAGAGAGGTCAAGCACATTTATTTCGTTATTCGCCGCAATTCCACTATAGATCTGCTCTAAATCTAGTATGCGCTGTCAACAACATCATCAAAAGCAGCACACTACCTTTCGTTTTCAGTTTACAATTCGTTATGCTGAGTTCCTTCAACGATTTTGCTTCTTTCAAAGCCTGAGACACCATGTGAATCATTCTAATAGCACGACAAAACATTACCCCTCCAAGAACTGAAAGCATTTCTTTGCTAAATTTCACACCCTCTATTTTCAAACTCCTCAACAGGTGATCCTCTGCCTTTAGATGCTCTGCTATCACTCTTGTTAGAAGCTATAATTGAGGCAAGTGCGATATCAGTACTTAAATAGTTCCTGCATTGTTTTTGGATCTTTCGACACCTTTTGCTTGCTCTGATTTTTATGGCCTGGTGAATCTCCTGATCTCAGTTAGAAGAGGATCGCACTAATAGAAAAGCATACGTGTTGGAGTCACAGCGCCTGATCTCTTCCCACTATTCTTGCGAGAAGTCTGCGATGGAGACTGTCCACTTTTTGATTTGGAAAATTCTAAATTCGTTTCAGTGCTCGAAATGCTCATGTGTTGGAACTCTCCTTGGGCGATCAGATTCCTGATAGTTTTAATCTCGGAAGTTGGAATGGTATCCAATTTCAAGACTAGCTCAAAGTTTGTGATCCTGTGGAGTTGGACATGATTGAATTTAGTTTGAAATCAAATGAAGGATTAATACCCAGCAGTTAGAGATTGCAATGGTGATTTGCCCTCAGCGTTGCATGCATCGTGGTATAATTGAAGGTTAGAATTTTTGTTGTTCATCGTTAACAAGTTGCTAGTTTATTTTAATTTCTAATTCTTTTCTGCTAAGTTTTATTCAAAATTTTCTTGCTTTTTAATCAACAGATATCATTGTAAATGCGTTTTGCAAATATAAATAGACAATAATGTGATTTGAATTATCAAATGAATTTGCAATTATCATTAGTTATCAGTAAGCGCTCCAGTATGGAAGTAGCCGCATGAGATTTGTCGAACTGTGGTATTCGCTAACTTCGAAATTAAAGTAGGCCTAAAAAAAAAAAGCGTTCCTATGAATTTCCTTCAAATTTTTACTTAGTGTAGTCTTTATCGGAGTGGCCCATTCCAAGTTGATCGTAAAAATTAAAGCCCCAAGCATAAACCTGTCCTTTGTCTTTTTTTTTTTAAAATAAAGTTAAGTATAAATATTCATCCCTCTGAAGAATTAGTACCATTTATGCACGCAGCGTGGCGACAGCCAGCAGATATTTGCACAACCTTGTCCTTCTTAAGGGACTGAATGATCGTCGGCTCATATATATTTGGATCTTCATTATTCGAAACTTGTCCTAAGCGGTTGTAGGTACCCTTTCCGAAACTGTAGAGCCGATTTTTGTCTTATTATTTGAATGAAACAAGAGCGTGATACGGTTGATTTCTTACCATCGAGAACCAATGTGAAGTTATCTCCACAGGCGACTTGAATCGCTTTGTTATCGGCTCCGAACTCAGGGACATAGAAAAGATAGCAGTATTTTTCAGTTCTTTCGGCATTGCTCCTCTGACTTTCCTCCATGGAGGCATCTTCCAACTCACGACCGGAATTCGAGTCATGAGATACAATCAATGCATTTTCTGTGTCCTCATCAATCCAGCCTCCGAGTTGCCCTTCAGTGCCTAGCCCTGCCGTGAACAGCATTCCCTGCTCTATTGGAAATTTCGTTTTGGACTTGGATGAAAGGATAAAGATAATACTTGTGATGACTGCTGAATGGCAGACACCAAGGCTCACGTCTAATATCCCTTCTTCGAGTTCAAGTTCTTGTTTTAGGGCATATAGCTCAGTTAATGACGGCCTAAAACTCTGATGAGAATTGAAAGAACTCGCCGAGATAATTACAAAAATTGATTTTGGTTGTTTGCAATCATAAGGCGGTAATCGAGATTGCAACCCCACATGTAAAGATCGCCAGAATCTTAAAAATATTTAATCAATTGTATTATGTTTAAACTACCTGTTATAGCTGCTGAAGTGGAGTGGCCTGCTGAGATTTTCTTCACAAACATTTTGTCGAAAAACTTCACTTTTTCTGGAATGGTATAATCGTTTCCATTACCATGTCCCAATTGCCCATCAGTTCCCAGCCCCTTCGAATTAATAATAAACATTTAGTTGTTGTAATGATCATTAAATTAAATCAATACCCAACTGAAAACTCTTCCTTCCTCAGTGAGAGCCAGCGTATGCTGCCATCCGCAGGCAACCTGTACGACTCTAACCGAGTTGAGCAAATGAACATTTATTGGAGTTAATTCGCTCTTTCTGTTTCCAACTCCAAGTTGCCCTCTAGCTCCTTTACCCCATGTGTAGACTTGACCTTCAAATGTTGGTTAGTATTGAGCGTTATAAGAGCCAGATTGTTATACCTTCCTCAGTAATGGCAGCGGAATGATGATAGCTGCAGCATAGGGCAGCAAATTTGAGATTGTCTAATTTTGATGGGAACTTTGACGGTTTCTCAGAGCCGTTCCCAAGTCTTCCGTCCTTTCCTGAACCCCAAAGGTACGCATAGCAGCCAATTTGGTTCGATTTCAGTTTTGAAGGGGCTTTTGATTTCTGGAAAGGCTCAACAGCTGTTTTCGAATTGGCTTCTCGTTGTTTCAGCAAACTACCGTTTGACCCTAAATAAATAAATCCTCCTCGTTAGCGTTCAACCATTTAAGAAAATAATTACCCACACTGTTCCTTGCCATATTCTCATCAACTTGCTTGAGAACCTTTGATGGTTTCTGCTCCTCTTGGTCTTCTTCCTCCTTATCGAGATATGAGTTTTCATTTCCTTGAAGAAATGTCTTCGCTTGAATGTATTTCTGTTTATTAGTTACGAAATGAGCAAATTGTAACAACAATGAGCGAGTTACAGTTTCCAGCTGTTTTAACACAAATTCGTATTGGTGACTAAGAAGCGCAAGCTTCTCTTGATGGTCATTTGTTATTTTAATGATGCTGACTGGCTGTTTCTCGTTTCCTCGAGCTCGGGGGTTTCGTTCGGCCTCATTTAATTGATTTACCTTCGATCTGAAAGCAACTTCCAGTTTCATTCTTGCTTCGTCATAATCATCACTGAGTTTTTTCAAGCAGGACTCCAGCCCATTTTTCAGATCTCCAGCAATCTCATGTATCGGTTTTCTTTGCTAAAATAAAATTCCTTCTTTTAACTGAAAGATATATCCATGATTTTCTACCTTTAATATCTTTTCGCATTGAAATATATCTGTTGAGAAAACCTTTTTTGAGGCAATGTTTTTCAACAACTCGTTCACAGCTTCGTTGCTGAACTTTGTATTTGGCTGAACATCTCTCGCATTCAACGTGGTAAGGTAATTGAAGATCTTCCCCGAGTGCTGTGGGAAATGTTTCTTAGCTTCCTCTCTGAGCAAGTCTCTATATTTATTTTGCAGAGCTATCAACTCAACTCTAATAACCAGTGGTTTTAGAAGAAATGTCAATTAAAAAAACGCGCTACTTGTAACTTGCTGTAGTTTTTTCAACAATATGGCTCCATTCGAGATTGTCTCCTATCCCTTGTTCTGAGTCCTCTTCGACAATAGCGTAAATATTTTTCAGCAATTTGTCGATAAAATTGGTTTCGTTCATATTAGTCTCGGTCCTTATTTCTGTCAGAACAGCTGGAAATCTAATAATTTACTTTGAGGAGTCGAACCTTGCTCTGAACTCCTGGTTTTCATCCTCTAAGTCGCGGATTCTTCTGTCTGCTTGCTCGAGTTGCACTTCACATGTCTTTTTCGCGTTAATGGTCTCATCTAACGCCTCTCTTGCCTAAGTAAATTACAAGTATTATCGAGGCTGCCTTCAAATCTGCTTTTATTACGTCTAGCAATTCAGCTTGTAATTTGAGGATTTGCTCTTGCATTTCACTCGCTTCAGAAAGCATGAGATCTTGCCCTTCAATCTGTCAGAGATTGTTATTCAATGGGTGGATTGATATGGTTACTTCGTTTTTCTCAGGCCGATTGCGAACGGTTTTCGCTCTTGTTGCGAACCGTAAAGTCGAGAGAGTCTGATAGAAGTTCATGGCTGCAGGCGACACTGTACAGATGATAGCTGTAAGCGAGTTGCCGCCGAGGGCATGAGACAGTATTCTTGTCAATTTGGAGTCTCTGTAAGGAATATGTCCCCTAAAGTTCGGATAACAGGTTATTTTTTTTTTGCAATTTTTTGCACTTGACTCACTTTTTCCCCTCAGCAAGTTTATTAATCACGTTCGCAAGCACGAATAAGCTCTTATTAATGTAGCCAGTCTCGCCTACGCTCTCTGGCTTGGAATCCATGTCTCCTAACCGCTCTGAACCAGCAAGATCAACAAGATTCTATGAACGTCAAAGGAAATTTCATGATTTGTTTTCAATGTATTTCCTTACTAGGCAGGAATAGCAATGAGTTCGATTCGGATTTTCTTTGTCATGCGAGTAGCTTTCAACGCACTAAATTATAGCTTCGCTTAGCCTTCTTCATTCATGTACTCTGATTTACCACACGGAAGATAGTATGTGATCTTGAACTGTGTTCATGGACGCTGGTTTCTCTATATTTACGATGCTCCTCACCGTAGTTCATCAATATGATCGACTGATCAAACGACCAAACCTGCTGCTGCTTGAGCCCATTAACGATAATCCCGAACTAATCCAGACTGTCATTAAATCATATAAAAACCGTTGTTCTACTTGAGGATCCTCCTGAATTTTTAGATTCGTTGCATTAGGTGTCAGCAAATCATTAATCTAAAAGCAAGACCTTGTTGAAATAACAATCTGCAAACAAACTTTACGCTTTCATTGTAAATTTCCATGTATGAGACCCAGACTTTGAACGAGCACTCGTCTTTTCTCTGATTATTTAAAGAACGTAGTCAGACACTAATTTCTGGGACAGAGGCATGATACCTTTGATATTTCAGTGAAAATATCTCTCATCGCACACGGCAATACTCCAGGACTTTCTGGGCTTCCAAGCATTGTGTATGTTTTACCCGATGTGGTCTGGCCGTACATGAAGATCGTGCCATTATAACCATCAAGGACTGATTTGACAATGGGTCTTCCAAGCTTGTTATAAATATTTTGGGTTCGCGAGTCGGATGCTTCAACATGATCTGAAACGAATTGATTTTTGAATTCTGTCAGGAGAGAATAAATTTACCAAATGCAAATACTTGAGAGTTGCTGTTTTCGTAATATCTGCGCTTGTTTTCTTTAATCATTGCGTTCAAGTTGGCGAGAGGGTCGCTGGATTGGATAGATTGGCTCAAGGCGACTGTATCAGTCCTTATATTAGCTGAAGAGATAGTGTTCTTCTTTGTGTCAATAATCCAAGCTTCCTCGTCTTCATAAGGCTTGAGCAAAGGGCGAACCCTGATACAGACTCGGATAGACTCTTCTGATTGCGTTTTCTTTTTGTGCTTCTGCATCTTTTTTAAAATAGTCGTTTATGTTTGAAAATTTTGATTTTAAAATCTACCGAGTATGATTACAAAAAAATCTCTACCATCACTCAAAGAAAAACTCTCAAATTCTGCTGTGCTATTTTAGTTGGTGTGCTGGCGTAATCTATTTTTTCTTGATGGTAGTTTTCTGCTACTAAAATGTTTTTTGGACACAGCATCAAAAGTATCACTGAGATTTCAGAATCTAGCCTAACAATTATGAGAGTTGAAGAATCTTTTTGAGGAATCATGTTGTTAAACGCGAATAGTAAGTGGCTACTTATCGCTTCTCCAAGACACATAAGAACAATCTAAATTTATTATTTTTTTCTTTTTGGAATAGGGTGGATCTAACACCTATAAACAAAAGATATAAGTTTTTCTCCTACAAAGATCAATTTTTTAAAGAGAGGGTTTAATTTTTCAAGTCATAATGCCTGAAATTATATTGCATTAAACATTTTTACGAATGAACTCTTAAACAATCCTATCATTATTAACGAAAAGCTGCAATTTCAGGAAAACGGTTATTTCTGAATTAGAAAATGTTTTCTACTAAACTATTTTTTTAAAAAAAGCCGCAATGTTCAAAGAAGAAATACGTATGATAGTTTTGTCCATAAATTGATCCTTGAACGAGATGAGAATGCCGAATTTTGTTTCTCTTCAGGAAATTTTTCAATTTGGTTCTTTCTAATATGAGGAAGTATCGCTTGTTTCGACCCAACGCAATAACGAAGGCGTGATTTCAGATGCCAGGTCACTTTCTTAGAAATGATGCAATGGAGTTCTTTCAGTAGCAACTGTTGCTTTGCTTTGGTGTGAAAGAAGTATTGATAACTCATAAAAGTATTTAGCCGTAGGCGTGTGACTCCTGAACAACTTCATTGGGATAAAATAACCAATGAATGGAATTCTTTCGATTGGGTCCATAACCAATTTCCTGAGATAGAATATAGAAGAGCCGAACTATAAAAAAAAAAGGAGAATGTACCCAACTGAATTATTATAAAACAATTAATGATTGACAAACCTCTTAACACCCAGTAATAAAACTTTTTCTGTGACTTCAAGATCATTGACATGGCGCGTTTTGCTGAGCTTTTCCCATCTAATTTGACCTTCGAAGCATTTCAAGTTCAAAAGCGGCGAAAAGCTCTCCATCTCTTTCATAAGAGCCTAATTTTCAATAGAACTGGTTTGAATTTAGGATTCTAAGTTATTCACTCGGTGTCGCCTGTACAATTGCAATGAGCTTCTTAACTCGTCGAATTGGTAAATTTCCTACAAGATATTATAATTTGGTTCTGACAGAGCTATCTTAAAATTCTCACTCCTAATAATTCCGATTTATAATTGCACAAATTCTTCTATTTGATATAGCCTATCAATAAACGAAATGGATACTAACAAGCAATTCCCAGTTCTTTTTCCAGCCGATCTAGGCTTCCCTGAACTCTCGTTCGGTAACGCTCCTCTAACCCTCAACCTCCAAGGACTCGACGGGACATACGGCACGGGCTTTTTAAAAGAAGAGGAGGGATTATCTCAATCTGATAAGATCTATCCAGCTAATAGGTACCCCCTTCGGATCGAAAGTCTCTTAAACCAATTAATAGTGACAACGCGGATGACGAGAGAAGAGATGACTCGGCTTCTCCCACTTCGAAACAAGATAGGAATCAGAAACAGAATAAACAGTATACTTGCGAGACCTGTGGACAAGCTTTCACACAGGTTAGTCGATGGATTTCCACCTCTTAAAATAACCGCGGATTAGGTTTCCAATTTGAAGAGACATGAGAGACTCCATACCGGAGAGAAACCGTTCGTTTGCGAGGTCTGCAAAAAATCTTTTTCGACGCTCTCGAATCTAAAACAGCACCAGCAGACCCATGAGGACTCAGTAACTATTACCCGATTCTTTAGTTGAACGCTTTTTGATCTGTAGAGTGAAAGAACTAAATTTGAGTGCCATAGATGCAACAAGTCCTATTTCTACCAAAGTAGCTTGAACAAACACATGAAAAGCCACGAGAAAACCGACGCTCGATCAGAATTTGATAAAGATTTTCGGTCATTGAGTCCCAAAAAAGGAGCTCCCGCCCGTATTCAAATTCCAAAGCAGGACTCACCGAGCTGGGAAACCTCGCATGAAGTTTTTTCGGATGTTTCGCCTACGAGCAAAAAACTCAAAAAGGAGAATAAGGCAGGTCAATTAACTCCGGCTACTACATCTGAGACGAACAACGGTTTACCCGTGGCGAAAAACATCGAAGAGGAATTTATTACTCAGTATAATAAAAACCTAGCAAAAGTTCTTTCCCATAATGCTCATAGCTTCGATTTCAATCCTATGAATTCTCTTCTAAATTTACAATACTTGAGTATCGCCGATCCCCAGCCTATGCTGTTTCCAAACTCCGCGTATACAACCGGAGCTTTGCCAATTCAACCTAACCAAAATGACTTTATGAAATTATTTCCAGGACATCAATTAACCCCAACAGGCGGGTATCAACCCGGTCTCAACAACCCTAATGAAACCTACTTTTTGGGTCCACAATATGAGAAACAGGCTTTACAAAGCGAGACTCTGGAGCCATATAAGCCGATATATAACTTCCTAGGGCAGGAGCTCTTCCAAAAGCCGAGGAATGGAAGTCTGGATTATCAAAATCGAAATTCAATCGAAAGCAATGGCCAGCAGAGCCTAGGATTTTCTGTTGACTTTGGCGATAAGGAGCAAGGGCCAACGACTAACATTAGTAATGAGTTACCCGTCAATACGAAAAGCGAGTTCCAGGAGCAACAGATCCCGAATTCGAATCAAATGGAGGTGGTGGCAGGAATCACTGAGTATGACATAGAGCAATATAGAGAAAGCAGACGAAGGAGTTCTCTCGAGGGCGAGTTCGGTGGATATATGCTTTCTGATAGACTCTTCGGCTATGGTCTCCAGAAAGAAGCGTCTGATTCTAATGTTTTTCTGAAAGAAGAATTGGATAATGGCTGCTCGATGGATTTTTTCCACTAACTGTGGGAAAACTGCGCTTGGACTGTATAGATATGTGCGCATTTAGCAAAATCCAAATTATTATTTTCACTACTGTGGCAAATTGAATCCTAACTTAATTAAATCAAATAGCTATCTATGCTCAAAGTAAATGGATCATATTTTTATCTTATTAGTTGGTAAGTAAAATGAATATTCAAACTCCTTATTAAAAAAATCTAAATCATTGTCACATGAATTCATATAGGCTCTAGATATAATATATGAGTCGCTTCCCCATACGTAAGATCAACTTGGTATTGATAGCTCTTAACAAACAGTCAGGGGGCACAGCAGAGAGTAGTTGCTGATAATAATTAAACTCTTCTCCAAGTAACAGTACGATTGGGAGCATTTTGCAGAAAATATATTAAAGAGTATGCATTTCTTCAAAGTTCAGAAGTTTTCTGAAAGGTTACGTTTATTAATTTAAAATTGGTCAGTTGATTTGGGACTCCAGCAATCTCAAATAACTTGAGAAAATAAAAATGAAACCTCAGAACGAGAAAGAAGAAAACCCATTCTTTGACAAGCGAGACGAGAACTATCGTTGCATCGAGTCCGAATCTCATTTCTTCGAATTTTTCAGCAGCAAAAGAGACAAATGCAGCCTTCGGATCACCGATACCATTATCTTTCAAAACGGCAGACCAACAAAATGGTTTTTCACCTCCTCCAAGGACACGTCAGAAAAGGTAATGATGAAAAACACCGACAAACTCTCAGTTTATAAAATCGTTGGGCATTTCTCCGGGCTCAATAAGCAGTCAGACGGATTAAATCCCCTTCAAATTGTTGATCAGCTCAAGAATGAGCCAGCCGCGCATGTTCTCACAAATTTCATCAAATTCGACAACAAAGAAAAATTTCAGGTCACTCCACTTGAAATCGCTAAATTACTTCACGATCGCTCGAATTCAGTAGAATGCATTCAAGGCATCGTACATCTTAAATCAGCCACGTTAGCTTCACGAGAAACCCACTATTGCGAGTATAGAAACGACCCGAACCAAGTTGGGCCTCTCTATCGGTTTTTCAAAAAGTCCTTCTTTGTTGGAAAACGTAAGGAGCTAAAGACCCTCCAGCGGCAGGAGGTTAAAACGAGCAATATCTATCAAGAACCTAAGGAAAAAGCTCCCATAAATAAACTTTGGAGCGTGTATGAAAGCTCCAAAGAGTATCCTATCCTCGCTCGAACCCACATCGACTACGCATTTAGCGGTCATAATGAGCACCCTTACCTATTGTCTTCTTTGAAAAAGAATTACGAAGCAGAGAGGAACCTTGATGTCCGAGTCCAGAGAGAAATAGAGCGCGGATACATAAATAAGCTCACCAAAACAAATATCATTATGAGTCATGACCAAATTCTCAATCGAAAACTTGAGGATAGCACTCGGAGCTTTGTTCGGTTCATCGAGGGCGCTTATAAAATTAAAGTGAGGAAGTTTGTTTTGAAATTTTTACTGGATAAGGACGGCAACACGGTATTTATCGGAGGGAGAGAATTTTACTTTGATTTGGCACCAAATTCAGAATATGACCACGTTGCTGTGGGAAAATATCTGGGATCGAAGATAGTTTATGAGAGTTTGGTGAGTTTAACACAGCATTCTCATAAAGAGAGAGCGAAGCAGGTTATTTATCGAGATCCATACGCGATAAAGGGAACGCGGTCGAAATCTGATGCTTTGGAATCCTCGAGGAAAAGACCAATTTCTGCGGCTTTGTATCAGAAAATGCTGATAAAGGAATGCGCGGGCGATTTTTGCGATTTTTTTGTGAATAACCCAGAAAAAGCCAATCTAGGGATCGAAGATCGGGCAATGGCGACTGACGCAGCTTACAAATCGAAATTGTATAAGAGAGTCAATCTCCATGAGATAACCAATAAGCCTTTTGAAATAACCACCGTGCTAAAAATGAAGTGCAGAGAGCGCGTTGACGAACTCGTTCCGGTATTGAAACAAAATCATATTCTTCCACTCCAGCTGAAAGGACAAATCTATGGATATAATTACGATGAATACGATCCGATCTACTTCCAGCAGCTCCTCGAACAGTTCAGCCAGCGGAAAAGAGTGGAGAACATTGACGGGCTCTACAGCAATCTTAGAATTTGCAATACCTGCTTTACGGTGTATGCGCTCGCGATGAAATATTTCGATGCGAATGAGCAGCCTGATGAAAATTATTACAAATTCAATCAGCGGTACTCGAAGGTTGGGAACATCGGGATTCATCCTACGAGTAGAAGAGAGACTGAGCAAAGCAGAAGAGTCACAGAGACAAGAGAATCTGCAAAAGGGAGCTTTTTACTCGATGCAACGAGATTGAGGACTAGACAAAGCACCCGAGGGGACACTAGGCAGAGTGTGAGGCCGATCACGTCGAGAGAATCGATGTGGGATAGAATGCGGACAGACACTTCTCGCCTTGCGACAGAACCTGCAGGGAAAGACTACGAAGACCCGACGAATAAGAGTATGGCGTTAAAGTTCAAACTGAATTTAAGCAAGGCGCTGAAAACGGAGGCAGGCGATGATGACGAGACGGGCTTTTTCACGCGAATCGCAACTGAAGCTTATGATCGAGAGCCCAAGCAAACTGATGAGTCATTTCCTGATATTGGAAGGAGGAGAACTCCGGAAATAAGAGTTCGAGCATCGAGCAGCAAAAGGAAGGACGAAACGGACCGACCGCGGAAGGGTTCGCTGATGTCGAGGACGAAACAATCAATTTCATGCAATCGAATGAAAATGGGGTTGCTATCATTTGTTGGCACTAACATCGAGCCAACAGCGGATGAGCTCACAGCTACATATGACCGAGGGGATGCTAAATATGTTAATATCTATGAACTTCTTTCCGATAACCCTCCAAAACCGAAGATGAATTTGGGCGGCGATAAGAACAGGGCATTACTTATCGGTCAAAAGGAGCGTAGCGCTCCTACTGTGGATGCTAAACGAGCATCGATGTTTGAAGGATTAATCAAGAACATTCATATTGAAAATGCAGAACGAGACGCAAAAGTGCTCCTTGACGAGAAAACTCGAGCTGCAGAACTCAGTTCCAATCCAAGATTCCGCAGCTCATCTGCGCATCTGATCGAGCAGCTTAAGAAATTGAATAAAAATGCACTTGCGCCGACCAGAGTAGACGCAATGTACACAGGAGTCAAGTTACTGAGGCAAATACAACCGAATAAAATTTCAACAACGAAAGTACCTTTTGACCTCAAAGCCGCCAGGGAATTTGAACCTTTAAAAAGCATTCCTCTTGAGCAATACTGCAGCAAGATAAAGATACAGCCCCCTCAAATAGAGAAACTCAAGGAGTTGTTTTTCTTCCTTTATGACACAAGTGTCGGAATTCCCTATTGCGTTATCGAAAGTGATGTGCTGGTCGAAGGGCAGCTGAGGAATCTCATCGTCTGTAATGATTTGTTCGATAATTTCATTGATCATTTAAACATCTACAAGAAATTTGCGAACGAACACGATAATCTCCGCATCATCCTCTTCAATTTGCCTGGACAAGCCTATTCCGCGTATAACCCAAGCACCGCTTATAACAACGAGCTCTGCTCTAGTATCGTGGACTCTCTCCTCTTTCATCTTGACGAAACGAAAAAGATGAGTTTTGCTCGAGAGAGCGTTTATCTCGTTGGTTTTGGATACGGTGGGAACATCCTCGCGTTCCTTATGCATAACTCAGAGGACCTCGTGCCCAGCATTAAAAGCTTAATGATTGTAAACGGATTCACTCGAGTCGACGAGATGATTAATGGCATGCTCGAAGAAATGGAGAAGACTCTCTCCACCTGCCCTGCCGAAATGATAGACCTCCCTTATAACTACTATTCGATCCTCTGTGGCGGAAGCTCTTATGACCGGACTGAAATCAATAAAAAAGTTAAATCAAATCCGATTTCAATACCTGGAAGACTTGCTATCATCAGAGGAATGAAAGAAAGCATTGATCTCACCCGTCAGATCAAAGCGATTCGAACTCCCCTGTTTATTGTCCATTCAATGAAAAATTGCTTCATTCCGGTTGAGAATGTTGACAGAATGCTTGAAACTTCGCGAGAGCTGGATTATATCTACGAGCAGCGCGCTTCTACAAATCTGAAAGCAAAGCTACGGCTAGAGCCACCTTCTGGAAACAGTTATATGCGAAAGAATTTTTATTATGACGGTCCGCATAACATTTTAGAGCAAAAGCCAAGAGACGCACTTAAGATCCTTAAGGACTTCCTTGTTTATCTGAAATAGTTGCGGGTTTCGTTTAGACTTGGATATAATTAAAACATATCTCCGCATTTTTTTCATATATATATAAACAGCAAGTGGCTCACGTGAAAGTATTACACAATCAGTCACTTTTTATAAGAAAATGCCGCCTGGCGCTGTTAAAGTTGTTTTAAAATCTTAACAATTGATTTTTTCCTCTTAATCACTTTCATCTTCATCGTTGTCGACATTTCCTTCATCGTTAGGGTATTTAATGGGTGCTTCGGGGTCTACTTCACCGATCTTCAGACCGGCGAGTAACTCCTTGGCATAGACAGAATGGTCTTGCTTTTGGAATGCTTCAGTGCAGTCGCGACCGGCGTATTTAAAGATGATATTTTCACCACCAGGGTGCTCGTCGATGTACTGACTTACATCTAACACAATGCCTTTGTATACTAGCCAGCAGTCCTCGTCATCAACATGCTTGATAATTTCATCCCAATCGTATAGTCTGGTACCGTCCGGCTTAAATTTGTCTTTTTCTATGAGCGTTAGTAATAAGGAATGGTAGAAGTGAAGCTACTTACTCTTTGTTTCTATGGTTTTTGACTGGTCCTGATGCTCGGGGTCAGGTTTTGAGCGCATGCAGTCAGTGAGGAACTTCCACATTTTATTGGACGTTTAAAATTTGTAAACTAATTCGAAAAACCTCTGAAATAAATTTGCAAGGAGTCCTATGATATTGAAAAAAGGGTCATTTTCGAAATTCAATCCATATTTCACCATTTGAATCCGAAAAACATGCCTTACCACTACAACAATCCGTAACCTGAGGTTGAAAGTTCAATTGCGTGGAGAGAGTTCGATGACTATCCTTTCCAAAATTCTAAACAAATTCAAACCAGAGCATACGTGATAGAGCATTATTGCGTCTTAATTATGATATTATGATATTTTTCAAGCCGTTGTTGAAATAAAAACGCTCTGAAAAATATTTACTCTATCCATTTCATAATTGACCCTACTGTTAATGTTAGTGAGACAAATAACATTTTTCGAGATGAGTGGAGAGTTATGTTCCAGCGGATGCAGCAACGACATATCAAGATTGTAAACTGATGCTATATATCTCTATTGACATACACACACGAAGATATTTAAATCTCCTCACAATATGAATCCATCTCTAAAAAGGTTTCTCTCTCTTTAAGGCGTCTCTTCCTCTTTAAGGCGCCTCATCTTTGCATGATGCGATGAATAACTCTTACAGAGCCACCAAATCATCTTTGTAGATCTGCCTTGTCGCCTTTACATAGCGTATTTACGCGTCCATTCTCTTGCGGTTGCTTCGTATTTTGTCTTATCAGTTTTATAGATATGAGCGATTTCAGGGACGAGAGGATCATCAGGGTTCGGATCAGTCAACAAAGAGCTGATTGATAAAAGAACTATTGACCATCATTATCATTAGTAAAAGCCTAAGAAATAACACTGAGTACCCTTTGAAATAGTAAGAGCTGGGCTCCATTGGTCTTTGAGGATATCAAGGCAAATGCTGCCGTTGGAGTTTATATTTGGATGGTAAATTCGAGTCACAAAGTTGATTTTTGGCGGCTTGAATGGATAGTCCGTCGGGAAATGAATGTTCAAGAAAAATACTCCACCTGCGTATGGACTGTCATCCTAGAAGATCAAAGTCAGGAACGGACATAAAGGGTGGAAGAGGTACAGGTCCCATGATAGTCGCTTGCCAGTGGAATTGGTCCTTCTCGTCAGTAGGACCAGCAGAGCAGTTTGCCGGGGGGTCTTTGCCGAGGTCAATAAGTTCCTAGCAGCAACGAATGATGTCAACTCACAGGTTGTAGGGAGGATTTTACCTTTTGGATTCTCTTAAGTGCCATGCTAAGGTTCTCTGACGAGTAGGTTTATTCAAATATCAAATTTATTTTCTAAACACTGAGTTAGTCCCTTAAATACTCGAGAGAACCTTTAATCGAAAATTTTCGTAATTTGGGTGAATTCCAAAATTCTTCTTACGTGGGTTTAATGAGAAAAATTCGAATTGACGTGTGCAGAAATACATTTTGAAAAGTAAACTATAATCACAAAAATTTTACGAATTTGCAAGACTGGACCATGAAAATCCTATAATCTTGCTAGTTCAAGGATATCCAGCGGTTGGGTGGTGGTTATTTCATGAGGAAGAGGATGCATAGAATATTCTAGAAGGTCAAATTGACTTTGGTAAAACCAGTACAGCCGATGCTTCATGTTAGAATTTTGTACCTTTGGAGCAAAACATGCTATGAAATTTGCCTTTCCTCAAGACAATATATTGATTCTCTATTTATGAGTAGCAATATTTGAAAATCGATGGTCTTGATGACGACATTTATCGTTCATTGTATGATGAAAGAAGCTTAGAGCATATTAAATATAATTTTAAAGGCTTTTAACAATATAGAAGTCAAATTTCAAGGAAGAAATAATGTTTTCTGTGCGTCAGAAAATGAGAACGTAGAATCAAAAAAGCCAATAATATGGCTTAGAATTCTTTGAACTGCGGATGACTTATCTCTCCAACAGTAGTTCTGATAAGAAGGAGAGTGATGCATGATAGACTGGTTGATAAGGGTGCATAGTCTGTTATTAATTTAACAGTTAACGGAATTGTCATCTGATTTTATTTTAAAAAATCAAATTGTTGCTTAAGCCAACGTTGTTGAATTTTATAATTGATAAAAAAAAAAAATCGAAGGGAAATTGAGTAATGGTAGTTTAGGGATAGAAGTTACAAAAATAACTTCAATGCAGGGTCTACTCAAAATAAAATGTTTTGGTATTCATGCAAATTTGGTAGATGTTTTGGTAATAAGTAAAGGAAAAGCAATTCCTTGAGTTTCGGATTGCATTATTTCCAAATTTGAGATCATTTGGTTAATGTAAAGGTATTTCAGTAATAGCAAAATTATCTGGGCACTGTCATCAAGCAAGGTATGTATGTAAATTCGATGTGATACTTATTTTCTAATGAAAATGAATTTCTTAGCATAATTTTGTATTGAGTATTGAAAGAGGTTAACCAGCAAGAATAATTTTTCAATAAAGAAACAGAGTAGATTACAAATTTTATTTGAAAGAGAAACAAACAATAAAATGAACTATATTGGATAGCCTCGAATCGTATGAAATTTTAAAAGAGAGGGGGAAAAATTGCAAAGAGATAGTCTCACAATCTACTAGTAATTACTCTCTAACAAGCCTTGATGTACTTTCACAATGCAAAAAATTCATTAATGGAAATTACTTAAAATTAGTAGCTAATTTGCTACTTCTTATTTCTAAATAAGTTTAATTAATTTGAATTTTACTGAAAGTATTGTGCAGATCAAAAAACGAGCGCCATTAAAGAGAAACACAAAGACTATCTGAGCGACAAGTCTGGTTTTCATCACTTCGATACTTCACAGTTATCAATAAAATCATCTCCGTCGAGTAGCATCAATCTCTAAATTCCATGAATATGTAGTGCCTTATAAATTTCTACAAGGCGACTCTGTATTGAGAAAGAGTGGTGCATTTACTTTTCTACAATTGAGAAAAATGGATTTAAAGCACTGAGAATATGAAAGATATAGATCTACTAATTTTGTTTTCTTCTCAAACTTGAATTGAGGTTTGAGGCCATCTTGCTTTGACTGCGCTTGCTCCCTCTTCATCGATTTCGTTGTCTTTTAAATTGAGATCGGTAAGTTTCTTCCAGGTAATGTTCTTGCTGATTGCGGTTGCTCCCTTGTCACCGATAGAATTGTAAGATAAATCAAGATTTGTAAGGTTAGTCCAGGTGGCGTTCTTGCTGAGTGCATTTGCTCCCCTGTCACCGATTTCGTTGTAGGATAAATTGAGAGTGGTGAGGTTTACCCAGGTAGTATTCTTGCTGATTGCATTTGCTCCTTTGTCACTAATCGAGTTTTCAGATAAGTCAAGAATAGTAAGATTCGTCCAGGTAGCATTCTTGCTGATTGCGCTTGTTCCTTCATCACCAATCGAGTTGGATGATAAGACGAGGGTGACAAGTTTCGTCCAGGTGATATTACTACCCAGTGCGCTTGCTCCTTCTTCACTGATCTTGTTGTCTGATAAATCGAGAGTAGTAAGATTCACCCAGGTAGCATTCTTGCTGATAGCACTTACGCCTTTGTCACCAATCAAGTTGCCTGAGAAATTGAGGGTGGTAAGGTTCGTCCAAGTGGTGTTTTGGCTGAGTGCATTCGCTCCCTCTCGACCGATCTTATTGTCTGATAAATCAAGAGTGGTAAGTTTTGTCCAAGTGGTGTTCTTGCTGATTGCAATTGCTCCCTCGTCACGGATAGAGTTAGCGGATAAGTCAAGAATAGATAGGTTCGTCCAGGTCGTATTCTTGCTGATTTCGCTCGCTCCTTGGAAAGAGATACAGTTGTCTGATAAATCCAGAGCGGTAAGATTCGTCCAGGTAGTGTTCTTGCTAATTGTAGTAGCGCCTTGGAAAGAAATAAAATTGTCTGATAAACAGAGAGTAGTGAGGTTCGTCCAGGTGGTGCTCTTGCTGATTGCACTTGCTCCCTCATCACCGATCTTCTTCTTGTTTAAATCGAGAATGGTAAGAGATTCTCCCTGGTTCAAATATGGATCTAGATTGAATGACTTTGGTTCACCCTCCTCCAAATTACGGTCGACTGCTTGCATGTTTGCTTGCTTTTCTTCTTCTTGATTGCTCAAAGATTGTTGATTCTTCTCAATAGTTCCTGCAATAGTAGAATTCTTCTTCATCTCTTCATCAGATTCTCCTTGCTGGCGTATAGCGCAAACGTCTTCCATGAGATCTTTGCAGTTCTTTTCTAGTTCTTTACTTAAAGGTATTATGCGAAGATTAATTTTATTGATTGAAAGGAATACCAAAACGGAAGTAAACCTATGATGAATCAAAGTAAGGATTCACATATCATAGTCAATTGGTTTGTCTATGCTAGAACTAAATTCTCTTCAATGTCATTTCTAGTCAGAGAGAGAGATGAGCACTGAGAGTGGGATTATCCAACAATCCGGCTGCTTGAAGGAATTTGGACATGATAACTCAGTATCAGGTCATCAATATAAGTGAATCTAATGGAAAGAAATTAAGTTCCCACACTTCAAAAGATTGGTTTGACGTAGGTATTCGATAATTCGATATCAAGCAAAAAAGAAGTCACAAACTTAAAATTAAAAGTTTGCAGGCGAATTTGATCGATAAAAAAATCTCCTCGTTGCCCTTTTGGTACATAAAGGAAATCAAATTCCAATCTGGCATCCAGCGCAAACTCTACTAACATGAAGAGGATTTTGAAAGGAATATTTCACATGAATCGATGAAAAGAGCCCAATTATGAGTAAATTAACTCACCTCATTTCTTTAACAAAGTGTGTAATATTTGATGACATTTAACCCTGGCTTTGCTTATTGCATCGACAGATTATTCTTTTTTATTGTTGGGTGTTTTAGAATTCATTTTGCTAAAACCGATTTTAACTGGTGCTAGACTTTGTTTCTCTGGAGTAAAATTGGTGTTTAAAGAGGATAAGATCTGAATCTTTAGACAATATAATGGGAGATGCGCCTGCTGTCTTTCAATTAAGCTCTTGATTATTTCGTGGAGCAGTTATCTTGTTAATAAATATCTTAGTTTGATAATTTGTCGAAAAATTCTCTATCAGAATCACAACACGGATCCTCTCGATTATCACTAGCTCATAATCTCCAAGGAACAGTGAAATTTATTAAATGAAAAGAATAATTATGATAACAGCATTTTTTTTCTTAATAGCAATATTATCTGCTTTTGCTTGTAGCTAACAAAATTTCAAAAGTCTCAAATCCACCACTATAAGAAAACAAAACCAACTAGACCTCATCAATTGAAATATCTTATTATCTTCAAAAAAACAGGAATATTTAGGAATAACTGGATCTTTTTCTATTTTGATTCACTTTGCCTAAATGCGAATCAATGTATAAAGATATTTTAAAAAATAAAGAAGCAAAAATCTCAGTCCAAAACAAAGAATCTCAGATTCTTCGGTGATTAAATCATGAAGAAAAAGTTAGATGCAAAAGAAAGGGTAAATATTCCTGGATTTCCTCAGCTAAACGGTCCTTCTTTACAACAGACCTTATTCCAAAGGTTCGTCGAGAAAAATAGTCGAGATTTTCATCATCCTTCCCCTAAAGATTCTCATTATCGTATCGCAGATCCTCGGTACAGGGATGGTTTGACTGTATCGACACCGCATATTACAACTGAAAAATTTATGCACACAAGAGATCAAATTGATCACGTTGGATTCAATAATCCTGCTTCAGATGCGTTTCCTAACAACAGATACCTAAGATCTACTGAGAGACCTCTTGTGTTTTTACCTCTCGATTTGAAAGAGGAGCCTCAGGAATTCGAAAACGAGGAAATTAACGAAAAATTGAAATTGAGTCCGATTGAGTCTCTGAAAAAAGGTAAAAAGTATAAATTTGGTAATTTCGACCGATATTTCAGCTTTCATCACGTGGAGAGGTGGCAAGACCCGCGGCTTAGACTAATTCCGAAGGAATATTTCCTCAATAAAGCTGTTTTGGATATTGGATGTAACGATGGTGTGCTAACGATCATGATTGCAATGAAATATTTTCCAAAGAAAATCACAGGCTTGGATATCGATTGCAAACTGATTAACAAGGCGATTGAGAACGTGAAATTCATAGACAAGCAGCTGAAAAGTAAAGAAGCAAAAACGACCGACGATATGGAAAAAGAGAAGGAGCAACAAGAGCAGAAACGCAAGAGGCTTGAAGCACTCATGCAGAAACTGAAGAATATGCCGAAATCGTTTGCTACGAATATGGGAATGCCGACGAATTGGGGACAGGGAAAAATCGAGAAAAATATAGTTGTGGCGGAAAATATCGACAAACTGACGCAAGAATGCATTGAGCAAGAGGAAGAAGAGAAAAGAACGATTACGAGGGAATCTACTGTAGATAACAGTCTTGAAAGGGGGTCGGGGATCAAGAATCGGTTCCCTGACAATGTAATATTCAAAGTTGAAAATTTCATTAAAGATATGAATACGGCGGAGAAATTTGATTCAATCACTTGTTTTTCGACATCAAAATGGATTCATCTATGCTATGGTGATTGTGGAATCAGGCGTTTTTTTAAAAAGGTGTATGATTCGCTGGTAAAGAAAGGAGTTTTTATCTTCGAACCAAATGAATGGCGATCGTACAAAAAGAAAAAGTATTACACGGAGGAATTTAAGCAAGTTATTCAAACAATCAGGCTTAAACCGAAATATTTTCAGAATTATCTAGTTCAGAGGCTGGGCTTTACGTTGATTTCGAAAATTGTACCGCCGCTGAATAATCCCAAGAGGCCTGGATTTAAAAGAACGGTTTATATTTACCAAAAAGATTAGGAGCGTTCTTTTTTCTATTTGTTATGTAGATGTAGCTGTGCAGAGAATAAATCATGTAAATTGCTAAATGGTTGTTAGTTGTTATAAGGGCTAACTTACCGTTTGATTTAAGTTTTAATTGCAATCTCTACTTTTGCATATGGTGTTATTACATCAAAGTTCCGACTTATTGAGTGAACACTGAAAAATATTTTCCTTCAATTGTATCTAAATCGGAAAAATGAATTGCAGGTCCAAAAAGTTGTATCGGATCATCTCGGTATGACTATCGCTTAGGAAATAATATAGTGAGTGACTCCTCTGATACTAAATTGATAGGATTGATATTTAACTTGGTTGGAAGGCAGAAAGACGATAGTCAAAATTCGCATCTGAATCAATGAGCTTGAGATAATCTGAATCAATGAGCTTGAGATAATCTAAATTGAGCCTCAGTAATTCTTTAGGAATTAAAATAAAATTAAGATCCTACACACAGCTGTAGAGGCTGAGTGACTCGTGAAATACCTTCAGCATTTACTCTAAATATTCTAAGGTTACTTGATTCACGTTAATAAAGTTAGAAATATTGCTTTCATTGCCTCGAATAAATATTGTTGATTTGTAATCATTTACAAGAATTTATCCATCGTTCCATCTTTTTAAACTCTAGCGTTCAATGTTAACAAGTTTTCCTCTTGGAATGAGAAGAATAATTCAGAAATCAAATAGTACATCAACCCAATAAATTGATATCTTTTGAAATTTGTGTTACCTGTCATAAAAGCTTTTTCCTCTGACTCTTGAAATGAATTGATCGAAGTAATGAGGAAAAGTAATGAAAATAGAAAATAGGTAATATATCGATTTTCAGGTTAAGCTTAACCAGATTTTGGTGTTCTTGTGGCCCAAGTAGCTCATATGGAAAGAAGTCTATGGTGACAATAGCACTCCTGCCTTCGATCTTAATGCACTAGACTACAATGAAGATGACATTTTCATTCCCAAAAAGGATAGGATCTGCAAGTAGTAATAGTTATTGAGTAAAATGACTTTTCCATTAAAATTCATTTCTCAGAAGTAAAATGACTTTTACATTAAAATTCATTTCTCAGATTCAGAAAGCTTTTTCTTTGACTCGACATTTTAAAAAATATTTCCAAACTTTTTCGAATGAGTTTCCACGTCCATCTAACAGCTGATTTTCTCTCCCTTTTTTTCGCTTTCAAGCAACTGATTTGCTTCTCTCATGTTACTTTTTGAAACAATTAGAGATTCCAACCTCATTACCAATTGTTTTCAGGGTCACTTCAATCTGATGCTTTTCTCTTATATTAAACTCGAAAGTTCTCATTAGTGGTGTTATGCATCTCTTAAGAGGCAGAGTAAATCTTTTGAATGTGAACAAAAAAATCTTAGCGCATGCTAGCAGGTATCTCAGACTATAACCTTTCCTCAATAAATAGTTTGTTATGGGCAAAATATCATTAACTAGAGTTGCAATTTGGATACAACACTTATTGGATTATCTTGGTGTGATACAGCACCTGGCGACGTTGTTTAGCTTACAATGGAATAAGTGTCTCGGGTTACCTCTTTGTATTGACCCTCTTAAGAACTCAAAGTTCAATTTGCTCACTTAATTGCAAAGCTAGGCTTTAACGAGGCAATATCTACTATTCTTCTCTCATTGAGCATATTTCTTCATGGATGTATTTAAGATCGCATCCTCACCAAAGAAAATCTCTTTTATCCCATCCTAAGCCCATGTTGAAATTACATTCAGTAATCAAATCGATTCTCCCTTCGATGTTTGTTGTTTTTGCTTGCAAATGCTCTAACTTTACAACAAGAAAAAGACGGTAAGTTTCAAGGTTCTCCCCCAAAATTTTACGATAATGTTCAATTAACTTCTAACAAAAACAAAATAATTTGGCTCACTGCGATCTCTCGGCAGATCCTTCAAGCAATTATTCCTATACACCTTCAATGTGTCTTTGTGAGGACACGAAAATTCAATATTTGAAAATTTCGGTCTCAAAAATTCCAGAACTCAATTCTGGGTTTGCTGTCGACGTCTCAGGGTTTTTCCACAGTTCAATTAGTAAGAACTAATTTGTTTGATTAACTTATCCACCAATCCTTTTGTCAAAGCAACAATTTTTCTCCAACGATATAAGGATTTTCTACACTATTCCATCAGTTTTGATAAGGTCTCGAACCTCTTCTCGAAGAATTACATTAGTTATAGAATTTCAGGAATATTTTCCTCCTAACTACAAGAATCAGCGTTAGCCACCCTATCGGCCTCAAGCAACCTCAAAAAAGCGCTGACGGCTTCGCAATCCTTTCATCGACTTTCCTCTGGGTTTTTAATTTAAAGAAAATAAGTTATTCAAAGATCCAAGCTATAGAAAATTTAGGTCCACAATAGTTGAAAATTCCGGACCATCAAATGAATTTAATAAAAGCTTAATAAAGCAGGTTCCAAAATTATCAGCTCCTATGAGCGAAGAAGTCTCGCCTACCCTCGCTTATGCTAAGCCTCAGCTCTCACTCAAACTCCCAAATGACTGGACTCTGCAAATCATAGCAACTACAGCAGTTTCTTTCTTTCTCATTCAGATAAAATCTTTTCATGAGCAGAATCTTATGGTTTCTTTACTATCAAGCTTTCTCTATCTTGTCTTGCTATTTGGAATGATCACACTGCACTCAAAGAAGAGGTTTTCTCAGAAAAGGAACATACTTCTCCTGGTAACCGCCTTATATCCTCTAATCGCTTCTTTACTGGAAGACAAGCGACTACTTCTGTTCACTCCAAACCTTGCTGCAATCGTAGGTGTACTCGCGACTGATTCGTTATCTGAGCTCGTTCTAGCTCATATGAGCCATGTTTTCTTGTCTTACTACTCGTTATTCTTCTCTACTGCTCCGGAACTCGTTCAAGAAGAGTCAATTGATCGCATTGGATGGAAAATCGAGCTGTTTACCAGTTTGCTGTGGATTTTCGTTTTTCGGTTGCTCACCGAAAAGAATAAGGTTTTTGAAAGCAAAAACCATTCATTGCTCCAAATAAACGAAGAACTTGGTAGAAAAACAACTGAGATGAGAGAAGCCATCCAGGACAAGGAAAATTTCATGCTGAGCTTCAGCCACGAATTCAAAAACTTACTAAATGTGCTGGTCGGTAATTTAACGCTTGCGTCAAAGACAAATTACGCTCCTGTCAGCAAATATCTCCGCGCAGCATCACTCGCAGCAGAGGTAATGAAACTAATGGCTCTTAACGTCCTCGACGCTGGGAAGCATCAGCTGTTATCTACTGTTGAGATAAAACCGCAAAGGATGCATGTACCATCATTACTGGAGAACATCTGGAATCTCTGCGCCGAAATCATCGCGACTAAACCAAAAGTTTCAGCTAAAATACTCCTTTCAGATCATGTGCCTCATTTTCTGAGGCTCGACCCTCAGCGCATGTTGCAGATTTTCTTAAACTTGGTCACTAACGCTGTAAAGTTCACTGAAAGAGGTTCAATCACCATCAAAATCTCCTGGGAAGATACCAAATCGATGAAAGTCCAAAAGACATCCACAAGCTCGCTTCCAGGGACATCCGACAACATCTCCATGCCATTAGATCCAACGTCTTTTGATGACTATATGACCCGAGAAAAATTGGACGACGAAAAGATCGAAATATACCAAACGAGAACCTTACCTCAACACGATTCGGGATACTATGAAGTGAATCTGACGAAACGAGAATGGACAGAAAACCTTGGTCACCAAGCTCAGAGAGTCGGGACACGAGGACTCCTCAAAATCTCGATACAAGACACAGGGGCCGGCATGTCCAAAGCTCAATGCGAGAAACTCTTCTCCAAATTCTCTCAAGTTTCTGAGGATGCAAACAAGCGCCAGCTCGGCAGCGGACTTGGTCTCTGGATAACGAAGCAGATCATTGAGCAGCATCACGGCAGAATCGACGTCGATAGTAGAGAAGGACTCGGAACCAGATTCGACGTCATTTTGCCCACTTTAGTCGAGGATAGCGTTGGAAGCCCTTCTATTGAAATTCCCAATGAATCGAGTCTTACTGGTGCGAGGTTATTAAGTCTGACGAGAGCGACGCTTACAAGAGGGAACCTATCGAAGCCAAATTTAACAAAAGGTAATTTATCAAAGCCAGCTATCCCAACAATCGGTGAGAGTCGAGCGAATCTTCACATTTCATTAGAAGAACAAAAATGGACTTCAACCACTTCATTGGACAGCCCTATGCATCACCGGCACTCCGGAGGTTGGAATGTGGAAAACTTTAGTCAAGCGGTCTTTGGGATGAAGATTTTGGTTGTGGATGATGATCCTTTCAATCTTGAGCTCATGGGGAGGTTTCTAACGGACTTGATCGGACCAAATAAAGTTATATTCGCTCAGAACGGGAAAGAGGCGCTTGAGTTGATTGAACGAGGGGAGTTAAGTGATGTGAACCTGGCTCTCGTTGATAAGAATTTAGGAGATATGAGCGGCATTAGGGTCATTGAAAAGATCAAACAAGCGACATATTCCGGCAGTATCGGGTATGTTCATTGTTTACTGGTGACTGGAGATAGCCGCCAGATAATTGCGAGGGACCTGAAGAATGTGGATTTTGTTGACGGCTATTTGACAAAGCCGATCGAATTTGAAGAACTTGAAAAGATAATCGCTGATATCTCCCCTTAATAATGGAGAAAAAAGAGAGCCTTGCACTAATCACGAGTCGGTGAATATTTTTTTCTCCCAGAACTAACAATTTTTTTGGTTAAATTTATAGACTATTCTTTCAAATTTCTGAAGATTGTCACGTCGAAGAACTTCAATCTTCAAAATTGAAACCATATTATCATTTTTTTACCTATCCATTTACAGATTAGATATTGCTGTCGAATTTTATAAAGTCATACGGCACCTAGCCGTGTATTATTTTCTTGTATAACGATTTGTACTGTGATATTTCACTCTTATAATGAACTTAAAATACGAATTTAGAGAACTGCAATCCAATGCTTCAAGCACTATTGTTATTTCACGGTTTCTGTAAAGAAGACAAGTGAGATATCTATCGCCCGAAGTTTAGATAGAAGGATATACTGAGCATTCGAAGAGAAGTTAGCGATTGATAAAATTTCTTGCTGCTTTTTTTTTTTGTTGGTATAAATCGTTTACTCATTCAGGTTAACATAATAATAAACTGGAGATCATTTTAATTAAATCTAATCATCATCACATGGACACGATCATTGAAGAATCTTGGGCATATTTCGAAAAGCTCGGCAAAAACGTGAACTCTTCTCACCGTGACGTACGAAATTGACCGTTTATAATGCTTATAGTGAAATATGCTTAGATAAAATATGTTAATAGCCTCTATGGGAATCTCAAAATCGCTCATGTAAACAAACAAAAACTTCAATAATCGCTAATCAGATCCCTTGAACCTCAGGAAAACATGGCAAAGGCTTTGACCACTATTGCTCAAAATTTTCATGTAATTTTTCTCGCATCTTAAGGGATTTATTGTACCTTAGGAAGAAATATCTCGAGAAGACAACCAAAACGAGATGCTTGTATTCGCATATCAGACTATCTGCAATCAACTCTTAAAAATCTCACAATGGCATCGCAATTTCGCTCATAAATTCGAGCTTGAAGTCATGGAACCTTTCAAACTATTCTCTTCAAACGTGTTTCAGGGAAACTACGACAAATTAGAGCATGTGCAGAAAGTAACTTGATATAAAAATCCTTTCGATCTTATGTTCCAATAAAGCTACTCATTAACCTCCAAAGCTCGAAAGCATCAATGGCAAAATCACAAGAGACGTAAACATCATAATAAAAAGGATTGATATATTGTGACTAGCTACTACAAGCATCAGCAAAATGCGGAGAAATCGCAACTTTCATTTGAAAAATTATTTGAAGAACCTGTACGAAACGAAGAAAATATTGTTAAAGCTCAAGGTGATATCAAAAATGAAAATTAAAGTTGACCACTGCATGTCGTAGAAAGAACAATAGGGCTGAAGATGCAAGCACAGGAATCCTGCTCACACTATAAAAAGCAACTCGTAGATAAACGAATCATTGTGCTTATATTTAATTATATCATTGTTATTTCGTCAGCATCTCACAAATCAGGCTTTGGAAAATTACTACAAGGAGTTTCCAGAAGCATTCAACTTTATTGATGACAACGAGGCCGGCAGGCTTGCATTCACTAGAAATAATTTAGTGAGTGCTCTAAGACACATCACAGCGCTTTACAGTCAAGATAGCATGAAAAAGACATTAGAAGTAAGCATTAATTTTTCAAAGGATTCGAGGAGCTGATCTCATCCTGTTCGCATTAGAATTTTGATGAAAAGCTGAAGGAATATGATCACTTGATAACCACTAAGCAGGACACTTTCAACAAAACCGTGAAAGGAACTTTAGAAGAAGCATTTAAAACTAAGAAATTAGAGGAGTTCCTTTCATATGAAGCGATGAAGAAGATGCAAGAGGCGAATCTATTGTAAGTTTGTTTTCATCATAATATATCACTCTAACCTCGATAACAACAAGAAAATCGACAGATTTTGAAGACTATACCCTGATTACAACCCCTACAAACGAGAAGAACCTGCTCAAAATTCTAGATTTTATAAAATCTCTGACCACAAGCTCCAATAGCAGCATGAGCACATCCTCTTCACGCAAACAAAGCATCAGTGACACCTCTAGCGTGGATTCTAATAGTTCATCAGGCATCGACAAAGAAATCGATGAGCTTATGGATCTTCTCTCTAATTCTACAAACAGAAAGTTCTTCCTCGACCATCTAATAAAGTTGAAGAATCCCACGGATGATTCATTCGAGTTGAAACTCAAAACATCACAGTTCAAATCGCTTGTGGATATCATGAAGAAAATTGTCAACGGTAGACTAATTCTCTCTAACTATGAAGCAACTTACACATGTACCTTTGTTCTTAGAAATGTGGAGTGGAGAGGACATCGACTCTTTGTATAACGTGTTGAATATCAGCACTAAATTCTACCATAGAGTATCAGAAGTTGTCTGGACTTTTTGTAAATTTTTTTTTTTATTTAGCCACTTGAGAAAAAGGAATTTCTGAATGAGCATTTGAGAAGTATTCCTATCTGGAATGACCATGAATTCTGGAATAAGATGGCCGATTTCCTTCAAGAAAAAGAAATTTCCGAGCAAAAAAAGCTGGCTGAGAACGCTAAAACTGCAGAAGAAGCAAAGGTATTCTATGAAACAAATAATTTTGCCTTATATAACAAATTATTCAGACTAACTCCAAGAAGATGAATGTGAAAAATCTCGTTAGTTTTGGTAAAAAAAGGCTTGGTTTGGACTCGAAGAAACAGCCTCCTAGCAAAGAGGTTGTAGCCTCAGTCTACAATAAAGTTAATTTCTACTTGACCAAAATGAGTCTGAATTACGAGTATTCAACTGACCTGTTCATTAGCATCGCCAAAGAGTATGTTTAATATCCATGATTAAAGGCACAGGCAATCTAACTTATAACCCTTAGGAATAACCTCGAGAAAAAAGAGATCACGGAGATGCTGACGATACAGAGAGCTGAATCTGATGCTGCGTTGAAAGAGTATGCAGTTGAGCTGAGACTTAAGAAAAGGCAGCGAGCCGCTCCCAAATGGGGCAAATTATATCCTATTTATGAAGCAGCCGCGTACTTGGGCATTGCTGATTTAGTCAATCTACTCGCAGTGAATAAAGAATGGAGGAGAAAGCTATTTAAAAGAGTCTATCGTGTAATGCTAGGCAGAGACGGAAATAACCTCTCCAACCGACAGAGAAAGGCAATTTGGGTTGCGCTTTTATCTCCAGTAGAATTTACATATAATAAAGTCTAATAAGAATCATTTATGTCTACAATAGAACCAACTTAAAGTGAATTTCGAAGAGTTAAAGCAAATGGCAAGGACTCCACAGGAATGGATACAAGAAGTTGAAGATGTGATTGCCATTGATGTCCAAAGGTCCTTCAACATCCACAAAAACTTTAATAAAGAAGTAAATCACTTGATAGTCCGAACATCTTGAAAATTTTTATTAGTCTCTCAGGCTTCTGCTCAAATGCTACGCTCTGTACGACACGAGGCGTTCGTATTGTCAAGGAATGAATTATATCATGGGATTCTTGCTGATGGTTTTGGGAGATGAAGAATTAGCGTTCAGATGCTTCTGCCAAGTGATGGAGAAATTTATGAAAAACATTTTTGACGAGGGTTTCGATAAACTCAAACTCCATTTCGGAAGCTTCATGAAATTGATTGAAATCGATCTTCCGCAGCTAGCCCAGCATTACAAGGTATCGAATTCGTTGAGCTAACCAACCTGATCATTCTATTCTCCTGCAGAAAGAACAAATCAACCCGAGCTTCTTCATGCCCTCGTGGTTTATTACGATCTTCACAAATGTGCTTCAGAATGTCCATCAATCGCAAACTGTTGTGAGAATCTGGGATTTGTTCCTTCTGGTATGCATTATAATAGTTATTATTGCTGATTGAGGAATATTTTAGGATGGTCTGCAGACCATTTTCAAGGTCGCGATATGTGTCATGAAATTTTATGAAAAGAAGCTAATGACGCTCAAATTCGATGGTACGATGCATTTCTTCGGAGAGGTTGTAAAAGAAGAAATCTTCAAGAATATAAAATATTTTGAACTGAAAGAAGCCAATCTGTTAGCTGGGTCTACCATCCCTGAGGTTGTGTTTGTACAAAATATCTGGAAACTCATGCAAGAGTCAGGGGCTTCAAAAATTTTGTTGAGTGCGTTAGAAAAGCATCATATTTTATTTGATTATAAACTCTCGAAATATTTTCCAGGTGCACAGCCACTTTGAGCAATAGGTTTCAATGTTTCTTACAAAATATTTAGTGAGGGATTGAATCAAGAAAAAAATTCCATATAACCTGGTTATTATTGAGAGACTTACTTAGATCCATTTCTTATAAAAAAGTCTTTACAATTTGATAAACTATTTCTCGAGAGAATTTAAAATCAATATTGGGTGAAGGAATGAGTGCTGAGCAGATATAATGCTGGGCTTCTTCTTAATAGTTATGGAAAACGTTTATGGTAGTAATGAGTTAATCAGAGACTTTTAACGAGAGCTTTCCTTAATTGCAGTGCCAAATATCAATGAAATCACAAGAAAAGTATTGTTGCCGTTAATGTTCAGTTCACTAAATTTCATAAATATTGTTAATATGAAACAATCTACACAACTAGGATTCAATTACAATACTAACTCAATTTAAATTTGAAGTTAGAAAAGAGAGGACACCTAGTTTTGGAAAGACTTTCCGCAATCTCTGCATATTCGACTTATGAGAAATCAAGATCAAACGTCATCATGATGACTAAACAAAAAAACTCTTGACAAAATGGATCTGAATAGAGCCAGAATTTATTAATCAGGACTCAGGATTTCAGACAGAGATAATTTGGTAACATTTGCAAATCCAACAGCCGAAAATGAAGCATTTCTTCATAGATGCAAAGTAATTCCTTTTAGATGAGAATCAGTTTTTCTATATTTGTCAAAATGGAGCATCATTTAACGGTCTTTTCCGCGATCATTTTTGAAATTCTAAATATATCAGCCTCTCTTCTTTCCACGAAAACTTTCGATTCTTTGTAAAAAAACCAAACAGCACAACTGCTACCTCAGGAATATCAAAAAAAAAAATTCTCAGCCAACCAAGAGCAATGACGTGCATTGTTGATGGCTCTTTAGTACTTCGTATTTCGTATTTTTACTCTAGATGCTGATTGATAACCGATGAGATGAGCATTTCGTCACCTGCATAAATTGCTGAGAGCCAAAGAAAGAGGTATCTTGTTATCTTTTTGTCGAAGATTATAATAGAGCACATACTTAAATAGAATTCGGCTTCTTAAGTTTATAAAAATCTAATAGCAAGCATTAAAAAAAAATAGTTACCTCCTAAATCTTTAAAAAAATGGAAAAGACTCAAAGACTCCAGAGATACAAGGACAGAGTTTGCTTGGTCACTGCCTCTTCAACTGGTATCGGAAAAGCAGTTGCAGCCAGATTCGCTGAGGAAGGAGCCACTGTTATTATCAACAGCAGAAAGAAAGAAAACGTTGATCCAGTCGTTAAAGAATTGACTGACAGAGGTCTCAAGGCTGTCGCCTACCCTGCCAACGTCTCAAATGATAAGGAAAGACAAGCTATGGTTGCCTTCATCAAAGAAAAATTCGGCAAACTCGATGTTCTCATCCCAAATGCTGCCATTAACCTCCATTTCGGAAGAACTTTGGATACTACCGCTTCTCAATTCGACAAAACTATCAGCGTCAACCTGAAGAGCGTCTTTTTGCTCGTTCAAGAGTGCCACGAGCTCCTTATTAAAGGAACTAAGCCAGCAGTCCTCTTGATTGCTTCATACCTTGCCTATCAAGGAGAAAACTTCCTTGGTATCTACGCTATGACAAAGACCGCTCTTCTCGGCTTGAATAAGGTTCTTGCCAGAGAGCTCCAAGAAGATGGAATCAGAGTTAATTGCCTTGCTCCAGGACTCATCAAGACAACTTTCAGCAAGGATCTCTGGGAAGGCAGAGAAAGAGAAGCAGTTGATAACCTCAGACTTCGCAGACTCGGAACTGTTGATGATATCGCTAATGCGACATCTTTCCTTTGCTGTGAGGACGCTGACTATATTGTGGGAGAAACCATCATGGTTGGAGGTATGATTACCCAAAGACTCTAAGCAAGTGATTAGAGTAAGATATTTGTTTGGTTTTATAGTTATAAGTTGAATTATTTGGAGCTTCACATTCTCAAAGTTAAAATATAGTGGAAAAAGATTCTTGTGTTGATCCTTTTATCATCTATATCTAAATATCAAAAATCAATTTAAATTCTTTTCGATAGTAGTGAATAGATGAGGATAGTTTGAGTGTGAGATGAGTACTGCGTAGGATCATCAGGATGGCACAAATAATGCAATCAGAATTGAACCAAGGCACATTTCCGGAGAAAATGCATCGACTGTTGACATTTTCTGCTCAGGAAAGTATTGAGGCTTTGAAAGTCAGCTTTAGGGATATTGGTGAGTATTCGTTGAACCCAAACTGAGAAATCAAGCTTGGGAGGCAATTCAGATTTAAAGTTACAATTCGCGCCTAAATTATTCATTCTAAAAGAGTCATAATATCGATTAGTGCACGCTTCTAGTTTTAGAGGAGAACAATTGAGAAAAGATCCAGAATCTCGAGTGTTTTTGAGGAGGAATTCTGTCAGCATTCTCTCTTAGAAAATTTATGAAGGTCGGGTTTTTTCAATATTGTTTTTTGTTATCTTTCTGATTTGATATATATTGTCTGTTTTCTTCAGTGTGTAAGATTCTTGTTGAATACTAAGCCACGTCAGGCACTATTTCCTATCTTTAAGACAGCGATTATCATCGAAAATCGTTTAATTTCATAATTATCATCCCCACAGCAATGGATAAAGAAAGTCTACATCTTGAGAAATAGAAGTTTCAACAAGCAAATAATACTTGCTTCAATGTAAATCAATTCCTTTTGAGTCTATTCATTGTAAGCTATTTTTTTATTTACGCATGCAAAAAGAGCTTCTCTAATGCCTACACAAAATGAATTCATTCAACACAATGATTTCGATATTCCTTTCAGAACTCATCTTATGCCAGGTAAATAGCAGATGTTCAAACACAATGAAATCTGAATGATATCCCAACAATTCAACCTTCAATATTGACATATCGAGTCAAACTCTCACAAATCAATCGATAAGCTCTCTATTCCTGTATGCGTAGTTCGAATGTCTGCATCGTTACTGGCTTTGGAATCATCATTGTGTTTTTGTGCTCTCCCGCTTTTCGATTGAATAACTCGTGTTATACATATAGATTTAATTGATTTCAAAGCGCTCGAAAGATATGTCATAACACAAATTTTAGCAAATTTTGAAGTTGTCATCTCATTTGATAATATTAAATTTGAGATCTTAACAGAATAGTTTATCTGGGAGTAAAGCTACCATTTAGATCCGAAATAGATTGGCTTCAACACGAAAAACGGATTTGTACAAAATTGGTACAAAATTTGAATTCAAATTTTGAGAAATAAAAGAATGAATTTTAGAGTTAAATTTTGGCTAGTGATCAAATCTTCGGATTCGAAAAAGAAATCATTGCTTTCTAGTCAGCTTTCGCAATTCTTGTGTTTTGAGAACATATCTAGATATTAAAAACTAATGAGTGACTAGCTCACCTTCCTAAAGAAGACAAAATCAGAGTCTTATAATCTCGGTGGTCTTATTTAACCAAAAATCCTCGCCAAATTTTCAAAATTTTGCATTAGAAAGAAAGTATATCGAATGTTTGGAGTGAATCATATTGAAAAACTCCATGTTGTTTGATAGCATCTTCTCAAACGAGAATTTGAAAATGTTCAAAATCTAGAATTGCATTTAATGGGGTATCAATAGAATTGCTGATTCCACAGCTTATTCTCTCTTAACACAAATTTGCATTTAATGATATCATGAGAGTGTATTTCAATGGAAGAGCTAAAGGATCTTCGACGAAAATCTGAACTAATCTCCAAAAAATGAATTTTAATGGAACTTTGGTTGTGGCGCTTAAATAGCGGTGTTATACTGGCCAAGAGGCCTTAAATGCTTAAACAAAAGCTTCGACTCAGGTTTCTTACCCAATAAAAAACTCTTGAATCACAGCTTCAAGAGGCCAGAATACGAAATCGAATTTCTGATGATTTATTCAAAGCTGCAGATTCCCGGGCTCGAGATCAAAACCAATAAAATCTGCTCAAATAAATCTAAAGCTTCTAAACTAATGCGCAATATAAATCACTGCAACGGCTTTAATAATAATTAATTGAAAAAATTCGAACTCAGATTTTCTGCGGGTTCTAATATCTTAGTAACTAGAAACCTTGCCTTCACTGCAAAAATGGATCAAACAACTATTCACGGTACAACGGCTGGAACATCCTCTGAAGAGAAACTTTCGAATGGTCGATGGACCAAAGATGAACACCAACGATTTGTCGAGGCAATTAAAATTTATGGCAAAAATTGGAAAAAAGTCGAGGATTACATCGGAACAAGAACAGGGGCTCAAATTCGCTCTCATGCTCAAAAATTCTTCCTGAGACTAGAAAAAGACTTGAAAGCAAAGCACTCGAATCAGAAAGATAAAGGCGCAGCACAACAAGAAGCCTCAATTCGAAAATTATTAGAAGGATCCTTATCTGCATCTCAATCTCAACACGGTAATTCATTGTTATGATCCTCTTTTTATTGACATCCATGTCTTCTAGATGAAATATCTGATAATGAAAGACAAACAGATCAGCTAAAAGAAAACCTTTCGCTCCATGAAGCTGAAAATCAGTCGAAGGCAGCAATTATCAGCGATTATAACTCTGTTGTAGCGCCAACTCGCTCAAGCAGTCTCCAAGAAGATTCGGCCTTTACTAACAGTCAAAATTTAATTCAGGGAATTAAAACTGAAAAAACCCCGGAAAACACCCATGATAAATCTGAAAAAGATTCCGTTAATTCAAAAACCCACATGCTTAGCAAGTTACAAAATGGTCAAGAAAAGAGCAAACAAACCAATTTCTTGCTCGATCTGCTTCTTCAGGGCTCACTTAACAAATTTGCTCAAAATCTGCAGCCTCCTGTTGATACCAAAAGTACTGCTCCCGCTGCTACTACCAACAGATCTTCAATAGCCGGTGAACTCCACCCTCATCACTCTGTGTATAAAGACTTAATGTAATAAAAATGATAACTTTATGAGCTAAACTAAAATCACTGTTTGCATAGGAACTACTTTTCCAAGTATAACAAGAGCTCTAAAAATATTAAACTTTCAGATATGGTCGAACTCTCAACTGAGAAAAGTTCCACTGATGACGAATCCTATGAAATTCCTGCGAGTCTGAAGAGAATCAGACAGGTGTAAAATCTGTATATATGACCACCTACCTGCAACATCCGAATTTGTATAAAAATCCCTACTTAATGAAAGAGGAAACATCTCAAGAATGTGATCTTCTCTTGAGTTAGTAAGTTTCTCTCTCTCTTCGTGAGTGAATGTGCTTGATTTCTTTGAAAATTTACTTTCGTTTTCCAATTTAGTTCTGTTTTTTACATTTAGTATCAATTGTTTATTCCTTCTCATTGAGCTGTATATTTCTGTTCTGTTTTTCACTAATTTGCGTATTATTTCATGCTTATATATAATAGAATTATAATCGAGTTGATGTGCAATGAAATATTTTTTGAAAATATGATTCTCCAGCTTCAATCTGAATGGGATTCTTATTATATAATGAATCATTTATATATAACAGTTGCTAGCTATTCACCACTCGTTAAGTTGCTCTTTGACGAGATTTTTGGTGCTTTGGTCTTGTTCGTTCCACCAGCAGGGGAAGAAAGAACGTTAGCACGAGAAAATTGACTCTATTTCAGCAAAGAGATGCCATAAAATGATTTCATCGTGCGAGAAGACTCATTTTGTGTAGTATTAAGTGTTTTCAAGTTCCATAAGCTAGTAACTTTACACATAAGTTATGAATTGTTACAAATGCGACAACTAAAACCTCTGTGTATACAATTAGTAGTAATATAGTGGTAGTGAGAGACTACGATGCCTCTTCAATTTTCCCTATTATAATAATAAAGTTTTCTAACATATTGCACTAGCCTATGAATCTATGTGCATTTCTAATATGATGCAACGAAATCCAAAAGCAATTACTCACAAAAAAAAAATAATTATTTGACTTTTGGAGTGCACCAATAAATTTCGTTATTGGTCTGAGTCCTCCACGACTCTAAGACATCACTTTTACATGAGCTGAGAGTGTTTCAGACATATTAAATGGATCTTCAGCACAAGCCTGATCAGTCTTTTCTTGACTTTTTTCTTTGTATTCAGCTGCAATCACAACCGAATCTTTTTCAGAATATGACACTGTGTCTTTTTCCGAAGTCTTTGAGGCTTTATCTTGCACTATTTCCCTTTTCACCTCTTCCTTTTCAACAATCTTTTCATCCATGCTAGATTGTTGGATACCTCCATATGATCTTCTTAATTCGTCTCGAAGGTCAGATTCTGTAGCAGCTGCACCTTGATACCAGGCGCTGGCTTTTATATCTGAAATGCTCGGTCTTCTTGAAAGATCCAGAGTCAGCATAGAATTCATCAAAGTTTTGAATTCTTCGCTGAAAAAATCGTTTCCGTCAATCTTGGGTTTGTTCTTCTCATGAGCTTTCCAGAAAAGATCAAGCTTCCTGCTAAAAATTTTGAAATGAGGGTCATTTTCTTCGGCTCTTTTAAATGGAGGCGTTCCTGCCTTCAGAAGGAATAATATAATCGCTAATGCGTATAGGTCAGCCTGGACTGGACAGTACGGCATCTTTTTATGAAGCTCCGGGGCCATATAAGCCTCGGTTCCGACGACCGATTCACAGTATTTCTTTCCCTCATCAGTTATCAATGATATAGAAAATCCGAAATCAGCGAGCTTCAAGTTAAAATCCTTATCAAAAAGGATATTCTCAGGCTTGAGATCACGATGCGCAAACTTTTGATTGTGACAGTACTCGATTACGTTCAAGAGTTGATGAAAGATTTTTCTGGCCATAGATTCTTCGAGTCTGGCACCACTTGAAAGAAACTTCCAGAGGTCTCCATTTGGAGCATATTCAAGCGCAAATGCGACGACTGGGTAAGTGGTTCCGTTTTTTTTACAGTAGTCGACCTCGTCCAGATATTCAATCAATTTTAGTATATTTGGATGGCTGAGAGTCTTAAGTGCGTAGTTTTCTGCTGCTAGATGGCGAGGGTTTAGCTTTGGGTGGTCTATGCGAATGATTTTCACGGCTGCTTGCTCGCCTGTCAAAGGATCATAGCCTAGTTTTACTCTAAAAACAAATTTTAGGCCATGTATTAAGTCAAAGGTATTTACTTGGAGTTGTAACCGTCGCCAATTTTCTTCAACAGTTGCCATCTGCCAACTGTAGCGAATCTTGGACCGTTTTCTTGAGAATCTTTGAGGTTTGAGTCAGTGGCCATTTTAAGGTTGCTTGCTGTCTTTATTTCCGATTGAAATCCAGTTTTTTTTTAATTTATAAATTTACAAATTGATGCAATTAAATACCGAAAATGCCTTTCGCCATAATATTGCATTTTCTGCTTAAAATACAAGTTTCTGATAATGTGCTCAAAAAAATTATAAAACTGTTAATACCCTATTTTAATTTTTGATTAAACCTTCAGAGAAGAGGGCACAAGATTTTTCCGATAGCCAGTTATTACACATTATCTTTTTCATGTATGGCGGACGGTTCTTATCTGAATGATTCCTGGCAGAAGAATAAGAGCGAAGGCTTTGTAGGCTCTATTTCAATGAGAAATAGTTTTATTTTGTAGGGAGTTTGCTACTACACAGGAAAAAAAAAAAAATTCCTGAGGAAAATTGAATCATTCTACAATAAATTTAACGGAATATTTCTGAGCTGTGGCGTTTTATTGATATGGTATTTAGCGTTTTTTCGTTCGAATTTCAAAAAAATGAAACCTCATTTGATATCCGACTGGAATTCTGATAATTCTTGAGCCACTATATTTTCGTGCAAGATAATGGACAAGGATCGTGACTCGCACATAGACTCAAATATCGTTTCACAATGATGAAAATTCTTCTGCAATGAAGCTAGGTAGTGGGTATCAAGGCTATTAGGTAATGGTGTCGCGTTTGAAAATTTTATGTTTGATAATCTCCTGCATAAAACAACTGACCTAGAGCATGTCAGTCGCTAAACTCTTTCCAGTAGAATGAAGAACGCATTTAGTCCATCCCAATATTGTAGTTTATGGCAAGAAAAGCCGAATTGGCAGTGAGCTATTGACAAAAAATGAGCTTTAAATTGATTAGGCCTCGTAAATCCAATGTGGGAAAAAAAAAAACCGACAGGAGAGGGTGATAATGCCCCTTCAACAGACATTGCTTGCATTTGCCAAGGAAAATGGCCTTTTGATACGAGACACAAAAAATCGTAAGTTTTCAGTCAATACTCCTTAAAATAAATTAAGATGAAGTTAGATAGAACGGATGCTGATTCCGTTCTATTTCTATGAGACATTGGAGTCAGAGGGTGAGTATTATTGTAGCATCCCTGGTGGATGGTCGGCTGCTTAGGTTCCATTTTGGAGCGACTTGACATAGTTCAGACAGTTTTTATTTTTTGGCATGTAATAGGCAATGGACACGTCATGCTACGTCATCTGCGGATGAGGAAGAATTGACTATACAGCTCATTAATAATACCAAACCCCCACAGAAAATTGCACTCGTCGGCCGCTATTTTAAGAATAAAGGGGCTATGAGGAAGTGCCTCTCATCTGCTTTGAATTGACAACGCTCTATCTGAGTACGACAAAATAAATTTTGGATTATACCTCTGACACTGAGGAAAGCATGATTATAAAGATTCATTTCTTCTTGGAATCGCAAAACCTGAAAATCACATCTTTTAATTTTTTTTTTCTTCCTTCCACACATATATAATTTAGATGGTTTTCTTTGTTTTTCTTCTTCTTTGATAGAAAAAAAATGGTAGTCGAACTATGTATACCAGGGAATGGAGACAAACATAAGGCAAGCAACATTGCCCATACTATAGAAACTGCTACTAAATTAATGTCGCAGGTAACAAGAAGAATTCAATCGGTGATTACGGAAAAAGCGCCTTGTTATCAATGAATATTTGAGTAGAAAACAGTATCAAACAAAGGCTGGTCTTTTTTATGCTTAATGGCTATCAACGGATGAATCAGAATTTGGATTTTTGAAACTTATTCATTAAAGCATTGAGAATCTCAATATTATTTTCTGCGAGATTCACCTCAAGCAAGCTTTGGAATGCAAACGCTAAACATAGGAAATTACAAATTGGCATTGCAATTTGTACCGAAAATGAAACTGATCATTTTCCCTGGAAGAGATTAGAACATTAATGAGTTAGGTTTATTAGCACCAACAAAGCGAAGCAAATTAAATCAAAACTGTTCCTGAAATTACGAATTTAATTTGCTAATTCTAAGATTGTTGCCACCACAAAAAACAAACCGACTTTGCTGGTTATTAACTTCAGTTGGCCTCTCCTTTCTAGTGAAGCTCAGTAGAAAGAATTTATAAATGAATATTCTGAATGATATAATTTCTCAAGGAGCATCTTAACAAATTTGAAACGCATAGAAGAATACGCTCTGTTTTTGAGTCATAAAAAGGGCCTTTTGTCCTATGATACAGAGATCCATCTGTTAGGCCTCGGGCAATTACCCTTCTTAAATTTAAATTCCGATTATCAGATAAATTTTATCTGAAGCATTAATTTCTCGAATTCTCTATCTAAATGATTTCATTTAGCGTAATCCTTGCCATGGTACATCACCCGCTAGAGGACCATCTCCATTTAGCTTCCTCGTAAGAAACTCACTTCATTAAGCCTTATAGCTGTGTCTTCAAAGTAAGAAAGACACAGAGAATTCCATTTATTTCAAAATAAATTGGCTTTATTTTTAGATTATCTGGAAAAATATTGTTTATACAACCTGATTTAATGAAGTTTTTAGACTTTTTGCATTCTATTCACACTAATTCCAGTTATTACGGCTATCTTCTAACGCTTTCAATAGATTTTAGGTTCTCATAAGTTCTGAAACAGACTTTTGATTCCGATAAAAATACTGAGCTTTTCAGATCCTTAAATATTCCACTTTTACTAAAAACTTACATTGAGTTAAAATGAAAAATTGTCTTTTCACTTTCTTATGGCTCCTCTATCAATTCTGCTTGCTCCCTTCGATTTACGCACAAAAGGCTTTCCTAACTAAGGAGGGCTATAAAAAGGTGAGCTGGGAGCATCTCCAACTCAACCACACCAATGGAGCTATTGTAATTGATCTGAATAAGTCCAGATTGTTAATTTTTCTCGAATTGATCAGAATGGCCTTTCTAATACAACAGAAGTCGAAGGATTTTTCAATAACCTACGCATTCACTTCCCAGAATTGGTGCAATTTCCCATTCATCCTCATCATTCTTACCAATCTCATCGATTTATTAGATAACGGAACTCACAATTGGAAAAACTTTCCAAAATAGGACATTAAAAGCTTACAGAATCCACCTTGCAAGTATTAGACCTCTCCTTTCATAGCTAATTGAGACCTTACCTAGCGGACGATAATTCGACTGATAATAAATCGTCTTCAATTAGTTCAATTTTGTTCATTGGTGGTTACAGACCAGTCGATATCGCTTCGGCGAGCATGCTGACCTACCTGACTGATCGATTTGTGTGGGGTTATGCGCAAAATGACATGAATATCAAAAAACTGCTGCAAACGAGACAGATATGGATAATTCCAGCAATTAACCTTGACGGATTTGCTCATCTATCCGAGTTTTATACTCTGTTTGGGAGAACGACTCCGCTTTGGAAAAGCCGCAATAATAAATTCGCTGGAATCTGTGGCGAGTATTTTTCCTACAAAGTTTCTCTTAATGACAGTTGATTAGATACAGCATGGGTGTTGATTTAAGCAGAAACTTCGACTTTCAGTTTGACGGGCCCGAGATTATCAATAATTCTCTGGTTAATCTCTCAGCTAATAACTACCCTTGCAAGCACTATTATCGTGGAGCAGCCCCTTTCTCAGAGCCTGAGACTCAGAGCTTAAAAGACTTCTTGGATAATTATCATCCTCAAATGGTGATCAACGTAGAATAGTAAAACGCAATGTTCATTCCGTTGAATATTCACTTGTAACTTAGTGGCCAGAGCTCGTTCATTATCCCCAACACATATGTCGCAGATGCGCTTAATCCTGGACTCACATCAAGGGAATTTTATGAAAAGCTGATAAAAGATGCGCCATTTCCTAAAGGATTAAGGTTCTATTTTTATTGAAGCATAATGATGTTAACTTGAGAATTAGGGCCGGAAATTCTTTCAACATCTCCAATGAAACCATGCATGGCTCTTCGATCGACTATATTTTACACGTGAAAAAGTCCATAGCTGCGACTTTTAAGCTCGGGTACCCAGGAATGCCGCAGGTCCATTATCCGAACTCTTCTGTAGCTTTGACTGTCTACAAGTAATTGTCTCTCGTTCTGCCTTATAAATAAGCTGTTACTTATAATAGAGGGAATCTTGACGCCTTGCTCTACTTCATCCACAAAACTGGCTCATTTGTTGGGTAAACTAATCAATCACATTTCATAATTATGGGTCTCAGTTTCGAGGAAATTAAGAGTGGAAAATGCAATGAGCAAATCGAAGCGTGTGTTCAAAACCCTGAGAAAACTAAGAACGTTTTCTTCCTCTTGGAATACTTTAACAGAGGGCTAGGAGACGTGGCAGAGAATTCCACGATACAAATTTCATTCTCAAAGCGGATAACTTATGCTCTAGAAGGTCTTTACTTGGAAAATAAGGGCAAAATTCAAATTTCTGAGCACAGTAAAGCCATCACCAATGGTAAACATAATTTCTTATGAATGTGCCTCTCATTACTCAATATAGGCGAAAGAGACGAAGATCCAAGCTATTCATACCACGCAACTCTCCCAGCTCTAAAAGCTAACCAATCAATGAAACTCACCCTCGTACTTCGCGACACGAAAAACACTTTCATCCCAACCAAAGTACCCTACAAAGAATTGGTCTACGTGCGAACATTCAACGAATTCCCAAATAAATTTTCAAATTTTATTGGTCGGATTGTCGTGCCGAATGACAGTTGGAACTTTGGAGTTTGGCTAGATGATCAGCGAGGCTACCTGCTGCTGATGACATGCCTCTGCGGGTCTTTCCTATTTGCAGCAGTGAAAGTCATAAAAAAACTGCGAAGAGCCAAAGGAGGGAAATTTTCTAAAATCTCTCCGCCGACTCACGAGGTATCAATTGAAATTAGCACTGGAAGACCTGAGAATACTGAACCCGACACATCAATGGCTGAAGAAGATACAAATCTGAATGCCGATTCTGCAACTCCTCCACATACAGAGAGAGAAATGAGGACTAAAAAAGACACCACAAAGTCCCAAAGCAGAGAGAAAAAGAAGAAAAAGGCTACTAGGCCAAAAAAAGAATAATGAATAAACTATGAATTTATAATTGAGCTCTTTAAAATTTCTCATTGATAAAATCTCTCTGTGGAATAAAAATTGAATTGCCAGACTACCAAAATTCAAATTTTGAATCTTTTTTAAATAATAACGAAATATTTTTAAAATAATGCAGGGCTTTCTTGTTTGGGATCCTGAAAGGGTGAGTGTTTTGTAATATCCGCAATGGCTAACGAGTGAATAGCAAGAGAATAGTTCACTGAGCATTAAAAACAATGACTTCAAATGCAAAGTGAAATCAATTTGCATCCAAGGAGGATTTATCTGCTTATTGACAGGTACTTGCGGTTCGTTAGTTCGATTAATTCTGAAATGTATTCCCTCAGACCTTGGAGAGATAATTCAGTATGGAGAGGCTCCAGGCAAAAACGCATTGAAGAAAAGTTCGCAGGACGTTGAGAGGATTTTTGAATCACAGTATTCAATCCTAAAAGAGATCAGTGGATCTAAGGTCAAGCAAGTCGCTTGCAATCAGACAGCTATATTCGCATTGACAAGTATTCAATTCCCCCTTAAAGAGCCATAGCTAACTGTAAAATAGGCAATGGAGAAATATATTCTTGGGGTGTAGATTTGAAGAAGACTGGTAATGGAACCATTGGTTTTGCCAGCTGAAGGCGATTTTTTGCATATTTTAGGGGTTCTAGGGCAAGGCGAGCAGTTTAGTAGTCTATCACCTACACGCATCGGACCTCAAATTCGGTATAATTTGAAATGCGAGCAACAACTTATAACCTCTAGTTTCAAGTTCATTTCGGTTTCATCAAAGCATGCTTCGGCATTAGACTGTAAAGAGATCTCTTCTTTTTCTCTCTCTCATGACAAACTTACCAAGTCTATGGAAATCTTTATCAATGGGGCTCTGGAGTTGACGGAGAGTTGGGAGTGCCTGAAGAAACGCTCTTGGTTCCGACTCGCATCTTCTCCAAAATCGTTATCGGAGGCAAGAAAACTGAATCGAAAAACACAGCGACTCTTGTTCTGACAAGTGAGTTTTTGAATAAATTCTTTTCAAGAGTTATTCATATTTCTAAAAAAATCCAGGTGGAGGTCATGTATTCATTTATGGAAAGCTGGGCCAAGGCTCTCCCGAGAGCACCGATAAACCGAAATATGAGCCTAAAGTTTCCGAAGAACTTCGAAATGAGTTCATTGCAGAAGCTCAACTAGGAAATGGCTTTGCCGTGGTGTTAGAAAGTAAGCAATTGTATCCATGCACGTTTGGCTCAATAATGAAATTATTAGAGAAAGGCCAATGCTTCGTTATCTTAGAGAACATGTATTCGCAGAGAATCAAGCAGCCTCGCGCATTTTGCTCGATTCTCACTTTGGACAAGAAAATATTTGCAATAACAGGTACTTCGTTTATATTAAGGAACTCACCAGCAAAATGTCTGCAACTTTAGATCAGAGCCATCTGTTTGAATATGAGATTTTTGGAACCCCTCTCATGTATCACCCGAAGCTCACAATGGGTTACACCGATTGGTACCAGCTCGTCCGCTCTTGCAAAATCCAAGACTCTTACACTTCCCCTACTTTCCTTCAATCCAGCTATAATTCTCACATTATCATTGAATACAGTAAATATTTCCCTTTGCAAATGAAATGACATATAATCGATTCTTTAGCATCAAAAGATATTCCAGAAAAAATAGAAACCAAAGGATCCCCAAGAGCTTCTTTTCTGGGCACTTCGCTTGTGGTCGAGAAACTGCTAAATACTAGCTTTTCGGAGCCTGTTAATGGTCTGAACGCTCACATTCGAGACGCGTCAGCAGACCTTTGCAAAAAAATAGCTCAAATCCAAACTACGAAACAAAGCAACAAGAGTGTTGAAAGATGCGGCGGGAGGAGCGAATTCAAGGATACTGCAGTTAAATCCTTGCCTCCTCTCAGCAGATGCATTTCTCCCAAGAGCAACAATCTCGAACCTCCGACCAAAGGAGAAAAATCAGGCAATCCAAGCCCTATAACCTCAAGGGACAATAAAGAGCATAAAGCAAGTTGCATTGAGAAAGAAACTATCCTGAGCCTACTACCTTCAACAACGATATCAAACCGGAACGAAAAAACAAAAGATCGCATTAGTAAACTTGGCCAGAAACTCAGAGATGGTCCAAGTACACTAAGAAGCAGAAGAGATCAACCTGAAGAATATAACAGGCGTGTCGCCTCTTGTTTAAGTCCAGACTCAATGAACGAGGAAGAATTGACCGGTTTGATCTGTATTGACATTGAAAATAATCCGATGACCAAGTTACTTGAGCAGCAGCGAGATCCTCACTGGAAGAAATCGGTGACGACTAGATCATTCACGCCAACTATTCGTAGCTTTCAGCGGGAGAGGGAAGTTGAAAAAGAAAGGGAGTTTGAGCAAAATGACTTTGCTGAAACTTCAAGCTTATATTTAACTTCCAAAACAAGCCGAATGCAACCAAATGAATATGTAGCGACTTCAGAGACTCGAAGGCAGATCGATCAAAATTTGTTGAGTCATCGCCAAAAATCAGCAAATGAGGGTGAGAAGAGATCGATAATGATAAGCGCTGATTTTAATGACTTGCTGACCGATCGTGCTGACGCTTTGTCTTTCAAGCCAGTTAACACGTTACCCAGCGATTTTACTCAAACAGAAGATGCAACGCTCACAAATCGTCGTGGCTACCCATTTACTGATAGATCGCTTCTGTTTCCTCTAAAAGAATTGACTATCTCTGACAATAATTCCACTCAGAAACCAGAAAATCTGCAAAGCATGTTTGAATCATTGAATATAAACACTCTGAAGACTCCGAATATACCAAAGCGAATCTGGGAGAACAAAGAGAATATTAAAGAGGAGTTGTCTCTAGCCCCGACCAAAAAGGACGGAAATGATCTCCTATCTTCAGGAAAAGGCGGAGTGTTATCAGAAGAAACTCCTAACCGCGCTGTGGTACTTCACGCGGAGGTACAGCTTGAAGAAGTCCAATCAAAAGTTCAATCAAATAAGCAACTTCCAGAGAAATTCGCCGAATTATTACATATTAGTCCTATCAAAAAGAAACCAATAACACAGTCGAGAAGCAATTTAAAAGAAAACCTCAGCGCGATCACTTCAGAGAACCTCTTTAAGCAGGACACAATTAAATCGCAAACGAATAGCGAATCGAAGGGAAACAGAATTGAAGCTCTTCGAGATAAACTTCAAAATATGCAAACTATGCGCTCAAAGTCGCAATTAGCTGAGAAGAAAATCTCTCAAGCCTCATCTATGATAGTCAACCAGCACGAAACACTGCAAGAGGAATCCAAAGAAAAAGTGGCGGAGAATATTGCCCCACAGCTTTCTCGAGAAGTAGAATCCCGCCAACCAGAAAAAGAAACCGCAAAGGAATACTTTACTGAATCAGAGCACAACATCATTCAAGTTCAACCGGTGATTGTTGATTCTTTGAACACATCCGCGAAAAGAGCTGCTAGTTTTCAAGATAATGACCTGGATACCAAACCTGAAAAATGCTCAGCGAATGAAGAATCTCATCAGTCTCATGTCTCTCAGCGTAGCATAAACCAAAATAGATTCGATTCTATTCGTGAAAAGCTAAACGCTCTGAGTTCGAGGTCTAGTCAAGTAGGAGAAGAGATAACCGTGGATCAAACATCGGAAAAACGTGCCAAAGAGAACCCGCTCCGAGAAAGAATTGCAAACATTAGTCATGCTCTTACGGAAAAGAATAAGAGTTTTTCAGGTGAAACAAACAACTCTGTGCGAAATAAAGAGAATAACGCCACTGTTGGCCATAAAGACATTCTCAGGCGCTTAGAAAAAGATGTGACCCCTGCCAAATTCGAAAAAATCGAGAAAATTAATAAAATCGAGAATGGTAGTAGTGTAGATCGATCAAAGAGCTTCCCAACAGAGCAACAACAGATGTTCAAGGGTGATGAATCTTCTCGCCACGAAAAGTCCGAGAGTTCAAATAACACTTCGATAAGCTTACCTTCGAAAGTTGACCTCAGGGATTTCTTTGGCAATGAGGCTCGTAATGAGAGATACGGGAAAATTTTAGCTGAAGAAGATATTTCAATCACTGAAACTGTGATTCAAAGGTCAGTTACCCCTACAAGTTTCAAAAGATTCAAAGAAGGAGCCTTAGTATTTGTGAGCACCAGCGACAAAGCGCTTGAACAAACAGACCGAATCGCTTTGAAGGTTCCATCTGTCCTACAGAGAACTGCGATTTCAGAGAGCAGACCACAAACGAAAAAGAAAATTAAGTCGATGACCTTCAATTCTGGACATGAATCGAGCGAAAATACGCTTTACTTCGATGATAATCACGAAAAGAATTTGCATTATCAGTACAACAACCTCAGAGAAAAACTCGAATCAACTCAGGTTGCGCTTGGACTTTCGAAATGTGAGAATATTCATAAAAGAGTTCTCCGAGAAGTCTTCCGTGTCTTTAAACTGCCATTAGAGCAAGCAAAGGAAGAGGAAAAGATAGCTGCTTCAGCCAGGTGTCTTGTAACGCTTATGGATAATCTTTATACGAAAAGAGAAATGAAAAACTTGCATTTTGCACTCAATCAATTAAAAAACCTCTGCATTTCCAAGCAGAGAGACTCTTACAAACTCAGAAAGGAAAAGGAAGCGAATCTCGCGCTCGGGCTTGCAAAACTTGAGTTTATTCAAAAGAAAACTCTGTTCATGCTCAAAAAGGCATCCCTAGAAGCTATTAAGCAGCAATTAAGGCAACATGAGCGCAAAATCGAAAAACTAAAACTTATGCTTGAGCTCATCGAAAAATGGAAAGCACATCACAATCTCGAATTAGCTGTTTTCGTTTTTGAGAAACTTACTCAGAATCTGGTCTTCCAAAGAGCTCAGCAAGAACTTTTCGAGAAACGAGCTCTCATATTTTGCAAGCTCTGCGAAAGATCTCGAAAACGTTATCTTAGGGCTGGATTATCAGCATTCTGTAAAAACAGCTATTATACTAACAGGATTATCATGGCGCTGGAATACACCAACCAAGTCGTTACTAGAACCAGAAAATCACATCTCCAGTTTGCCTGGGATCAGATCCAGAGCGAAATTTGGGAACGCAATCAACGGGCAGTTCAGATTGCTAACACCACATTCAATGTATTGCGCAATTATTATCTGAAAACATGCTCCTTCTGGTTCTCGAGAATGAAACAACACATCCTTGAGAAAGAGATCAGGTATCGTAACCTGCTAGTCGAAAATGACTCGTTCGTGGTTTACGCGCTTAGCTCGGTATTCGTCAAAGTTAAACAAGACGCTTTCGATAAGCTCAAGTCTCTGGCGCCTAAAGAAGAGGATGAACCTATGAGCTTCTCTCGTCGATGCCTCTATTCTGATGAAGTAAGACTACGCTTGTTTGGAATCCACACAACGCTTGGGCATATCCTGAAGAGACAGAAGCAAACCGCGTTCCAAAAAATCGTGATGAGTACAGCGCAGGTCGAAAAGGATGATAAAGCGGTTAAACTCACGGAAGCAGGGTTGAAAAAGATTGCTGCTGCTGTAAAAAATTATGAAAGAAGAAGCCAAAGAGAATTTTTCCTTGTCCTTAAACAAATCGTAAGTGAAATGTTAGAAGCAGAGGCAAGCGAAAGAGTGAAGCACCAGCAAGAAGACAGTCAAAGGAGGCTCGCTGCGCATTTACTCATGAAAATTTTGGCGACAGCTCGCATAAGATGTGTGACTCGAGCATTTGAAGACTTGAAAAACTTTGGAATTTTCAATATAAAGGTCAGAAGCCAACTGTCAGCGATTTCGAAGTTGTCAATACAACTAGAACTCACCTACCAAAATAAACTCAGATCCTGTTTCGAAAGCCTCAAGGCCTATTCTGCGCTGAAGCCAGAATCTGTTCAACATACTCTGGTGGGTTCAAAGAGCTCGAAAGAAGTTAAAATCTTTATTGAAGACGGTGAACAGGAGCTGATATTCTCCGGACAGATCATCAACAGTCCACACTTTAAAACAGTGTTGGAAACTCAGAAGTTGCAGAATGACCAGGCAGCACAATTTAACCCTTTCACGAGCAATATACCTGAGATCAAAGAGAAACACAGCAACAGCAAAAGTAATATACTTCCTTTGATCTCATCCATCTAAATGAACATTTATGTAACTATTTTAGGTCCAGATCATTCTTTTGGAAAGGATTTTTCTAAATTCTTAGATGATAAGACGTGTCCATCGATCCAAGATGATGAGGAGAAATTGGAGCTGACTGCCAGGAGAAGGGCTGAAGCGAATCGATTCTCTATTAAAGATTGTCTTAGCCTTCCTACAGAAACTAAGCTTAGCGATGAATTATTCGAGACGAAGGAAAAAGAGGATCCAATAACCAGCGCGAGGGAACGAAAAAGCCTTGAAATGGAAGTGATCAACGAAACAAACAGCAGCGTGATCAAGCATTTTGATAGCATCCTGATCTCTTCGCCTTCACCGATACGAAAAGGACAAGGAGTGATCAGCCCTATCAATAACGAAGAAGCTGGCACTCTAAAAGCTACTGAGTAGAATCTTAAACTAATAATAACAGAATCTCTTATCACTTTATCGTTAGACCTTCTATCAATCAATTCCAAAAGGAAGCCTCTGCCTTGAAAAATGATTCGAAAACTCAGAGCAAATCTGCAAAAAAACCCGTTCAATGTAAGAATCTATCATTATAATTTGTTTCTAATTAATATCGTAATACAGCTTCAAGTGAGTCTGTCGTGAACCAGCAGCAGGAGCAGCTCCTTCAAAGTGACCCAATTCAACAAACTTTAGGTCAGGAGAGCTCTAAAGAAAGCGAGACGTTTGGTGCGGTCACCTCAAGCTCGCAATTGATGACTTCGATTCCATGTATTAAGAAACTTGAATCGGTTTTCAATTCGGATTCCAACGTGAGAATCCATACTAACGAGGACGCTGATGTAGACATGGATGGTCCTTTAAGCTCGAAAGACCCACTTAGCAACTTCAAAAAGTTTTTCTCAAGATGTGCGGAGAATCCTACGGATCAACTTGACAGTAACTTCGTTACTAAACTGCCTTTAATTAACATATATCAATTAAAGGAATCAAAGACGATTTCAAACTAAAGGATTTAAGCGAAAATATTGAGCAATTCAACAAAGATGACTCTCAAGGTAAACAAACTCTATATTACGAATTCCTTACGATTCATTCGTAGGTGAATCTGCGGCCGATCCCTTGGAACTCGAAATGAAACCTTCTGCAAGAGACCCTCAAGAGAAGAAGAGCACATTCCAAAACCAACCAATTCTCGACCAAGAATCTGATCCCCGTTCCAAAGGTCCTCATCATCGGGCAAAGCAAGTGAAAAGCACGTCGAGCCAAAACGACGCTGTGCAATCTCATGGCTCCACTGACGGGAGCAAAGACAACACAATCGTCGTCACTTATCAAAGCAATAACAGAGTCACACCGTCACCAGAAATCTCAGTTAGAGTCACAACTCCAACAAACGTTCAATTGAACCAGAGCCATCCCGCTCCAAAACATTCCTCTCACACTCCAAAAGGCTCTGGCCAATTCTCCGGTTTCAGCAAAGCCTCCAAGCCTGCCCTTCCCACAGCAGGGTCTCATAAACAGCTTCAACCTCGCGTAAGAGCTTCATCCCAAATGAGCCAAAAAGACTTGAAACAGTCATCGTTCACTGTTTCTCCTAAAGAGGCCAACAGTTCAAAAGTTTTCCGTACAAATTCTCTTGATTCGTCAGGCAAGAAAAAAAGAAACGCTAGCGAAAATACTCCAACGCAAAAGGCCTCAGCGAAAGGAAAAACCCTAACAATATCGACGTCTCCTACAGCAAATTCAGATGTTAAGTTTAAAACCTCAAAGTCAGGATTCCTCCTTGGTTCTAAGAAGAAACTTGAGATTGAAGTTTCAAGCGAGTATAAGGACTCTGCCACGAAAGGAACCGAAGAAAGTGCCCCAGGTTGTATCAAAGATCGACTAGAATCGAGATTCTTCGAGGAAAATAAATATTCGACGCTGTACAATATGTATAGAGAAACTGCACCTGATAAAGCACAGCTTATAAGAGAAGTCGCTCGAAGCTCCAGGAACTCAAAGTCAGAATTATCAGATCAACTTAGTCATATTCAAGGAGATTCAAAGCTATCGATGAAGAGCCCGCCGTCAAATAGCTCGTCAAGGTACTTAGGATATAACTCTCCGACTTCGATGTCGATGATCTCGAGCAGAGTAGATCATCAGAATCTCAATTACAAGGAAAGGTTTGATCCGGTGAAGGAGAGTATTAGATCGAACAGTTATTATGAAATATCGGAGGCAAGAAAAGGGTACTTAAGTCCGACCAGGAGTCCTGCGAAAAGTCCTGGTCGAAGCCCTGTAAAGAGTGCGTCACATCCGTTGTTAAGGACGAAAACTGATAATTGAATTAGTGAAAAATTGATATATTGGTAATTTTTTATTTATTTTCGATGTGAATAAGCAATCGTATCGAAGCAGTCATTTGGAATTTTTATTTTCAATAGTTCAGAATTGGTTCTAAAGGTCAGTTTGTTGTTGTATAAATTAGTCTCAGATACCACATCAAAAACTCAAAATAAGATCTTATAAAAAATAATTTTCTGCTTATTTGAAGTTTTAATTACTTATCTAAATTATCACTAGAGCAGTAAATACATGAGAACATTTGCAATAATCACAAAGGAATAATAAACAACACATTCAGTAAACAAACTAACAATCTTACTTAATCAAAGCATTCTGTTTTGATATTTCCATTATATCTTCCTAGCCCTTCTATATTCTCATCGACGATTTTTTTCCAGTTATTATCACTGCTTACCTCGAATTCCTCTTCAAATCTGTTTCGCAGCAAGTCTTCAAATTCTTTCCTCCTTAGCTCATACTTCTCGATCTTCACACTAACATTTCCAGCAGTATCACTATCTACCTTCACCAAATTATTACTCATGAGCCAGTTCACATATTTCACAACTCTTTTCACTCTCGACCTCAGCAATCCGGCAATAATCTCAAACTGATCCTTCAGCATTTTAGTCAGCATCACCCTCTTTTCCTCATTAGACGCCTTCAACGCAGGACCAGAATTACATTCGATAAACCAGAGATTCAGCTCCTCATCTAGCATAAAATCTACTCCAAATAGCTCCCAGACCGCGCTGTGCTTATAATACTTGCTTTGGGTCATTCTCACGAGGTGCTGCATTGCATGATGAAACGCAGGTCGCAAATATTCGTCGATCCAGCTTAGTCTCTTTATCCGGCCCTTCTCGATCAGATAATTTGCCAAACGAGTATAGTTCCACATCTGGAAGTTCATTAACTCTTCTTCACTAATACCATCTGCCTTTGCTTGCTTTATCACCTTCAGAGACTGCGCAGTGTTCGTTAAATGCATTCCTTTTTCTGTCCTGCTAACGTCATATTCAAGCAATGAAACCCTTAGGAATCCGTCATGATAGTACGCTATAAGCGGATTGGTCGAAGCGATCAGTAGATAGACTCTAAAATCGAACTTATGGCCCATTACTAGGAGCGGGTTGTGTATATAGCTCTGCACGATATAGGTATTTTTCACCGCCCCGCACTTTTTGCCATTCTGGTAAGTTTTTCGCAATTTGGCCTCCTCTATCTCAGCAACAGGCTCGACACCCTTTCCTTGATGACCGCCAGCACCAAGTTTCCTTATGTAAACAACCACTTTCTTCTGTTTCTCTTCTTGATAACGAGGAGAATTGATGATCTCGAACCAATCTCGACATTGATCAGGGTTATCTAGCAGCCAAGTCCTTGGAAAGAATTTGTTCCCATCGAAGCACTGAGGCTTATTCTTGTATTTTTGTGTATAGTTAAACACACAGCTCGCGACTTTATCTTTCCTATTCAACAGCGAAATTCCTGGAATGTGGTTGTATGACTGCGTAAGGCAAACGAGCTCTTTGCCGAAAAGAAAATATGTCCCATGAAGAGCTTTGTTTGTGAAAATTGTGCTGACGTTCAAAGGGATATCGAAAGTAGGAGTGCTTCTGACTGATTTAGGCAGCTGGAAGCTTAATCGAGGCATGGTATCTGTTCCTATCTGAGGAAGGATGCTCCGCATTAGCGAATGAGAGAGATAATCGCAAAGGAAATTGATTTCTTGGAAAAGTGAATAAGTATTTCTGACAAATTGAGCTCTGACTTTGCGACAATATTCAGAGTCTCTCTTCAATCCGAGAAATGTACCTTTGGGTTTTTCAGGTGCAAAGGGTGCTTTAGGAATATCAAGTTGTTCTAAGACATGAAAAGCGATGTCTGGGTTAAGGAATTGGTAGTTATTGCTATAATCAGTCGCAACAAGCTTGATTTTTTTCTGATTGAGTGAACTGTTGATGAAGAAGACAAGAAATGCGAGCAAATTCAAGCCGATGAACAGCGTGAGGAGAAGACGCAGCGAGAACATGTTTTGTTTGCCTAAAAGAAAATTCTAATGATTTTAAATTAATTGGATACTGGATATTTAGCCGCTATGGAATTTTATTTGGCGATTTTGGTTACTGCATTGAAAATTAGAAACATTTTCATTCGAGTAACAGCTCATAGAAGAATATCTTAAAACTTTGTTAAGGTCAGTTGCCTGGCCAAGGAGACTTTGAAACAGGATTAAGATGAAACTTGCGTCAGAATCGCTAAAATCAACTTTCTGGAAAGGCAGCATGCATGCTTTATATAATATACTCTAACAAATGAATCTATAGCCCAAACAACGAATAATAATCAAAAGCATTCTATCTTAATATTTCCATTATATCGTCCTAACCCCTCAATACTCTCATCCACTATCCTATACCAGCCATTATCACTGCTGACTTCAAATTCTTCGTCGAATCGGTTCTGTAGCAGCTCATCAAACTCCTTCGTTCGCTGCTCAAACCTATTTATCGTAATTTGAGAATTTTTTGTGTCGTTTTCAGGAACGTCCACCAACCCGCTTTTGATGAGCCAATTGACATATTTAATCACTCTTTTTATCCTCGATCTCAATAGCCCAGTTGTTATTTCATACTGATCCCTCATCATACTGAGAAGAAACACCTCCTTTTCTTTATTCGACGCTTTCAATGCCGGTCCAGAGTTACATTCAATAAACCACAGATTTAAATCTTGATCCAGCATAAAATCGGCCCCAAAGAGCTCCCATGTTCCATAATGTTTATGAAAACGAGCTTGAGTCATTCTAATTAAATGCTGCATGGCATTCATAAAAGCTGGTCTCAAGTACTCATCAATCCAGGCACGGCTCTCGATACGTCCCTCTGAGATCAAATAGTCAACTAGACGGGTATAGTTCCACATCTGGAAGTCCATCAGCTCCGTCTCGTTCATTCCGCTGATAACTGCCTGCTCAATTACTTTCAGAGATTGTGCTGTGTTTGTGAGATGCATTCCTTTCTCTTTTTTACTGGCATCGTATTCCAACAGCGAAACTCTCAAGAAACCGTCATGGTAGTAAGCAATAAGTGGATCTGTCGACGCAATCAACATATATACTCTGAAATCGAATTTATGACCCATTACCAACAATGGATTGTGTATGTAGTATTGCACTATGTATGAATTTTTCACCTCGCCGCATTTGGTACCGTTTTTGTAAGTTTTCCGTAGAGAGGCTTCTTCCTTATCATCCACAGGTTCTACGCCTTTCCCTTGATGACCACCAGCGCCGACCTTTCTGATGTATACGATATGTTTTTCCTTCTTATCCTGCTCATATTTCGCAGAATTGATTATATTAAACCACTCACGGCACTGTTCGGCGTTATCAAGTAGCCAAGTTCTCGGAAAGAACTTATTGCCATCAAAGCACTGGGGCTTATCCTTGAATTTTTGGGTATAGTTATATACGCTGCGCGCTACCTCATCCTTTCGATTCAAAGCGCTTTTCCCATCAATATGGTTATAATTTTGGGTCAAGCAGCCCATTTCGGTACCATAGATCAAATATTTTAAATGGATTGACTCACTTGTGACATATGACGTGATATTCTCACATAGATTAAAAGTTGGCTTCTTTCTAACGTTTTCAGGTAGTTCGTAGCTGATTTGTGGCAATACAACAGTTCCTATCATAGGCAGCGCCTTGCTCTTGGTGAGAGAATAGGATAAGAAGTCAGACATGAAATTGATCTCTTCGAATATGTATCGCGGGTTATTAGTGAAATAGCGTCGAACTTTTGTACAGTATTCGGGATCTCGTTTAAGCCCGAGAAAAGTTTCTTTAGGAACTACTGCTTCGGGGTTAGAAATTGGCCTGTCCAGCTTACTTAATACGTTAAATGCTAAATCAGAGTCGATAAATTTGCTGTAATCTCCATGTTCTTCAATCAAGACTTCTGATGAGCGGGAATTCGGACTTGTAATGGTCGTGGAGATCAGCAGTGCCAATGCGATGAGGTTGAGTGTGCCAAATATCGCAACGAAAGCTCGTAATGAGAACATATAAGGCGCGCACTACCTGTTTTATAATTAAAGTTTTTTTTTGTTATGCTCATTCGCAAGTCAAATACTCCTTAAGAAATTTAATCCTTTACATCATTATTTATGAATATTTTGTTTTGTTTTAACGAGAGTAGACAGAGTCTAATCGAGCATTCAAATCATTAGAAAAGAGCCTGTGACTTAACCTTTGAATATTAGCATTTAAAATATTTTCAAACAGATGTATTGATTGGGCGAACCTCTTTTAATCTCTATCATTCAGATCAAAAGCAGTCAATACTAATCATTCCATTGTACCTGTCGAGTCCATTAAGATTTTCATCGATAATCTTAACCCATGTATTATCGCTGCTCAATTCAAACTCCTCATCGAGATGATTCTTTGTTAAGTCCGCGAATTCCTTGCGTCTTTGCCACAATTTAGAAATTACCACCTTACCGCCCTCTTCCAACTTAATAAGCCCTGTTTGCTCAAGCCAATTGATGTATTTAATCGCCCTTTTCAGTCTCGACTTGAGTTGCGAAGTAAGAATCTCCAGCATATCATAAATCATTCTTGTCACCAGGATCTCTTTCTCCTTTGGCGTCCCTTTTAACTCAGGCCCGATGTTTGCTTCAATAAACCAGAGATTCAGATCCTCATCTAGCATAAAATCTACTCCCATTAGCTCTGACGAAGAGCTGTATTGGTAAAATCGATGCTGAGTCATCCTCACGAGATGCTGCATTGCCTGCTGGAACTGAGGCCGTAGGTACTCGTCAAGCCAGTCGCGGCTCTTTACCTTCCCTATCCGCACGAGATAATCAGTAAACCTCGTCAGATTCCACATCTGTAAGCTCTGCAACTCAGTTTCATTCATTCCTTCTTTAATAGCCTTTTTCATAGCTATAGCCGACTGCGCAGTATTCGTCAAATGCATTCCCTTTTCCTTATTGGTCACATCGTACTCATAGAATGACACTCTCAGGAAACCGTCATGATAATACACCACAAGCGGGTTCACAGACGCAATGAGCATGTAGATTCTAAAATCAAATTTATGTCCTTCTACAAGTAGAGGGTTATGAATATATCTCTGCACGATGACCGGGTTGTCATTTTTCCCGCACAATGACCCTCCACCATACTGCTCTGTCAAGTTCCTTTCTTCATCTTCATCAACTGGTTGTACACCTTTCCCTTGATGACTCGCCACACTAATTTTCCTAATGAATACGATTGTTTTTTCAGCTTTTTCTGCCTTATATTCCTCTGATTTTATATAATCAAACCATTGCAAGCACTCGGTTTCATTATCCAAAGAAAGCGTTCTCGGGAAAAATTTAGTTCCATCAAAGCAATGCGGTTTGCTCTGGTATTTGTACATGTAGTTTGTAGCTGCGGTCGCAATGCTGTCTTTACGATATAAAGCAAAGTTACCAGCAACATGGTTGTACATTTGGAATAAACACCCAATTTCTTTACCAAGTTCATGGTGATGATGCAGATTTACGGAAAAAGAGTAAATTGTTGCTCTGGGGTCCATGAACCATCTTGGCTTAGTTGAATTCGCCTTCGGGATTTTCGCATATGTAGTCTGAGGCATCAGATCTTTACCAACCTTCGGGATTAATGTACTTCTCATTAGCGTGTCTGGAACATCATCTGTTAGGTAATTCAGCTCGTTGAAGTAGATTTCAGGGTCATCGACTAGCAACTCACGAACTTTATCGCAATAGTCGGGGTCAGGTTTAATTCCGAGATAAACGAGTCCCTTTTTTCTCGCGTTTGATTTTGAAGTGTTGTAGTACTCTAATGGCACGGGTTTGAAGTCTTCTAACTGCTTAAGTACGTCCAAGGCTAATTCTTTGTTGTTGAACTTCCGTGATTCGATAGTTTCTTGAGTAAATGTTTCATTTTTCTGCATTAGTCCGCTGGTTGTGATAAAAATCAATAAGGCTGCCAAATTAAGGGTCAGCAGCACGAGCCCGAAGCTTCTGAGAGTCAACATTTTGCTTACAATAGCGAGAGAAATTAGGTTTTGTATTATTATCCAAGGGAGATCTTAGATAAATTTTACCTCCAGAAACCGTTTGCAAAACAGCTAATTCAAAGTTTGAAGTGATACGCAAAATGTATATGGCAAAAAGATATCGTGAGCCGAATTATCTGTTATCTCACGAGTTTATTTCGGAGGGCGTCATCGTAATAAGAAAGTTCACGAGGTATAACTATGCTCGTATAGAAACACAGATCAACTTAGGTTGTTTATGAATCTGATTTAAAACGCTTTTAATGTAGACTTCTATGAGTTAGCTAAATAATCCTTTTATTTACGTTTTTCAAAAAGTTACCCCGATGATCACCCTCAGATCCCTTGCAACGATCTTTGGAATTCTAAACTCCGTTGCAATTTTGGTCTTTTTTGTCTCTTCGGGAGCCATTTCCAGCGAGAGCGAAGAAGCTTACCTCCAAGAACAAATCGAATCTCGCAAATTTGTTAATAAGGACCTCGCATTGGCAGTACTCAGAGAACTCGACAGCCATGAAATCATGCCTGACAACTATTTTATGCTCGGAAAGACTCCTCGCAAATTCTTCAACAAAACCTATTTTGGGCTCAAACGAAACCCCGAATATTGCAACCAAGTCCAGGAAAGACTGGTGAATGACCCTTCATTTATTTTCGAGGAAATGAATTTCGTCACAAACTTTCTTCCGGACACATTGGTGCGTCATAAATTAATGCCTTTGCTTGGTAGGGACTTGATGCCTCACGTGAGCTATGTTAACTTAACAGAAAAGCAGCGAGAGACCCCGCTGTTTTTGTTCCCTGAGCAAGCAAATATCTTCTACTTTTCCAACATGATTCACCAGTACCATGAATATGGTCACGAGATCGCTTGCACTTTCCAGGCGTACAGTCACGTGCCTGGTGTCGAAGCATTATGTAGAAAAGATTACGCTTCCAACTCGGTGGCTGCGTACACTAAAAAATTTGAAGATAGACCTCAATGCTACGATGGAAGCAAGTTCTTCCCAAAGACGATAAATCTCTTCAATAAGACAGATTGTCAGAACTTCTTCAAACTCATCAATTCTGAACAGTATAAGAAGCAGAAGGAGGAACAAACGATTCTTTTTATCCGAAAGGCCGGTGTTGGAGCACACCAAGGAAAGACAGTATTTCCTGTTGATGAAGAACAAGAAAGGATGCTGCGAGAGGAATATAAGAACGGGTCTCTTTGCGGAAGGACTAACAAGTCGGATTTGATACAAAGTTATATTCAGAACCCTTTATTGGTGGAGGGTCATAAGTTTGATTTCAGAATATATGCTATGATTGCTTCAAGCAATCCTCTGATAGTATATTATCATGACGGGTTCCTGAGAGTCTCTCTCTTTGAGTACGATGTAACAAGCAAAGAAAAGGGAATGCATTTGACGAACACTGCGCAGTCGCTGAAAGTAATTGAAAAAGCAAAGAAACAAGGCATGAACGAAACTGAACTTCGTAATTTTCAAATGTGGAATCTAACGAGATTCACTAAATACCTTGTGAGTATCGGAAAGGTGGAAAGTATTGACTGGCTTGACGAATATTTGCGTCCTTCGTTGCAACATGCCATTCAACATGCTATTAGAATGTCGCAGGAGAAATACTACACTGCAAGCCCGAGTTTTGATCTTCTGGGCATGGATTTCATGCTTGATGAGGATTTGAATTTGTGGTTCCTGGAATCGAACATTGGTCCGGCTCTCGAGGGCTCGAATGATGAAAAAGAGAGGATGATATCGAAGCTTGTGAAAGACCAGCTCGAGATAGTGACGGCGTATCTTAAATCAAGGACTAAAAGAGCGATTAAATACATCAATTGGCTTGGCCAAACAGGACTTGCGAAGTTTAATGAGAATGGTGAGCTTAAGATTTCAAAACTTGACCAAAGAAAGAAGGAATTCAAGGCGATTTTAAAGAATTACATCGATGAAGAGTTCGAGATCAGCAGCGATAATGGATGGGTTAAAATTATCGATGAAAATTTAGAAGGGTTAGGAAGGTACAATGGCATGTTTAATATAGAGTGCTTCGATTTTTAACAGTTTTGGTTTCTATATGGCGTGTAACCTCTATAATGAATCAGTACCCACATGATCTCATTTGAATAATTTTTCAACACACAGGACAATTTTACATTTTTACAGGAGCCCTTAAGGAAGAGTATTTATAGTCCGTATAGAAATAGAATGAAAAATGAGTCTGAGAAACAGAAGGGTTAAGTTCTAATGGCAAAGGAATATTACTTTTCTTTATTCAAGATCCTCAAACTAGTAAGATTATTTATCTACGGATATGTTGGGTTTTCGAGTGCCAAAAGAGCAACGACAAAAAAGGGTGAATTTACCCCTGTGACAAATTATAAATAAATTAATTCGATAGGAATTTGACCAAAAGTAGTCCTGCACCAGTCAATACGTCATGAAATACGAATTAGAGAATGTAAGACCAAGAGATACCTCTATCACTGACGAAACAGAGCTGGAGAGCCACAAAACTGAAGCACGGCAAAGCAATGACATCAGGTTTTCTAGAATTTCAACTCGAGTAAACTCATTGGAGAAGCCCCTCAAAATTCCGACTATTGTGCAGAACAGCGGCCCTCTTAAAGGCTTGAGCAGCTCGAGTCCTGACTATGTTGAAAATGAGGCTGAGGAAAACCCTCTGGAGAACTACAACTCCTTTCGCAGTGTAAGTTGGCTCCTATTAATCGCTCTTTGGACCAATGCTGTCACTTATCTGCTATTCCCTTCACATTTCAAAGCTTGGCCGATATTCACGAGATCTTTTTTCCATGAATGGATTTTGGAAAGCGAGATGATTCCAGCTTTTTTGCTATTTTGCGTTGAAGTTGTTGTGATGTCGATTGTTCTGTTTAGTGGAATTAAAGCATTTGAATGCCATAGCTGGAGAGCGATGAAGGCGCAATTTCTCGCTCATATTCTTATTTGTGTCTGTGGAATTCTCACGAATGGAGTATGGAATTTAGTGTTCGGTGGTTTTTTAGCTTTTCAAGCTTATCGCTTAGCTTCAATTTTTCATAAACTTGATCGTATGAAGAGATCAATCTTAAGTGTTTAAAATTTTATGAGACGTTGCATAATGGGCAGCTAATCCATTTTAGGTAATACAAAATTTGCTCCTTCAGGAAATTTTACAAGAGTCATTGAAGTCTTTTATTTTTTTTAAGTATTGACAACAGCAACAGGTTTCCTGAACTCTATGATTTGCTTCTACCTACGCTTATCTTAGCAATCACTTTCGTAAGACAATAAGATTTAGAAATATAATAAATCTGGAGTATTTTTCTCTTCTCTCTTCTCTTTGAATATAGCTTCAATGATTATACTCAGTGTTACATAGCTACTTGAGTCATCTCGAAATAACACTGCTGCTGTGAGTCTAAACTATACAAACTCTAACAGTTACAAAAAGTAAAGTAATAATGGTCTATTTAAATTGTAGTCATTAATTACAGATTGGACATACACCCTTAATGACTCTTTTGGTCGGTTTACTTCTGAATACTATCATCAAATGCCTCGATAGTCTTAATAATTTCGAATCATACTGACTCTGGTTTTTGGATGTGTTCGATTCTATTCGGAATTTTTTCTTAAAGAAGCTTGAAAGATAAAACCTAATACCTTCCTCGATAATAGATTTTTATATGTCACTGATTCAAAATTCGAGTCGAATATTGATTGCTGACCAGTGAAAAGAAGGTCGTACCTCATGTCGTAAGATAGCTAACAAAGCTGAATGACTAGATTGAAATGCGATTACCATTTATTTTTCAAGCAATACTTTTTAGATGTAGTTGTCGTGTGTTAAGAGTTTGCTCTCCAAAATACCAAATTCCTTCTGCTGACAATTATTTTTGTTTTCAACACAAAAGGAAACAAGCAATTTTCTGATTGACCAAATTATTTTAATTATCGTAAAGCTTCTTCTTCTGATCCTTATAAAATGAATGTAAGCAGTGATTGAAGAACCTTCATAACAGCCTGAATACACTCAGATTACATAAAATATTAAAGTATCAACTCATTTAGATAGAGTCACTTGCCCGATATCTCATCAGATCTCATCAAATAGGATCTAAAATTATTTCCACAATTAACGGTTAGATGCGCTAATAGAAACGTTTTTCGATTAAAACAGATTCTTACAATATTTTATCTAAAATTTTTAATCCGACAAAAATTATTAGACTAAGTGCTCTTTAGGATGGAAGAAGAAAAAATCAAAGGTCCCAACACCAAGCTCCTCGAATGTGAAGCTTTAGTAATTCGAACTGTTGGTCAAGATCCAACAACAGACAACTTATTATTCGAGGTTTTCATTTCGAATAATGAAGGCAAACTATTGAGCATTGCTCCCATCTTCAGAGCTATTGAGACTACCCCTCCTGTTGGAACTTTCCTCGATAGACTGACTTCTCCAGAACATCAACCATTCAATTTGAATGTTCTATACAAAGATAAAGAAAACCAAAAACTAGATGAGACACCGTTCATGGAGATAGACAAAACGAAAGACACCAGTAAAAGTATATATAAAGTAAGAGCAAAGGAAAAGACTGCTGAAGAAAATGTGGGAATCCTTGAATTTCAATATAAATCCTCAAGAACACAGTTCAAAGTTATTGGAATGGACTCTTTGTATCTCATAGAGGAAAATAAGCCCAGTAGATTCTCTTTAAAGAGTCTTCTTTGCTGTGGAAAAGGGACTAGAACTATTAACGATGAGGTCACGATTTTCGAGACCGATAAACTATCAGGTGTACAGATAAGCGACCTTGAAAAAAGGATTAATGCTGAACAGTACGTCAAAGAGCCTGTAGGTAAGATAGTTAAGCTGCAGAAGAGAGATGCGATGTCGAAAAGACGCGATATCCTCGTGACTTTTCCAAAAAACGCTTATAATGAAGAAAGGTCTCTCTTGCTTGCATTAACATTTTTATTAGCCGCTCGGTTCTTTCAGGAAATCTAATCTGATAATATAGTTTACGCTTTTATTTTATTTAAGTAAACGAGTATCATCCCTTGTGATAAGGGTAAACAGAGGGATTCTTTATACATAACTTTATAACTTGATGAACGAAAATGAATTATGAGATAATGCCAATTGCCAAGGAAAAGCCAGAGCGATCTTATAGACAAATAGTTCAATGATGATCCGAACATAGAGAAATATAGCCGAAAGCATTATGATTCATGTTCTGTCAGCCATCTACTAATTGACAAACCTTTACATTAAACTGTGCAACTTAAACTCAACTTTTGCTTATTAAATTATGCTGCACAGTCTCTTGATATTTGTTTATGAGAACTTAAATTATTGATGTGGAGCAAGGATGGTGAAAATTGGTTGGAATAAATGGCAATATTGTAATTTCCACGTGCATACAAATTCCTAAAAGCACTGAAGCGTATTATATATATAAATTCACGATTTTAACCATTTTTTCAAAAAGCTATTAAATTTGGCATTATCACATCTTGTAGTATACAGTTGTTTGACATGCGCATCAATGATCTCGTCAATGTTCGACCAATTTGGTTTATATAGCTTGGTTAGCCGCGGAAAGAGCCTCTTTTGCATATAGTACGCATTAAACTCTGGATGGAACTGCGTGCAGAGCACAGTCTTCCCGATCTCATACATTTCCACCGGCGTCATCTCGGAAGTCCCAATTACTTTTGCTCCTGCTGGAGGCTCTTCAACATGGTCTGTATGACACTCCACTGCCAAAAACTCTTTGTCTAGGCTTAGCTCTTTAGACATCTGATTAAGAAGCTCTATTTGTGACTCCTTTAATGCTATTTTTTCTCTATTCATGCATTTCGGTATTCCTTTCAGGTTCATTTGAGATACTTTCCCTCCAAGAGCATGCGCAATAAACTGTGCGCCGAAGCAAGCTCCATAGACTTTGGTAGTTGACTGCTCATTAATAATCGATTTCAGCAATGCGCCGAAATCGGAGAACCATTCTACTTTATCATAAGCTGATAATTTCGACCCAGAAACGACGATCCCTTTCAGCTTTTTGAGTTCATCTTCAGTAGGAAATTGATAGTTATACACCAAATATGATTTCCATTTTTCTCTTGGACTCTGATATAGCCCTTTATAGAGCGCCTCGTATTGATTAGTCCAATCAGGAGTTGGATCGCAAACCATTATTACAAAGAGAGGCCAAGATTCGGTTATTTTAGGGTCCAATGCATCTATGAGTTCTTTGGCGAGCTTGGGCTCTGTTTTCTGGAATTCGTCAAATGGAATCTTCTGGAGCGCAGACTCCTTGAAGAAGAATAGTTCGCTTACTTTTGGAAAAAAGACTATGTGGTTTTCGCCTTGCTCGGCAATCGGAGCTTCGACAAAATGTCCCAAAAATTGAATATATGTCTGTTCATCCCAGTTGTAGTCATTGTATTCTTTTTGATATTCAAGAGAGGGGTATTTTGAGAGTTCGATCGCGTTGTCGAGGAAGATATGAGTCGCTGCATATATTGGCGAAGGCTCCCTTTCATCCATTTCTCCTTGTATGGGCGCCAAATTACTTTCTTTTTTGACGTAAACGTACTCAATGGAGCTGTAATCGGCTCCCTTGACAAAAGGAACTATCGAAATTTTTAGTTTCGGGATGTCAGAAGATTCCATCGATTTGCAAGAAGAAATCTAATTTTATTTCTGATGATAATTTCTACACTATGTAAAATACTGTAGGGTGATATTCCATAAGTCAGAATCGCAGTATGAAATCGAGCGCAACTTTCGAAAAGATGATACTAACAGAGAGCGATCCTTGTATATCGATGTAAATATTGTATTTATAATACTTTCATATTTTTGTTTGTCAAAGTAGTCAATCATTTCTTTTTCAAGAATATTTCAACAATTTTAGCAACGCTTCGGACTAATTCTTTCAAGCTTAAAGTAAATGGAGAAATTTCTAAATTTACAAAGTTACTACTTTAATTTTTTTGCAAAATATTCAGCCTTTTCAAGGTTCTGAACCTACAAAGAGATCAATAAAATTGTGCATAAATTCGTAATTGCGGTTATTTCGAGTTAAACCCATAAAGTATCATCTCGTTATAAAACATGAATAAGAGAATTTTCTAGATTACGAAAGAACTTGATTTGAAATTAAATTCCTATGGAAATTTTTGCACGAAAGTCTATACATCACTTTGCCCACTTACTTGAGCTTGTGCTTAGTTTTTCATTTCAGTGAGACCCAATTAATTTCCTTTTGATTATTAAGCAACTTAATTATTAGAATTTTAGGAGTCTTTAAACAGATTCTATCAATATTCATCATTATTAACATTATCCCACCAAATTCTTGGAGTCATTTTCGAATGCATATGTTTCTCTCTGTAGCGAACAGCAACGAGGCCACATTGTTTTGATTACTATTAGTGAAGACAAAAATCAGAAGTACTCCTCATACTCAATTGTTACTTATGATTAACGATAGAATCCGGCTAGTTATCTCGTATTAAATCAAAAACTGATTTATATTTCTTTTTTGAAGCTCAATGCTTTACGTAAATTTGCTAACAATTAAGATTCATTGCGAAGAGCTTATATAATTAAGTATCTTAGAAAAAAAACTTGATAAAAAGGTTGTTAGTTGGATTCTTGGTTTATAAAAAATCACAGATGCAACTCAAGACCAGACCTATAGAACTTTTTTCAAAAAATCAAATTGCAAATAAATTAAAGTACGAAGAAACTCGTTCACCAAAAATGACTGACACATTCCTCACTTGCGTAACAATTCGTCAGTACGAAAATTGCAGCAATCTCGATCAAAAGAATCTTCTACAAAGTTTCGCAATTTATGATGAGAAACCTGAAAACTTTCGCATTTTTTCTTGGTATTGAAGTCTGACTCTTTTATAAAATCCTAGGCGTCTACAGATCTATTGATTTTGAGCCAATGCTCAAATGCTCATCAAAGATAATATGCTCTGATTCGAATTATCAATCTATCAATTCAATCTTGGATTTAATTAGTTTAAATTCGGCAAAAGAATCCATTTTTGGAAGCTAGCATTTACTTATATATGCGTACTGACTATATTCTTCTCATGGCCAATCTCGAAATGTATCTTGTGAACTTTAATGAGAGAAAATTTCTCGATTCTTTTGCGTAGTATACTTGATTCTTCAGACAATATGAGGATCTACCTTCGAACCGCTCCGATGGTTACATTCTCTAGCAATTAGTAATAAAAAGGGGTTTCTTGGATACTAGGGTGTTAAATTTTCGAATCGTTTTCATAACCCTTAATTAGTAACAAGAGAAGAGCAAGTGATAACTTTTTTTTTATTTAATTTTGTTCAAGTGAGAGTTTTAAACAATTAATCAGAGTAACTCAAGATAATACCAAAATAATTGCGAGTTTAATTTGGAAAAGATGAAGTTTCGATTGATTGCATTTGTTTTCCTGTTCATAAGCCTTGAACAGACGGCGTATAGCCAATTTTATAGTTGTGCTAGTGATGCTGACTGTCGAGCTTTTTTAAATCCTAGCTGTGATACTTTCTTGGGCATGTGTGACCAGCCTTGGCAGAACAGTGACTGTGATTATCTTGGAACAGGAGCTGGCTACATGGTAACTGTTTCTGGCACAGCCCTTTGCACTAGGACCTGTTCAAGTCATAGTGATTGTGCATCACTACCCACTGCAAAAATTTGTAGATCTACTACTCCACGTTATTGTGTTGAATGCCTCAATACTGTTGATTGTACGGCCATGGGGTTTAAGAACCATAACTGCAATTCAGGCTTCTGTGCAGCTCCAAACCCATCTGGAACTG
>ENA-UOTX01000028-UOTX01000028.1-compost-metagenome-genome-assembly--contig:-NODE-28-length-127428-cov-10.256315_pt1 | contig 127428 bp, 80 predicted proteins | sample MGYA00238143_ERZ746982 | MGnify/ENA primary metagenome ERZ746982 (study PRJEB28758, sample SAMN06268862) | compost metagenome | isolation source: single cell | place: USA: California, Emeryville, Joint... | reverse complement strand
GATCGATGTAAGTCTTCATTGTCAGCTCCTCCTTCTCGTAAATGTCCTGAACGAAGCATTTCCGGATGTGACTTGACAATAAACCGATTATTTCATTCAATGAAAGCCAACAATAATTTACAATGAGGCTCTTGATTTCATCCATGTCTTTTTTCAGCCTGCTTAGAGCCAGCGAATTATTGTTAAATAAATCAGGACCACTTCTGTTGAGAGTCGGCGTTGGATAATGTGAGGTCCTTGCAGCAGTCTTTTTGGTATGCAGAGTTGGTGTTTCAATTTTAGAAAGCGTCAGGATTTCATTTTCTTTTTCTTGAATCTGCTTCTTTATAGATTCGTAAAGTTGCCTTTTCTAATAATAATAAAAGCGTTCTATATTTTACACTGCAACAACTTCACATAATACCTTCCGATCATCTCCTATTTTTGATTTAAATTCCTCATTTATATCCTCAATTTTCTGCCGGAGAGTCTGGTTTTTGTACTTCTGTTCACTAATCTTCGCATCAGTGGACCGAATATCAAACTCAATCGCCGCTTTTTGCGCCTCAAGCTTCTCTATCTGAGACAGCAAATCATCCGACTTTGAGGTATCTAGTTGGATCTCCTCAACCGCTTTTTTCGACTCAATAGTTACTTGCTCGACTTGAGCATCCAAGGTCTAAATAGCAATTATTACGAACTTACATCAAGCAAAGCTAAGCCAACCTTTTTCTCAGTCTCCAATTGCTCTCTGAGCAAAACTTTGAAATTCTCCAGCCTCCTATCCAGAGCTTGCTTGTATTCCTCAATTTCTTTGTTATATGTTGCTGTCTTCCTTTCCTTCTCAGTTTTCAACAGTTGCTGGACCTCTTTGCTCGTTTCCAGCTCCCTCTTTATTTTTTCTCGTTCCTCAAACGCTTCAATACTCCGCTTTAAATGAGCATTCAATTTCTCTTTTTCCTTCTCAAATTTGCTTTCAAACTGCTCCTTTAGTTCTTTCATTTTCTTCTCTTTCAATAAAAGCCTTTTTTGCTGATCACTCATAATTTTCTAACATTGTATCTTTCATTCAATTAAACCTTTGATCTTGAATATTACCGTCTTTTCTTCCTCAATTTTCAAGTCGGCCTCCCTTTGGCAGTTTTCAAGCTCTTTTTTCTGTTTACGAATTTCAGCCTCCTTTAACTCTTTCAGCTTTTGAGAATGATCTTGTTCGATTTTCTTGAGAAGCTCCTTCATTTTTTCACTAACTTGCTCTTTTTTCTTTTCTTCTGCTTGACGAGCTTCTTCTAACTCCGCTTCAACTTCCTTTTTCTTTCCAAGTAGTTTCTATTACAAATCAAATCCACAAGTGAGTCAGTATCAAAAAGTGGTTTTTATTAGTCTACATTCTTTTTAATTTCGAATTCCTCTCTTACTCGCTTCGAATGCGCCTCCACTTCATTTTCAATTTTTTTCAATTCTTCAATTTCATTCTTTTTCATGAGCTCCTCGCTTTCCTCCTTCCTGATTTTCTCTTTCTCTTTATAAGCCTTTTCAAGCTCCTGCTCTATTTTCTTCTTTGCTGCCGCTAGTTCTTCTGTTAACTTTTTCTGCGAGGCCAAATACCCGGTACTCATTTTCAGCGTCAGAGCTGCCAAACTTTTCCCCATTTCGCTCTCGTATTCATCCCTTTTGAATTGCTGCTCTCTTTTGACTTTAAGCTCCAACTGCGCGGTTTCTCTCTGCTGCTCTTCTTTAGCTGCCTGTATTTTCCGATCGATTTCCTCATCAACCTCAGGGAATTCAGAGTTTTTTGACTTTCCTCCAGTGAGGCTGGAGATGCCGAGTTTCGCATAGTCGTGCTCAAAGCTATCATCGCCATAATCTCCATCATCTTGCAGCAATTGACCAAGCCTGGCATTTTTATCCAAGAGCGGCCCCATATCAGCTGCGTTTATTTTCTTATTGCTTGTCGATGAAGAGTCAAAAGACCCATTTTGCGAAAAACTGTCATTAGCCTCATCTTTCAGCTCGGTTTTTTGATAGGCCTGCGAGCTCGCGAAGAGTTGTGATTGCAACGTGCTTGATGCGAGTGCATTGAGCCGGTCTTCTACATTAGATCCTTTTCCTTGGCTTGTAGCGCTTGTACCGCTGCCATTCATCGATAACGCATCCGCTAGTCGTCCTCGAGCTTTGGATGCTTTATTTCCGCGATTTTTCATTGCGATTTCTTTCTTTTTCTGCTGGTAAACTTTCTTGTAGTGCTCGTCACAAGGGTGTTCCCACAGCGATTGTTTCGTTGCAAAATTGTAATAATAAACATCTCCATCGCGAGTTTTAATCGGCTTCCAATCTTTCGGTAGAGGAGCTTTGAGCCCTTCTCTTGCAATCCAAAGCAATTCTCTGTCTTCAGGGAGGTTCATGCCCAAGTAACGAGCGTATTCGAGGATTTCTATCATGAAATAATATGTAACTATGGATTTTGTACGATTGAGCGCTACCTTCTTGCGTAGGTTCATAATTTTCATCGATCTCCTCTTCCAATATCATGCTAACGCCTTCTCCTCCGCCATTATCTTGCTGTTGAGCTTGCATGGAGAATGTAAACTTTTTTATTTAATCAATTCACTGTCTGTTGTGCACTATTTAAATTCTCAGCGAGTACACAAATCGTGCCCATTCGACTGCCTTAAGCTCGCAATTGCAATATCATTCAAACGATTCAATAGATATTGTTTTAGATTTGGCTGCCCTTCGGTCATCAGAGCAACTTTACATTATCATGGCATTTCGAAAAATATATATCCGATTCTCCTTTTTATGGCAAATACACATTTATTGATGAATAAATTTGCATTAGGATGCTTCGACATAATACCATTACAAAAAAATTCTGAATGCAAAAATACCTCCCTCAAATGAAATTATATGGAACGATATGAAATTAGCTTGAAACACTGTCTCACAACGTTTTTTTTTTACTAAATCATATTACATTTTCGCTTGCGCTAGAAGACGCTCTCTATATCGGAAAAATATGATCGGGTCAACATAGAGCGTGAAATTGATATAGTTCAAGAATTCGATCTCGAGCTGATTGATTTCTTTCTTCGGAATACCTCCAACCCTAGAGTAATACTCGTTGTTATAATATATATCGTCAAAAAACTTGGCCGCTAGCATAACGCCTACAAGCAGCAACCTATGAGATAATAACGAGTCAGAAGAACTTCTCATAGCAAAATTTGACCTGTGGATGTTCAGAGATTTAATGATAAACTTTTTATTTTCGGTGATTCGATCGATGTATATGAGCGCAAGGATGAAACACTCATCCGAGCAGTGAGAGCAGGTGGCTATTCGTTTCAGGTAATCCCTCACAGAAATCGATGGAACGCTCTTTGCAGTGAAACCCGACGAAAAATTATTATCAGGAAATTTATCTGTTTCCGTCAGAATTCTTCCGAGGATGGCTGCAAGGATCTCAATCAGAGTCGCAGTGTCGACCACCTCGCAGCCATTCAAGCTATAAGCTTCTAGATAAGAAACTTTTTCGTTTTGAACAATCAGTTTATTTAGATCGGAATCGCCTTCCGCTTCGATATCCATGTTTTTGTTTGATTCCATTGGTTTCGATCTTTGGCACTCTCACTTCTGCTTGCGGAGTCGAAGGTAAATAATCGGTTTGAGGAATAGCTAAATTTACTTGCGCAATCGAAGCTCCTTGAAGAGACTGGATGAATTAAGAATTAAAGATTTTAATTTGGCAACAAATCAGATGACAAATATTTGGGCTAGTTTTAACGTTTATCACTCTCATGATGACAGATTCCCAGTGAGAATTAGCAGCTCGAAATCATTATTACCATTCACTAGTTGCTCTATATGGGACTATCAGTTTCTATCACCCCTTAACTCAATGCAATGGGTCTCTAGATAAATAATTTTCCTTAATTGTACACTCTTCATTAAAAGTAATGATTACGTGTGGCTTTGAGAAAAATTAGGTATCGAATTTTTTTTCATTATAGTTTTTAATGCCTAACTCTTAGTTTGAGAAATACGTATAACTCATGAAAGACTCAAATGAAACTCGAACCAAAAAAAAACAAAAGGAGAATGAATTATACAACTAGCTGATTGTATAAGTGGGAGTCATCGTATTCCCAGAGTTAAAGGCAAAAAATTAATAGTCTATGCTACAGAAATTAGTCAACTATATTGAACTCATGTTGGATGAGGAGATCAGCTGCCGTTGTTGTTTAGAATTCGCCTTCTTGAGAAGGAGCACCATTTCTTCCTCGATTCAAGGCTCCGCTAGCTTCCAATTTTTTGTAGAAAGGACGATTCTTCAAGTTGAATTTCGGGTTTCTCTGGAGCTCGAAGAGCACGTAAGTAATTCCCCATGGATGAGGGCTTTCGCATGAGGTTCTGGCTTGCAACATCCTAATAAGGAATAGAGTTTAGCTAGAAGAAAAAAATCGGTGAGGTTTACAGAATGGCCTGCTCCTGAAGGGCATCTTGATTTTGAATCTGGAAGAGGAAGAAGATAGACTCGATGAAATAGAAGGTGATTGGATTTGGATAGCGAATGTTGTTCAATATAGCATTGAAAAGTGCCTCCCTCATTTCATTGCTTGAAAAACTGCTCAAAATTTTCTAGAAATTATTAATTCAAATTAAAACCAGTCCAGAACAAAGAGATCTTACCCAGAGCAACACGAAGGATTCTGACTTGCCTTCATTCTTATTCGCATCGATTACTATTGAAAAGAGAACAGGATGAATTTATTTCCAAGGTATTTTGAAAGTTACCTCTGAATAGGAAGAGTACGAAGGGATTTATTATCGGGTAGTTGATGACGATTTCTAGAAAGTTGAGTTAAATTTTTGAGAAAAAACTCCAGAATCTACTTGTGTTGTCGTTCTTGATCAATTTGGAGCAGATGTCGTGCAAAGCTTGGTCGTTCTTGGGATTTTGCAAGAATTTCACGATGTCAGGCTAGAGAAAGGGGACAGTTAGCATTTAATCACAAGGGATAGGGTCAATTTACGTAGATGTTGGAAGTTTTGATGATGTCGAAAATACCGTTGGGTAGAGGAGGAATTGTGTTGAACTCGGGTTTATTTTGAATAGACTACACAAAGCAAGTCAATTAGTTCGTAATTCAAAGAAATTAGTTTACTTGAGGCTGGAAATGGTGCGGATGTGGAGGTGTGCAGTTCGGTGGGTAGGCAGAGAGGATCAAATTCCTGATTTGCATGGTTTTGTCTGACAAACTCTCGCAGAGGATTGGACTCATCTCGATGAAGTACTCAGGGAAATCAGACAGTATCACGAGCAACAGGCGCATGGTTCCTAGGTACAAGGTTTTCAGTGCCTCTGATTTCACGAGCTCCGACTCAGGGATTTCTTTGAAGAATTTAAAGAGATCTATCAGAAGGAGACTGAATTTCCCCCACATTTCGGTTTTGTTCTCTTTCTATATATGAGATAGTTAAAGTTAGGACTCATTCAAAAGCTTTGGTTGATTAATTACATTTTCAAGGGCCAGTGGCATCAAGTATCTGCTTGAGACGAGTTGCAACCACGCGAATGCGAAGCCTGGATACTTGAGTGGCTGAAGTCGATCTAGAGTCGTCATAAAGATGCTGAGGTAGAGCGTTCGGTCAGCCAAATCGTATTCTTTTCTGGCTATATCCTAAATGAAGAAAAGACAAATCAGTGTTAGCAAGGTCATTTCATAAGAATATATGATACGTATAGGAGGTTTGAGAAAAGCTTGAAGAACGGTCTTTGGTTGAATTTTTCGCTTTCGAACTCGTGATACTTCGCCATCACGATCAACACACCTTGTAGGCTCTTCTCGAAAAGCTCGCTCTTGTTGTTGTTGAATGATTTCAAGATAACGATGATCAGCTTGCTAAGAGCGTCGATGTAAGTGAAGTTCAGCTCCTCAGTGTCTATGCCCATGCTTGAGCTGTAGTTTTCAGCGTTCTTCGTGCTTGAAAGCGTATGCTCGACACACACATCAGTGATATACACGAAGAATTTCAGGCTGTTCTCGCTCTGGACTTGCAAAAAGTCCGCAATACTATTAAAGTACTCGGCGATCTCCTCCTCGGTCTCGGAAATTGGCAGCCATTGATACAATTTTGAGGCGCAGAGTTTGTAGAAATCAGCTTCTTTCTCATTGAATAGCAGCGCTAGCGCATTGGTGACGGAAGATTCTCGGCCGCCGGCGCTGGATTTCTGTGGCTGGGTTGGCGACTTCTGATTGCTGCCTTCAGTACTTGGAGCCCGTGCCAACTGTTTCTCAAGCTCTTCAAAGAACTTACCCATCTCAGGAGTCTCTTGTAGTTGCGCCTTATTCTTCATGAGCTGCTCTATAGATTTCTTGAAGTAATCGGGACTCACTTTCTCATCGAAGACGAGCTTCCTGATGATGATTGAGATCGGCATGAAAAATTTCAAAAGGTTCGCTTTCTCAAGGATTTCCGCGTAGATGGTGTCAAAATCGGATAATGGAATGAATCCCTTGCGGATCAATATCAGTAGAATCTCGTACTTGAAGATGCGCTTTTCTCGTGGGTCCAGTATCCAATTCACGATCTCTGTGGTCATCTTCTCATTGAAGTAGGGTTTCGTGGCCATAAGCGCTTCAAAAAAGACGGCCATCTTCTCAGGCGATATCTTTGGGACGAAAATCTGATTCATCACCTGAAATATCATCAATTGTTATCATTGAGGATTATAATGAAAAAAACTCACGATAATTGCCAATTCAAAGGCGAGTGTCTCCATAATCTCGCGCTTTTGGAGGATTTCTTGGATACCTGCTCTCGCAGCATGAAACTCTTTGATAGCAGCACGGTCATTGTTGTTCCAATTTGTCAAGAGCCTATCTAATACTTGGATACCTATATTATTGATATTGGTTAGATCTATAAAAAAAAAAATTGCTATGATTACAGCTTTCGAATTGAGCAAGGATTTGCTGGCTCTTTCGATCGAGCGTTCTGTCACCCCGTGAAGCAGTTTCAGCATCTGAAGGTTTATGAGTGGGCGATTTTTTGTTGGAATCATTGAGAGTGGTGGCACTCTGCATTGGTTGGATTTTTTGAGGGTTTGCGAAATCTTCATATATCCTCATCTGCTCAGGAGTGAGCCCTCCAGGGGTTGGTCTAATCAGCTCAGGCAGGGTTGCAACGATCCGCCAAATCTGCTCATCATAATAGATTTTACCACGCTGAGCAGCTTGTCTTCTCCTTTCGATCGCTTCATAGATCGCAGAGTCTTGCTTCACCTCTTCGACGGCTTTGTCGACAACGGCTCGCTTAATTAAGGAGCACCCAAGGTTCAGATTGTCGTTGCTGAGAGTGTTGATGAGTTCTTCCTTGGTTTCTGCGTCGATGTTCGCGGCACTCAAATTTTCTTTCAAGCAGTTGACGAGATTCTGCCTGAAAGGTTCTCGGCAGGTCGCCAGAGCGAGATTTCCAGCGAGGTTTTGCACGATCAGAGAAGCTCCTTTCAAGAACTTGGCTTCACTTGGCTCGAGTGCGAAATCTTTTAGCACAAGCTCTTTGGCAGTAATAAGCGCAATGGCGACTGAGCGAGACATGATTTGCGGTATTATTTCGCTAAATAAACTCAATAAGAACCAAAATCCTAAACAAATTTTCTTTTTTACCCTATGGCTCTTTCGATGGCTTCAGCGACGACATTCTTGAGGTCTAGATCTGGATGATTCGTCAGGAATTTGGGGTCGATGGTGACGTATTCTGGAATTTCTGTTACAATGCTCCTATGAGAATTGTTTAAAAATAAATATCTCTGTGGAAAATAAGTCAAGGCTACTTCTTCTTCTGGAAGATATATTGGGTTCGTGGTAGCGCTTTCCTCTCGATCCCCAGTTCTTTAAATAGCACATCAAGCTCTGCTCGAAGCATTCCCTTGATAGTTGGAAGCTCATAAATCTCGTTGAGCAGACTGAGTGTTCCCCTGATCCAAGCATTATCGTACGTGAAGACCTGGCTCTGTGATGAAGGTGAGAGGATTTTGCATACAAGCAACACGATGTATTCAAGCTTTGAGTTCTCGACGGAGTCCAGCAGCAATTTCCTTACGTCTAAATCCAATATGAGAATTGGCTTGTTTCTCGCAAGTGTGATCAGGCCAAGCCATGATCCCAGTGACCTCAAAATGTTCTTATCGCCGTCGGATAATTCGCAACCGAGCACCAGTTTGATGTAGGTGTAGGTATCTTTCGTCATGGTTGGAATTATTTCCTTCTTGTTCAGTTTTGAGGCGAGATTGATGAAGACAGTATGGAGATTCGGCTGCTGAGGTACGCGCTTGAAGACGATGTACTTTGCCAGCCAAATTGCCACGTTCACATCCGCGATGTAACTCCTCATAATGCTGACTTTATCGTCGACATTGTTGGGTGTACAGTTGTTCAACGCAAAGGTGATCGCCTTGAGCGTTTCCTCCGAAACCACAGGAAACTCTTTTTCGATTTGAGCAAGAGCTTCACTGATACTTTTATTGGTGACAGCTTCGCTTTGTGTGGTGGTGGCTGTGTTCGTGCTCTGCTGTCTTTGGTGTTGTGTTTGCCGCGAGGCTCTTTCCGTTGAGTCTGGGCTATTGCCATCTGAACCAGCTCCTCTCATATTTCCAGTGTTCGGTAACCTGCTTAAGGCGTTGGCATTGAGGATAGGCTCAGATACGTTGTAGTAGCCACCTTGAGGATCGATCGGTATGTTTCCTTTCATGTTCGGATTGTAGACGTTTGGATTGGTGAACTGCACAGGGATTTGGTTGCCGAAACCTCCGCTGCCTTGATTATAAAATTGTCCTTGCATTTGATTCATTAGGTTTCCTTGATTTCCGCTTTTAGGTTCGTTGGGTTGGGAATACGTAGACGAAGACAAATTCATTCTGCTCCCCATATTAGGGTTTTCTCTCATTGCTTTTGCTAAAAGACGGTTGTAATCGGGTGGGATATCTAGTTGAACACCTTTCTCTTCACAACTCTATGGATTTATATTAGCAAAATCGAAAAATGAAGGCTATTTGGTTACCTTCCTAATTTCTTCAAGCAGGAAAATGTGCTTCTGTTTCAGCTGTTCCATTTGGAAGAGCATTGAGGTATGTTGTGGCCACTCATGCATTCGGTTCTTGCAAAATTCGAGCGCTCTCACGCCAAAATCGAACAGTTTTCCAGTCTTCTTCAAAGTTTCGAATATACACTTCAATGCGATGTTTTGGGTTACTCCTTCAATGAGCCGGTTGGCCAGCACACAACCGTACACTTGAGCGGTAATCATCAGCTCTCTCTCAGGGTAGGTCGAGAAGAACCGATATTCGTCGAAAAGATTCGTTATCATACAGGCAAAAATCTCCTTATCCTTGTTACTGTGAGACTGCTTGTAGTTCCTCATAAGCTCTATCACCTCAGGGATAGAAATTTCTTCCTTATAGAGTTTGCAAAAAATCGCATTCGCTGCTTCTTCTATCTCCGATCTAGTGCTTTCGGCAACAATACCCGGGAAGAAGCGACAACACTCTTGATAAATTTCAGTCAAAAGCGTTTTATTACTCTGAGAGAGCTTGCTCTCGTGGTTTGGATTCATTAGCAACTGGAAGACCAAAGAGAGCGTTTCGTGAGTTAACTGTGAGCGATCTAAGATCATATCGTGCTGAGATTCATGGCTCATCTTGCATGGTGTGATTATTTTATCTTCAATGTATTTCAGGATCGCGGTGACAAATGGATTGCCTACGGCCTTAATTCGCTCGGCTAGCCACTGGTCCAGATGCAGGAAGTCTCTCTTTGCAGCGAGGATACCCAAGCTCACCGCAAAATTATAATCTTTGCAACTGGCGATCGGGATAAGTGAATCTTTGATCTCTTGCGTGATGTCGAGGACGCGAGAGAGATTCAAGGAAGAGCTATCCTTCTTATAGAGCTCGGAGATCGCAGCTATCATGATACTGGGGTTAATCTTCCAAATCGCTTCGATAATCTCGAGAGAATTAGTGTGGTTCATCAGGAAGAGTGGGAATAGCTGGTTGTAAAGATCCGAGAGAAGAGGAGCTCCTTTCTTTGGTTTCAGTTGAGCGAGGCCGAAGAGAAGCAGGTGGGGACATAGCTTCACGGGGATCTCAAAGAGGGATCTTATTTCGACGTAATAATCTGACTCGGAGAGCTCCAAGAGAATCTCTAGAAAGTCAAGAGATGTCCAGAACTGCAGGGCAGGAGGATTCAAGGAGGTGATCTTTAGAGTTGGATACATGTCCAAAGAGACCAGGCGCTTGGGGCATTCGTTGAAGAAAACGATGTCTGGAGATTCACAGTTGAAGAGATTCAAGAGGAATATGATTTGAGAGGTCGAATTGTCCCAGGTTTCGAAGAGCACGGAGGAAGGGAAGGTGAAGTTCGCGAACTGTTTGATCTTTCGGAAGATTATGAATAGCGCTTGGAATGCTCGTTGACTGGCGAACTGGAGGTCGGGTCTATCCAGCGCTTTGATCACGTTTGGCCATTTCAAGTTCGAGTATTGGTTGATGCAGCATCTGATGAAATTGTCGAGATGCCAGTACTTTGCCTTGTCTTCAAGTGCTTTCTGGCTTAACAGTGCAGACCAATCATCTAAAACTCGATTAACGGGAATGAAAGCAAAGAAAAACATACTTGTCTTGATCTCTGAGTAGATTGGTGGGTATTCCGTGCCATCTGGGCTCGGTGAGTTCGCAATCATAAGTAACACTTGGAAAACGCTATCTTCGTCAACTTTCGGAGACTCGTCGAGAATGCTCTTTATATTTTGCATGCTCCATGTTGCGGAAGGACCAGCGCTAGCGAAGGCTTCACACAGCTTACTGCGAGCAATTGTGGCCTAGATTTTTCCCATCGTAATGAATGAACTAAACTTATGTATCAAAATTGTTACCTTATTCATGGCAGCTACATAACTTGCGTGGATAGGCTTCGATTCCAAGGCTTTCTTCGCTCCTGAGTTCGTATCGATCAAATATTGCATTTCCGTCGTGAATCCCTTCGAATTAAATAAAATTAGATTGCCTTTATTTTTCAAATCCGAGGATACCGCGAATTCGCTGTGCGTTTTGAGGAGGTGGAAGAGCGAGCAAAGATGGAGATCAGGGAAAGTGACTGGTTTGTTGCTTTGGCAATATTCTCCTAGCTTTGCCTTCAATAGGAAAATCCCTGATGAACTGTTAAGCTACTCAAGCCATCCGGCATGCTTACCTTCTCTTGAGACTGTAAAGTTTTCAGAGAGAGCCAGAGAAAGAGGCAGGATAATTCTCAGAGGTGGCTCTATCTTCAGCACATTCATCATTTCGTCAAGATATTCGGCATATTTGTGGGTCTTGCAAACTTTCAGGATGACCTATCGAAGGAATCGGTGTTATCTTTGATGAGCATGATGCGGAAGCTGACCTGAGGGAAGTAGTCAAGCAGGCTCTTTTGTTTGACACAGTCTTTCAATCTCTGAATAAGAAATTCTATTTTGGTTTGGTCTTTGCCGTCGTTATGAACCTTGAGAGTCTTGAAGTCGAGTTCCTCGAGGAGACACATGAGTAAGTACTTTTCTCCCTCGGGGCCAAGAGAGTTGAGGAGCTGGAAAATATGAATTTATTCTACGACCAGAAAGAGAGTTTCGGCTTACAGATTGGATTTCTGCAATGACGCCTTGGGAGGTCTTGCTGTTATTAAGCCCCGTTACGAGAGAGGCTATCTGTTGGAATGAGGTGTGACTTAAACTGACGCTCATTTTGATAGGAAATACAACATCAGCAATATCAAATGAGGCCTTTTCAAAGCCAAAAATTAGCAATTATTAAAGTAAGGCCCAATAATCTAATTTTCCTTTGAAGACCAATTTCATCTACTTGGTGTTTAATAGATTTTCTGGCCAAATGCCTCGATAGGTGCACCATATGAATAGCAAGGCATTAATGTAGATGACTTCTCAATGTCTGAATAATCCGATACTAATTTGTTTAGAGGGGAAAAACGCCAATTTATAGAATTAACAGAGCAAATGGCTGTGTGTTCACAGTCCCTTTGACCTATATCAACTAGATATTTAAAAGAACGATAAAATGGAACTAATGCTCCTGTACTCTGATGGCCTAACCTATTTAACAGTCCGGCTTTTTGAATTTTATTTTATCGATAAGATGGAAATTTGTAAAATCTCAATATTAAGGAATGAAAATCGAACTTAGACCTCATTTATCGAGCAGACATTGTGGCTATATTTCCATCAAGCAGGAAATAATGGCAATAGCCTATTATAACGACATTGACTAGAGCGGAAATTTGAATTTTTGAAAGTTTTAATAAAATAATTAAGGCAAAGAAACAAAGAGAGCGCGTGAGGTTTATTTATGAATTTTCGCTAGATTTCTGTTGCATTGTCTGCTTGGAACAAACTCACATTATTATTGTGTCATAGTACTAATGAAATAGTACATCGCAGTCCGATAAGTCGCGAACGAATACTAAAAAATTTTTTTTTGAGAACAACAATTAGAAAGCTGCTGATAAAACAAAAGCTTTTGTTTTGCTTGTTTCATCAAATTTGAAAATAGCGAAAACTTGATCAGAAAGATACGAGAGAAAGTATGCTGATTATGTAGTTGATATAAATTTATGCTGAGTCATTCCTAGATGTGACCCAATCCGGTTTCGAAATCTTTTCTACAAATAAAGCAAAGCTTCTTCAATATAATCAAATAAGGGGAGAAATTCAGAATGCAGAATTCGAACATGAGCAATGTTGAAACCCATCTACAACATTGAAGTGCATCATATAATTGTGGCCACACTCAAAAATTCGAACAACAGCAGAAGTATTAAGCTACTAATTTTCATGTGTTTTTTTATCCTCTGCCAACGGCGCGGCTCACAGTTCACAAAAAATAATACTACACATTCAAAGGTTCCTCATGAGAGTGAGTTTCGCATTAAAGATACAAGTTTTTCTTCGCAAATATTGAATATAGATTTTATCTAACTTGATCACAAATAAAGATTGTTCATGCAGCAAAGTTCAGTTTTCAAAACAAACCTTGATCAACTCCTCGAAAACTCACCTTTCGCACTCAAGTTCGATGACTCCGTAAATAGCAATGGTTACTGCAAATACTTTCAAGGTACAAATCTGCCAATCTTCTCCTCTAAACCAATTTACAGGAGAAACCTGCGTTGTCGCTAGCGTATACGGCCCGAATTCACGTTCTTCTCACCGTAAAGATTTTGAAAGTAATACTCCTACACGTTTTTGCACTCGATTTATCATCAATGTTTCAGAGGGAGTCATTGAAGTCACTTTCAAAAGAGACGATGAAAAAGAACAGGTATTTGTGGTTTCTCTCTGCTATCCTTACCCCTTCATTAGCAATATCTCGAACAGAAGATCAAACGTATCTTTGATGATATTGTCGCACTAGAAAGATATCCCAGATGTGTTATTAGTATCATCGTTTCTGTTGTCGAAGACGGTGGCTGCGTAAAATCAGCAATAGACATATCGTTCTCTAATAATATACATACATACTCCTTTAGATTCTTTCAGCTGCTATAAACGCTGTGACGAATTCACTTTTGAGCAACGGAATTGCCTTAAATGCAACAGTCCTTGCTGTTGAAGCCAAAATTTTTAAAGATACAGAAGGAAAGCGGGTTTTGAATTTTTACAAGGCAGCAGAAAAATCGAAGGTATTAACCTATTCCTCACCTTCAATCGCTAAAACTTACAATGCATTTATTTAGGAGCTCACTGAGGAAGGAAGGTTCCTAATTGGCTATGAGCTCTCAAGTGCAAAGATTTCCTTTTTAGACATGGATGTTTTCTTCACCCGAAGTGAATTAGATGAGCTACTTAAAATCGGGCTCCAGTTCCTCCCTTCATATAAATACAGTTTAAAGCTAAATGTCGCTAAGCAGTTATTGTAGAAAGTTTTGATTATGCATAATAATCTGTATTCTGACAACGAGAAAGAATTGATGATTTTAATTTCATTTCCTCATTAGAAATTAGGTCTCTTTGATTCAATCAATTTTCTTCTCAAACTTTCGCATTTAAGCAACTTTCAGACTCTATTCATTAGGTTCAATTAAAGGATTTGCTAGACAACCACTGTGAATTTCATCTAATTCACCTAATTAACGATTGTATAGAAGGGAGACATTTGTTTCTCAATCAAATGGGATATTATTAATAAAACGATTCAATAGATCATAATTAGGACCAGGCTGATCATAAGATGCTATATGACCTGATTTCAAGATCGTGACATAAGTATAGTTCAGATGGGTCTTGAACAGCCCAACGACCTTGCCGTCCATTGTCCAAGTTTTCTTGGGCGTTACTTCGATGTTTCTCATGCCGTCCCACTCGACAAATTTCAAAAAGTTAGCAATACCTGCAGGTTCAACGTCATTGTCATCTTGGCCTGCATACGCAAGGACTTTGATATTTTCTAACAGCAGAGGCAAACGATCAGAAACCGATACCGCAATGTCCGCATGCATATTGTTGTATACCGTCTTAGTGCAGTCAATATAGTTCATCTTTACTGGAATTCCCAAAAGAGTTTGTGTTTGGGTCAGATTCAACCAAGATACGGAACCATCGTCCACAGCTACCTCGCCAGGATAATCTCTGTAATTGAAATGGTCGACTCCTGTTATATCCCACATGTATTTCCTTTGAAAATCAAAAAGATTCGTGGCATACTCATAGTCCCCAGAGTAGATTGCTTGAACAGCTGTAAATTCGATTGTTTTGAGATAATCCCGTTCCTTTTGATTGACTAGCCCTGCAGCGTAGAAATACTCGCTGTTTGCGAGTACTTGCTGGGAAGCGTCAGTCCAAGGAGCCCCGAGTACAACCCCCTTGAGTTTTATATATGAGTTCGATCGATTCGAGAGGATTTGGTGTGCGAAAGCTGGGATATAATGGCCAGCGTAACTCTCACCAACAATATACAAGTCATTGTCCAGAAAATTAGGGAAAAGCTGATAGAATCGAGCAATGAAGGCTTGAAAATGAGCTGTGGCTTGCTCTGTTGTCTTTACAACTTCTCCTTGGAAGGCATTAGAAAATCCAGTTCCTATGGGCTGATCCACAGTGAGTATATGTCCGAGTGTGTTCCAAGTTAGATTTCTCGGGTAAAGGGTGAAATTCGTTCGCCTAGAAGTAACTCCAAAAGGTCCGAACATGCTAAACGTGCCAGAGACTGAGGCGCATCCAGGGCCTCCATCTAGCCAAATGATAAGTGGCGCGGGTTGGAGAATGGATCCGTTATTGAATCCGTAGAGGGTATAGAAGATGTTTGATAAGGTTTGATTATTGACTGGGACGAAACCAGTGAAGATGTCGCCTTTAAAAGGGAAGTTTTGAGTGTTTGTCACATTAGTTTTCTCAGGATAACTCTGAGCAGTTGCTTGTAACAAAAGGAATATCACAATTATTGCTGCTCTCTGCCAAATCATTCCTAGTTCTCTTATAAGCTATATCTTTGAAGTTTTTTTGTTTTATCTTTAAATTCATGAATTTAAAGGGATTCTCTGTCACAAAATATGATATGATGCTGCTTCCATTTGTTTAATTTTGGGATGGGGAAAGAAGTATAAACAGCTTCAGCTGTCTAATTCTTTAGTATTCTATGTGTCATTAACGGTAAATTTTCCATTTGGATAGCACGAAATCTCTCATCAAGGGATCAAAGCATGATTCCAGTTTGGCGTTGATATGAATTAGACCAATATCGTTGATGGCACTGCTTGTAGAATTAACGGGATGGTTATTACTATCTCCGACAAAAAAACAGAGGATCGTGCTAGAAATTTGTAATTGGTTGAGAAACTAGTATTGCTTAGTTAAACTGACTACTTTAATTTTGTGAATGGAAAGAAATTAATTAAAGTTCTGAGGTTATGTAGGAATAGAAATAAAACACTATCAATACTTACAGCAACTATTTTTGTGATGTCGAGTTAGTTGAGGAAAATCAATTTCGAGACAAAGCCTCAAAGCTCGGTAATTTAATATTTCACAAAACTATTGGTAGTTTATGATGGAGGGAATGTTATTATGTTAGTTAACGCTGAACTGCAAAGAGAGCTTTGTTGAGAAATAATGAGAACTCCTCAAAACCAAATCCTGATTCAGCAGAGATGTACTCTTTACTCAGTATTTACGGATTGAAATATAGGTGACTTGTTATTATTCATCTTTACCAATGCCAATACTTTTTTTTTCTGAATTGAAATGTGAACAGTTTACTCGAGTACCGAATATTTTTAAAATACCATAAATCATTAAGAGAAATCTGAAATACGCATTACAACCAAAACCAAACGGGTTTTTTTCCTGTTACAATTACCATTTTGAATCAAAATTAGTGAGAACGACGTTTGAGAGTGTGAGAGAGCATGAATAATTATCCGCTAACGCGCAGAATGCATAATTATAATCTTTCTGTTTGCAATGGGAAGCTTTCTTGAAATTGCAATTCCAAAATAAATAAATTAATGAATTATAATTCAAAGTTCATCGCTAAATTCAAACCGTTTGAAATCATGATAAAGACTGAAGATTCGTTAGCTTTTTTTGGATTTCGAGCTAAAATTGTATGTTGAATTCTTGTTCGTCAGTTCCTTGCTGATCTTCACATACATACTTTCGTTCTTTTAAATCTACCTGCAATTCGAATGAGCTGACTATTCAAAGCAATAAAATTCTCATTATATATTGCAAGAAGGCCAGAACTTCATGACCTTATGAATTGCGAAGAATACGATATTTTTAATATTTTTTTCCCAAAACTTTTTTCAGGAGAGAAGAATAATTTTTTTAGGAGACTTCAGCACAAAAACTAACTTACACACCTCTTCGGATCTAAGAAATTTAAGGCGTGTCATTCGAAAATAAGTGGTGGTTCATCTGTAGATTTGAAAAAGTATCAATTTGCCTCTGAATCATATTCGAAAGTTCCCAAAAACTTCATGAAGATGAGTTAAAATTTACATGAAAGTTATAATAATCAGATCTAAGTTTAGATAATTCCAAGAATATGTACATGAGTGTATTCCAAGGGTATCATATGAAAACCCAAAAAGACGCCATAAAAAAAACTAAACAATTCTATATTCTACACAGATTGCTGTTTCAACTTCAATTAATGTTCATTATTACTTTATTTGGTCGGATTATTGAACATTTCCTGATAGCAACAATTGCCATATAAAGCTTCTTGCTGGATTTCAGGGTTTAGAACTTAATCTGATGTCAGATAGTTTTAATTGGATGTATCTACTCGAAGTCTAAAAGCTATTTAAAAATTGTTTATGAAAGAAATAATTAGAATTTATTGGTTCTTCTATAACCTTAGACGTTCGAACTAAAAAGCAGCTGCAGTAATGTTCGTTTTTTATTTTGTAGTCAAAGTGAGCTGGCTTTGACTCATTTAATCTATCGACTGCATTTTTTCTATAAATTCATCATATTGTTTCGGTTCCTATAGCAATTAGAATTCCGAATAAAATACCAAATTCCGATAAAAGCTGTAGAATTTTCTAAATAATTAGAATATTGCCTGTCGAAGAGGGAAAAATAAATCATATTAATGAAATCAGAAAGAGAATCGGGTAACCTTATTATGGAACAATTTTCGTTTCGAGAGACCCCAACATCAACAATTCTCACCATAGAAACTCCATTAACAAATTTTTCAGAAATAATAGCTGCTCATCAGTATTCAAATAGTCATTATGGCTTTCTCTTGATATAAAAGCTATCTGATAATTCTTACGAACACTGATACATACAATTCTTTCAGAAATTATTCCTTTTTTCTTTTTTTTTTGCTAAATTTTACTAATGATTCAGCATACTAATAGCTCATTTGATACGTGTTATGCTTTCCGATTTATTAAGCAAGGGTAACTTAACTAGGCTGCCTAATTAGCAGTTACTCTTCTAGTCCTGATGCTTCAGCTACGTTGACTCAATTTTCTGAATGCATTGAGAATACTTCTCAACCTTCTATACCTTTTTGGTCATGCTTCTGGTTCAATAATCCATATAATCATTGTTATTCCAGGCGCTTTTCGTTTTAAATCTCATTCTTTCAAAAAAATTGTTCAACATCTTTCCCTAGTGAAAGTTATTATTTTGGCGCTAAATCAAGTCTTTGAAAAAATTAATACTACTGCTACCACTTGTCAAAATCGACAGAGTCAAATCCAAAACGAGCTTCAGATTTTATTTCTTCTTTTTTTTGAATCAAATTAAATTAAAATACACCTATCAGCAACTGTATTCCAACAGAAAACAGGGACACATCCATGAAGAACTACATTAAAAAAGGATACTACGTCGACATCAGAAATACGCAAGGATATTGGTGTGCAGGTATCGTACTGGAAAATGACGAAGAGAACGTAAAAGTCAGATTTGATGGATATGGCGTCAAAACAGACACAGTATGCAACAGTCTCCTTCATCTTCTAATCAAAATAACTATAGAAACTCAAAACAAATTCCTTTCGCCTTGCTCCTTTTCGTCGATATACCGTGGGTATCTAAGGCTAACCCTTTTTTTTATAATAATCTTTTCCGGTCGAAAGGCTACACAGGCGGGGTCCGAGGTTGGCGAGAAGAAACCAACTACAATTTGGGTGCAATACAAACTGTAAGTACTTTTGAATAACATCACCCATTAACAGAATCCTTTCGCTTACAGTACCTCACGATACTAAAAAATCTAAATGAGCTGCAAGTTTCTGAGCTTAGTCCCGTTGATATTACTCAGGCAATTCGCGGAAAGCTGTTCTTCTTTATGGACTTTATCTTGAGCAAACACGATCTTTTCGCAGAGTCCAAAGAACCCGAAGATTTCGCCAATGTGACATTATTGTTAACAAAATATTTGGAATTCGCAGTCTCCTATCTAAAGGACTTCCCTAATTACATCGAAAGCGTAATCGCTATGATTTCGTTGCAATAAGGCATTAATTTTTTCAAAGTATAATCAAGGTGAAATAAATCCCGAGTTGTATCTCACAGAGCAATTTGTTGCTTGGGCAAAATGCATTAAAGAAATCTTGCTCAGTCTCGTCGCGATGTTCGGATGCGAAATACGGTGCTCTGCGTTGTTTAAGGTAATCTGAATAAGTGTTATAATAGTCCATCATGCAAAATTGCTCGTTTGTATAGTATTTGAATCAACTAGAACGCACTAATGTTCTTTTTCCAACTGAAAAGAACTACGCGAGAGTCAATGAGGAGGAAAAAGCCACTGAGACTGAGACTAACATAGAAAATCCACAGAAACCGGGAGATGACGTTGAGCAGCAGATTCAAACAGAAAAGGTTGAAGAAAACAAAGAGGAGAAAATCCATGAAGAAGAAACGAAAAATGCTGTATCTGAGAGGCCACCTTCAGTCGAAAGACAAATAATAAACAAATTCGGAGAGCTGGGAGGGTTTGATGCGTTTGTTGCTATAATTCGACCAAAGACTACATTAGATGTTATATCTCCAGAGAAGTCGGAGGATTTTTCTAAGGTAAAGGAAGGAACTTCCAATAGCACCAAAATCCCCAGCAAAGACATCTCGATTGAGCTGCTGCATGATTTAACGCTGTTTCTTGAAAAGATCAGCAGTTGTCTAGACCCCAGTTTTCTCGAAGAGTACTGCCCGAACCTAACGAACGCTTTCTTTGCGCGTATTGATATAATCTCGGTGAAAGATATCAAAGACATTGATCTTGAGACGGTGAAAAAATGTTTTACAAATATGGAAAGGATTTTTAAAGATACAAAATTTGCCGATGAGATTGTTATGAGGAATGAATCAAGAGAATTAGAATTGTATCTTAAAGCCTTACGCTGTCCAAACTTTGAAAAAAAGCTTAAATCTCTCAGCGGAATTAAAGAAATTTGCAGCCGCTTTGAAATGAAAACCACCGCTTGGAGTGAAGTAGCCAAAAACATCAAGCAACCCAAGGCATTTGATGCTAACAACCTGATTCAATGGATTTTGAAAAACGGGATCCTTGAAGACATCTATCAGAAGTATAACAACCCGGAATTGATTAAGCGGTCATTGGATTTGCTGAAATTTATCGCTAGCTACATCAAACCCGCACCGTTCCCTGAGCATGTGATTGATTTAATCTGGAACAGCACTCGTGACAATCATGAAGAGGTGCTTCGAACAGTGAATGAGATCATCGTTGAGCTTTTGAGAAGTCTTGATTTGGAGGCAATTGATCTCTTCTCCCAGAGAATATTCGCAATTAAACACGAAGATATAGATGCAGATCTGGTGAAATTTGTGTGCGATTTCACTGAAAGAGGTTTGAGCAAAATAGTCGTTATGAATAGCGAGCGTCAGCTCCTGCTTAAAGAAATCGATCCTGCTTTGAAAATCCAGCATCCTCGTCTCGGAATCCCTTTGCTTTTTTCGCTTCTGGACGATGATAAGCCAACAGACCGAGAAACAGTTGATCGAATCCTGACTTCGTTCAGAGAGATGGCCAACAAAAACGCATGTATTCCACTGTGGAAGGAGTACCTTCAAACTTGTTTTGATAATTTACGAGATAAGAGATCAGTTGTTCAATCCTACGAAATGATACAAATCATCATCACCGCTTTCGAAAGAAAAGCGTACGAGGATTTTTGTCGGCTGATGTTTCCAACCTATAATAAAAAATACGATATTGTGAAAAATATCGTGGAGGAGATGGTGATGTTACATGGGCAGATAAAAAGCGTGCTGAAACTGTACAAAGACCAAAATATCATCGATGAGAGCCAGAACGCGCAGCTGGAGGAGAAAATCGAGATTGGAAAATATACGTTGGGAAAACACTTAAGAAAAAGGAAGGAGATGCTGGTGTTTGTGCTCGGTGACCCATACTTTGATGCGAAATTAGACGAAAGCCAGCTGGATTCTTTGTGGAAAATATATGTTATAGAACCCAATATCGCCTTGGAGACAAGAGAATTTCTTTCGTTCCTCACTCATTGGTATCATATCGATGAGAGACTCCCACTCAGCAACGAGCTGGTTTCGTATTGTTTTACGAAGATCATCTGCGATCCAGACAAATTCGACACGTCTAAATTCACCAAAGAAAAGTTTATTTGCATGAGGTTGTATTTTATACTCCACAATATCCTCGAAGGAAAATTCATCGTCGAAGCAAAAGGCCCTCTTTCAGAAACCTACCAAGGGTTCACAGTCATTTCGGATTCGATTGACAAGCTGGAGATGCTATGGCACTATTATTACACCTGTTCAAATGATGAGGTCTTGGAAGAATTTACGGACTTGCTGGTTTACTGCTTTTTAAGAGTTTCTCGTGATCTCAAGCCGAAACGACGAGAAACCCTTGCAAAGTTGATTGAATTTTGTGTTGAGCGAATCCTCGAAGCAAGTCAGCATAGAAATGAGTCGGCGATAAAAAGGACCGTGCTGTTCTTGCGGTGCTTGTTTAACACGTATGATAATAAACCGAAATATACTATTCATCCAAAGGGACAAAAGCTGCCCTTCATCGTAAGATTTCCTCAGCTTAACTTAAGATTCAAGGCTGAACTTGCTGCCAATTTCAACCTCTATATCGTGAAAGAAACCCTAGCCGAGATGCTGGGGCTTGACTCGGATGATTTTATTATGAAAATCGATGATGAGAATGTCGAAAGCAATTCAATGAACTATGAGATCAAAGATTTTTACATGAAAGGCGAGATTACCCTCTACCACAAAGTACGCTCCGAAGAAGAAAAGTTGGATAATCCAAAGTTCATATTAACTCAGAACTATGAATACATGGAAAGGATTCTCACCAGTCTCTCTGGCATTTATACAGGTAAATGATGAGATGTGGAAGCCGATTATAAAATTATATATATAGATAATTTGCTCGAAGAAGTGAACACGCTGATAAGGCTCCCTCTGAATAGTTTGTATACTAAGAAGATGCAAGACTGCGATCTGGCGGAATTCTTCGATTTGAATTTGTACCTCGGTGGGAAAAATTACGTAAAATTGCTGTATATCACACGCATTGCGATGGAACTTTCGGTTGAGGATCCAAACAACTGGAAATGGGCTACGTAAAGCTTATTTTAAGAATTTCGATTTTAATTATTTCTTTTTTAATGAAAATAGGGTCGATGAAAAATGCAAATCGAAATGGTAACAAAATTAATTTTTTACAAGCAACCTGATGAATTTTCATGGCTTGCTAGGTTAGACAACTTCGTGAATGCAGGAGGCGCGCATCTACTGATTGAAATATTCACAAAGACTGATATTGCAAATATTGATAATTTCCTTAAGTTGAAGGTCTCACATCAAATCCTCCAATTCACTTGCCTTTTTTTGAAATGGTAAAAAAACCTAATCTCCCCACCTCTCCCGCTAATTTTATTTCAATATCCAACAGCTATGACCCAGGACTCCTTGCTTCCGATGGGTTTTTATTCAGACTGCTCGATTGCTTGACCTATCTCTATATTTTTGATAACCAAAGTACCACCCCATAACTGTTTTTAAGATTTCTCTAATCGCACTTTTGACATTCAGCTCACTCACAGAAAATAATGGTATTGGAGTCCCGAGACTGCCGAACGCTGCTCACAAGAATCGCCACTATCATACTAGAGTACGATCCTAAACTGCTCCCCTCTATCCAAAAGTACCAAAAACTCTCAACCCTCCTAGAAGCGGGAATTCTTGAGAGTCCCCATGACGAAAGACTGCTGCTTAATCTGTTTAAAAGATTGCTGGAAAAATCCTCTCATGAATGTCTGGACCTATACTCTCTGATTATCGAAAACATTTTCTATAATCTCTGGTCAAAAGCTCTCAGTTCGCAAAACCGCAATGATAAATTCTGGACTTTTGTGAGAGATGCTTATGTCTCAGTCTATAATCTCGCATGGGAGTTGAACAGAGCGAATGAATCTAACGAGCAAGAAATGAATGATCCAGCCGTGGCCATTCTAAAGGAGAAAAGAAGGCACTTGTTAGGTAAAATCCAGAACAGCCTTCAAAAAGTTTTTCTGGATTTGATTGAAACCGTCAAAATGATGAATCCTCAAAACCGAGAGCAAGAGCTTAAATTTGCAGAAATTCTCACCACGTTACGGACGTTTTTAAACGCTTCGTTGCAATTTGTAAATGCCATTGCAACTACTAAAGGCTTTTATGAGGAACTCGTTGATAAATGCTTGTTTACGTCCTTAAAAGACGAAAACAAAGAGCCAAAATGTAAAATACAAGAATCAATACACTCTGCGTTGCAGATGCTCGCGGTGCTAGCGAAAGACCCAGGCATTAGACTTGAGCTTTCCAAGTTTATTATCCAACTACACCTTCAAGGCCGCTGGAGAAAGTGCACTTATCAAAGCTGGAAAGTCGGCAGGATAAAAGAACTGAACAATGTAGATTACAACGGCTTGAAAAATCTCGGATGCAGTAATTTGCCTTACTTTTTGGCTTCTTTCTCATCTCACGCTCTAGCTTGCTATATGAACTCGCTGCTTCAGCAATTATTCATGATACAGAGCTTCAGAGAGTCGATCCTTAACGCTCCTGATTCGAAATTCAAAGAGTTCAAACTGGACGATAACGTGCTATTTCAGCTAAAGGTAAGCGTTTTTTGCCCCTGTTAGAACAAATCAACCAACACATGATTCATTAGTGCGTTTTTACCGGACTGATTCATTCGAAGAAAGGCTATTACACACCACGCTCGCTCTGTATGGCCTTTAAAGAGCCTGATGGCATGCCGACCAACCTCAACGAACAGAAAGACGTGTTTGAGTTTTATTCCATTTTCATGGATAAAATCGAGGAACAAACGAAAAAAACAACTTACGAACATCTCGTGAAGAACCACTTCGGAGGTACCGTCACTCGAGAAATAATTTGCAGAGGCTGCCCTCATTCGTACGAACGAGAAGAACCTTTCCTCGCGATAAACCTAGAAGTGAAAAACAAAAAGCATATCGTAGAGGGTTTAACGAGCTACGTCGAAGGAGAGACTTTGGATGGCGATAATGCGTATCTTTGCGAAAAATGCAACATGAAGGTGAAAGCAACCATGCGAACATCGGTCAGAAAGCTGCCCAAATACCTGATGCTAGTCCTGAAGAGATTTGAATTCGACTTTGAACGCGGAATCAAGCTGAAAATTAACGAGTTTTGTGAGTTTCCTCTGGAACTGGATATGCATCCGTTTACTTACCAAGCATTCCATAAGCAGAAAAAGCAGCAAGATGCTTCTCAGCTCGCGAGTTCGCAGTCAATGACTTTCAAAGACCATGAGAGAGAAAGCTCGAAATATTCGCTGCGCGGGGTTATCATCCACGTCGGCGTCGCGGATTCAGGACATTACTATTCGCTGATCAAAGACAAGAAGGACGGTGAAGATCGGTGGCTCGAGTTTAACGATAGACTTGTAACGAACTTCTCCATTAATAAACTTCCTAATGTGGCGTTTGGTACTAAAGAAGGGTAAGAATATCTGTCACCGGCATTGATTGTTTATCTCTTTTTGTGCGATATATTTAGAATGAACACCTTCCAGAATGCGTACGTGCTTCTCTATGAACGAATCGAAAGCCTTGAAGAGCCATTGTTAAAAACAACCTTTTCAACCAGATCGCTCGAGGTAGTAACGTCTCCGAAGAAAGAAAATTCAATGATCGAGGAGTCACAGCAGTTACTCTCACAAATTGACCCTGAGGAAATTGAAGCTATGAAGGAGTTCAGGCATTCTTTGAGAGAGAAAAGCAGAAATTATTTCACAAAGAAATTGCTTTTCAATCCAGACTATTCCCAATTTTTGATTGAGATACTGAGGGATTATAAGAGAGACCACTTCGCCAACGCCCAAAATGCTCCGGATGGACACAGAGTATTCCCCGAGACTGACTTTCTGGTCTTCGAGTTTCTGCTGACCGCTTTTCTGACGACTGTTCTCAGGAGCTCAGAAAAAGCCCCCAGCTACGAGTTTCTCAAGACTCTTATTTCTATCATCGAGGAGGTAAATTTCACATCTTTTCCCTTCTAACAAAGCAATGAACCATTGATTAGGACGAGAAAATTGCAAAGTACGTCTTAAACATTATCAAACACAGAAAATTCCTCAGAGAGTTTATTCTTGAATGCAGCAATGAGGACGTTAGAAAAATAATGTCCACATTAATTCGAAAAACATTCGCTGCGAATGTGAACTTTGAAAGGCAACTTCTCATTACAGATGAGAACCACATAGCTGAAGGGAACCAGGAGATGGTTGACACTACACATCAACCAACCGGCAATGGAGAGCAAGCAGTCGAAGGGAGCAAATCTCCTGCCATGACAGCAGCAAAGCGAGATAATTTACATATAATGAAACGATTGGAGAGCAGCATTATAGGAGAGCTCCTCGATTTTATTCTGGATTCGCTGCCTGATTTCAGATGCTACCACAAAAATATTGGAATACATTTCCAGAATATATACCGGATCATCAGAGAAAGCCCTTACATTGGTGAATACATGCTAAGGAAAGGAATTATTTCCAAATTTATCAATTTCCTCTTGGATCCTGAGGAGTCAACGAATTCAAACAACGAAAATAAATTAGATGTTGAAGAAGCGAAAAGCGAACCTGATAACGAGATCACTAAGAATTATTATGGTTGGTCCAATTATGACTACTCCAGCGACGACTTGCAAAAGGCCATGCTGCCTTATTTCTGGATGGTGCTCGCTTACCTCGTCAGAAGAGCCTCGAAATTTTACGATAATCCGCTTGATGGAATTAATTACAGCATTCCTGCTGAGCAAACAGAATGCTTATTCAAAGATCCAAAGCTCATTGCAACGCTGTTTAGAAATGCGGCTGATAAAGCAACGGTTCGTTTGATTGTGAGGTTGTACTGCGATTTGTGCTATAATAACTCCAAAATCTCGAGAGCGGTCGTCTCTGCGATACAACAATGGGAGCAAGACGGCGAATATGAACAAATCGAATCATGGTTCGAGTTGAGTCGAGCTTCTTTGAATATCGGAGATAATCATCAGCGCGCAAGAGTAATCAACACTTTTGGAGTCGTAATAAATTTGTTATTTCTTAGGCAGCCTGGATCCTAACGATGTGGAGCAAGCTTGTGAAAGGGTTGGCAGAGAGAAACCTTTATTTTATTGCTGGTTGCGAATGGCTATATAAGGTATCTTGAATTAGCACATACGAGTTTTCTGACACAAATCACCTTACAGATGTTTACGACAAATTCGGCCTGCCTGGATGTTGCAAGGGAGCAAACTGAGTTTATTGGTGAGCTGAAAGTGATCCTTGAGCAAGAATATGAACCTTCGGATAAGAATATTCGCAAGAAGGTATCTCCACACTCTTTTGCAAGGCAAATTCATTTAAATATTGTATTAGTTCCAAGTAAGAGCGACGGGACAGCAGCAAATTGAATATTACATCAATATGAAGAGACGCATCAAAAGACTAATAAAGAATTTCAATAAACTCATGGATCCGAATGAGAATGTCGACACAAACGCAGATGAGGTTAACTCTCAGACCCAAGAAGGTGTTACCCCTGTGAGAGCAAAGAAAGGAGACAGACTCAACTACTTGTAAGGAATTATTATAGTATGCTTGATTTTGAATTGATTGGAATAGTGACATGACAACGAAATCTTGGTATGTTGTTGAAGTTATTACTGTGCTGGAAGAGCTTGCTGAGGTCAAGTATATCAATTCGCAAAGCCATGCGACTGAGTGGATTGAGCTTGACAGTGGGTACGTCGCTGCTATTGAGAACACAACGGGAACGATTCAAACGACGAAAAATAATCAGTCTGATAATCAAACCCAAAGTAGTAGTGAAACTGAAGAGATCGGCAGCACGGAGGGAATGGTTTCTGAAAACGAGGCAGATAAGGGGAGTCAGATGATACTTTCCCCTGAAACAGGAAGTATGAATCCTTTTTTTTCTCCCATTATTGACTGACGATGGTTCTAGATAATACTGGCAATAATACTATTGAGTATTAGAAAGAGCATGAAAAGAGGAAGAAGTTTCGAGTAGGAGTTGTGAAAATGGAAAGTTTGAGATTTGAGCAAAGCCTGGCTGAGGTGATTAAAAACGGGCTTTGAATCTAAATAATATTTTGTGTTTTAAACCTCTAGTGTAACCTCTGTACAAAAGAATTTTAATTTGAATATATCTATAGTTCAGATTCATCATTTGTGAGAGAATAAGAGAAATGTTTTGATTTCTGTTTGGATTAAGAAATAAATTTGCTGTGGTTAGGCCTGAAAATTTTGTTTGTTAAATGATTAAATTGTAGAAGCTATTTAGGACGGTGAGATTTTGAGGTCTCAGTGTTGTTGATGCAACCAACAGCAAGATATCCTAATTGGAGAGTTCTGATATATTAGAACCTCTGCTACTTGCCTGCATAATAATTCTCTAAGTTCATACACACTTGAAGAAACTTTCCTAATTTTTTTATTTTTCGCAGAACATTTTCTGAATTAGTGAGCCGAAGGTTGTTGTTTCGCAAAGAGCATTTTTCCATTTTTTTTAGTAGTAGTAGTTAGTAACTACCTCGATTTAACTGCTAGTATGTATTCATTTGTAGATCTCTTTGTGTTGCCTCAGAAAGTTTTGCGGAAATCTTTCAAATCACTGGAAACTATCACTTACTAGCTCAAGAAATTAATTTCCTTAAATTGATTCTAAACAATAGCTGCATACCAAGCCAAACAAATAGTCCAGTACAGTATTCGTGGATATTTTTCGAAATTCATTTAATTTCGCTTTCTTTATTCTAATGATTAAATAGTTTATCAGCAATAATGAGGTCGGTTAGCATTAAGATTATTTATTTTTTTGTTACAAGCTAAAACAATTAGGTTTTCACTTACTCTACATTTAATTGCATTACTTCGATAATACTAATGTCGTTCATTTGAAATAACCTTAAAGTTGTTTCAAGCATTATTGAACGTAGAATCAATGAATACACTCATTACAATGGCATCTTAGTTATATTTATTTTATTATGGAGGTGCAGTTTTATTAATACATAGCTTTGTCAGTTTAATACCGATACTTTACCGCATTGGTTTAAAGAGCATTCTTTAGCAAAATAATTTTCCATTATAAAAACGAACAGAATTATTTGAATTTAAATTATTACATTCAAAGTCAACCTTAGGTAACAACTTTGCTTTCTATGACCTTGGTGTTGCTATGATCACAATTAAAAATAGTAAGCTAAATTCATTAAAAAAATACTAAAACCTCTAAAGTGCTGGACCTAGCAGGTTTTCGAAACAAAATTTCAAATTTTGTGATATCCACAAGGTGCTTAATTATTCGCACTCTTTGATATTTATTCAACGTTTGAGAAATCATCCTGTGACTTCCTTATTAGGTAATTTGTTTTAATATGATGCTTTTTGAAATTCAAATAAATGAAATTTTAAAAACTCTCTTTTTGTTAGAGATACTTTATTTGAGAAGCTCTGTATTAATCTTATAATATTCGTTTCCTTCAGATTTAACCGTGACTTGAAATCAATTTTCAATATGAAGCATTGTTAATATGAGCCAGAATCAATATTCACCTGTTGCAAGGCTGCAACCATTTTTCTAACTGCAATAATAATACCAATACTGAAGAATGAGCGTCTTTAATGAGATGATTTTAACAAGGATACCTTATTTTCAGGTTATCTCTATCAAATACCATTACAATAAATAATTTTCAACCCAAATTTTCTCTTCTTATTGCTGATCATTTTTATTATTATAATCCTGAGATATGAAATTAACTATCGTTCGAATTTTGATATTTTATTATCGATTTAATTGCAAAGTATTTAATTTAAGTGAAATTACTATAGCTTTACCATAGTAAATTGACTCATACCTCATGCTCGAACAACTAGGATAACTTTTTCGTTTTTCTCAGAAACACTGATCAAAAGTACTACCACTTCCTAATTCTTAGATAGATACTGCTAACATTCTTCACAATTTCGTGCACAAAGTTGCTTATTTTCTCTCACTTTGATTTGAATCACACCCTGACTTGAAGAGCAGTACCCTCAAATTCATTAGAAATATAATCTCAACTATTAAAACATTGTATTTTTCATTGGGAAAGCCTCTTCATAAATATAAAATGTTATGCTTATTATATGGATCAACCTGAAACGGATTCATTGTTTTATCGTAAAATATGCAAATAACATTCTTTATGCGTCCAACACACAAAGGTCGTAAATTTAGTCCCAAGGTTTAAAAAGAGATTTTCCACTGGAGGCGAATTCTTGAGAATGAGCAATCGCTTCTGTTGCCCTCTCTAATGGGAAAGTTTTGGCAATATCGCTTTTGAACGTCGTTTTGAGCCTCTTCTGAATATAATCAGCCAACTCCACTCTTTCATCAAAAGAAAGGCTGTAATAATTGTCGTGAACCGAAAACCAATTCAGAGTTCTTCCCGCGAATAAATCCCACAGAGACACGGTAATATCAGTCTGCTTGCTGAGTAGACCATACACAGAGACAACACTTTTGGGAGGCATCTTTCTGAGAACCTTCACGGTGAAGTCCCCTCCAATAGCATCAAAAAACTTCGTCGCGTTCTCTTTTTTCGCAATCTCCTCAATCTGTTGTTCAAAGTCACTGTCTTTAATATTCAGCACGTAATCAGCTCCCAAACGAATTAGTTCTTCTTTGACGTCGTCTCTTCTCACTAGATTGATAGTTTTGATGCCATGCTCTTTGAAGTATCTGATCATCATTTTTCCAAGAGACGAGGCACCTGCAGAGTGGATAACCGCTTTGTGGCCTTCTTTTTGCACTTGTCGAAGCATCAAAGCGAGCGTCACTGGATTAACAAAATGGGAGGCACCTTCTTCAAAAGAATTCTCCGGATGCAAATGAAAGACTTTATCGCCTGGAACAGCGATGTACTGTCCCCATGCACCCCATTTACCACTAAAGCAAATTCTGTCTCCCACTTTTATTCTCGAGGAGTGATCCTTTCCAACTTCAACAGCTGTTCCCGAGCCTTCATACCCGCCAACGTGAGGGAGTAGTGATACTGCATTTTTGAGGACACCCTCAGCGAAATAAACATCCATTGGATTGATAGCTGCGGCTTCAACTTTTATGAGAATATCACTGTCAGTGATTTTTGGAATTTCTAGTTCTGCAACTTTGAGCGAAAAATCTAGCTGTACTTGCACACCTTTGAAAGTCTTTTTTTCAGCCATTTTGTTTTCTTTTTGTTGTATCGTAAACTTGATAATAAAAGACTAATTTCAAGTTTAAATATCGAAAGAATCGTGATTCATGAATGCTTCTAAGTACAAAGCAGAGGATCGAGGGTGATTCAGAAGTAGGATTCGGGAGCAGGATTCAGGAGTAGGATTCAAACCCGATTGAATCACCCCTATTATTAGGATCTGAAGCGAAGCATTTTGTATGTTAAACTGATCTAAATATAGGATAGTTTGCAGATAATAATACGTTAACATCACTATTAATCAATCTGCAAGCTACAGATGATGGCTGTCTTTGATTAAAGATGTCCATTGGAGAAAAAATTGATTCTGATTATTTTTGGAAAGTCACAATATGACTTGTATGCGCTTTAATGCAAGAGAGCAAGATCTAATACAAGAAATAAAATTTAATCTCCTGAGTTAAGTTTCAAAGCTTGAAAGTATTAACAAACAAAATGGCACCGCTCTTACAGCGCAAACAACAGTACGTTAAGGTACATGATAGAGGATGCCTCACATATATTAATGAGAACAGTTCACTTAGTATTTTAATCAGTAAAGGAAAAAAATTACTCAGACATAGAGAAGCACTTATGGGCGGGTATTGAGAAAAATTCATTACAAATCATTATTGTTATGCATTAGAAAAGATAACTTTGCTGTTGAAATTGCTGCTGTGATAAAATATTCCCTTTTCCTTCCTCTTCGGCTTTTTCTTCTGCTTTCTCTTCAATAATCGTCAAATCTTCAGTTTTTTTCACTCTGTACTCAAGCGGCAATTTCGGCACACGAGACACTTCCTTCATCAGATCTTCCATCATCATATAGCACCCGTCTCTAAAATCCGTCATCACAGAAACCAAATTCTCGTCGGTCGTTAATTCTTTTAGGTCAGGCCAATACACCATCATTTGAAACATTTCTTGCTCCACGTCAATATACAAATCAGAGTCAATATCTACAATGATTTTTTTCGCTCCTTCATAACTAGCATAATGAGGACGCAGCATATCTCTTGCTTCGGCTATTGCTGAAAAATTTTCAAACCGCTCTGTCAGCAAAAAATTCGTTTTGATTTTCCGGTGTTTCTGGTCGAAATAATCTTTAGTAAATCGGAGATCGCCTTTCTCCTCCGCATGAGCTAATCTCTGAGCGTCACTCAACACAGTCGAATCACGATCTAATTCCCAGTACTTTGTTTTGTTTTTTATCAGTTTTTTGGAGCTCAGAAGTCGATAATAAGCGTCTTTATCTTTTAAATTCTAGTGAAGAGAGCCAATGTGAATTGTGTTTCAGAATTTTCAATAAACTCACCTTCATCATTTGCGCTCTCAACTGCTCGTCTGGTAAATTAATCGTTTTATTTAAAATCAAACAATCACGGTCAGAGTCTCTTATTTGGCCTGTAACCAACTCCTTGTTGTGATCTACATTGGTCCACATACTAATTAAAGTCTTCCAAATTCTAAGATAGTTATTTATTAGCGGGACTGTTTCAAACATAATGGCTTACTTCAAAAATTCTTGTTTGATAGTTTTTTTGACTTTTTCTCTCATCATTTTCGTCACGGCTGCCTTTTTCGGTCGCGAGTTTAGCGTATGTTCTAGCAGCTCCTCTTCATTCGTTATTTCGACCTAATAACCTTATGAAACTAATTGCAAAGGTGAATATTTGTTACAAATTTTCCGTTAATGTCAATCACGAATTTGATTGGGACATGATTAATATCAACAGAATTTCCAGTCTTAATCGAAGTTGCAAAAAGATCGGTGAATTTGCACTCATAATATCCAGCCTCATCTTGCACCCACTGCAGACTGCTCGTTGTGTAGCTGTCATTTGATTTTACAACCTTGAATGATTTTAAGCCGATATTATATCGAAGTTTGAATCCTATTGTCTTCAATTGAACTTCTCCGCGTGCAGGCCAATCAAAAATCCCTTGCTTCTCACGGCGAGGTCTTAAATTTACTGGCTCAGGCTGCTTCTGCTCAATTTCCTTTATTTGAACGGGTTCTTGGATGACAACTCGTTTCTTTAGAGTCATAAGCTGCATAGTTTCAGGCTGTAATTTCCTCTCGCCGACATCCAATGATTTATCAGGAACCACTTTTTGCTGTTGGTTCTCATTCATTTTTTCGCTAAAAGTTAGCTTCTGCTTAGCCGTTTTAGCTTCGTCTTCTTCTCCGATGGGAGAAAGCTCCCCATCTTTGAAGTTGAACTTAGGATCATCATGGCGGAGCTCTGAAAGCTCTTGAGAAAGGTTAAGAGAGCGGTCTGCCAATGAAAGCTCTGCTTTGCTCTTTGGTTTCTTTTCCGATTTATTTTCCTGTGCATTTTCCTGTTTATTCTGTTGTAGGTTGCTCTTAGCCAACTCTGGTTGACCTTTTTCTTTAGCTTGCACTAGATTGACTTGTTGATTCAATTCAAAATGCTGAGTTGGTTCTGTTTGTTGGTCCAAATTTATCGAGCCTTGCTTTTTTGGTTCCTGCGAAACTGGATGTGTTATTGGTTTCTCATCGAAGAATGGTTGTATTCTTTGAGGACGTCCAATCTCTTGTCGGCTTTTGGTGTTACCGCATCCCATGGCTTCTCTGCGAGCAGTATTGTTGTTGCAATTCTTTAAATCTTTCTTATTAATTTTCAATTATTCTCAAGACAGTAAGAATTAATCCGCTCAATGTTTCACTTTTTTTGATGGCGAAGGCTTCATGAAGTGCCTCCTATAAGTTGACATACCATCCTCTCTATCCTTGATATTAGGAGTGTAAGATTTTGTTGAATTAATAAGCCATAGAATTTTCTTTCTCATTTTTTCTTAGTAATTATCTGATCTCAAATAGAGTTGCGAATAACCCATGCGTCTCTTGCGTGTGACTTTATAAGAAGCTAGACACAGGCTATTCATACATAAGTGAATGATTCAGATAGTGAAAAAATCTCCGAAGGAATTCATTGAATTGTTTGAGCACCAGCATGGAAATTTTATGCCACAGTAATTCTATAGAACCTCAAGATGTTGAATAGGAATAAAGCAAATCCAAAAAACAGTCGTTTCTTCTGATGAGATATATTCTCAGTACTTTAATATCCCATATGAATTTACATGATATTGACAGAAGCATGCATTTTGATCCTTTCAACGAGTGCAATATCATGCAGTAAATTCCAATTACAGATAAACAGTGAAGAATATAAGCACCATAAGTGTTCCCGTGAGAACTAGAATCATACAAAGCTGTGATTGATCTTTTTTCGGAAAAGAATAAATTATTTGAATAATCAAATTTCTTTACCTTTAGTCTTGAGCAAAACGCTGAGTTTTTTGTGAACAAAGCTCATTTTCTCCATCGTTTTATCCATTCCGCGATCCATATCCTCGATTAATCTATCATACAAGCACAAATTTTAGCCGGTCAAAGCTATTGGAAGAGCATACTCTTTCTGGACGCCTATTTCCCCATGAATATTCCTAGCTTGCTGATCCATCTGTCTGACAATATCGTTAATTTCATCAAGATGCTGGTCTTGCTCTTGCAATTGAATGTTTTTAGTGTTCATTTTAGTTATTTATTCTCTCTGTTTAACTTCCAACTTTCCTCTCTTTATTGTTTAATTCAAATAACAAAATTTATTTCTAATGCAAAAATTACTATATCGTTTTCATTCAATCTTACCTTCAATTTAGCAAAAGAATTTTGTAAAAAAGGGACCATGATCGCGGCCAAATTAAATTATTGCTTGTTATCTTTGAACCATGAGGCATGAGTTGAAACATTGTTTCCATTGATGGACAACAAGTTAAATTACCCTTTTCTTAAGCTGTAATTTCTATATTATCTTGTTGTACTTCTGCACTATCTATTTAAGTTCACATCAGATAGCTATCGCAAGGTCCAAGGTAATGTCTGTGACTATCCTCACCTCTTGAACTCGTACCATTGAGTCACAGTTACCTCAAGTGATTCACATGATCAGGGTATGGCAAAAATCAAATACATTAGGGAAACCAAATTCACTTCTAATCTCAAACCACAACTGAATTAAAATAAATGCCTTCCAAGCTTTAGCCATATATCTTCGGATTGTGTTTGCAAAGTCTGACATTTAGAACATAATTCTCTCCATTGGAACAAATGTTAGTCTAATAGATTATAATTAGCATTAATTTGCATTTTCAGAAGGAAAACAGGCTAAGCCTATTTTAGTCTCATCTCCCGATACTCTTGATCAGATTGGTTATTTGTTGAAATGTTTTATCGTTGGGCCTATAAGTGATTACTTTTTTTAATTAAATCATTTCGATCGAAATTACAGGAATCACGCATCTTACACATTCACATTCTATTATGGACACCCAAGGAATCTACTTTTGCAGTTTCGAGAACTGCGGCAAGTCATTCAAAGCCAAGAAGTCTCTGACTGAACACCTGCGGATCCATAACGGCGAAAAACCTTATCAATGGTAGTAGATGTTAGACCATCTTCATTCTAACTCTGTTTTAGCCATATTCCAGGATGTGGACAGCGTTTCACTCAGTATTCTTCGATGCAGAAGCATGAACGAACTCATACAGGAGATAGACCCTACAAATGTGAAGTTTGTGGAAGAACCTTTACACAAGTAAGTTATCATAAAAAAAAAAACAAAAAACTAAAGGATATCAATGACACTCATAGCTTTCAAACCTGAATCGCCATGAAAAAGTCCATAGCTTTGGAAGTGTTTACAAATGTGAGGTTTGTGAGACAAAGTTCTCAAATCTGAGGAAATTCGAGCGTCATATGCAATTATGTGCTGGAAAGGTAATTATAATCTCTAATTATATGACAGTAGAGGCAATAACACACCATAATGACATTAGGACATTCGAGAAAAATATTATTGTAAGATATGTAAGAAGATGTACTTAAATCGTTCGTCTTTACGCAAACATCTACTGGAACATGAAGATGAGTTGATAGCGACAGTTAACGAGTCTTTTATGACCAAAGAAACGACCAATACGACAGCTTCGGTGAAAAGTGAGAGTAACATGTCAAAGAATGCAACTATTGTGGTACCTGATGACGGTGACGAGGAATCGTCGCTGTTTCTTGAACGAAAAGCGTCTAAATTCGTCGTTATTGAACCTCATGTCGGAATCAAATCTTCTCCGAACACGAATCAGACAAATTTTGGCCCCGAATTAGATCTAGCTCAGTTGCATCAGCAGCAGCAACTCTTACGGGAACCTTCAGCGTTTGTCTTTTCGACGGGTTTTGAAGAGTTCTCAGCCATTCCGAATTCCCCCTCACATGATGACTTTGGCTTTGGGGATATAGAGCATTTCCCATTGACGTGCTGTGAAAAGCATAAGACTCTGGAGAGCATGACTGGTCCTTGTCTCTCTTCGAGTGAGTCAAATAACTTCAAAGGAGTCGTTCGATATAAAGGTGCGATCTATCACCTCTCTAACGATGGCTACTTAAGCTACAAAAATTCGAATGGAGAGACAGTCGATAAGCAAGTCGACAACGACGCTGTTAATCCTTCTCGCTCCCACCGTTTGGCCGCAGTTTCTCATTATTCTGATTATAGGAGTCTTTTTACGGCTTATACTGACATCGTCAAACATTATAGTAAATGTTTAACTTTAGATATGCTGCTGTCAGAGAAAAACTGTAATAGCCTAGTCTGCAATTGTGGACCAGGTTATAAAGGATGCGGAAAATGCGACTGCTGCAGCTCTGAAGAAGCTCACGAGTTAGAAACTACAACGGCATCAGAGGGCAACACGTATCACCACTTAGAAGAGCTTGATGAATGCCCTTTGGAAGACGACTTCTGCAATAAGCTTAAGATTCAGAAGAAAGGAGGACACTTGTGTTTATGCAAGATTACGAGGAAATTCAGACACGTTCATGGCGACAATTGCGGGCATCCAAAGATAGTGCACGACGGTCATATTGACTACATCGTGGATGGCAAACTGCACCACCATGATGGTGATCATTGTGATGATCACGGGCCGATCTGTTTCGTAGAGACTACGAGCGAAGATTATGCAATTAGTATGATTATGAGTGGAGCTCTGCCAGAGTGCAGAGTCTAAACTCGCCTTCCAGGGTATTTTTTTTATAGCTCTTGGATATTATATCGAGATATTAGTTTTTTAACTTTTCAACATGATCCCTTTTCATGATGACAATTAATACAAAAAGATTTTAATGCATTTACCTGAAAAATTGACAGTTATAAGGTTTATTCAATTTTTTTCCCTCTTTGATGAAAGCGAAAAGAGAAACAGAAATTAACGGATGCTAGTTCCGCATGACTAACTTGAAATAACTTTGATTAAATTCTCTCACGTTAGGTGTATAATAAGCATACGCAGACCACCTACGTATAAATTTCGAAATTTCAATATGAATATTTTGTGTTTTCTTATAAATCACTTAAACGAATACACTGAGTGCGAAGCTATTCTGATAAAAAAAACTAACCCATATCTTAACTATCCGCTTTCTCTTAAAGCTCGCCGTGGTCTTTTGAAAGGTCTATTTCATGCATGCTTCCTGACTTCTCTATGTCATCATTAGACTCATCCTTTTTCGTCTCTTTAGGCTTAGCTTCCTCACTCTTCACGAGATTTTCCTGAGTTATTCCGTTTACCTCGCCATTTTTTTCGGGTAACACAATTGTAGAAGTTAGACTGATATCTTTTTCCGGGCCAATTGATTTGTGAATAGTTGATCTGGCTTGGCGACGAATCACTGTCTTGTATTTGTCTGCAACATACCTCCTAAAGGCATTCCAATTGAATTTAAGGGATGTGATCATATTCCTCGTGATGAAATACAGAAGATATCCAACTCCGATAGTGTTTATGAAAATAATAGCAATAAGCGATAAGGTTTGAAGCACCGGGCTATTATTCTCAAAATAAAACGAGAAGAACACCGTTGCGATAAAGGCGTAGAGCGAGAGTTGTACTCCTCGGTAGACTTGAGGGTGGACATAAGGCTGATTGTAGTCCATGAACCATTTGTATGCGTACAATATGATGATCGTTGACAATGCTCGGGTCTTTACGTCGGCACTAAGCAAATTCTTTACCAAAAGCAGCAGGACTTTAAGGATAAGCGTAACGATACCCCAATAGTAGCGGTCCTCCTTGTAAAGGTTAACCAATTGTCCGAAAACTAATCTGATGCCTCTCACATGTTTTCGCTTGTATCGGATGGAGAAATAAAATAGCAGTGGAAGAACGAGTCCCCAGATGATAAGAAGAGGAATTACGAGAAGACGAGTGAACCAGGCGTAGTCGCTGGAGTCGCAAGAAATGTTAGGATCAAATGAGAGATAAGTGGCTGAGTTCATTGGGTCGAGCTGCTGGCAGAATAGGAACTGCAGTAAGGCTTCGCAAATTGATGGAAAGGTAATGAGGTAGAACGTGACACCCATCAATAGGACTCGCAGCCAGGCCGCAGTGTCCATTTTGAATCGACGGAAGAAAATCAAATACGTTAAAAAGAGCACCAGCCATTGACCGAAAGGTGTTATAAGTTTCGCGATTAATGACCAATAACCGACTTCGAGCGTCGTCGAACCCGAGTACAAGATTATGCAACCTTCAGGAACGAATAGACTCTGTGTACTAACCCCAGATCCTCCAATAAAGCTAAAGTATGTGGCCAGCGCACCATTAAACGAAGAAACGATCGAGATGATCTGAGAGTATGTCGTCAACAGCTCCAAGAATTGCGCTCTATAAGTATAATCTTTTATAAACGTATCGGCTCTATCATCTCCAACGTTCTCATTTTCTTCCCTCTGATTGATGTACTGGTAAATTGAGTACAAATACGTGAACACCCAAATTAAAGTGAACAGCATCGTCGTTTGGAATTGCGAGGGACATTCTTCACATGTCTGCTGTCCCGCTCTTCTCGCATACATCAGAGAATAATCACATTGCATGCAAACAGGACCTTGGTAACCCTTCGCACACTGAGAATCATAACCACCAAGACACCTTCTGCTGCTATTCGTGTCATTGCAAGCGAGGATATTCTCGGATTGTGAGCTGTTTCTCCAATAACCCTCAATCAAGGACACATTAGAACCTCCATTGCAAATGGTATAAGCAGGGCAATCTTTGCAGTATTCATCAGTGGGATGGAAAGAAAACTTTGGAGCGGCGCAAAGTGCGCAGGTTTCAGTCAACGTGACATTGATTTCTCCTTGCAAGCATTCTCTAAGCGTAACTCTAGTATAATTTACAAGTTCGAATTGTTCAGAGCTGTAAGTGAATGTCATGTTAATGACTTGCTGCGCTTTGCCATACAGCGTGATATTTGAGTCAACGATTGTGCAAGAACCTTGGTAACAGGTTGAATACAGCAAATTGGTCGTCTTGTAGCTGATGGTTAACTTCGCGAAGGTCGAAGAGTCAAAGACTGGCTGTTGGAACTCATCCAAGAGCATCGCAGTGATTTTGAGCTTTTCAAGCGAGTATGAGGTGGCGTTATCGATGCACTGGATTCCATCACAGATATATGAAGATACGTCTCTAAGACTGTTGATAATGGAAGATTTATCAAAGGTTATTTCGAGAATAGTGGGTCTTCCGGACAGTACCACCGAGCTGTTTCCTGCGAAATTATTAATAAATGTATTGTTAGTAGCGATATCGACGTCTTTTAGATGGTTGCTATTATCGAAGATAGCTCCGCCAGAATACCCTGCTGAGGTATTTTCGAAAATCGAGTTCATCACGTGGATGCTGCTGATCGTATTGAAGATAGCACCGCCTGATAGTCCAGCGTGTGTAGATGTAAAATTCGACGCGTTCACATTCAATGAGCTTGCAATCGTCCCATTTCCGCCCCAACCCGGACTGATAAGAGTTATTGCAGGGCCGAAGTTCGCGGTGAGGTTATAAAATATTGAAGACTCAACGTTCACGAGCACACTAATATCCAATTGTGGACTCAGCACCGATATTGCTCCAGTGGTAGCTGAGGTGATGTCCATAAACGTGCAATTTAGGACGGTGAAATTGTATAGTCCTTTGACATTGGGCTGAGAACTGGCTGTAAATACGATATTGATGACACCTGAGAGTTTCCTTCCTGTGCTATCACCTGCGTCGGTGATCGTTCGAACCGAGTTATCCAAAGAAACTGTATCCATGTTTTCAAAAGTCGAATTCTCCAAAGTAAAGCTCAAGAAATTGGTAATCGTAGCGCGGAATAGAGGAAGTGTCGCAACTCCAGCCATATTGAAAGTGCAACCAAGAACCGTGACATTGAGCGAGTCATCGCCGAGTAAAATGGCCATGAAACTTTGAGTTTGGGTAATGATATTGTCAAGCATTCTTGCTGTCTGCAAGCTCGAATTGACGACGATTGTCCCGTTTTGGTTATTGTCAATTAATGGTCCTGACTCCGTTTCCGAATTGTTCAGCAAGAAAGAAAGTTGCGGGGAGTTTTGAATTTTGACAAAAGAGCCGGTATAGAGCCCACCCAGTACAATTGACGAGGATGTAACGTTTAGGAGTCCTATCGACTCTTCGAAAGAGAAGAAGGTAGGTTTCACTCGCTGCTGAGAGTCTGGATTTGAGGGGTAGTTCAGATCAAAAATGCTCCCATAAGTTGAAATCATAATATTCTGTGATCCGACAACCGCGATCACGCCTCCCGTCTCAGCGATGGTCTGAGTAAACTGACAAAACCAGATGGTAATCACCGGAACACTGCCGTAAACCTGCATCAGAGTGCTTCGCTGCGCTGTTAAATTCGTGAAATTTGACTCAAACAACTCAACGATGAAATTCTGATTATAAGATGAGATGTAAAACACAGCGCCGAGCACAGAGTTCGAAGCGTAAATATTCTTAAAAACGCACTTGTTGACTCTCAAGTTCGTTGTCATCACATCGATTAAGCCTTCTCCGTGCAAGAACTCCATGTCTTGGAACAAAGAATCCGTGATCTCCAGTCTATCCGTAGCTATCTTCAATGGAGTGACGTATTCCATGTCAGTTCCGTTGATGAAACTGCATTTAGTAATCTGAATTTGGCTTTGAGTTTGCTGCTTTACTTCCATTTCAAGAGTCACAATGGTATTCGAAAGGATTCTATTTCTCTCTGTGAGGTCCGATGTGATGTTGATGAAGGTATTTTGTTCGAAAATCAGGTTAGGGATGTGAGCAGTCTGGTCATTCCTCTTCTGAATCAGAGTTAGAAGACTCGCAGAGGTATAAACTCTGATGACACAATCCTTAAAAGTGTTGTTTGCGATATTAATGCTCTGGAATATGTCAACACTCAGATATACTGCAGACATCACAGTCGTGATATGGGTGAACACGTTATTGATTAACGAGATCTCATTGTATTGTCTGGTACCAATATTGAAAAGCACAGTCGAATCGCAGAGGCTGAAATAGTTGCCATCCATGATAAGTTTTTTTCGCTTGTCTGAGTCTTGAAATTCAAAAAATCTACTCACTCCGTTGGTCAGCGTCACGTTATTTTTTATCACTGCAACGATCGAGACCTTGTCAAAAATAACGAGGGAAAGAGGGTAGTTAATGGAGACGTTGTAGAATATGTTTTCGATGAAAATGAACTGCGAACCTATCATCGAATATTGATTGAAGCTGAAAAAGTAATCGTTGTCGATCATTGCATCTGAAAACTTGTTGTTAGCGACTAGGGACCAATAGGATATCGTTTCCGTTGTTTCTATGCTATCTGCATAGTAATTGATGAGCTCGGAGATATCTGATCCCAACGGTGACTGAGGAAGGCTAGCGTCAGGTCTGTAACTATCTGGCGTATAGGAAAGCAGGTCACTAGGGTTGAAATTACCGTACACGCCAATGCCAGATTCGAACTTGATTTGTATATCGGAGAAAGTGTTGTTTATTAGCAGCAAAAACGGGAGATTCGACTGTACCATTTTTGATTTAATCAGCGACATCGATGTAAAGAAGCTGTCTTCGATGAGTATCGCCCGATAAAATGGGAAGTAACGGGTTGAGGTACCGAAAGGTGTCTGTTCTACCTCACTAAAACTCGTTGCATTGATTGTTGTCCAAGCCGCGTTCTGGTTCACGAACCCGCCTTGGTAAAAGCTCACGCTGCTGAAGTTTGCTCTTTTGATTCTCAGACTAGAAATTGAGCCTTCTGCAGAGATCAGCTGACTCATGTTAATGAACGTATTCGTTGCTGTGAAATCTTGGAAGGTCGTTTTCACTCCCAGCAGCCTGATTAAAGGTCCGTATGCCTTCTTTCTGGTGACAGAAAACCGAAGGTCAAATAGATTCAAATTACTGATAACCGCCTCGACGGGCTCGTTATAGCATGGTGTCGTAAAAGCGGAGCCTGTTTGAGAATCGATATGCCCAAAGTCAATAAGTGCGGTGTTGTTAACTAAAATATTATTGAGAGTCACATTCGTAATGGTGATTTTAGACGAATGGCTTGTGCACCAGCCAAGAAAAGAGGTGAGATTGTCGTGAGTTCTGAACAATCTGAACAAGCCTCCGTATTGTAGGGTGGTAAGAGAATCCATATAGAGTGAGGATAAGCTAAACGAGGCGAATTCGCTAACCGAGCTGAACAGATAAGCCATGCGCACGTTATAATTATAAATTTGAACGTTTTTGATTGTGACGTTGAATTCGAGAAGAGGGTCCGAACCCAGCTCGAAAAAGCGGAAATAGTCATGTGACTTGAAGTCAGGTGTGAAGGAGGGTGCGGCTGCAGAATCAGTGATATTTTGTATCGATATCGAAGTTATATTGATTCGAGAGGTGTTGTAAAACCTTACTAAAGTGTTGTTGTCATTTGATTTCACCATGGCGTTATGGAAGCTGATGCTACTCAGACTCGCATTGCTTACATTTACCAGTTTCAGCACATCGTTTTTCTCATTCGAGGCATGTAACTCGTCGACGTTGAAGTTGGAAATCTCTACTGTTCGGATATTCTGAACACAGACAACCCCATTGTAAATCAGTTTGTTAGTTAGGGGTAAAGAGCTTCCAGTGGGAGAGGTAACGCGGAAGCTAGAGAGCGATAGAGTACTAGCCTCTGTAATGTTAATTGAGCAAGAGGGGCCTTGCTGGTCAGTTTCGATGCTCTCAGCTGTTACCGAGTAGTACAAAGTGAAATTATCAAAGTTTAACGCGCTTATGTTATTCAGCTGGAAGATATAAGGCGATCGTTGGGAAAGCAGAATTGCCTTGGCCGTAAAAGATTGAACGTCATTCAGGTTGATTCTAGGTGAAAACTGAGTTGCATAGGCCTTCTCAGAGATATTCAGTTTAAATAGGGAAACATTTTGGGTTTCTTGGATGATCAAGTTTCCATTCGCTCCGATATATGAGTCAAACTGCATTGTCATGTTCGAGAAGGTCAAGAGATTGATCTTCTGTAATACCAATTGACTTTGGTCGTTGAACCAAAGCTTTATGTCAGAGATATCGGTAACATCGTTGCTTTTGTCAAAAATCATTGAAAAAGAGTTGTCCTGACCGTCCAGAGTCAGGGTGCTGTTGATCGGATAAGATCCAGAAGCCAGGATAAATGCAATTGTCTTGCAAGTTCCTGCTTCTTGAGAGATGTTGTTGTTCCAGGCGTCGATAGCATCTGCAACTGTAAGAAATGGAGCGGATTGAGATCCGGTTGGTGGGTTTGTTTCAGAGTAGACTGCATTCGCGTCGATGTGGATAGACAGGCAAGCCTCATTAGAGAAACTGACTGTCAGAATAGCAGCGAGGATCAACGAAACCAAATATCGATTCATTTTTTAATGAATTAATTTTTGTTATGTGTCTGAGCCAGTTGAGCCTAAGGCGAATTAAATATTCAGGTACTTTAATCAAGAGAGCTTATTAGAATCTGAAGTCATTGATCTGTCAAAAAAATTGAAGTTAGTTATTAGGTAGTTGACAGTTATTGCAATGAGCAAAAATAAAGAAAATTGCCAAGCGAGTCGACGTGATTTTTTGAAGTATCCACCAATTTTTTTTTCATAGATGTTTGCCTGGACCACCGCAAGAAAGGCAACTCTAATGGAGAAGAAATATGGAGATGAACATAATTTTTCGATTTCTTCAACTTTTCGTTGAATTGGGTTGCTTAAATGAGATTCATTGACTCAAATGCATAGACCGAGTTCTTCAACTTATAAACAATAACTAATTAAAGAGATAAATAATTTTTATAGAGAATTTCGCTGCTAAAGACAGAAACCCTTGAGAAGGATTTATAGCACTGAAGTCGTTGCTTCAGTTTTTTTTATCATCTCCATCTCAGGATCAAATGGATAGGAGGAAAGTAGAAACATGAATTTCATATGAAGATATCTATTGTGAAAAACAATCCCCCTGAGAGAATTTTGAGTGCTGTACTTTACTAAAAATTACGAATTACTAATTAGAACAGGTATGAAAACAGATAAAAGATATAATGAGTTCCGAGTTTAACTCGATCTTGGGTTTCTTTAGATAATGAGAATGTTTCGTTAGAAATTTGTCGTTGTAACTGTTTCAGAAAACCCCTATTAGCATCAGGAATAACTCCGAGCATTGCTGTTATAAGTTAAGAATTTCTCTGGCATTATGCACGCGAAATTTTTATTCATTTGAACTAGATCTCCGCAAGATGTGACGCCTGATTTCATAAGCTTAGTAGTCTTTTAATAATGAGCAACGTTCAAATCTAGAAATAATCATCACTTCAAAAATTAATAGTTAATAACATCTTGAAGATTTCATTCTGCGATATCGTGGTTTGAATCATACATGAAAGCTAGCAATTCTCTAGTAAACTGCGCGTATAAGAGCTCGAATTATTTGAAATTAAACAAAGATAAAAAATTCAGCATCTCAAATAAATGAACCAAGCCAACTCTGATACTCTCAGTACCTGCAGCGAAACAAGTGTCACAAGATCAAGGAAACGAGTGCCTAAATTCAAAAAAAAGCTTGAACATCTTATCGAGACTGTACTTCTATCGCTTGAAGAAGGCAATAATCCAATTTCCGACATCAAAAAGTTTCTAAAAAGCAAATACGATGAAATCCTTTCGCCAGAGTCTCAAGACCCTGCAACATTTTCAGAAATTCTGCAAGCAAAACTCACAGACATCAAAATCTCAGTTGACAACCTTGAAACTTTCATAAAAATAGCCCTCACAGAAAAAATACTAAACGCAACCGAAGCTTCCCGAATCGAAAAGGAGCTCGCTGACATGAAGACCAGTCGCGAGTTGGAAACCTTTCGCACTCTGACATTTACTCCCGCGATACTCCAAAAATACCGTTCTATACCACAGCGCTATGACCAGTATTTGGAAACTATCCTCAGAGAGAAGACTATCGAGGTTTGTCAAACACAGAAAAAAGTGGTGCAGCCATTGATTGAAAAATTCTTGAAAATGATGGAAGAAGTCGATTTTAAATCAATGGGATTGCATAAGGTTTCGTTCAGTATATTCGGGTCTAATGTGAATAACTTTGGGACATCTGGCTCAGATATCGATGTTTCATTGAACACAGAGAATTATGTAAACGAAAGAGAACTGCTTAGGCTGATTTATGAATGTTACTTTAAAAATTTGGACAATGATGATAAATTGAAGGTAACTTTGGTGGCTGGCTCAAATGTTCGAATTCCGCTCATAAAATTTGATTTCGTTGTAGAGAATTATACCATGGACCTCTGTGTGAATAACGTGCTTGGAGTGATAAACTCTAAATTGCTGCAAACATACGCAGAGGTCGATGATCGCTGCGCAAAACTTGGAAAATTGGTGAAGATGTGGGCGAAAAATAACGGGATATGCTCCGGACAAAACGCTGTTTCTTCTTACGGCTTTGTGTTGATGGTGATCAACTACCTTCAGATGCTCGACCCACCAGTGCTTCCCTCGTTGCAAATGTTGAATATAGATAAAAGAGAGCCAAGGGAGATGAAAATCAAAAGAACGCTAGAATATGATCGTAAATTCGATGAAGCTATGCGTTTGGATTTCGAAATCGATGTTGAGAAAATCAAAAAAAGTTTTCCGAGAAAGAATACTATGGGATTGTGGACGCTGCTGACCGGCTTTTTTGAGTTTTTCGCAGAGAAATACCCGAAACATCGAGGGACTTTGTCAGTAAAGCATGGGCATATGATCCCTCGCAAACCTTGGACTGAGTTGATCGGCGAGTACTCGAACAGGAATGCCGACCAATTTTACATCAGTATAGCGGATCCGTTCGACTACCACGACCCAGGTCGAAATCTCTCGATGGGAAACGAAGCACGTCTGAGAGATAAATTCCAGGAGATTTATAAATCGATGCTGAATCTTGGTACTGATTTTGATAAATTTTTCTATAATAAGGAATCAGCCTGAGCTTAATCTTTTTTTGGTTAATGTTCAAATATCCAAGAAATTCGTAGTCCCTAATATTTCTACAAAGTAATAATAATAGCGTCTATTTGCAACGCTACCAAAATTTCGATTGTTCTACACTGAAACTTCTAGAAAAGTATCATTCTTTTTTCCTCCACTATTTTATGAAAATAAGTTTGCAAGTGTATTTTGAATTGATGCAATTAATAGCATTTCTCTTACTCTCTCGGAAGTTTGTAGTATTATGGAGCACTCAGCTGATCTATGATGAAAAGCAAATTAAACTTCAAAATACCTACATTAAGTAGCAGGAAAATTTCAAAAGGATAAAGCACTTAAAAATTATTTCTTCAAGAACGACAGAAGGTCAAGATGATCAAGATAGGCAGTAGATTATTGCAGAAAACAACAGCGTTGACAAACGCAGCACGTTTTGGCTACCACACAATGTCTCCGCAGGACTATTTGATTAACCAGAGAGACGCCACCCTCGCAAAAGTAGTACATGAAGCAAAATTGCTACCTCTTCCAAACTCAAACCACTCTGAAGGTACTACCGACGAAATCATTCTTCACGGCGTACCTTATGGAAAAACAGTCGAAAAGCCTTGGGATAACCCTTTCCAATCTGCCTTAGTCGCGAACCACCCTGATCTCGTTTTCTTGCAAATCAACCCAGAGCCCTACATTGCCCGCCAGCGGTTCCTTGCGCACAAATGCGCTCTGAACGAAGTCGAAGATTACGATGTCCGAGGAGTAACCTCCATTGATCCCACAATCCCTGATACATGGGAGGAATGCGTGATTAATCTCGTCACGTTGGACATGCTTGAGAAAAACGAAGTTCACACAAAACTTTTTTATCCTGACGGCTTTACGACTTATAGCTATCCCTATCTCCAAGACGATGAGACTCGAAAGCAGCTGACCACTCCCTTTATCAACTCCATCACCAAAAACATCGTCAATGAGCATTTTTCTCAATATTACATGCTAAATCAAATTCTCTACACCGCTCTAATGGGCAAACAGAAAGTCATGCTCGCAGAAATGCCTGAGACCCTTCTGAGACGAAAGATAGGAAATTCATTGACAATCGGTGAACTTAGAGACCTCTTCAAGTTCGTAGTGACCAAAATGCAGGAAGTTAACCAACCAATGACAATTAGAGACGCGACGATGCAGTTTCTTCCTCATGTTTTCCAGGCTCCTCGAGATTTGTATTTAACCGCAATGCTGAAGGAAGCTTTCCAAGCAGCGACCTGTATTACTGCTTTTGTAGGTATGCCGCATTTTAATCCAATCCAGAGGTATTGGGAGCCTGCTCCAGCTGGTATCAACTACTCTGAGGCGGTCAGAATAAATGAAAGGATAAAAGGAGAAAGTGACGCGGAACAGATTGAAAAGCAGGCTATTATGGATGTGATGTTGGATACAAGGGCTTGGGGAAAAAAATATATCACCAATCCGTTCCCTTATCTTATTTCAGATGTTACACAAGTGAAAGAGGAAGATTTGAAAGCGATGAAGAAGACGTTTTTATTGAACATCAAGAAGTATGAGAGCTTCAAGAAGAAATCTATTAAAGAGTTGGAGGGAGGTAGCAAGCTTTATTTGAGTCCAACTATCACTAAGAAGCCTGAGGCAGAGGCCCCAAAAGTTAAGCTTACAGTCTAAAAAGCATTTATATATATATTTAGATGTTATGTATTGGATAAATGTTTTAGTCGCTGTGCATTGAAACTATGAAGCAGAATGTCAACAAATTTGAGTGAAAAGCTCAGTACAAGCGTAAAGGTTGTGAATGAAATGCTTTAGGTGAAGAGAGAAAGCTTTTACCAATTTTGTAACCTCTAACGGTATATGCGGGGATGAATGAGGAATTCTCAGCTTTAGTCAATGAGCTGATCGAGAATCTCATGAAAGGCAAACATCTGTTTGAAAAGTTTCCAATAATCACCATGCTAAATCGTTTCCAGTGTTTTTGAGTTTTTTTCTGTTTCTAATTCAATGATCTTTCCAAATTTTATTTAATAGTATTTAGAACCAAAACTCAGATGCAAAGGTCATCTTTCTACGGATTTCTTCCATATGTCCAGATTTTAGAGTCCGATCCACAGAATACCTCAAAGCTGAGAGTTTCAACTCAAGGATCTATATCCGTTCGCAAATTTTTCGATGGTGACTCTACTTTCTGTTCGCTGCTATTGTTCCAAGCGCCTTCAAACTTCGCGAAATCTTTGATGCAATTTCTGGCTCCAATGATCGATCCCCAGCAGCTACAGCAATCTACCGGTAATTTCCAAAACAATCAAATGGGACCTGTAGGCTACAAACCACCCATAATGTCAGGTTTCGAAGCGGCCACTTCAGAAAATTTTATCAGAGTTGCATTGATCGATGCCATTGACTTATTTTCCTATCTACGTTACAGCACATCGAAAGACGAGTATTCCCTTCGATCATTTATCTCGACTTATTTGCTCGCTTCTCATATTTGTATCTACTTGAAGGACTTTGAGCACACAACTATCAACCAGGAGTTCACTTTTCTACACCAAATGACCAAAGATTTCTATTCTTGCATGCCGCATGTTGCTCCTTTTTCTCTGATCGTTTTTGTTAAAATATCCGATGATGAAATAAATAAATATGCGAAATGGACAACAGAAACGTTTATCCAACAAATCGCAATGAATGATAACAGATTAATCTCATCTATTGCCAATGGATTCAAAAATATACTCTTTTTCCCCTTAGTTCTTGAACAAGATAGCTCCTTTTCTGAGGATCAGGTTTTTACATCCAGCCATTTTATTAATAGAATCGCTGAGGGTCCAAAGACTGGCATCACTGATAGTTCAGGCCCGTTGGAAGCTTTCGAATTCCCAGATTTAGTCATGCACGCGCTTACTCTCGTTAACACGTCAATGCACGTGCCGAAGCTGATGATAAAGTCTGACCCGGCCAACTATCTCCTGAGAGTGAGAGAGGAGTTCGAGCTTCGGTACTTGAAACTGAGGGATGAGATGGAGGAGATTGCGAGAAAGGAAACAAGCCCAATAAGAGAGCTATTTACAGAGAAGCCTTCAAATCAGGAGTTAATTGTAGCGCTTTCTCACACTGATGAGATTGACACATTCGATATTGTAGCTGAGTTCGACGCTGTGAAGAAAATTTTCAAAAAGAAGGTCAAGACAATGATCTCGTCTTATATTTCTGACTTTGAAGCTGAAATTGAGAAAGTTGCGAAGTATCAAAATGAGAATGTTGCTCGCATGATGAAAAGCACGAATGATATTACTGAAATGAAGAAATCGTTATCTGACGGTAAAGTCATGGATGAAATAATGGAGTCGATAGTCAAAGAAATGACGCCGTTGATAGATAAGAGGAAGAAAGAAGTGTACCTCGAAGCTCAAGCTGTGAGGATGAGAGTTCTGAGGAAACACGTACAAGTTTGCGATAATTTTTATGACTGTAACTATGGTGTACTCCATACGCAGAATCCTGTGAGGAAATGGATTGAGTGGCGTGGAAGCTGCTATTGCTATTTTTATAATCCAGAAGCTGGACATTACTACTATTTTAATTTCGGAAAGGTACCGAAGAAGGCTCCAACTTCCACTCTTTATACTTATTAAACAGCAATTTTAGCTGCATAAGAATTGGTTATCTGTATATTTGAGAGTAAAATGATTGGATTAGCTTGTTTAGCTCAGTTGAATGAGAGGAAGAGGCTGAAATTTCAGACTCCTTGGGACTTTAGAAAGCTGTGATTCAAGTGAATATAAATCGCGAAAAGATTTCTCTATTTTAAAAATGGGCTCCCCCATAATGAGGTGGAGATTATAAATGATGACACTAAATACCAAAGCTAAAAGATATATCAACTACGATATATAATCGCTCTTTTTTTCCCCACCTTTCAAAGAGCACAAGAGACAAGTTAATGATGATTCTGGTGTGACTAGTGACATATTAAAGCTTTAGAACGGTGTGAGCCATGTTTGAATAGTAAAGATATTTAGTAAATCTGAGAATTTTCAATATTGTTCACAAAAAGAGCCATCAAATACATCTATCAGTATGCCTTGAAAGAACCTTCACCGAAACCTAGACACTTCTATCCTCTCATTAATATTATTGGAGGAAGGATCGAACAGTTTGTTAAGATCAGAATAACTTGATCGAGAGAGTTTTATCTTTAATTTGAGAACAGTTAGGTCAAAATTTTGCCGTGTTTACTGAACAAAGAAAATTTGCTCACTTACAACTGTCAATAGTCATTAATTTCAGATTTTAAGTATCGCTCTGGTTTGATTTGATCGACCTAACTGAACAAAGCTGAATTTGAAGTCTTCGACAAATCGCTTAAATCTATTTTGGGAGATTTCATAACTATCTAAAGCTCTAGCTTTCCCTGCCAATGAGACTCGCATAGACTCACGGTGGCCAAAAAATTGTGGCATCTTCGTCTCCGGACCCTTTCGGAGAGATGGAGTAACCAGAAAAATGAGATATATATATAGATATCAACGCTAAGTCATCCCCTTCAGTTTACATGTTACGTACAATAGTTTAGTTTAGAGTTCCTACAAGAGCTTTGTTTTGCACCTCTTTTGTTTTCGAAAAACCAAGTTAGAGAACTATATTCAACTGTTTTAGCAATGGAACTCTTGTAAAGCCTGGAATTGCAGCATGTATTAATTTAAATCCCTCTTTCTGACACGGTTAGAATTCTAACCTGTTCATCAAGGTAGAGAAGCTATCTATAATCTTTCAACATGATTGCAGTCTTTCTGACTTTACTTTATGTTTTCAAGGTTTTAGTGGCTGAACTTTAATTAGAATCAGTCGAATCAGTATTAAATTTTTTAACAAAGAATTGTAGAACGCTTCTATAAACTGTATTCTGCTTCCGAGTTTACCTTACTTCCAGTTATCAAAATTCAGGGTCTAATTCACTCCTTTGACATTACTTCTTAACACTCGCCTTGGAAAAATAGCTACTTTCACATAATTCTGAGTCGAAGAAGATCCAAGCTTCACAAAATCGCAATGAAATTTTCTATACTTTGAAGTGAATTCTGCAATCTGTCTTTATTACTCTAACTGTGTTCATTTTGACTGTAACTCGAAAGTATTGGGGAAAAAACCAAGTATGTTTACTTGGTTTTGCTACCATGCAATAGTCTTTGCAGGAAACACTCACTCACGCAGCATGGAGTCTAATTAAATTGAAAAGCTCTCCTTACTTTAAATTTCTTTCTAAATGTTCGTTAGCCCTTTTACCTGCTGACTGGAATCAAAGAACTGTTCTTCAGCCTCACAGAATGCTCTGAGAGTTAATCAAATTTATTGTTCTAAATCATTGCAAATTTAAAAACAGGATTTATGATCAATGATTTTGATTCTGCCTGTTCCAAAGTCCAATCTTAAAAATTCGATACAGTAAATTTAGTGAGTATTTGATATTTTAGAAAGTACTATCGCTAATTTGATTCTGAAATTTCTTAGCTGCCCACTTATTAATGCGTCATATGTTGTATCAGTAACGAATTCGACGGAACCTTCACCTCATTATTTAAACCTAATTTTGTAAGATAAATCAATAATATTAACAGAAAAAAGCTTTGACAGCACTCTCAAAACTCACTAAAGAAATCTTGCTATGGAAAAAATTTCAAGTGGACCCGAAACCAACAGTGTCAGTTCAGAGATATCCGCGCACTCGTCTCTTTCTGACTATCGTCCTCAGAATAAATCCCGGAAAACTAAGCAAGTCCGTTGCAAGAGATTCAAGTACCAGAATATCTCTAATGAGCTTAGAGCCTTTCTGATCCAGAAGGTTATTGATGAAAAACAAAAGATTAAGCCGGTAATATCTGCTCTTTTTTCTTATGACGATATTAATTTCTGTTCCCTTAGACTGCGAGGAAACTCGGAATTAATTATTCCACAGCAAAATCGATACTGCAAATCTATCGTAAGGAAGGTCGAGTGGACAAGAAGTTGATCCCTCGAGGAGCTTTGTATCATCTTTCTGTTGAGGAAAAAAACGCTAATACAGAAAGTTCAAAATCTCATGATTTGAGCTTGAATGTGGAAAGCGAGAGAAAGTGCTTGGCTGAACAGCACCGATACTCTTTAAGAAAAAGAGACTCGCTCAAGAAAGAAGAACGATCACTCTCTCCTTCAAAAAAGTTGAATCACAGTTCTTTTGAACCGAGATTTGTCAAGAGAGTCAAGGTCATTCCAGACCCACCATTGAAAATGGATAAAATGCAATCAATTGACAGCAAAGCATCGGATATCACCGCTGCTACGGAGCATACCTCGATTCGTAATTCAGACGTTTCTAGGGCTTCAATTAATTGTTTTATATAGAAAGCACTCACGGGAACTCTCCTCAAGTGATTCAGATGCTTGATGTCAAAAAGGAAGAAACATTCCTGAAGCAAGGAGGAATGTTGGATGCTCCGAGATCGTTTGAATTCCGAAACCCAGCGGCGATATCAAATGAGATTCAGAGACGAATGCTGCTTCAATTAGCGATGCCAATGCTTCAAACCTTCACACAGCAGTTGGCAGTGAACTCAACTAATCTTGTGAATGTTGATATTTGTGGGTTGCTGAACCAACAAATACAGCGCCAAGCGTCAAAATTATTGGTGCTTGCTGCGAATACAATTCAGAATGCGCCTGTGGGGATGCCTGTATTTATTCAGCCGAATCCTACTCCAAATTTTCTTTTCAAAACCAATACTTTCGATTTCAACGCACGATGTAACTTCAAAAGGCAGTAATTTTGGGCATTTTTCCCATCATTACTTTAATTTAAGTGAATTTTTTGTAGTGAAATTGCCTGTAAATCTTACGATTGTACTTATATGATTTGAATTAGCCAGGGTTGATTTGCATGAGTTAACTTAATATATAATATTTTTTCTATCTTCCTGAACAAAGGTTTCATACTTACCTACAGAAAATGAATTGATGTTAGATTTTATAGAAATTAGGGTGATACTTCACTTGACCAACTGTGAGTTTTTCTTTCTGCACAGTTGCCCTGTAGAATAAGTTTATAAACTTAGAGATTATGGCCTGCTATTTACAAGTTTGTCGCTGGGTGTACGCAAGAAGTCGCCAAGGATTTTTCATAAAGCTTGTTAACCTCAAGAGATGCTAATTAATGAAATAAAGAATATTCGAAATATTCGTTAAACCCGTATTCTCTGTATATACCTAATGATCTCAGCTAGTTGCTGGTTTCTCCTGAAGTATACGAATGAACTTTGCTAGCATTTGTGCGTTTGCATCTTGCTGCAAATTTTTAGGAGCAGTCTTGTAGCTACCAGCAAAATTTGGCTTCTTTTCATAAAACAGATCGTACATTAAAAGATATATCAAACGAAAAATTGTTTATGAAATGTGATATCTGAAGTTTTTCGTTAATCTGCATTTAAAAATTGGTACTTTTCGAAGATAATTAGAACTTTAATGACTATTTCCTGAGAAGAATGATTGTTGACGTGCTAAAGTACATAAAATAACTGCTGGTGTCAAAAATGACGGTTGATTGCTAATGGTTAAGAAGAAAAACGGAGAATAATCTCGAAAGAAAAATAGAAATATTTGCAAGTTCGCTCCAGCCTTTTGAAAGAACAGCCTTTCAGCTAATTTACTCCGCACCAGTCTGTGCATCTGTGATTATAGCTCCATTATTTTCTTTTCTCTCTATAATGTTATTGAAATGAGAATATTGATGTTCGTATAGTGATTTATTTCTCCTGAGAGCGAATTATATTTTTGCGATGTCCTAGTTGCCTATTTGCGTCGTGAGCTAAAATGGTGAATACTCACCCATAGGGTTTTTACTAGAAATAGTTCTTGTTGAATCCGTAAAATCTGGAGAAATACTATTAATTGGTTTCGGAATGATACTAAATTTGATTAAACGATTAACTAGTTTAATCAATTATATAAATTTCAAGCTTCTGATTTATAATAATTTCTTGTCATCTGATAATGAAGGAAACTAATAACTGAAAAGCACAACAAGTTCAATGAAAATTTATATATAAACTTTGAAATCACACGGTAGTGGTATAGCTCTGATGATTTGTAGCTGTTTTCTTTTTAATCAGAAGGTATTTCTAAGGGAGAGGTATAACACAGACACACCTAAGAAGATAACGATAAATAATTCTAAACATTTAAATACATTATTCAAAGAAGTTTGCGTTAAATACATCAATACTGAACTTTCACACGTCCAAATCAATAGTTGAATATTGCGCTTAACTCTCCCACCGCTGAATGAGATTTATAATCACTAGAGAACATTTATCGAAAGGCATTGGGTCCGAATCTGGAGATCTCTAAAGCTCTCTCTTTTTTTGAATTTGAAATTTAATAGTCATCATAAATCTGAATGAATTGTAGAAACTGTGAGTGTCTTTTGTATCTAAGCTATTAACAGTCAAAATTACTGATGATTCACATCATTTTCTAAAAACCTGCTGATTAAACCTATACGAATTCTCCCAAAATTAAACTACTATACACATAATACAATAAATATCTTTTTACAAATGAGTTTCATTTTCTCAATTCACAGTATTTAATAACTTAGAGTTTTATGTCACGCAATTAATTGTCTCTTTATGAAACGCAAAATAGCACTGCCTATTGATTCCACTACAAAGTATCTCTAATTTGCCCATCCTGAGAGTTCATCATCTTCCCGCCTTTTAACAATCTTCTTAGGCTCAGGCACCTTGCTTTCACCAAAAAGAATCGGAAGATTCTGGCTCTTCGTTTTTACACTAAAATCATCTTTCACAATGTTTCCTTTCTCGGAACTCTGATCCTTTTTGGGTCCAGTCTTTGGTTTATCCCATCCTCCTACCTCATCCTCGTCTTCATCTTCGTCCTTTCGCCTCCATTTTGCAGGGTCTCGATCCGATTCTTTATTGAGCGCCGTATTTGGGAACTCTCTAAAATGAGAAACCAGCGGTCTCTTCGACCTTTTACTCAATTCAAAGTCTTGCTCCTCGTTGACTTCTCCAGTTTCCCAGCCTCTGAGATCACTTTCTTCATTAGTTTGCTTTGTAGGGAACGGTATTGGTAATTCATTCCGAGCGAACGGATTTTTCGGAAGACCGATCTCATCGTCGTCGTCAACTTCAAGTGTTTTATTGGCGCCAAGCGTCCGACCTGTTAATGGGTCAGATCTTTTAGAGTAGTCCATTTCGAAGTGCTTATGACTCATGTCTTCTTCTCTCTGCGTTATCTTTGTATCGTCGACAATCGAAAGATTTTTATGACGGTTTGAGGATTTAGTTGACGGGTAAGGTTCTTCTTTTTGTTTTTCTTCTTCCTCCTCCTCACCTGACTCCTCAGCTCTCTTTCCTTGGGAGTTCTCTCTAAAATAGTCGTACCGCTTCAGATAGTCATCATAAGCAGATGTCGAGTGAGATTGCTTATTTTGGGTTCCTCTGGATTGATATGGCTTGTCGCTGGTTGAATCCTGAATTACAAACGGTTTGTTAAATGCGAAAAAAGGGAAAAAAAGTTACATCGTTCTTATCTCCGCTATAGTCGTAGCCAGATGCATGTACTCCACGAACCTTTTGAGGTTTACTGAACCGACTTTCTTTGGTTTTGTATTGCGAGGTCTCTTCGTCCTTCTCAACGTCGACGGGATACCGATAAAACTAATTGTATTTTTGATAGAAGGTTAGCAGATGGATAATGCTTATGTTTATTACTTTAACTTTTTTGTCCTTGGATGCTGTTATCAGCAGTCGTAGGTCAGGGTGATAACTAATGGCTGTAATATGAGCTGTATGCGCATCAAGCGTGTCTTTGTGTTTAACAATACGTAAGAAAAAAAATCAAAATAAGTAAGATTAAGCTTACAAAATGATGCTGCATTCTGAGAATTCACAAAGAGCACATTTCCAAGGTCATTCGAAACAAGGAGCTGTCTAGACGATGAAATATAGCACATATCGGTGACCTATAGTTGAGAACACAGAAATAAATAAATGTAACGCGAGCGAGAATTCTCTTACATTCTTGATTGTCTGTATTGAACCAATAATTTGTGTATATTTTTCCTAATTGGACCAAACCATTAGTTCTGAATAGTACCATAGCAATCAAACTTACTCTTCCTGATTTCTCAATTTCATAGATCGCGATCACGCCTTCTCTAGACCCAGAAAACAAATATCCTGGAGTTGGATCATAAAAGAACGCAGTCACATAGTTCTGACGCGGAAAGTCAACAATTCCGAGCAACACGATTGGTATCTAAAGGAAATGCAGAGCACTTAGCTCTTAAAGATGGGAGTGAAAATCATTTACATCAGTGGCGTAAATGTATAACGTTCCTGTGCTATCAGAGACGAAAATCCTCTCTCTTTTGCTGTCATAGAGCATCTTCACTAGAGGGTGAGTGTGAAACTTTTCTATTATCTGCTGCTAAGTACAAGAAAGAGAGGATTCTAAGTGCTACTTGTCGAAGAAGCTGTCGTTTCTGACTCATTCTCAGATAATTTAGTCAGATACAGATTTTTATCCAATGATATTGAAATCAACACTCCTGTCGACTTCACCAGCGCGACGCCCGTGACAGGGGCAGTATGTGCATTAATCACACAAAACTCGTCATAGCTCTCATATTCATGCTCAGAAGCGACTCTGAGGACAGTTATACTTCCACTTTCAGTCCCCGCAGCGAGCATCGTCAAATCCTCGTCCCAGTACATACAAACAACCTAAGACGCAGTTTATTAAATTGCATTGAGCAACAACAAAAAAACTTTACACTTGAATCAGCCGCTTTATGCCAAAGCTTTTCGAACTGAAGCGTGCCAATTGATTCTTCTCCATAGCAAACCAGAGAGCCTCTAAATAACGTATTTGGATTTGTTGGAGTCGAGAATTTTCCGATTAAACTATCAATCCTGGCTATCATTCCGGTCTCTCCGAGTCCAAGCATCAGAATTCCACAGTATGGGAGATAGATCAACTGAGAGACTTCCAGAGGAATTTCGTCGATTTCAGTCAAAAATTTCGTGAGGTCTTCTTGGTCAGGCTGGTCCTTGAACTATTAAAGCCACATCAGACTTCATCACACTTAGAATCAAATGATTTTACTTCTACGAAGCTTCGAAAATTGGGGTCGGCAAGAACATCTTTCTTGAAACAGAGAGCCTATACCATAAGAAAAGATGAGCATTGCAATAATGCCTTAGTTTTTCACGTTGATATATTTTTCCAGTTCAACTTTTCTCTTCTGCAGCTGTTGGAATGAAGGTTTGAAAAAATATTTCTCCGGCAGGAGCGGCATGTTGGGAATCTTCTTGTGGAGTTTACTGTGCAAGTCGCAGAACTCTTTGAAAGTCCTATCTACATACCATCTCCGACGTTTGTCATAAACAAACTCGATCTGATAGTAAACATCATTTGGTTTGTCAATTAATTCAATGATTTTAGCCTGCCACGCAATGATTTTTAACGAAAAATGACATTTTAAGTGGTTTACGCGTAGTTCTGTTGAATATTCGCTTTGCATTGGTTAGTCGGATGCGTTTAGGATTTTATTTTGTTTCTTTACGATATTTTAGATAATCTACTGAAAACAGCGCTCGCAGAATTAAAAGCTCTAAGAAATAATTATTGAAGGTATCACTCAAATAAATGCAGCAAGCTTTCCCATCAATTTCACCAGAAGTGAGAGAACGCCTTACCAAGGCAGGATTCACCCCTTATAGACACGGTTATGTCCCTAACTGGGCCAACCCAAGATCAAAAGAATGTAATATAGCCTTCGAATTTTGAATATCCTTTCTTGCCTATCAAACCATCACGAAGAGCGAGTCCTTATCTTATTTTCATAGATTGGACGACTAACGGCATCATATTTTTGACTGCTTTAATTGGAAGGAGATGGGCTGCCAAGACTCAAGGCCCAAGAATCTTTTGGAGTAGTTTGGTTGCAAGCATTCCAGTGATCTCTGTTCTCAGTCTCAGAAGACTCGATCAGCAAGATGATTATCTTGGTCATAGGTAATAGTTGAAAGGGCTTGTGGAATTTTAACGCTTGGTTAGAAAAACACTCGATGAGAGACTTGATTATCACCCAATAACAAGAAGAGCATGGGAAAAAGCTGTAGGAATCAATAAAGAGTATCAAGCAGAACTCCAGGCCGAAATTAATGAATTAGAAGAACGTGTTGCTAGACGCTCTGCATAAATGATTCTTGCATTTGATGATCAAAGAAACTGTCATTTCTGAAATGTGTTTCTCTATAAGTTTACTTATGATAGACTTATAGCCAAAGTTTCCCAACAAATAAACGATACAACTTAGAAATTTTTCTTTGGCCCTATGGGTACTGTTTGAAATATCATGATGGAAAGTTCTTGGCAAATAATGGGAGAATCTAATTGCCTTACGATTTTTATCGAATTGGGTAATGAAAATTCTCCAAGACTTATCCTCTTAGGGCTGATTACCAGCAAGCTACTTCAATGAATAGTTTCAAGAAAAATGTAGGGTTGCAAGTTTGCTACTCCTCTGCGTTTGAACCGAAGAAGTGTAATTAACTTAAAGAAACTCATCATTAACAAATTGCACATAGTAACTATTAGCCTAGCTTTTTTATTTGAAACAATAGTCAGAGTGTAATAACCCAAATTTGTGGGGTGCTAGTTCTTGCATTACCTTCAGCAAGAATTTGCTCCTCCTGAAAATTTTGATTTAAAGTGATTTCATGCCTCTGGATTTTTGTTGATTCTCAACAGAAGCTGGACGCTGATTCCGTTCCTCTGAGCAACAGAAACTCTCATCAATTTTTTTTAAAAGCACATTATGTATAGAGGAATCTAAATTCCGTCATTTTTTTACTGGTATGTAAGTCAAGGCCGTTAAGTTAATAATTCTCTAATCGCAGCGGTTATCTTTGTAAGGTTCTCAAACAATCCTCCAAGATCACTCTATCTTAGTAAATAGTTTGAAAAAAGCATAAACTTAATAATACAACTCTATTTTTCCTGTAACTCCATTTTCTCACTAAGAAACCAATATCAAAACAGTAATTTAGACTTTCATTTTCATCAATTTTCCCCACAAAAGTTTACAAATTAGATTATCAGAAGAGAAGCAATTAACTTTTGTAAACAAGTACTGCAAGATTGCCATTATAGAACACAAACATATATGAAGTTTTCTGAGCAGATACATCAAAAGCGAAACCTTCTCCTATACAAGTAAATTAAAGTCAGTCAATCAATTTTAAAGAAAGTCCAAATACCGATGATACAATGCCATGATGGACCGTATTTTTTATCCAAGGTTTCTTTAATCTGCTTAGCTGCGGCCTAAACAACCCAACGATTAAACAACGCATACATAGGAAGAGAATTCAACCTCAACGTTCATTCCGGTTGGTAAATTGTTGACATCGATGCTTGAAGCTATGGTATCTTGAGTGTCTTGTCTCATTTCTTCAATCATATCGGTATCCTGGGAGTATAGCTCATTAATCTCGGATACTTTGTCACTAGAGTACCTGAATAATAGCTCTGGAGATCATCATCTTCCTAAGTTCTGCCTCGCTAATGTTTTCCTCCATCTTTGATACGTAAGAAAAATTTCGGTTGCTCTTCTTAAAAATTATAACTATCAAGATATAAAGTTTTAAATACTCTGAATAACTAAGCTTTTTTAAATCTTGATATCAGCAAGGCTTTATTCGTCAACTCATCTACTTGATTTTCTTCGTACTGAGCTCGATCCTCAAGACCTGCAGATGAAAAGCTTCCTACACAAGCTCAGGCATAATTTCCCTCGAATTCAAATAGTTGAGCGACGGAATTGTATTATCAATGATTGTAGCTAACAATGTCTGAAAGATCACGTTTGAATGATTGGAAGTTGCTTTAAAAAAAAATTTATGTATAATATGAACACACATTTGAAATATATAGCCCTTGGAAGGGAAATTTTCTTAAACAAAAAAATTATCCATGGAGTTTGGATTTAATTTGACGATCCGACATCAACGTAAATCTTTTCTGGAGGATTTGTAAATTGCTCAGAATAGAGACTTTTAAAGTTTCTCTTCATAGAAGTGATGAGATTACTATCTTGAGCAGCTCTTCTATTTTGGGCAGCGCTTCGTTGATGCAGAATTTGGGCTCTTAGCTCGTTGGGATTAACAGGGGTAAAAATGCTCCTGTAAGTTGATTCTCCTATAAACGGCCCAGACAATTCGAAATTAGATCTATATAATAATAATTAGCATTAAAAGTAAGCCCCAAAAAAGTGTAAATATTTTACTTTTTTTGTAGTGATACTGGCGTGCTTCTCTCAGTATAGCATTTTGACGAAAAGCTTTCAGAGTAAAGAGTCTTTCCGCGAAACGGTATGCCCTTCACCACAGTCTCTGTCATAGAAGCTTTTTCATGAATCGGCTTGAGGGATCCCCAATTAACGAATTGATTCTTTGGTAAAAAGATGAGAGGGATTAAGGTTAACAATGACCATACCCTATACGTCGTTCCCGAAACCAAGGGAATATCGCTTGTGATAATTCTTGAAGGATCTTTCGCTCTTTGTGGTGCAGCCATGTTTAAAGGCTTGTAATCAGTCTATTTCATTATCAATCTTGTGCAATACTGGTTAAATTACCCTCATTGTTGTAGTCAATTCCATAGCTCCACTACAAGATTTCGTATCCCAAAGAGCTCGCTTTGGGGCTGTCACGGCATTTATTTCAAGTTGTGGGACGAAATCAGCTTTGTATAAGCTTCTCCTTGGAAAGCTTGTTCGCAGAGGTTTGAAATTCGAAGGACGTTCAATCCGGAACGTCGGTTCCCAATTTTCAAGAGTGTACTTGGCTGTAGTTTTGGTCGTATTTGAGCCGGTCTGATTGAGGCTGTTGGAGCCAATTTGACTCAGGTTTTCATCCTCAGATTTAGCCTTTTCAAAATACTCCTCGAGCGGTTCAGTCGTGATCGGTTGCTCTGAAGTCGTGATCGGTTGCTTCGAAGTCGTGATCGGTTGCTCTGAAGCTACTCTCAGCTTCCTATGGCTACTAACGAAACGAAAATGATTAAATCATCTGAATAAAGGAAGTAATATTTACGGAGTACTAATGAGAGAGTTTCTTGTTGATCTGGGGGTATTTGAATTACTAAGGCTAAAATCACGCTTGTATACTGATGAAACTTCATTAGGTTCAGTCTGTATTTGATAAGCAGTAATGGCATCAATCTTCGTTCCAAGGACACTCTGCTTTATCTCTCGCCACTTGATAGGAGCTAAACTGATTTTTAGTTTCCTTCCTGTGAGCAATTCGCCGTTGAGCTGCTTCTTCAGATCAGCCATTGTGCTTCTGAGTGTAGATATCTGGGATTTCAAGCTGGTAGACTCTCTGGTACTCATGATCTGTAAAAAGATTTGTTTGATGTAAAATTATAAAAAAAGAAATTGCTGCAGCTTAAATACACAGGTTTTTCCCAGTAAACACCTACTAGGGTTATTCATCTTAGATTTAAAATCTAAAATGATTATTGGTCTAGCTTAATGTCCAAAAGATTAGGATAAGGAAGATGATAAATATTGGGAGATTGCTTATACTCCAGTGATTTGGAATCGAAGCCTTTGGATTTCAAAAAACCAAAAGGAACTATTAGTTGTGATTTAGAAAATTTCAATAGGTCAGGGTTTTATTTGTGATTAGCTTTAAATCAACAAAACGTAAATTTCGAAAATAAAATGACAGTACAAATAGACTAAGTTTCGATCTTTCAATTTTCTTGTACATTACATGTGCTGATATTTCAGTGGTTATGGTCTTCAAAAAGGATTGTTTTCTTATTGTAAATTATAAAATTTTTACATACAACAACATAGTGACAAAAAACCTCAAAAATTTTTTCAGGTTACCTTTCATAGAAATTAATTTCAAACCAACTCGGGTTTAATGGGAATTGCTATTAGGATTCGTAGTCAATCGTATTTGGACGTTTGCTTCAAACGCACCCTCCGACCAAACTATAAAGACTAAATCAAATGCTTCATACTCACGTTTTTTCGATGACCCAATAACTCTTTTTCCAAGAGCCCATTTCACTTTTTTCGGTTCGAAAGTTTTATTGAGCTCTTGCAACAGATTCTTTACCTTCGGCGTAAAGAAAAAGTAACTTCCTTTGAAGACGATGGATCTTGTACAGAAATAAAAAACAGGAGAGATGGAAATTAACGCAAGCAAAATGCACACTAGTCCCAAGATTTCAAGGCTTTGATTATTCTCTTTAAGCATCAAACCCATCGCAGCGATCAAAAACATGAAAGAAAGCAAGAAAAGGAGAAGCGACATGCGAGGCCGCAACCCTAGCGGAGGCCTTGCGCTTTCTTTCCTCAGCAGTTCGTTGAGGTTAGTGACGGCTTCAGTGAATTTATCCTCAGTAAACCTGTTGCGAACCTCCAGAGGGATATCTTCTATATCCAGCGTGTATTGTTTGATGGATCGGTCATATTTCAATAAAGTTGATCCTTCATTGTCAAAAAAGCCTTCTGGTGGCACGTTAGGATGATCGATTTGTGCCCTGATCCTTTGAAGCTGCATTTATTGCTTTGTGGGATTGTTTTCAAAGAAGAAAAGGATTGTCTTTTAAAATTATCGATCAGATCTCCTTTTTTTCAAATAAATTCAGGGAGAAAAGAAAGGCAAGAGGACACATCAATAATTAATCATGAGATCAACTGACTAGCCGTTCTTTGGGTTTTCTGTCTTTATCTATTCAGTACTTGAGAGAGATCATTTTTTTCTTTGTTGTTATTTCTATAATGTTTGTCCCAGACCCTATTCGGATTTCCATAAGCTTACTTTTTTTAAAATCAAAGCAATGTGTTCTCCTATATGGATTGCATTAACTTGCATGAGCGATTTTTGCACAAAGTGCAGGCTGCACAACTCTGGATCATGGCGAGAATAGGAGTTGTTTTTGAAAACAAACACAATAAAATTCGAATTGATTGACCAAAATTGTATTCAATCATTCAGAATAGAGAAAATTTTTTGATATAATAATGAAGTCTTGAATTAATTCTGCATGCAGAGTAGACTCAATTTTGATTTATCAAGAGATAAATAGAGTATCGAAGTAATCTTGAATAAGTACTCGATAACTAGCTAACACTCAGTAACTCTTTATCAACAGTGTTATATATAAAGTTTAGTTAGTTCGTTTGCACAATAGAATTGAAAAATTTCTTGAGTTGATAGACACACCCAAGAAATGGATTGATATCTTTAACTCATAACCGCCTTCTTGATTCAAGGCCCTTACTTGCTTGTTTTTGTCATCGCTTTCACATATTCCATGGCTTTCGCATTGAACGTTTGATAGCTCAAAAACTCTTCGAAATGACCATTAAGCTTGCCTTCTTTCTTCTTGATCTGAAGGATTCTTGGCAGTTCCAAACTCAATGTGAGTTTGAAGAATTTTGCTGCGTATTCAACAGTCGTAGCAATCTCGCTTAATTGCATCGCAAAGCAGTAATCCAAAAAGTCTCCGAAGAGTTCATTGAATTGGCTCTTCTTCTCCAAGAATGCAGAGCTGTTTTTTGCGCACACCTCAGAAATCTCTTTATGGCCGAAAGCTCCAGAGTGCATTCCAATCGTCAGGTACATAAACGAAGCTAAAAGCGATCTTTGGCTGTATTTTAAGCTTTCAGCATCAAGCATGCAAGCGTCAAGAAGTTGGTTGATTTCTCTGAATCGGTAATAGGAAATATCGTTCTGCTTTCTAAAAAAGACCATATCTCTTGAAGGACCATAGAAATCGGTGATTCCACAGGCAACGACGCGCTCGATGAAAAGGTCCCATTGGTTGAGATACCATTGCGTCCAGTTGTTCAGAGTTGGAGGAGTCAGGAGCCATTTCAGTCCTTTCAACATTTTGATCTCAAACTCGAGGATTTGCTCCGCAGTGTAAGCACCATCGCAGCTCTTGACGAAGTCTCTTAGTCGAGGAAGTTTGACTTCTTCGTTTTTAGAAGCAATGAATAAAGCAGTAACTCCAACCAATTGAAGGTCTTTCTTGCTAATTTCAGAGACTGATGAGAGATAACGATCGACGTAGTTAACAGCATAATGGAAAGTCTCACGCTTGAGTCCGAAGTCAGAGCAAACTTCCATCATCCAGTCAACGAGAATAGCCCGCATTTCCGCGTTTATAGATGGTTTGAGCTTTGATAAGTATTCTGGGTCAGGACGGTATTCTCCCTCCAAAGATATCAGGTAATTAATGGTTTCTGCATCGATTCCACAAGGATCGTTATCAGGCTCGAATTCTGCAAGTTGTTGCTCCAAAGTTTTCGGGAGAGTGGCTTCCTCGCTTAAAGTCATGGAGAGATTTGGGATTTTTGCATCGAAGTCTTCGATAAGCTCATCGAAGAAATGATCGGTGTCCTTTCTTGAAGAAAGAAAATCGATGCAATCGAAAGTATCGCCCAGAGGGAAGTTTTGTTGGCTTCTTTGAGTGAGATTTGACTGATTTGAGAAATAGTTTGAGAAAGAAAGCGCAGTCGAGGCAGTGTTGTAGAATGCTTCGTTCGATTGCATGCTTTTCTGTGGAATTGATAAGACTTTTTCATCGAATTCCATGCCTTTTTGTCTCATCATCATGGAATTTTGTTTTGGCTTTGCTACCAAGATATTTGGGTTTGGTCTCGCCGGACTTTCATTGATCTCTTCTTCGATTTCAAGGTCTTCAGAAATCATCAAGTTCTCTGGTTGAAGGGTTTTTCTCTGAGTGAGATCGTTGAAACGCTCAAAGTGGGAGTTTCGTTGAATTGACTGGTTGATGGGTTGAGCCCAGGAGTTGTTTCTGGTGTGGGTGTAATGGTAATCGGAAGATTGTTGCATTGGGTGATCTTTGTCTTGGGTTTTGTATAAGAACTAAGTTCTTTGGATTTTTGGAAGATCCTTTTGCTTAGATATTTAACTTAATTGCAGATTCTGGTTAGTAGATTAAATACCTTGAGATAGGAGACAAAATACGGTATCAGATTGAAATAAACGGAGATTGGAGTTTAAACGCTAATCTGAGTTGCAAAGAGTGACCCGACAGAAATCAAACGCTCTTTAAAAGCGGAAAAATCATGGAAAAAATTTACAATTTCAAGAATATAAAGGAGTAAAGTCCTGCAAAACCAGCACAAAGCCTTGCGATTTCTGGTTGTTCTTGCAGGCTCTAAGGTGGTAAGTTCACTCAGCTGAATTTTTCAATTAATATTTTATCATATGATACTATACTCACAAATATAATCCCTATAACGACTAGGAATCGCTTTGTATGAGTGTTAAGGCTGCTGTTGACTACTTATGCCTCTATTATTGAGCCATTAAGTGAATCAAATAGATAATACAGCAATAGGAGCATCCATACAAGTCGCGATCATCGCTGTCGGGGAGAGTTAGCCGCCTTTCTAAATGTTTTCTTCTGAGATGCTTTTTGTAAAGAGATTTAAGCATGAATTTTCTTGATCAGAACCTAACTCTCTTGGCGCTACTTGATTTTGCTGGCCAGACCAGCGTTTTAATTGAATAAAATAGCTAAGTTTAGCTAAGTATGGTGGAAATGATCTGGTCTCAAAATGGCGGTCTTAAAGGCAAAACTTTGTGACCAGTGCTGAGTAGCGGTATAAACTGCCCCCAAATTAGTGTAAGGAAGGCAAAAAGGAAATTTAAATAATGAACAAGTTTTTGAATATGTCATTAATTGGCACTTTATGCGTATATCTTACAAGGAACAAAAGTAAAACTTTATCAAATAGACAAATTTAGAGATCAAACAGAAAAACTATGAAGAATTAGCAATTTCCCAAGTCTTTCGCTCGTAATGAGTCTGGGAAAGTCGAATAAATAAAAAGAGCAATATATTTCAAATTCCGCAAGGGAAGAGATCACTTCGGCATTTTCCTTGAAAATCACAAAAGGTTATTAAGGCAAAGCGATTATTTAAGATAGAATACTTAGTTTCGAATCGTTTCACATTGATAATATTAGTCGACAGGCTCGGAATGGCGTCAGTATTATTATCACAATCATAAAAATTTTCTGTGTATTCTGTAGGCTTGGTAGTGGTGACTACGTCACTGATGTTCCCAAATTCTGCAAAAACAAAATCTCTCTTTCTTAATATTGTTTCGTTATTAATTTGTGGATATCCAACTACATGCTCAGTCTCTCCAACGTAAGCATTATTTATCGGAGCGAATTGCATATATTCGATCTTTTGATCTAATCATAGTCCAAAGCGCTTAGAACCAAAGACTGAAAATTGAATATGAGTATTACCGTCTTCTTGAGATACACAGACTCTAACTCGATCTCTAATGATCGCTCTATCTCGCAACTTGAGCCTTGGCGTGACCAAATTGTCCTTTGTTTGAGTAGGTCTTGGCTCTAGTTTTGAGTCCAGAATCATTGTTGTCGTCGAACCTCGTTTCGTTTTCTCGACGTCTTCAGATGCTTCATATATCGGCTCTTCCCAAAGTCCATTCGACTGCGTATTTAGCATTGGAGTCTTCTGAAGAACATTTATGCTAAAATCCTCTTTTCTCTCTAATAATTTAATGATAAATGTCTTGCTAAAACTCTCTCTCTCGCATCAATTTACTTTTTAGAAGTCTGCTCGGTCCCTTCACAGAAGTTGTTTTCGCAGAAAAAAAGTAATTTAGCATCTTTGAACGATAACCACCCGCTTCATCTGGTGGTATTTGTTTCTGTAGTAGTAACAATGTGTGAGACATTACAGAGACATTTATTAATAACCCAATCGCAAACGGTTGCTTCTTGCGTTTTAATATATAGCCGCTGGCACCCTTTGAGAAATAAATGTCTGAGTAGTGTATAAGCTGGAATATCATATGTCTTGAGTCCATGCACATAGCACATATAATCAGTTATTTCATCTTGTAGATAAAAATTTTAGTTTTTGCATCAATATTATTTTGCTTTACTCGGCAATCCGACGGTGAGCTCTTCTGCTGACACCTGCGATTTGTAATCAACTAGAAAATCAATTTTGTTTGGATATTGCTCGAGAAGTGCTTTGCTATATAATTCCCCTCCCCTGGATCAATCAATTATCAGATGACTGACTAAACCGACACCATTTACTTTAAGAAATAAATGCAGATATAGCCCAACGATTCAAGGTCGTCGACGAATCCGAGTGCTGCAAAACAAAAGAAATCTAATGAACGTCTTCATGAAAACTTTGTTACGTTTTTTTTGATGTGCGTGAAGACTTGCAAACTCTTGTTCAGAAGCCCCTTTCCAAAGACAAAATTTGGACACAAAACTTTGTTTGGACTCAGAAAACTCCAAAATCTCTGCCCTCTCAAATCCGCAAAGCTGGAAATTGATCCCTTCCTCTAAAGAGTTCTTCATTAATATTTTGCTTGGTTGCAAATTCCCATGAACAACATTGGCTTGATGGAGCTTTTCCAGCACTTGAATCTACAGCAGAACAATTTCCAACACGGTTCAAACCAACGCAAAATTACCATTTTCTCCATAAAGTAAAATATTGTAAGATTTGAAAACGTTTGATTTTGTTTCTCAAATAGGTCTTGGAGACTGGGACCAACATTCTCGAATATTGTAATGAGGTCTTGCTGTCCATAGCCCATCCAGTGCACTGTTGGCATACAGCCATCTACAATATTACGGTTAGAGAGATGCTTTATTATTTTTTCGAGTATACATAGCATAAGATGTTCATAAGCAAGCCGAAGTTCGTTAGCTCTCTGCAAGGAATCCCCTCCTCTCTGATTATATTTGAAAAATTGGATCAAGCAAGGCAATAATGCGGGGTTTTTCATACCACTTTAATGATGACATCGGTATTTGTAAGAGTATTTCTTCCTAACAGACAGAGCTAATGAATTCCAAAGTGACTTCAGTGTTACCAAGATAAATTTGTGAAGATTTCGTTGTATGTAGAAGTGCCGTTTTTTCGAACCTGCCTCCCACAAGTTTCTGCTCTTGATTGCTGTTCTGCTTATAGTTTTCCATTTAAAATTTATTCACTAACAAGAAAAAACTTATCATACATAGAGAAACGATTATTGTTGTAATTTTTTATGTTGTAAGAAGTGCACTCCTCTATTTGAAAATAAAAAGTCGTCTCGACACTCTCTCTTTCCAATAAAGGACTTTCAAGAGAATATCTTTATTTCAGGACCTTTCGTTATTTGAAAATTTGTAATGCTGCATGCATAAACTGATGTTTAACAGCGGTATATGATTTCGTCGAAATTAATTTTTCAAAACATCATGCCTTTATCCCCTCCATTCTCAAGCATTCAGATTGCACTTCTGAAATAATTCCAAGAGCCATTTCAAAATATTTTCTTTCTTTGATTTATCGTTTAATCGATTTTGCTTACTTCTTAATAAGAAAGGCGCTAATATAAGTGGATACTTCCAAATAATGCAGTAGTGAAAAGTATCTAAGCAACACCTACAGGCGACTAACTATTCATAAATTCTCATTTTTCAAGGCTTTTCAGGGACCATATCCTTCTTGCCTTCCTCTTCGTCGTCCTGGTAGATGCTGGAAGCCTAAGAAAAAAAAAAGAGAGATATATTCAACACGTTTTCCATCGAATTGCTCGTACCATATTCCAAACGTGAAGGATATTATTTTCTTCTTCTACTGAAGCCATGAGCATCGGGTCATTCAAATTCCAACTGAAATCAGGAATCTTCGCTCTGTGTCCTCCATGAATAAACTATGAAAATTATCATTATAAATTCCATTCTAAACCACTCAAAACTACCAGAAGCTCAGGAGGACCATCCAACGCGTCCTCTCCTTTCTGTTCTTGTCCTATTTTCGTCAGATCCCAAACGTTTATTCTTCTATCGCTGGAGCAAGAGGCAAACATGTAGCTATAATTTGGACTCCATTCAACCTTGATCACCTGCGAGGAACAATTAACCGATTTACAACCAAAAAGCTAATTACATCTTCTTTATGGTTTTCGAAGATATGAATGCTCTTTGAAGGGTTTCTGATATCCCACAGACAAACGATTTTGTCGGCGCCTCCAGTTAAAAAGAGGTACTCATCGTTTTTATTGAAATCGATAGAATATATTTCATCAGTATGCGCATTAATCTCATGAGTTGGAACGCCAGTCTTCTGTCTCAAATCCCATCTTAGCACATATGTTTTCAATAAGCAAAATAATCTCGTCGAAACAAATTTTACAAAAGAGTTTTCCTGTCTTCTCCAACTGAGCCAAACATATCTTCCATGAAAGGATGCCAGCACACATCCTACAAAAATTCTCAGGAAATAACACTATCAATGATCTTACTCCAACAGCTCCTTTATGATAATTGAACTCAGCAAATGGTTTCAGCGACTTGGTCGACTGATTGCTATCTTCAACGTTCCAAAGGCAAATCTGCACATTAAATGATATTAGACCGGTCATCATAATTTGCTACTTTAGCATCATTGCCGCCTGAAAGCAAATAGCCAGCTTTCTTCTCGTTCCAGCTGAGACCATAGCCTTCTTTGGTATGTCCTGTGAGTATCAGCTCAGGTCGAACATGCTCAGTGCTCTCAGGAATTGCAGGATGCTGCGAATAATCGAAAATATGGACTTCTCCTGAGGTAGTCTTTGTCGCGATGACGTTATATTTCTGTGGCATGTATCGTGCACGATTGACCTCCCCTTTATGTAGGATTTTGGTCTCAATTTCGATTCGATTCTCAGTTGAAGGGACTCCGATGCCATTTTGCTCTATTTAAATTTTTAAAAACGATCATCGGCGAGCAGTAGGGCTACCTTTCGAGTTGAGGTTATATTCAGTGACGTCAATGAGAGCGTCTTCAGTGGGGATACGAACTTTGGCTATGAGAAGGTAGTTAGGCTCTTGGTCCGAGGTGTGGGTGCCAAGAATCAATTTATGGATCGTGTAGTCACTGCCGGAAGGGCTATTGTGATTAGAAAGCTTAGAACGAGTGTGATGAGTTGAAAGAAATGCCTTTCTTTGATTGGAAGCCATTGGCAAGTCAAGGATGGCCATTCAAGGACATGAGTGATGGCTAAGTCGTAGAGGAAAGGAGCATTTTTCTTCCAGATCTTATACTCTTCGTTTATAATTTGGTTCTCGTATTCTTCTGTGTACTCGGCTATGATAAATTAGGTAAGGTGAGTTCAAAGATAGCGGGTTTTCGTTACCTTCCATTGGCTTACCGCTTGGTTTTCTAAAGATAAAATATTCAAATTATATTCCGCCAAAATATTTTCCTTTAATATTGGGCTCGCAAAACAATTGGAAAGTCAAGTTTGCTTCAAAATAAAAGAATGAACCCTTTGGATTTTAATGGGAAATGCTTGGCTTTTGCGATTACCGAGATTTTCAGTCCCTCGTGAATGAGTGAATGAAGTCTAGTGAAAAAGATATACTTGAATATTAAATACTTTGCTATATAATGGCGCCATTTATCAATAAATATCGAGTTTTTATAGTAATGCGATCTAATTTTGTTTAGGGGTTAAATGATCTTCATGCTATCAGGGCTCTGAGCTGTAACTGAGAAGTCTAAAAATAATTTTGCTTTTATACTATTAATTTAAACACAATATCTCAAAATTTTCCCAGAAAATTTTGCCTAATTGAACCCATAACTAAGTCCTTTAAACTGCTTTGATCGAAAGGGAGATCCTGTCAAGTGAACTATGAACTGACCTCATCTCTTCCGTATTAATAAACGTTTCTTCGCATGTATGATTCCCGGTTTACCCTCGAATAGCTTTGAATTGATTTCAAAATTTCCGTTATGATAATCCAAAGAAAATAACAGATTCACTTTGCTTTGAAAAGGAAATATTCACATAGAAAAACGCAAAATGATTTTATAAAATAGAAAAACTCGCTTGCGCGAATATATGCTCCCCCGATAAAAAAACATCCTTAAAACTACAAACTTAAGCTTCAAATCGCGATTATTCTAGTGATTCCTGCTCGTCATCTGCTGTATCAGCCTCTCATTTTCGGCCTGCAGCGCCACAAGCCTTTGCTGTAACTCTGTCACCATTAGCGTTTTCGCATTACTCACTTCCCAAGCCGACTTCTCCGTTATATACCTAGCACGCCAATTATCCGCATCCTTCATCTTCTCATTCAAAAGTTTATTCAACCTCTCATTCTCTTCCATTATCACCTGCAACTTTTGATCAGCTTCTCTCTTCGTAGCACGCTCTGTCTCAGCCTGCATACTTTTATTCATCCAATGCTCTGCTTCCTTCGTTTTAGCTTCGATCTGATTATTCAATTCCTTCTGCTCCATATTTAGGAGCGCGGCTTTTCTCTCAAGCTCTTCAGCCTTCGATCGCCACTTATCAAGCTCCTTTGATTTCTCTAGCAGCTCTCTCTCAACCCTTTGATTTTCAGTCGCAACTAGAATCAATTTGTCTTCAAGATCCTTAGCGGTACGGCCTTTCTTATCCAGCTCAAGGGCTCTTGAATGCCAATTTTCTCCTTCCTTCTGCGCTACGGACAGTGCTCGGCTAAGTCGGTCTTTTTCGAATTCAAGGTCTTTGAGTTTGAGTTGATTTTCTTGCACTCTGTTCTCTAACTCAGAAATCTTCCGTGTTTTTTCATTAAGCAGACTAGTCAATCTTTCACTTTCTTTGCCCATCATTGTTAGCTTCTGCCTCAGACTCTCTAGTTCGAATTTCTTCGCCTCTTCGTTCTCGCTCCTTGCTCTTTGTTGATTTAACTCGGTCATTTTCTCATGAAGAGCTTTGCTTAGCCGAGAGTTGTCTTGAGTTAGGATCTCAACCTGTGTTTGATAGTCTCGAGACTGACTTAAAGAACACTCATACTCTCGAATTCTCGCTGTTTGATCGTCAATGATTTCGCGTTTTTCGCTAAGTAATGCTGACATTTGCTCATTTTCTCGAATGAGACTTTCGACATTTCGCTCCATCTCTCTTCCGGCCCTTTCCAACTCGGCTATCTTGGAATGCAGATTCGAGTTTTCTCGGGTTTTCTCGAGAAGTAGTGAATTTATTCGCTCGTTCTCGGTATTAAGCATATTCACTTTATTTTGAAGGTCATTTAATCGCAGCTGCGAGGTTTCGAGCTGATATATACGGCTTTTGCACTCATCAATCTCTTCAGTATACTCTCGAATCAAGCTTGTGAGTCTCTGGTTCTCATTGGTTACTCCAGCCAGTTTGGTTTGTAACTCATTCAAGACTACTTCACCCCTTTCTAATTCACGACATTTGTTCTTCCATACCTCGAGATCTCTTGATTTCTCATTCAAGGCGTTCGAAAGGAGTTCTCCATTCATCTGAAACATACTCAGCTGCTCTTCTAACTCTGGGAGTTTCGAGACCTTTCCTTGTAGTTCTTTCAATTTAACATGCAGCTCAGAGTTCTCATTTGTTTTTTCCGTAACTAAGTTATTTAGTCTCTCGTTTTCGTGAGCAAGCTTCTGAAGTTTCATTTCTTTTTCGAGAGCGTTCTCTTCAAGCGATCTCTGCTTCCCACGTAAGGTTTCTAGCTCTTTGATCTTACCTTCAAGCATAGTCGAAAGCTCTAGCGTTTCTCTCTTCTTAAATTCAAACTGAGTTTCAACTCTAGATCTCGAATCTAATTCCCTTTGCAACTCGGCTAATTTATCTCTCTGGCCTTCAATTTCTTTATTTTTCTCACTAAGCAACGTATTCAAGCGTTCGTTTTCATTATTCAGCAAATTAACTGTCTCGTCGAGATCTTCAATCTTTCTCTGTTTCTCCTGCTCCGACCTCCTCAATTCTATCACCTCCTGTATTTTACCACTCAATAGTTTATTCAGATGTTCTTTTTCCTGCAACACCTGCTGGAGTCTATCCTCTTTCTGATTTGCATTTTTCCCTTTATCCAGCGCTTCTGCCAGACGCAGTTGCTGGTCGTGTACCTGTTTCATCAATTCCTCGTTCGAGCTTTTTAACTTTTTGTTCTCAGCCTCCAGCAAGGTTATTTTCTCCTGCATTGGCTGAAGCTGACTAGACTGACTTTGTAGTGCTAAAATTCTTTCATCTCGTTCTTTGAGCTCTTTTTCTGTTTGGCTCATCATTTCTTTAAGCCGCTGATTTTCATTAGCAATCGCATGCGTCTTCTCCTGCAGCTCAATTTGGTCTTGGATCTCCTTCTTCAATTCAGAGAGCTTTCCCTTCCAGTGCTCGATGTCTTTCTGACGTTCCTCTAACTGTCCTTCCATTCTTTCGGCTCTGGACTCCGCAGCACGAACTTGACTCTCAAGCTCTGGTATCTTCAAGAGCTTACTCTCGACCTCTTTTCTCCTCTCTACTTCTTGGTCGAGCTGCCGCTGAACTTCCTCAAGAGAAGCTGAAAGCTCTGCTTTCTCTGCTTGCAAATTTTCTTGCTGGTGACGAAAAGAATTAAGCTGTGGCTTCAGTTCTTCTGCTTCTGACGCGTTTTGTCGCAAAGTTTCGACCTCCTTCTTCAACTCATCAATAACATCATTGAGTCTGTTATTCTCATCGACAACGAGTTGGATCTTTTGCTGCAGATTCTGATGCACTGATCTCGACTCTTGCAGTTCTCTTGAACGACTTGTAAGCTCGCTATTTAAAGCGCTGTTATCCTGGTTCAACTTTCTGAATTTCTCTTCGAGATCCGCTCGCGTCTGAAGTTCAGATTCAAGTTCCAGGAGCCGCAGTTTCCCATCGTTTATTTCCTTTTGTCGTCTGATAAGAACCTCATTTAACCGCTCATTATCAGCCGTAAGGGCAGAAATTTTCCCTTTTAAGGCATGACTTGTACTGTTTTCTACTTCAAGAGTCATCAAGTGGTGTTTCAATTGCTCAATTTCTTTGATTTTTTCAGATAGGATACCGTTCAATCGCTCGTGGTCTTCAATCAGTGAAGCATGCGCTTTTGTGATGTTGCTTTGCTGATCTCGCTGCCTTTCAGCTTCGACCAGCCGACTACGATACTGGTCAATTTCAATGTTTTTCTCTTTGAGTGTATAAGTGAGGTTGTCCAACTCACGGGCATGCTGTCCTAGGATGTTATTTAATTGCTCATTCTCCTCTACCAGCTGTTTGGCCTTATCTTCGAGTTCTTTATACTGATGCCGTATTTCTTCATTTTGGTGAGTTTTTACAAGAATAACCCTATTCAACTGTTCGAGCTCTCTGCTTAGTTCAAAGATTTTCTTCTTTGCGTCCTCGCCCATCCGTGAGTGATGATCTAATTCTGTAAACTTGGTTCTTAAAATGCTAACGTCTTCTGTTTTATTTTGCATGATCGTTCTACTCAAGCGCTCATTTTCAGCAGATAACAGTCGCACTTTCTCAGCGAGTTCATTAGCGTTGCTTTCAGCGTCCATGGCGTACTCTTTCCAAGCTTTTACGTCGTTGGTGAGGTCTGCGATGAGGATTGCTTGTTGATCTTTCTCATCAAGAAGCGCACGTTGACGTTCTTCGAGCTCGGTTATTCTATAGGTTTTGGCTTCAAGTTGATCACGATCTTTGCTAAATGATTGGATTATTTGATTGAGGTTTTGGTTCTCTGCCATTAATATTTGAATTCGCTCTTCGAACAACCTATGTTTATCAGATCCAGAAGCACTGTCAATTGAAGTGTTCATGCTTGAAAAAATCCGGGAAGGGCTCTTGGAAATGCTGGCCGAGCGCACTTTATATGACATGGTATTGTAGCAATGTGTTGGATATTGGAGGTTAGTTGTAGTTCAATATTGATCTGATTGAAATATTGCCGTTTGAATTTTGGATAAATTTTATTTCGGTAGTCGATTTGAATATTTCCAGGTTTTGCAAGGAAATACCTATAGCGAGATGCTATGGTAATAACAGTCCAATTTTTAAAGAGAACGTTACGTTCGCGCTAACGGGGTGGATTACCAATTGGGAAACAAGAACTGATATTGAAAGAATCTTTGTACTATGAATTATTAATTTTATTTCCACTTGAGTGAATCCCTCCATGCAAGAAAGCTGAGAATGTCGCCAGTATTAGGTTTGGTTGTAAAATAGATCCTCCGATCACGTTATTATGAGGTTGTAGGAAATTATTCATTTTGGGTATTTGTGGTGTGTGAGTGATGGCTACTTGATTTAGAATGATTGCAAGATTGCTTCTCTTGAATCAACTTTTCAGACTCTCAATGGGAACATTGATTATTCCACAAGTAGATAGTTTCTCTGGATTTAATCAGATTAATACAGCAAAAATAAAAAAAAAACTCCCAATGCTTCCCTGAAGAGAGATTGAATGAGTTGTTATAGTAGAGTGCCAAAGAAAATTCCACATGCTGCAGCGACGATGAGGTATTACAATAATTTCCAAATAAACACACAAGTTATAGAAAATTTAATTTTCTTTATATTTAACTTTTGTTTATTAAAAATAAAAACCCTGTGCTGAACACCTTAAATTACTCAAACGCACAAAATGTCAAAAATTCAACCTATGGGAGACCGTCATCTCGTCAAAGACTCCCTGCGACAGCTGCAACTTGAAAAGTGCACCAACCTTTCCACTCCAAATCCTAATATCACATTTTGTCCCAGATCTTATCTAAAGCATGTGGAAAAAATTGAGCACATTCTCAAACCAAGGTGCAAGACTCAGACTAACCATGTCCAAATCAAAGACTGGCATCAACAAATGAAACAAAATATATTCAAATTCACTATCCAAGGCAAGTTTTCGTCCAATTGATTTGCATAACCTCTGGCTATCAACAGAAAAATATCGTGACATTGACCGAGAAAACCAAGCTCTTTTAAATAAATTGATCTCCATTTCTAAGCGACCAGATGTAAGCAAATAAAGTGGCTAACATCGTTCATTGATAACTCTATCACCTAGCCGCTACTTGTAAGCCATAAATCAGAGACTCATATACCAGGCAGTCTCAATGCAGCAGTAAGAAAAAAGGAACATGAAAAAATCGCTCACGAAAACAGTGCTATCGCGAAGCGTATTTATCAGCAGTAAAACTTTTTCAATGGGTTCGATGCAATAAAACTTGACTTCATAGACGAGGCCTTTTCGATCGTAAACAAATCGAAGAGGATTTTGTCAAGCATGAGAAATTGAAGAATATGCTTTCCAAAATAAGCGGTGCTACTTCACCTAATGGGTAACTCTAGCTTGTTTCATAAGAATTTCAACTTAAATATATTAATTGATAGAGGGTCGAAAATACGATTACCGCCGGTGCTTAATTTGAGCAGACATAATGAATCGGTTGATCTATCAAGAATAGGGGTAAGATCTTTCCAAACTCAGTACCAGATAGTAAATTGATTGTAATTCCGATTATAGCCGAAAAGAAAGAGAAATGATAACGATACTTCAGGTTCTAAAAAACAAAACAACACAACTATACTGAGTAGAAACCGTGCATGTAAACAATGATGATTTTGCCTCCTGTTCGTTAATTTTTCCATTTTGAAACAGCTGCTCCAAACATCCAGCAGAAAGATTTAAGTGCCGTATTAACAAATTCACCAACGTAAATATGATCCAATAATTGTGTATTTAACAAAATCTTTCTCTTAGAGCACAAGAATCAAACGCAGTAGATCTAACCACTGCCAACGTTTGAAGCCAAGGAAGTCCAATTGAATTAATTTCTTTCATATAAAGTTGGTTTCCGAAATCCGCTTTAAGCTATTGTCTTGAAAATTTACTACAGGTATTTTCTATCTTAGACTATACATGAATGGCTTTGTCAATTGAAGAAACATTTGTATTAGCAGTTTCTATAACATAAGTTTTTTTTGAAAAGAACAGGGTTGCAAAATTTCTTAAAACAAAGATTGAGGGTGATGGTATATTTCGGAAAGTTAAAATAATTTACATAGACTATTTCTGTTTCGTGTTTATATCTCTGATTCATGTTCCAGGTATTATTTGCTTCACATCTAAGACGGTATTTACCCAAAATAATCGTCCCATTTTACTTCATGTTAATTGTTTTAGAAAAACTCACTCATCCAAATGATTCGCATAGTAGTTGCGTCAGCATTATTATGCTTATCCACTTTCATTTATTTGTAACTTTCGATAAGAATTCGACAACGATCAACCATAACATTCTTTAATTCGGTTATTTGTCGAATTAATTTAATCCATCATTCTGTCCAGTATCGAAGGACTTTGATGAAGGAAATGCAGTAGCCTCTTAATATTCAGTAGAAAAAGCGCATAAAATTTTATTTCTAACGTTTTTCATCGAAACTTTATTGTTTTTGTTGCAAACTTGTCTCATTTCCCTCATCTTTCAAATTAACCTTCTCAGAATCAATAATGGAATAATATTGCTTCCATCACTGAAAAATTTAAAAATAACGGATTAACTTCGGTTTAGCTCTAAGATCAGTAAAATCGTAATTTCTGACCTTCTAAGATAAATTTACAATCAAAAAGTTCGCGAGAACAACAAAATCATTGCTATCAACACATTCATCAAGAACTTCATGACGACAAGACTCACACCTACTAGCGAAGGCAAAATTACACCAAAACATGCTTTTCGCTAAGAGAAGAGTCAGAATGATACCTTTCAGACTCGTCTTGTACATAGTTTGAGCCCTGATGCAACCGGAGCCATTAGCACTCGCCTGAGACAATCAGAGTACCTATTTTCTCCATTAAATTTGCTCTAACACATTGCTCTCATATAAACAGGACAAAAAAAGCAACAATCTCACCAAGTAATCAAGCGAATGTTCATTCCTCTCAACGTAAAGATCGAAAAACACGGACATGTAACTCTGACTTCAGAATTAATCGCTTATCCTTCTATATTAGTGCAATACTTACCTGAAGACACCTTAAGGAGCCCACCCTCATATCACCCAGCAAAAGGCCGAGAACTAGCGTTAGATCAGCCATCTACCGACAGAAAAAGCCAAGTTAGCTCAACACAGCCGTCTGGCACAAAACCGACCTCTATCCTGTTAGATAAGTCTAGTACTAACCCTTCGATCGCACAAAACTATATTTCTGATCAAAGTGGCTCGAAATCAAAGAATGTCCAAGCCATTCAAGAAAATTGGACATCACAATCGAAAGGACCAGATCAAGCAGTTGATGCTAATGTCAACGCTTCAAGGATATCAGAAGCTTGTCGTGTCCTCGCAAACAATTCGATAAGGATAAGCAGAACTAACCAAAGTGGGTACTATAGTCTTAATAATATAGAAGAGAGGATCTCAGTCGGCAAATCGCTTTCAAGTTTGTCATGTCTTGATGACTTCTTGGAAACGAAAAAAGATGATGCAAAATCGTTGAGCCGAGCGAGTATCACGCCGAGTACACGATTACTCAAATTGAACCAGAATGGTAGCAGACTTTCTATTGAGGAAAGAGAGTCAAGGCTGAATAGCTCGAAAGCGAAGGATTTACAAAAAGAAATTGATAATCGAGGGGTTGAGTGGGTGCACTCAATGGAGAAATTTTTCTCAAGAAACTCCAGGAGTCCTTCATATAACCAATTTTCAGAAGTCGGCGATCGAGGTGAAAGCAAGTTTGTCGGGAGCACGACTTCGCTAGATGATTTCAGAGGAGAAGCACATTTTCAGGGTGCGGAGGATTGGTTAGCCTCGAATGTAAGAGAGACTGAGTATCATCAGATTATGAACCCGATGGAAGATGACTTGATACAAGGGCGCCTGAGACAGCAGCAACAACATCAGCCAAGTCATAGAATGCAATATCCAGGACAAGAAAAAGGCGCAGGGATGAGATCCGATCAGCAGGCATATCTGACTCGATTGTCAGTGAAAACAAATGAAATTGATAATAAGATGCAGCCTTTTGTGAAAAACTTGAACGATGAATATAGAAAATTTGAAGATACACCTCCTTCAAACAAGGCAGGTGGGCAGAAATTTCAGACAAACAAGAGTTTTGAAGCTGAGAATGATAACATTTCCCGCTTACAGCTTTCCCAGAGTGCATCACCTTCAGGACAAACTCCGAAAGCTCAGAGCACTCATAATGCAGGGGTACAAGTAAAATCATAAATATTGTTTTACTTATGATTTTTTCATATTAGCAAAAGAGAAAGGAGTCTGAAGGTGCCTTGCTAGATAATCAAAAAGCGGGAGATTTAACACACAAGTCTTCAGATAGAAAAGAAGAAAATACTACCAGCGGTGCTACTAATGCCAATAAAACTTCAATATACCAACCAAACTCACATACTTCAGAGATAAATAAGACGCCATTTGCATCTAAGAACGACAAGGATGAAAGAGACCAATCCAGCCTGAAGGATCAAAGCTCAAGAGACTCAACGCCCAAACAATCCGAATTATTTAAAGAAGGTTCAAAAACAGATATGAACTTAAAGAGCTCAAATCAGTTAGAAGCTGATAAGAGTGATGTGGATCAAAGATCTACTGAAACTGGGTTTTTGATCGAGCAAGAAATTGCAAGATCAGCTAGTGGCAACTCAAACATTACTACACAGAGCCAAAGCAAAGTTCTTCAATCCCAGAAGGAAAAGGGATCGTCCTTGAAAACGGACTTGTCCCCCAAGGACACAAGCAAATCTCCGGTTAATAATCAATCCAGCCGACAAGTGCAATCTTCGAAAGGGAGCATGAATACACCTACATCTGTTCCGAGTGAAAGTGACCGAGCCACCCTTATTAATCAAAGAAACTCAAAAGATACCTCTCCATCGAAAAATACTCAGTTGATTGGAGAAAACTCACAATCAGGATTGAGTATTCAAAATTCAAGCACCTTAGCAGATGACAAGAACAACGCTGTTCATCAATCTGCTGCTGTGGAGACATCAAGCAAAAACCGAATTCCAATCCCAGCTTTAGATTTAGCCAATACTGTATTGCAGGAAGGGAACCAGATGGAAAGAGGAGCATCTCTGAAAGCAGACATCCCAATCAATGGCACACAAGAGAATTTATCTCAAACATTAGAGAAAAACAGACAGCCAAGTGAAATTTCTCCTAATCAGCAGTCACAAAATCAAAAATCAAAAGACAACCAAGGAGCCTTTGGAGCTGACAAGAAGTTACACCAAGAACCAGAACCTACCAAAGCAAAAGGTTCAACAAGAGAAAAAAAAGAACTGAATGAATTCGAATCAGCATTGACTAATGACACCCAAGAACCTCAGTCCACAACGAATCAACAAAAACGAAAAATTAAAAAGATTATTCGTAAAAACAATGAATCCGAAAAAAATGAACAAGACGCAATCCACCAGACTCAAGGAGGAAATATGGAAGAAACCTCTGATTTAAATCAACCCAGTAATCAACAGATAAATTCGACAGGAAAAGTTGGAGTAACTGGCAACAACCAAAGCATTGCCAACACAAATAAAATTTCACTTCAAGGCCAGAAAAATAGTTCTCAAGCGGATAATTCTAATGTAGGACACTCAAATATTATCGAAACTGAAAGCTTAACTAATCAACAGAGTGTATTGATCTCAAACCAAGAATCCAAATCAGCCCAACCAAAAAAAACTTCAAAAATTGTGAAGAAAAAACCGAAGACCGAAGCATCTGGACTCAGCAGTCTTGATCAAGAATCTCAAAGTAAAGATCAAAATAATCTTGAAGCAAACATCATGAACAAAGCGACAGAGCCATTTCCTCTTGAATCAGCTTCCAATAATGCAAGAATGAGTAATGAGTCCGAACAGAGAAGATATGAAGAAAGAGAACCAGAACCAGTTCAAATAGGAGACAATAGTGGAGGAGAGGCATCTTTATTATTAAAAGGTGGCCGATATGATGATTTGCAAATCCCGATAGAAGAAGCGAAAACTGAGGAAGAAGAATCACCCATCCACAGCATAAGATCGCAACCACTGAATCCTCTCGCGACAAAAATAGTGGAGCAACAATCTCAAAAAAACAACCAGAAAAAGCTTAAGGCCCTTCCGAATAAAGAAGCTGCAAAAGTTGAGAATAAAACAACCGCTGGGATTAATAAAGCGCAAAACTCTCCAAAAAATCAAAAGGAATCAGGTTCTCTTCTCAAATATTCAAGTCAACCTGATAGAATTGCTGAAGACGATCGATCTAAGGACTTGTTTGCAAACTCGGCTGACACTCAGCATGAAAATAGAGCTAGCAGGTGGGTTTATATTACTGAATTCATTTTTCAATATTTCTTTTATAGCAATTTGAAGACAAATGTTCCTCTCAATGAAGAGACAAAAGAGAGCGCTTCTTTCATAACAAATCCTGATGAGTCACGCCGTAGCCTGAGCAAGCTCGAAGAAGATGAAGCTTCAGAATACTATGAATCTAGGTATCTCGTCCAAAATTCTGCTGATAAACAATTAATTATGTTCCCTAGACGCAGCGAAATCATGAACGAGCTGAAAAAGAAATTAAAACATAAAAAGATACCTCCACAGCTCAAGCCAATTGAGGTCGATCCTGAAGAAATGAAACAGAGAGTTGCCGCTCATCACAAAGGCGAAGCTACAGAACATGATAAAGAAAAAAATGAATCGAAAAAATCTGGTCGAAAAACACTACTGACCTCAACCTCTCCGAAACACACAGGCCAAATAAATCTTTCTAACAAAATCAACTTGAAAGACATGCAAGGGTCTAATGAGAAGAAAATTGCTCAGGTAGACCTTAAAGATCGAAAGGCGCATTCACTGGAAAGCTCTTTGTCTGAAGCTTCTAAGATAAATAAGAAAGACCAAGTCATAGGATCTCAAGAAGAGACCGGAGACTCGCAGCAGAGAACGAATCGTTCGGGAAAATCTGAAAAAGGGTTTATTGAAAAACTTAAAGAAAAAGAAGAGGAAATCCTTCAGCAAATCGATAAGTTAGGAGAGTATTACAAATTGACCCAGCCATTGCTGAAAAAAGAGAAAAAGAAGAAAAACAAAGAGATGAAGCAGGAGAAAACATCGAATGTTGAACTAAATACAGAAAAAGAGGAGCTGTCTGCAAAACGCTCAGAGGTTCAGGAAGAATCCTTAGAAAAGAAAAGCGGTAAAACCGGAGACAACTCTAAAGCTAGGAGAACTAAAGGAGTGAATGATATGAAATCTGGTGCTCTTAAGTCACAACAGCAACTGCCACTCGATGAGGATAATGCCCTCGAGGCTGAGAAAGTGAAGGGCGAATCTAAAAAGAAATCAACAGCGAAAGCTCAGTCTATGAGGGAGGAGATCAGCGAGAAAGAATACGAAGAAAGTGAAGCTCAAAATCTTAAATCGAAAGGGAAAAAAGAAAAAAAATCTGAAAGACCAGATTTTTCTAAATATCAAACTGCGAAAGAAAAGCAAAGTGAGAAAGATATTGGAGCATCACAAACGAAAGCACTTAAATCCAAAGAAACAGAGGAAAAGCATTCTGAGAAACCTGAGTTTTCGAAATATCAGTCACCGAAGATCGAATACCGCGAGAGAGAGGATGAAGTGCTTGAAGGAAAAATGTATAGATCGAAAGAAAAAGGAGAGAAAAAATCTGAAAAACCAGAATTTTCAAAATATCAGTCACCGACGAGAGAAAGGCGTGATGTGAAAGAGACTGAAGGACCTGAAAAGAAGAATTACAAAGATAAAAACGAGAAGAAGTCAGAGATGCCTGAATTTTCAAAATATCAGCCACCGAAAAAAGCTGTGGAAAAAAATGATTACCAGTCTCCTAAAAACGCCAGAGGCGAAAACAAGAAAGCGAATGCAAAGCTGCCAGAAGAAGCGGCAACCACAGAAAAGAAATCTGGAAGATCTGAGATTAGTGAAAGCAATCACAAAGGGATGTCAGTAGCTTCAAAATCTCAAACGAACAGGTTGATAATAAAGTACTTTATTGTAATTAACTAATATTTGTTAGGGTAAAAGCTGAGTCACAGCAAGTACAGCAAAACGATTATAAAAAAGAAGTGCTGAAAAGCCCTCGGGATTTAGCTTCTCCAAAGGGTGGAAGCTCTGCAAAATCACAAAATTTTGCTGGAGAAGAATCCTCAGCATTGGTAGATAATAAGAGAAGCAAAGCCACAGAAAACAAAAACACTGAGAAATATTCAATGGCCAGCAGAAACAAAGGTGGTAATATCGAGGGAGAAAAGGTATCGAAAACCAATGAAGAGAGTGCAAGCAATACGAAATCGAAGAAAGTCCTGGAAGCTATTAAGAAAATTGTTGAAGAAAAGGAAGCAGTGCAAAACAGAAGCAAAGTGGAAGATTCTAATAAGTAAAAGCTCCCACCAATTGCTTTTTGTAAAAAGTTGTTTAGACAATCAGAAAAAAGCTACAAGTCAAGCTCCAAAAGCGCTTTGAGTTCAAAACCACTTGAAGAGAAAGAAGATAAAGAAGCCTATGAAAAACGAGAATCCCAGATTCAGGTCCAAGGTTCTTTAGAGTCTCGTAACCAAGAACTCCTTCTGAGAAAGAAACAACGAATGGCGGAAGCTGAGGTAATTTGCAGATATGAAAAAAAAATTGGAATTCATTTTTTCCTCATATTCTTAGAGAGAACGATTAGAAAATGAGGTGAAAGATTGTACTTTTGCTCCAAATATTGGAAAGGCTCGTTCCCCTCAAAACAAACTGGATACAGACGAATTCTATAAGAGGAATCTCGAGTGGTCGAAGAAAGTAAAGTCAGAAAGAGCAGAAAAGGAAGAAAAAATTTACCATAAATTGAAAGTAGAGATAAACTTTAAAAATCTGATTGATTAACAATAATAACAGGGAGAGCCTCAATCCCAAAGGAAAAGCAGACCAGCAGACTATTCTTTTGCAGAAAGTTCCAACCCGACTTCAGAAGCCAGATTGAAAAACAATATCTCCTGCTCTGAACCAATCCAGCCATTCTCAAAGAACGGACCCTCTCTCACTGAAATAAAGAACCCTGTTCAACAGGGTTACTTAACGTAACACATCATATTCTCATAAAGAGTAATAGAAAATGTTTTATTGTTTTATTAGGGTCACCTCCGGTCCATTGTCCTATGAAACTCTATACTCAGAGTAATTACTTCGTCACAAATTCGTGTCTCATACCCTGATCAATAGATGCCTATCCAAAGAGTCTGAAAGATACAGAACTTTGATGAGAAGTCTCTCTCCCCAGAACGACATTAAGTATCGGAATTTCACCGCTCTAGAGAGAGCCCCTCAGCGAATTTCCAGTCCTCTTGAGGTTCGAAATCAGTTGGATTACCATCTCCCCAGCGGTTATTTCAGAGATGACGAAAGAAACTTCATTCCAAAATCAGCTCATCATGTAAATCCATTCTGCAGCAGTTTGAATTCATCTCTTTCATCATTAGAAACCAAAGACTCTGAACGATGTTGATCATCCAAAGCATGACAGTTCTCGACAGACTATAACTGATAAGTCAAGTGAGCACGAGCAAAGGTTCTCCGCAAGGTCGAGGGCTACCACTGCCCATGAAACAAACACTCCACGAGAGCCACGCCCATGGGATCGACTTGAAAATATCAGACCGTGCCTCAATATCACCAGAGTAGAAATTATAGTGAAAATAGTCTTAACGCTTATCATATTTATAGAGGATAAAAGAGCATGACTCCGCATACACAACTTCGGAGAGCCATCGATCTATAGGAAGTGACAGACGAGTTTCCAGTACTGAAATACTCGGCAATGAAGAGTTCCTCAAAAAGAATCTTGATTCATTACATATACAGGATAAACGTATCTAAACTCAGGAGGGCAGCAGCTTCAGGGACAAAAACTAATGAGCAGGCGATTTAAAACAGGGAATTAAATAACAGCTTCAAACCTAATGCCAGATTTGTAGAGAAATTCGATGTGTTCATTGCAAGTTGAAGCATTCTAAATTTTTTAAATTGTAAAAAGAAGAAAAAACTGAATTTCATAGTTATTCTAAAGCTACTATTTTTTAATGTTTTTTTTTTGTTTCACGCAAGATTTAAGAAAATATGCGAACTTGATTTCCAGATACTTTATACCACGAAGCTATTTCTTTATTTTTGTGTTGGATTACTTGATTTTGAAATTGTCTAATCCTATTGAACTACAAATTAAGACTACTTGATGAACTCCAGATTAAGATTACTTAGTCATGTTTTCTGTGTTTCACACTGTCGATTCAAAATCAAGCATCATCAAAGAGAGATTGATTCAAACAGCATCAATCACCCATGATTTAACTAAGCAATGGGTGTATTATATCAGATAGATAAAAACGCTTGCAAAAATAAAATATATTCAGCAAAAATAAATTAATACCAGGTTATTCAAAATCCAATTAATTGGTAGCAGTAGTGAGAATGCTGCTAATAGTACAGGCCATTGTATCATATACATATTTGATTTATAGAGACCGCTCCCTTATCACTTACCTGAGTGCAATATTACAAAATATAGAAATTAGATCACATGATTTCCTCAATAACAGTTGAAATGCTATCATAGGATAAACCAAGTTCAGGGGAATCATTCTCATAAAAGAAATTGCGAAAAAAAATTTTTTTGTTATTCACAATCTTGTTTCACAAAAAACAAATATTTGATAATATTTTAATGGAGAGCTATTAAGATATCAAACAATAGCAGATTCGAGAGCCGCATGGCATGACCCATCACTCCTTCTCAAAATGAAGAAGTATCGAGGGCAGTCACTACAGACTGTTTACTATTAGGTGATTAAGACGCTCAAAAATTTTAGTTAAAACATAAAAGTTATTTCTGAAAATTAAATAATCGACTTCATAAGCCTCTGGCACAATATAGCAATTAATTGAATAAAAACTTCTTCAATTTAATGGCAACTGAAGATTCATTTAGCAAAGCAGATCCCTCAACCGATCTAGGCATGCCTTTATTGGACAACCCGAGCATTTTAGCTGGCAAAGTTGAAATGCAGGATATTGCCACAGAGTCGGATCATCAACACAACGCTGCAAAAAAGGATGGACAGAGGCACACAAGCTTCATTCCAAACGAGATAGCTGGACATGAAAACCGTAATCTAAGAACATCAACGAGAACCAAGTCCATGGGGCATGACCTCGAGCTACTACCAGAGTCTCATATCACCATGGTTGAATATCTGAACGAAGGTACCAAAGCAACACCTGTTTTCCCTTCCGTTTTAGAATGGGGACGTCCCTCTGAGCTCAAAAAGAACTTCATACCTGATCTCATGGCTGGCTTGACCGTAGCAGCTGTGCTTTGCAGTGAAGCGCTAGCCGTCGCTATGATGGGTGGCTTACCTCCTCACTATGGACTTTACCCTGCTGCTGTACCTGTCATGGTTTACGCATTGTTCGGCTCTTCGAAGAACGTCCAAACTGGCCCTGTGTCAGTGGTAGCGATTCTGCTTGGTTCGATTGTGATGGATATAGAAGGAGAACATGAAAGAGCACAAGTAGCATGTTTCTTATCTCTCACCGTTGGTGTGCTGATGATATTGCTTGGAGTACTGAAAATGGGCTTCATTGAATACCTTCTTTCGTTGCCCGCGTTAAAAGGCTTTGTTGCTGGAATCGTCGTGAGAATTATCATCGAACAAATTCAAAACGTCCTCCAAATAAAATTTCAGGCTCATACAGCCATTCCGAGGTTTATCGAGCTCTTCCAGAGGATTAACGAATGGAATATTCCTTCCTTGATCATTGGAATTTGTGTCGGGATCTTCCTTGCTGGCTTGGTGGCGCTCAAAGAATACAAGAAATCGAAGGCCTTAATATTTTTCTTAGGACCACTGTTGACCAGTGTTATTGGGACAATTGTTGTCTGGATGTTTAGCTTGGATACGAAATATGGTATCCGCTTAGTCCAAGATATCGAACAAGACATTCCCACTGGCATTGGATTCAGTCTCCCATTTCATAAATTCTTTGATTATTTTGAAGAACACATTGCTGAAGTGTTCGTCGTTACCCTTATCGGCTATATCGAGACAATTGCTATCAGCAAAGAAGTTGCGACTCAAAAGGGCTACAAAATCGATGCAACAATCGAGTTTGTGTCTTTTGGTATCGCAAATCTCGTAGCTGCGTTCTGTTTGTCCTTCCCTGTCTTCGGTAGTCTCTCAAGAACCCCAATCAACGTCACTGCTGGCAATATTTCTCAGTTGTCAGGCTTTTTCACCGGACTTACCGTCTTTGTCGTCTGCTACATTGGAATTCCAATCATTAAGCTGATTCCTCTCACCGTCGTCGGTGCCACGATTATCTTCGCTGTTATTAAGAAAGTCGTCATCGGCAAACTCATCTTCTTATGCAAATATTACTTTTTCCCTGATGGAGTCATCATGGGTCTCGCAATGTTCACAACGATCTTCTTAAATCCAGAAGTCGGAGCCGGTGTGACAGTCTTCTTCTCGATGCTTGTCATCCTAAAGAAAGGCACTACTCCTTGGCTAGATATCGAACACTATAATAAGACCATCATTGAAAATCCTTCCATAAATCCTTCTGACGACGCCAGTGCCATCATGAATAATTCGTCGGTAAAACTCAACGCAAGCGGCCTAACGAACCCTAATAAAAAATATAAAGCTCAAGCAAAGATGAAGAATCGGGATAAGAGCATTATGGTTATGTCCTTTAAAGATTGGGACAAAGGAAAATACAAAGAATTTTGTCTCTGCTTAAATTTGCACTGCCATGAGAAATACCACATGCTCATCATCACTCTTCCAAAAGACTTCTACTACTTGAACAGCCACAGCTTAAGAATAAACTTGGAACCGCTAAAGGCTCTCTCACCGATGTTTAAGAGAAAGGATGGTGTAGAGATCAAGGAAGATGTCCCTTCGAAAACAATTAATGCGATTCTGATCGACTGTCATAAGACCAAGCATATTGATTTCACGGCCTGTCAAACCATTATTGAGATGAGTGAAGAGCTTGGAAAAACCGGAATTCAAATGGCGCTCTCAGAGCTGGATCTCTCGCTGCTCCGACCAATGAAAGAGACTGGACTTGATCCGAAACTTGCGAGGTATAGCAACAGAGATACCGTCGAGATGGTTGAAAAGCTCATGGATAAGGTCTTGATTGAAGAAGCAAAGAGAAAACGAGAGGCTGGTCATAACTTGGGAGGACCTGGAGAAGACGAAGAAGAAGAGGAAGGTCTATCCCGAATGGTGAAAGAGAGTGGGGATGACTCTGTCGATATGGTCAAAAAACCAATGCAAAAGAACACGATCCTCGAAGGAGATTTATAATCAGAAGTTATTATTTAGAATTACACAGTTTCTGTCTGTATGTTGAATGATCGCTTCTATATCATCTTGCATAAAGACAAACGCGAGATTTAGAAATGAAATTATCCTAAGAGGAAGATCGTTATGTTATTGAGGTTTCGAAGCTTGATATCAATAAACCAGAGCAACAATATCTAATCCAACCAGAATAAGATAGATGAAATGATAAGGTGAAGTCGTTTTTCATGGAGTCTCCGCGCACCATCTAACAAGGGAGAGAAATTCTTTTGTTTTGCATAACAACTAAGGTGCTAGATTTTAAAAGTGGCCTGTCTGTGGTTAAAGCCGTTTTAATTTTCCAGCGGAAAACTACTGTAAGAATATAAGCTTTCCAGCTTTTTTACTATCAATTACTATGAAGAATGCTTGAAGAGCCTTTCCGAGAAGTTTCAGACGAAATCAAAACTGAACGGAGAGACTCCTTCAGTGAATCCAGCGAACCATATATCTCGTCATTTTTTAAATGTTCTCCCCATTGAGTTAAGAAAAAATACCAGCGTTCCTATTGCCTTACACTAATCAAAGACTATCGATTTATAATCACAAAAACTCCATTGAGATACTGTCCAGACTTGGAAGAGAGTAGCAGGCTTCAGGACTGATTTTCAGATTTGTTGGAATATATATTGATGGGATTATTTGAGAAAGAAATTCTATGGCAAATATGGCAGGTGTTTCCTAAGTTGTGTCACTTTGAGAAACGAGAATGAAAAAGAGAGTGACTGGCATGACATTAAATGCGTGTATTGAGTAGTTACTCAAGTTCTCATCTGATATTCGAAGCAAGAATGATTCCTTTGTAGGTCAAGAAAGTAGAAAAAAGAAAAATCAAGTACAATAGGATATTGATGGGACGAACTCTCACGCTACAATTATTCAAACCTGATTTTACCGTTTTTTGAGATTTGCGTTAATTTGTCTATTCCATCGTTATTAAGGTTAAGAGCAAAAAAAAACACCATTCAAATCAAATTTGCGAGGAGGAAGCTCTTCAACTTGTCCATTATTCTTTCAATCGACGAACAAGCATTGAATGCATCCTAAAGAATAAGATTTCGTACGGTTTTCATTAATTTTTTATGAAAAGATCTCTATGATCATTGAAATTGCTATGTTATCTGAAGAACAAGGAAAGTCATGCTTAATTTCTAAAACTTCTTCATCTAAGCATGGGATATAAGTTGAAAAAAAATACTCATCGCCATAGACTAAGGATTATTCACCAATAAAATCGCCAAAAAAACAAAACAAAAAAGAAGAAGAAGCTGTTTTAGAAAGTCTCAAAACTCTGTATAGCTTGATTGGGTGCAACCTCTTTAATATTTTGACCTTTATCTTGATCGGATGTCATTAAATAACCGACGTTTTTCAGGAAATGATATAATAGTAATTTAGCAGAACTTTTGGAGCTTACTTGACGAAAGTATACCTCTAGAAAAATGAACTCACTTCATTACTCATAGTTCCCGATTTTTTTCAAAATATTTCAATCAGAATTCAAAAATGATCAGTTTGATATTTACACACAAGAATGATATAAAATATACTGTATCATAAAGATTCTCATATTAATTGCATCAAAACATTATTCCGTAATCCAAATGAGCATTTCTTTCTCTCTCGTCGCTTATTTTAACTCTAAATTGAATGAAACCCCGCTTTGAAGAAATTTCGGCCCAATATGTATGCTGGAATGGTATTTCTAAGGGCTAAGTTCAGTACGTACTTTTAACTTGGGTGCTCCTTGATGATTTCCCGTCAAAAAAATTCAAAGATCATGCGTTAAGAGAAAGTCCAAAAAAGGAATAGTTGAAACCAGTAGGAAGGAGAAATAGTCAGCATCATGTGTGTAAACTGGATCAATTGCTGAGGCCATTGAAATTTGGATATGATTACTCTCTTCCTCAGTCTTTAGGCCATTTGATTGACCGATTCTCTAGGAATTTAAGAGAAAATTGGTCAAAGTGGTGAATTGAGCTTGTACTAGGCTATGCAGTCGCAGAGAACAGAGATTAATATGTTATCAATAGCCGATAGTCCCTAGCATTCTATTTTTCCAGGTGCTCTTGCTTTGCCCTAACTTTCCAATTTAAGCAAGAGAGTTAGGAGTGACGCACTAAGTAAGTTTGCATCATTTCTCAATATACATTACTAACAGAGGATTTTATAAAAATTTGAAGTCTATAAGTTACAAATTGGCGTTGGTAAATCAAAAATTCGAGTATTTCAATAACGTGTAATAACGTACTTTTTTTGATCAGATGGCGTAATAACCGAGGGAAAACAAATCCTAAGCGTAGCAAGTTCAAAGCTAATTATTCACTTGCTGAACCTCAATATCATTGCAGCTTGGTGCTAAATGATGTCTGAAGAGGTCTCCTCCTTCTGCTGAAAACAGGGCTTGGGATTCTCGAGTTATTAGATCAAAATAATTAAATTGATTCTCATTGCCAAATCAGGATTTTCAAAAATCTTTTAAGCTGAAGTTAACTGCAGGTTACTTTAGCAAGCTTCTGAACTGCAAATTGTCAGATAATTTCGTGCGCACAGGAGGTTCTCAGCGGAGGTATAATGAAGAGAATGGAAAAGTGTTTTTATTGAAATGCGAAAATAAGATTTCGTTGAACGCATAAGAGTTGAAGAGGAAAAACGTGCTAAATTAAATTTTTACGAATTGAGGTAACTCTTTTAAAATATCGCACCTTGAGTTAGAGTTAGAAAAGAAGCTCTAATAATTGAAACTAAACATTGATATTCAAGTACCTATGAAGAAATCTGAACATCTACTTCGGAATAATTCACTGAGACCTGAAGAGCATGAGTATCTAGAGGATTTTGCTCTGAATCCTGAGGGCTTGGCTCGCTTGAATGTAGCCAATATTGAAAAACTCGAAAACCCTATGAATAAACAAGTCGATTTTAGTCCTAACATGCTTCATGGAAATAATAATCCAACCACAACTGAGGGAAATCAAGGAAAAGGGCTTTCAAAGGATGATGAAAGTTTAGAGAATTTACATCCTATGCAAATCCAAATAGACTATTCTAACTGTATTCCGACTAAATCCCACAAATCCAAGCAAAAGCTGCTGTTGCCTTCGAAAAAAATTTTCAAAGCTAAGCGAATGCATGACGTTAATATTTGTGAACAGTACGCAGACGATTCCAAAGACTCTTCTCCATTGAATCTGAAGCAGGAAAGTGCTGGTTTGAAGCTAAATCATGCTGAAAATCATAAAGCACCAATGACAACGGACATTGATAGCCAAATAAAAAAAATCGAATTCGAAAGCCCATTGGCAACGGCCAAGTCAGAGCTGGGAGGTGAAAATCAAGTCAAGAGAGAGGCTACTAATTTTAAGAAATTGAACAAGGAATTTTTCAAAACTCACCCACGAATCAAACGGACTAATTTAAAAAGTGCAAAGGTTTCTATTTTTAGAAAAAAACTTTCGGATCTGGATTCTGAGCAAAATGACACGAAATTGACTGGTCAAGCGCGAGAAACAATTAGAAAATCTTTTGACGAGGAAGTTCGGCCTGATCTAGATCCACACTCTTCGGTACCCAATATTTCTCAATTGCTTTCAGAACTCGTCACAATGACTACAAATTGTAAGGAATTGGTCAGCTCTCCGAGCTTGAAAATTCAGTATTCGAAAAATTTTCTTGATGAACCAGCTGATTCAAGTCAAAATGACAGGAATAAAAACAATGAAATGGAAGTTTGCAATGATGAAATAAATAATGAAATAAGTAGTCAACGTGTCGTAGATGTCGAAACACAGCAACCTTCAAATTCTCATCTCTTAAATGCATCGATTACTATGGAGCCAACAACAAGCACGGGTCTAGAGGTAAACAATACAAATCAAGGCCATAATATTCCAATTGAGCACAATCCAAACCAAAATCCAGGAAATGATCTAGGTGAACTGGATTCGCTGACGCCTTCTCAGAAAACGAAACTTTCTGCATTAGAGGCCCGACTTTCAAATGTAGAAAACGCGTTTTGGGATATGATTCAAAGTGTAAGACAGATATTGGACTAGGCAAAAGAAACTGCGTCCTTCACATTTTATGAATCAATTTTCACACTTCACAGCTGGGTTATTGCCTCGCTTGTTCCTGAAGGACTGAATAAATGTAAGAAATTTATACACAAAATGTATTTTTAGAAGTTGCTACTTCTCTTCACACATGGAATTATATATTATTAAGTTTTCTGAAACAGTTTTCACATATTAATATTGACCGAATTCAAACTGAATTTGAATAACACGAAGAATTATTGAAAATAGTTTAATTCAGATAAATCTACTCGACTCTTGCTAGAAACAACTATTTCAGGGATATGCGGCATAACAACCCATCTTTATAATTGGAAGAGCCGCTTTTGATTGATTCACCTAACTTTGAAGAATGTACTAAGTATTTCCACTGTCGAAACATTTCACCTTGTCAAATTCGTTTAATTGGAATAATAATAACAGTAGCTGAAACTTTAACTAATTCTCTTTTCTTTTGTTTGGTTATCGCGCGAAAAGATTTGTGAGAGTATTTTTATGAAAATGGGTTTATTGTCATAAAAATGTAAGTTGTGTAGAAGTGAAAACGCGATTCTAATCATCATCATAATGACTGCCAGTATAGGAATCAGTATTCTTGCGTTGGTCGGATTTCAAACGTGTCATAGGATCAAGGTGTATGTTTCTGTCAAAGTTCAGTTTTGGTAGCCCTTCTGATCCTCCACTCTCCATAAAGTCTAAACCACAATTCATTCTTTTTATCAAAGCTTTTGAATTTACCTGAGCCTTCTTTTTTGTCAACACCAATCGATTTTCTGATAAGTCTCCCCCTCTCGTCTTTCTGTGTTGTATTTAAAAAAATTAGAACTTCTTCAAACAAACAATTGATTTACGGTCAATTCTTTAACTGGTGATCTCATTAATCCTTTCTTCGCTAATTGTTTTGCTTCATTTTCTTTCTGTTCAAATTCTGAAGGGTCCAACGGAAGCGCCTTCACAGGGATCTATTGCAAATGAAAAAGGTGTCATTTAAAATTAAGATGAGGGAAATCCATACCTTGTAAATTTCGTGTCTTGTCCAAATTTCAAAATGCCCTTCGAACTGCTCGCCAGACATCATATCCGAGGTATCCAAAAAGACGAGTATAGCTCGGCTGATTCCCATTGATATCTAAACGTAGAGCCATGAATTTCCGATGGGTATAGTTTTATGATTTTACCAATCCTTGCTCTTTTTGTTCGACTCTAAATGGAGCTTTCATGAACCTGATTTTATTGGGCCTATCTCCTCCGCCATTCTCTCCTCTATATTTTCTATAATCCCCTTTCCAGCGCAGATATCGGTCCTCGTAAGATTCATTGACAGAGATGTTCCTGATTGTTAATCTCTGAGGCAGCACATCCTCATTCTTAGCAGTAAGCACAAACTCATATATTCCTCCTCTCTTCACGGTTCCAAAATCGACGACTGATGGCAGAATCTAAAAGGCAATGAATCTTCTATTTATTTATCGAGTGTAGATTTACGTTTATATCTCGTTTCAAGTGATCTGATAATGCAGACGTCATCATTAGGTTTTTCTGCTCTGCGAGTTTATCAACTGTGTATTTTTTATCAAGAGACTTCCTCAACAGGTGAAATTCGTCCTTCCAATTTCGATTAACAAATGATTCAAGGCTCAAAGATTTACCTGGTGTCTGACCGACATGACTGACTGAGCCAATACATGCATTCTGTTTGCCATAGATGCAACCTTGATCCTCCTCTCAGCTTCACTCTCAATAGTGATAAACCTATTAATGTTGAAGGTTCAAAGAGATTTTATCTTCTATTTTTTACTTCACGTTAAGCTGCTTTTCAGGCATTGAGCGGGCAAGGCAAGGCACAGACTCTTGGTGTGGTCTTTCAACACCATACACATTAAAATCTTTGGTTCTAACTTTTCGAGTTCGTTCAGCAGCTAGTTCTTCGTCCATTTCTTGTTTGGTTCTGAGCAGTTCCATGCTTTTGTATTGAGAAGGAAGCAACAGACGAGTTTTCTTTAGCGGCTTTGGGGTGATTACTTGGATTAGGCGGTCCTGCTAAAGGAGCGTAAAAGGAAAGTTAAATGAATAAATAATGAAATTTCAAATGTACGTCTTGGCTTTGAGGTATCGTCGTTGCGGGCTTGGATAGCTCTTCTGTATCTGGCCTATATGAGCCACCATCTTGTGACCCAGCAGTGTGGCTGAGATGCGACATCGTTTTTTTAAGAAACTCTTCTCGTTCACGTTGTTTCATTTTCTGCTGTTTGATCTTAACACGATCTTCTTCGGGTAGTGTCTATGTTCAATGCTTTAGAACGCCATAATAAGTAGTTAATTGGGGTACAAGTAGGAATTTCTCTCCAAGATACGATCCATAATAATTTGCTTTAAAGTCGTTTTTCTTATTTTCAATTTCCGCTTCGAGTTGTTTTCCATCGAGTTCCCTTTTGACAAAGTAATTTACTTATAATTTTCTCCAAAAAGCGCTTATTACTCATTCCAAATGCGATATAAAACAGGCTTTGGCTCAATCTTGGGTTTCTCTTTCTTCTCTTTCTTCTTACCTGACCCTTCCAGAGTTACGTTCACATCAGCAAGCTTATCAGTTTGGTTCGTATCTAAGAAATTTTCAATCTCGTCCCAGATCTTCCTCAGATCAAGAGCAGAAAGTGCTGCAAATTTCTCATCATGACTCTCCTTATACACTTTCTTTCGACGAGACTCAAGGATTTTAGTTTGGATCTGGAAATCCTATTGAAAAAAATACATTTTAAATATAGCTGTTTTCAAAATAGAGCTCTTTACTTTCTGACGCTCCTCTTCTGACCTCACTGTTGCTCCAAACTCTGTTTTCTGCAGAGATAGCCAATTCTCATATTCAGATTTATCGGCATGTAATCTAATTCTGCGATCCTCAGTAAGCTCAGTGTATTTGAGGAAGTTTCGATAAACAAATCTGATGGTTTCTGGCCTTTCGCGTATCTGCGGCTTGTATGGGAGGATATCCACGTTTGTTGGCAGATCGACTTTAATGAGGTATTTTTTCATCTCCTTGATGCTCTGGAGCTCACTGAGGAATGTCAAGCTCTGGCAATCATAGCTAGCGACAACTTTCTCAATCATCCTGTAGCAAAGTGGATCCTAATTTAATGCAATGTTTCGGATCCAATTAACTTGGATTTAAATTTACCTTTTCTTTCAGCCTAAAATATTGCCTCAATTGCGAATGACTCAAGAGCTCTGAACCCGTGTCATTATTATTTATCACAAAAAGCCGTGGTGCAATAACTCGTCTTAAAGTTAGTAAGATATGATTTAAATAAGTTAACGAATGAAGCTGATTTACTTGGGTGGATCAAGACCTTCGTTTTCAGGATCGACATAAGTACCGTCCTGTAACTCTGGTGTCGTTGGACGATTACCCTCGAGATTTAAGGCGTTAAATTGAGGAATCTTTGGTTGTTTTGAATCAGTATTATATATTTCGGCTTCGCCTTTGGAAGAAATCATGAACAGTCTGCGGTTGTCGTCTCTAGTCCATAATGAGCCTATATCGTGCGCGACAGGCATATTAAAATTAATAGTAACGAAAGAAACTGACTTTGACTAAGATCAGCTGTATATACTCCAGTGATCCGGTCTTCCGGTGAACTGAAGAGTTGGAGGAAATAATCAATGTCGTTTTCTTCACGGTTCTGGCCTTTTTGATTCAACTCATAGCGGTCGTTTGCTGAAACTAAGACGACCTAACAATCCTCGAAATCAAAATGATCGATATCCATATTTATACCTCTCCGTTTTCTTTAATCTTTATCGCTGATCCAGCTGCAGAATAAACAAGATGAGTATATGACTCCTCATATTTCTCCGGTCCATCTGTCTCCATCTTCTCACTTGTATTTTCATTTATTTAAACTTATTTATTCCATGAATATCTTACAGAAAGCCAATGACTTTTGTTCCATCAGGAAGATAAGTTTCGGTGACTCTACCATTATAGCTTCGTTCCATTATAGCATCGAACCCGACACTCGCCGAAGAGCCTAATACAAGTAAATTTCATCAACAATGCTCCATGCGAAAAGACACTCACTTCCTGATGCAAGAACTGTACCAGACCTCTCTTTCGTCTTATCATAAATAACCTTTACCGAAGCAAAGTCTTTTCCATGAATTTCAAATGATTAAACATCCTTCTAGCCAATGATTACCATCATGCTCAACGATTGTGACCTCTTTTTGAGGATATGTCAAAAATCGAGTCCCATCTTCATGTTGCGCGTAGTGGAACCCGTTCGGGTATTTAATAGTCATAACTTGGTCCTCTCGTATCAATATCTTGCCTATGAAGTCGAAAAGTAAGGATCGGTTTTGGGGGTCATAGTAGTACATCCAGTTTGAGGATCTGTTTTGCTCGCACAAGGGATCTGGTCGTACTCAACCTCTTCTTTATTTGCTACCTTCTTTCCTTTTCTGAGCCCCTTATTGTTCACAGTGATCCATTCGCCAGAATTTTGATTAAATTCGGCAGTATTGCCATTAGCATACAGTATTTTTATCGACCCATCTTTGGCGTACTTAATAACTGAGCCTATGGATATGAAAGAACTAAATCAGGCTGTTTCATGCGAAAAATCCATTACCTTTCCCAGTGATAACTCGATGCATCTCTTCAAAGTTATTATGGTCCTTATCTTTTCTGGTAACCTCCTGTGATTTTTTATCAGCCTGTCCTCCTGAGCTCTTTAAGATTTTCTGCATAATGTCTCCTTTCGGAAGGTACTTGACGATAAGACCATTCGGTAATGTGACCGTAAACGAAGCTGATGAATTCACTTCAGGTGATTTTCGTTCAGGCAGTTCAGTCTGGGATGTCGCTTCTTGTTTCTTCTCCTCGCTTTCCGTGTTTTTCGAAACTTTTGTCTGGTCATCTTCCAGTTCTATCAGCAATCGTGTTTGATTTTCAAGCACGGCCCATAATTCTGACCATTTCGGATTGATTCCAGAGTTTCGAATACCAAACATCAGATTTTCCTTCAAGACTTTGTAGTGATAAGATGCCTCACTCCCAACATTGAACTTGTTGCACATAATGACACTATCATCGTCAGGGTACATCAATTTAACTCTCTCATGTAAATTCTCGACGACTTTATAATCAATGTCATAAAAAGTATTTGTGTTTAGATTCGAGTCGTTTTCTTTGAAATGTTTGATCCAATTTTCAAGATTTGGCAGAGTTCTCCATCTGCAAGTCCATTTCTTTCGAGAGACTCGTGTAGCTGGTTTGTTGTAGAAACATGAGACGAGCAAAGAGTCGTACCTTTCGTAATAATTATGAGCGTACTCAGGTCCGTACAGAAGCGCTTTGTACAAAGTTCTGCTTAAAGTCGTCTTATTAAACCTTTCCTCATAAACTCTGTCTCCAAAATTCCAGTTTTGCTTTGGATCGACCGTTTTCATCATATTTTCAAATTCTTCCAGAATTAAAAAACGTTCAAAGTCGCTCACATCATTTGAGACAAAAGGATGAACCAGCGCTCTTTCAACTTTTCGCAATCCTTCAGATTTAAGTGGAATTTTAGGCATATCTTTCCGACGAACGCCTGGGACTTGAATCTCATCGAAGACTAGCTGTTCTCTTCTGGGGGCTGACTCTCCATTCTTTAATTTCTCCTCATATGCTCGCCTTGCTACCTCATCCTTTTCATCAATAAGTAACTGAGCAGGCGTTTTTTTCTTGAGTTCATTGGCTGCTTTTTGATTCTGTAATTTTCGCTAATATAACAAAGACATTTAGTCTGAGATAAAAAGATTGGACAATAAAATACGATTTTTTGATTAGAATCCTCAAGTTCTTCGACTAAGTCTGAAAAAAAATTCTCGAGCTCGGTCGTAGAGCTAACAAAACTGTCTCCTGGTAAGCCTGAACTTCCGCGTGTAATCTGGTCAACAATTGCATCCAAACAGATTCCAGGAGTTATTTTCTCTTCATCTAGAGTGCTTAACTGCTTGTTATAGTAAGTCAAATCGAATTCTTTTTCCTTTTCATCTTCTTTCTTCTGCGTCCTTGATGTAACTTGCCCAGAGGGAGGATCCTCCTGTTTTTCTTCCTCATCTTTCTTTTTAGAATCTTTCTTTGCGCCTTTCTTGGCTTTTTTGGCCTCTTCTTCTTGCCTCAGTCTCTCTTCGAGTTCCTTCTGTTTACGCGCTTCTAGTTCGGCTAACTCTTCGGGTGTCGGGTCAGCTTTTGGGATTAGCGGCTCTAGCTTCCGAGTGCTCAGCCAGTCTCGGTAGGCCTGTACATCATAGCTGAATGCGCCGAGCTGAGTAAAGATCTCATTGTTTATTTCACTCAGGTTCTCGGAGTCACTAAGATAATAATCAAAAACAGCGGTAACCTCTTTGTAAACGGTATTCCTAATCAGTTCAGCGCGACCTGAATTGCTTCGAGCCTCCTTCATACTTTGAACGATCGCATCATTCTTCGCGATGAAAGCCTTATCCTCCTCATTCCAAGATTCAATTTTTTGTTTATCAGCATTCTTCGATGTGCGATCTCCCTCAACTATTTCCTCGACCATGCTCTGTTGTCCTTCATCACCTCTGTTACTAGGAGATTCTTGAAGGATGCTTGCGCTCTCGGAGCCACGGGCAATAATTTGCTCATTAATTCTCAGAACCAGGTCCATCGCACCTCCTTGCTTTGATAGCTCTGCAAACTCTTCCTGTATACAAAATAATAGTCTAAGAGACCATAAACGTGGACTCGCTTACCTTTGTCGAAGGGTAATCCATAAAGAAATACACAAAATCAGATAGTTTGTCAATCTGCTTGTCGAGCGGCAGCTCTTCAGGTTTATCCTCTGCATCGTCTTCTCCCTTCTTAGTCTTATTGTCTTTTTTTGCTCCTTTGCCACCATCCTTTTTGAGATTCGGGTCTTTTCCAGCTGCGATAGCGTCTTGATATTCTTTTTTAGCCTAACACATAATAATCATCAATTTCAGCTTGATCGAAATAGGTACTTTGCGTCCTTGAATGTTCAGATCATAATAATACTGCACAAAGATCTTGCCAAGCAGTTCTGGGGTCAATTTTGTGGGCACTTCAGGTCCTGCAGGCCCTTTTTTTTGTTTTTCGTTTACTTGGGTCGGATCCACGTAAAGCTGTTTCTCCTTTCCATAATTGATCACTTCTTCACGGGTGATAAATTTTTTGGGTTCGTAAGAAGAACTCTGAAGAGATTTGATGATTTTTGCTGCTCTCTCTTTGGATGTACCGAAGTTTAGGCTTACTGCCAAGGGAAACCACGGCGGCAGAATAGAAACATCGATATCGTCATTATTCTTTCTTCCTTTCATTTCTGAAACCTACTGAGCGAAGCTTAAAATTTATTTGCAGATAGCTTTTTATCAATGCAATAAGAATCGAATATGACTAAATTTTTTATATCAAAGAAAAACTCTTGAAAAAAAAATTTAATGGCACCAAAATAGTAGTTATAAGGTGATTAGCGAAACTAGCTAATGTCAATCTATGTTGATACAAGATTGTATTGTCAGAAATGCCAAAAAGTTATCTTACTAGTCAACAGTTTATGTTGTTAGAATTATTTAGCATGTAATTTGGCATCGATAAGTATGTTAGTTATAATTTGATTCTCAAAATTTTTCATCTTCCAAAAAAAAAAATTGTATCGGTCAAAAAAAAATAAATTAAATAAAAAAACTAAGTCAACTGCGAGACGGATATGTTAAGGAGCAGTTGAGACATTCTTTTATCTGAAATCGGTTTGAAGTACTTAGGACAGTACCGAAATTGACTTTTAGTTGAAGGTACAATGATGTTGATAAGATCCTCCTGCTGAAGAAGCCCAACGCCGAGGACTCTTTCATAGAGTTGATCTCCCGATTTTGGATTAATATTCTCATTCGCTAAATTCAAATTATGCTTTTGCTGCAGCTCAGAGGTTGCAGATCCTAAGGCTTTTTCATTTTGAGACTTATCTTCCGTGTTTGTCTTCAACGTTCCATTTCTGGTGCTTTTTGGTCGATCTACACTAAAAGAGTTCGCTCTAGAATCACAGGGTGTGCAATCCCGCAGATTCAAAACGACATTTTTCGATTTATGTGTAGGCTCCTTTCTTCTTGGCCGCTCTAGTGAAGCCGACCTGTTCTCAGTTCTCTGATCCTCTCTCGTAACTTTAGATTCAGAATTCTTTTCAAGCGCTTTATTATCATTGGTTCGTGCTTTAGAGGCTTTATTAACATTGGATGATGAGTTTCCTGTCAATGTGGTGGAAATGCTCGCATTGTCTGGTGAATTGTTGAATTTTGAGGGTTTCATCCCGTTACTGGTAATTCCAGAGGACAAGTTAGCATTCTCAAGTTGAATATTTCCAGAAGAAATCTCAATGCTCAGAATTGGTGTGCTCTTCTCTTTTCCCTTTTCTTTGAGCGGTTTATGAGCAGGAGTTTTGCTGTAGTTTTTTAACGAAATCTTGGAATTCAGACTTAACTCTTGATCAACGGTAATACTTTGATCAGGTTTGGAAAATCTTCGATGTGTGATCATATGGTTCATAGAGCTCCTTCTTAGTGTTGGAGTATAGTTACTCAAGGGGCGGCGCTCTACGCTAGACCGAACAGCTTTCTTTTCTGACTGTTTGAACAGTTCGAGTGCACGTTCATCACTTTTTGGGATCTGCTCTTCAATTTGGTTCAGCTTTTTATAAACACTGCAGAGATCAATCCTCTCTGCCTTGATATTTTGACTTTCTTCAATGGTACCTGGCTGTTCCATCTTCTGAGGTTCTTTCCTAGCTGACTTTTTAGAACTAGGTTTTATGGACTTATCTATCGGTGTCTTCAATGTAAGCTCGTCATGTGCTTTTTTACGATTATTCCTGCTTCTTTCATTTGACTAGTGATAATTTTAGCATTTTTGTCTACACAATGAGAATAAAAAGCTTACATATTTGACTCCTGTTGCTGATTGTGCGAGTTTCTTTCCCTTGGCAAGAGAATTAGAAACCGATTTCAATGGAGTCCGCTTGCTATCTTCTGTCTTCAGTGAAGAAAGTGTTTTAGGAATTCGATTAGAAAGGATATCTTGGATTGATGGATCTGGTCCAATGCTCTCTAAGGAAGAGTCGCATTCTCCGTTTCCCAAAGTCCCTAAGTCTTTCGAAGATTTGGCTCCATTTTTCTTGGCCATCTCTTTCAGTGTTAGCACCTTCAGTGTTGTTTGGGAAATGGAGGATGATAAGCTCCTTTGATCTTTAAAGCTCAGCTCTTGAGTAATATTGGTTAAAGATGGCCGGAGATTTTGGAGTAATGTCGTGCTCTGCAAGTTGTTTTTGGAGTTACATGGTGTTAGTTTTATAGCTAAAATAAGACGTCATTAGGTCTTGTTCAAAAGGAAATAATATGGGATACGAGAAAGAGGTCTAAGTTTTTCGAACAGTGTGCTGCTCATAGTTGTTAGTGAGATTATTTTATTCGCATAAATTAATCGGAAAACCTTTTATTCAAGTTTTATTTATTTTGTTGCTGAGGAAAGTGCAAAAAGAGCCTCCTCCAAATCAATATTGGAACAATTTATTGCTAAAACTTAAGAATGCCTCATTTTTAAGATAGACAGAAAGCGTTCATGAGTAATGCAACTGTTCCATAAAATTTTGGAGGATATTTTGTTAAAAAGCAGATTTATTTAGTTGATACAACATATTAGCAACTCATTTCTGCAGTATATCATACAAGAATTAAGTGGCTAAACAATGTAATGATCTCATCTTCGATGGATTTTCCCAGTGATCCTCTGGAAAAATATAGAGTCAATTGTGCAACTTTTTCCCTATGGAAAAACCGTAATAGTCCTCTTTCTCAAAGTTATTCATCTATCTTTGGTATGAAGTCTCAAAAATGATGATCATTGAATTATAAATTGGTTTTTCTTTGTTTTATCAGGAGAATGAACCATTAATAGTAGTTACTACCAATCCTTTGGTCTTTGAGTTAGATAAACACTCTGTTAGGTGGATTGTCCTATACTCTTATCCCCCAAAAAAACCCAAAAAAATGAATCAATTTATAAATAGCCCGTATTCTCTAAGTTGAATGCCAGTATTATTTATTCAAAATTCTGTCAAAAAAATTATTTAATAGACTAATTAAACCTGTGTGCTCTGTCAAATTTATAATTCCTTAAATAGAAAAAGTTGAGTTCATGGTTCTCTATAGAGAATATTGAAATGCATGAGTGATATTAGAATTAGCCAACCCTCTAATCTTCCTTTCCATTTGGAATTAATCTTTAATGGACTCCCTCAATCCCTAGCAAATGATGGAGAAGACTGGACCAAATTGAATAGCTCAGCAAGTTCTTTCTAAAATCCTTGCAAAAATAATGTATTGAAACTTCAAAGGTGGAAATTTTTGGGCAAGAATCAGATGAATTGATTCATTAATAAACCAAAAAAATTATCGCAAGCTATTACACAGTCCACAGCTAATAGATCCTATAATCAGCAATAAAATAAAAATTATCCAGGCTTCATGGACTTAAAAAAACTTCGCATTGAAGAACATCCAACAGGTCTTGAGGGCTCTGTCTTCGATCCTATTGACTGGGAAGAAGGAAAAACAATTTGTGAAGGAAACGAGGCCGTCTTTCTCCAAAAGATCGAAGAATTTGATGTTGTACTTGGAAAATCACTCCGTGATATTTACAATAATTTCTCCAAAGAAGAGTTTCGGCCTATTAGGACCCAAGCAAGGAGTCTCTCAGCCGCGCTAACGTACATTAAATGCGTGTTGATCACTTAGTTAATGATATTCATAGGTATCTCCCAGCATATCCACTCAGAAAGGCCGTGAAAGAACTCAGAACCAAATGCGAAAAGACTCCTTTGATTGAGGAGAATGCTGTGAGAGATAAAATTAGTGAAATCACCTTCGATAAAATAGAAAAAGAAAGAAGAGGTTTTGCTGAGATCATCTGCAGACTGCTCGAAGAAGCTAAACAGTTTAGAATCAGCTTAGCTGACAAAACTGACACAGAGCCTGAGGTATTCCTCCTTGAAGCTCTTCGTAAGAAATTTCTAGATTGTTAAATGAGTGCTAATTCGCTTATTTTAGAAAGTGACATTTCTAAGAAATATCCGACTCATACAGCCCCTTGCTGCTCATGTAACATCTTCTAACAAGTTATTCGATGATGGATTAAGAGTGGTAAATATTTCTATATTAAAAAGGTTTAATTTTTTAAATGCGTTTGATTATAGCGCAGATAAAAATCAAAAAAAGAGTTCGAAAGTGAGGCAACAAACCTAGTGAACCCCCGCGTGAATAACTTTTAAAGTTTATAACCAAACAAGTTTGTATTTTAAATTTAAGGAATGCTGTGAGACAAGTTTTCACGTGTGTTTCTTTTTCGTCATTCATTTTAAATGTGTTATGTGTATGCTTTCGCCAAGCATGCTAAATTTCCTATAGTAAACAATGATAATGATATTAAAAAAGAGCGCTTTTATGCTTTCGAAAGGAGGAATGGAGATAGATCTGAATGATGCAATATTATATTAGCTATTCATTAACATGAGTGCTCAAACAAATAGAGAGATTTACTGATTGTGAGAGATAATATTTGAGTTAGATATTTTAATATTTCAAATTTAAATTCTCTTCCGATAAAGTACTATCCGAAAAAAATGCAACAATGAAAATACTCAGTAAATGTATTTGATATTGGTAATAAACTCAGCTATTTCATGCCTGATCTAACTAATAGTATTTTTTTCAAATAGTTCTTACAACTCTCGGCTGCTGTATATTACTTAATAGTACTATTAAGGCCACATTATTTACTTGAGATTCTAACATAATCTCTAAAATAGACTATATTTTTAGCTCGGAATAAGCTTCCAATGCACTTTTGTATTTTTTCAAGGTTTCATCAATAGAGGAATTTATATATTAATAAAAGGATTCTTGTAAACCGATACACCTTCTATAGTTGCATAGTAATGTCGAATACCTTACCAAGATACCGTCCTAGAGAAAAAACTTGTGACAATATTATCTTTCAAATGACAGATCGCTAAGTTTGTATCATCAACTACCTCATACCTCATACCTCATATTTTAACATATTTTCATTTATTAATCTGAAAAATTCTGAAATTTATTTTTTTATATTATAAATTCTCTTTGAACTCTGACCCTTATTACAAAAATACTTTGAGTGATCGTCTTTCCACAACTATTGGTAGAAGCTCATAAAATTGAAGGAATTGCTATCACTATTGCTATATTCACGTTTAGATACTCAGCATAGATCTAAGATGAAAATTTCTAATAATACATCAATACTCCAAGCAATTAAGAAACATATATATCTAAATCAGCGAATAAAGTAGTCAGTCGTTCTTTATCAGCTTTCGATACACTCTTCTCACCTTTTTCGATCGCACTTCTTAAACTTTGAAGTTTCTCAACCACTCCATCATGTGAATGTAACACCGGCTGAAGACCATATTTTTGCATCTTTGAAAGAATCAACAACAACCCCTCAGTGCAGAGCTCATTCTGATCTGCGACCAGCGCAGCAAATACACCATCAACTTTCTTTCTGCTAAACAACTCATCAGCCAGCACCTCAAGATCACGCTTTTCTTCACGATTCGAATGAATTTCTTTCTCGTTCACTAATTTAACGAACGAACCCTGTACAGCTTGATATAATTTTTCAATGAGTTCTTGGAAATTTTTCAGCTCAAGCGATTCAAGCTCTGGAATCCATCCCAAAATTTCTAATGCAGCAGCAACCTTATTATTCGTCTCTAAGTATTTTGAGAGGTTTTCTTTAAATTGTCCATTCACATCGATTTCAGAAGCTTTTTTAGGGTTTATCAAAGCCTTTAAATTTAGAAGCTTAACTTCAGTGGCCATGTCTGTCGCTGTTAAGTTCTTTTTTCCAGACAAATAAGTGCTATGAGCTTCGGCAGCTTTGCCGATGAAACTTGCTATTTCAGAGCTAATTGGATGTCTCCAGGAGTAGTATTCCCAAAAATCAACAATTTTTTGAAGTTCTTCGATTGAAAACTCTTCGAATTTCTTGCTCAGAAGCAATTTGTTCAAATCGTCGTATTCTTCAATGTATTGATACTTAAGCTTCTTCAGCATTAATGCTAAATCCAAGACAACGCTCTGGACATCGAAATCGCTCTGAGTGTTGCGGATGATGATTGATAAAAGGCTTTGAATGCTATAGCTGCGAAGCAAATGGTAGTTTGAGTAATTCGCAAAGGATTGAAGAATTTGGAAGGACTGCGAAGGAGTGAGCGACGAAAAACTATTGTAAAGGTCGAGATCGATTGATTGAAGATATAGCCATCTCTTTTCGGGTTTTTGATCAGTTACTTTGGCAATTCTATCGGCTATGAAGTTTGTGCTTGCTTGTGAGGTTGAAAAGTGCATTTTGAGCCCAGCCAAGCTGTACTTGGAGAGTCTTGCTTGCTTTAATATCTGCATTTGTGATTGAAGAGCAGCAAGCAACATTGAATATCTTAATTGAAAATTACAATTCGGAAATTAAATTTGTATTTGAAGTAAATTTTATCCTGGGGCCGTCACACACACCATTTGCTTGGAGAACTAAATCATTTGCTTTGAACCTTGAAATTAGATTACGTTCCACCATTCTATGATTTGTAAAGACATGAATGAGATTTGCAGGTCTGCAAATAAGAATTTTTATACTTTGGTAATTCGGGTTGTGGTAGTATTTTAGTTAATCAAATAAAACTTGATGATCAGTAATTACCTCTTGTATTATCGTCATGTTTTTTTTTTTTGAGATTATTTTTATAGGGACAGTAATTCCGCTTTTAAAATTGTCAGCTTTTGAGATTCTATCTTCTCTTTCAGTCAAGATTAAAATATGTGAAAATCTAAATTTCATACGCTTTTCTTTCTTTCTACTCTCGAGCTTGAATTTATTTATAATAATTTATCTGAAGAGAAAAAATAAATGCTTGCAAAACTTCTCTTGGTAATTTGCTTGTTAACCGCCAGCAATACCTGGTCAATCAGCCAGTTTTTGGGCCTTGAAACGAATGATGACGAATGCACAGTTTGCTGCTCTAAATTGTCATCAAGACCTCAGCAAAACTACACTTACTACCAAGACACAGGCCGATTCGTTGGAGGCTCAGGTGAATGGGCCATTGACACTCATGGGTACAGCGGAAGCCCTGCAGGTAGAAATGACCCAACAAAACAATGCATTGTCAGCACTGGCCCAGCGCCGGCTGGACAATACAATCTTTCTGGATGCAAAGACACGATGCACAATGAAACTGTGATCAGACCATGCTCATTCTGGATGACACCATTGGATGAGTCTAAAATGTGCGGAAGAAGTGGAATCATGCTTCATGGATGCCAATGCTGCACTGATGGTGATACAACCGAGCCTCCAATTGATGGCTGCTCTGAAGGATGTGTCGTTATTCGTCGTGCGGAGAGAATGAAAGTGAGAGTGGGAGACATCATTACTGTCGAACATTATGAACCAAAGAAGAACATAACTCAATAATGACATGATATTTTGACAGTATCTTTCTCGATGGAGATGTTAAAGTTCAACTTTATATGCAACATTGAAATAAGTCACACCAAGGTTATCTCTCTATATCTCTAATAGTGCGAATTGGGAAAGAAATATATTAAAATATTGCAAATCAAAGAAAGCATTTTAGATAAAGGTAACATTCAGCGAGTAAAACGATTGCTTAGTGAGTTTTTTCAATCCGAAACCCTTGGTGTAATAAGAAAAACTAGATGACTTAGCACTCTCGAAAGATTCTGGAATTGTTTAATGGTAGAAGTTAGGAATAATGCCACATTTATTCGTTGAATATCTCATCCTGAGCCTGAATTATTTTTCACATATCAAAATACCTGAGATAAAAAATGCTTTCAAAATCTCTCTTGATAATCTGCTTGCTAACTGCCAGCAACGCTTGGTCACTCACTCAATTTTTGGACCTTGAAACGAATGATGACGAATGCACAGTTTGCTGCTCCAAATTGACCCCAAGACCTCAACAAAATTACACATATTACCAAGATACTGGTAGATTTGTCGGTGGCTCTGGTGAATGGGCCATTGACACCCACGGCTATAGCGGGAATTCTGAAGGCAGGAATGATCCAACAAAACAATGCATTCATAGCGTTGGTCCAGCTCCTGTTGGACAATACAATCTCACAGGGTGCAAAGACACGATGCACAATGCAACCGTAATCAGACCATGCTCATTCTGGATGATTCCATTAGACGAATCAAAATCATGCGGAAGAAGCGGAATCATGCTTCATGGATGCCAATGCTGCACTGATGGTGATACCACTGAACCACCAATAGATGGCTGTTCCGCAGGCTGCGTCGTTATTCGTCGTGCGGAGAGAATGAAAGTGAGAGTGGGAGACATCATTACTGTCGAACATTATGAACCAAAGAAGAACTTAGCTCAATAGTGATTTTAAAACTAAGAGTGCTATAAGAATATCTTCCAACCAAAGATTTTTACAGTACAACTTTACATTCAACAATAAAATAAATCGTTCTAATGATATACTTTCTCAAGTAGATTCGTGTTAATTAAATAGGAAAATGAAACAAACCGGATAAAAGAGTGGAGCCCTAAGTTTTTCCTTGCTACGATAGAAAAGAATATAAAAGTTATTTGCTGAGTTCTGTTTTGTTAAGCTTAAATTAAGTTCTAGCAATTCGTTTGGACAACACAGCCATTAAGGCGCTAATATGTAACTTGTAAACCAATGCCGAAAGGCTAATAACGTTTATAATTAAAAAATACTAGAGATCCATAGCAAGTCTGCGGTCTCTACACACAAAGAAAGGCTCATCTGAAAAATGGCCTCGCATATGTGGGGTAGATGAGATATAGAAAACGAGAATTACAACTGTTGATAACCTACTTTATAAGGTTATCATAATCTCTGTCCATGTAAGAATTCAGCAATGACTCCACTTCTTCAGAATTTCCCTCAGAGCTTTCCGTTTCTATTTGCGTTCTTCTGAATGAAGTCTTGTATTTGAAAAGCACCCAAAATGTAGCTGGCATTGCTGCGAATGTCAAATAGTAGTATCCTTCGTATCCCACGGCTACAAACCGGCAAAGTCAGCAAACTTGTAAATAAATCATCTTACATTCCATTGTCGCGATTGTAATCAGTATCAGACTAAAAAGTTGGGCCACAATGAGTGCATTTCCAACAGAAATACTCTCTGGAAGAGGATATGTAGTTTCCAGGATTGACTCGATGGCGAACGGAGTGAAGGAGATGTATCCCAAACCTTTAAATAGATAAGTAAGTGTGAGTTGTTATTTGTTATACCAGCTAGCGAATGCAAAATAATGAAGGAAGTGTAAGATTCTTGATCTCTTGCGAACGCCAAACCTAACTGAATGAAATGTTAGGGCCAAATCCTTAAATGTGATTAGATACAAGAGCTAAAAATCCAATGCCGAATGTGAATCTCAAAACGGCGTCATAATTGATAGATTTCTTTATCTCCAGGTACAAAGTTCCTCCTAGCGCTCCACACGTTCCAATGACCAAATAAACTGTTCCTATGTAGCTTAATTGGAGCTATTGAAAAAGTCATTATTAAGATGCGCGTTATAAAAAAGAAACTTACATTTGTATAATTGATCTTTTCTAGAATAAAGGACATCACATTCGTAAGAGCGGAACCAGTTCCGATTGCTGAGAAAAGGTAAATTTTTTCCCTGAAATTTTCATGAAATTGTACCAAATCCGATGCACAGCATGTTATAAACGTAGCGTTTATTACTGAAAAGCACCTTCAGAACATGCCACAGCGGCTCTTCAGGAGCCTTGGTTTTAATGAGCTAGTAAAAGAGAAGAAGCATATAAGATCTGGCTTTCTAATTGAGATATCTACTGCAGCAAGATTCGGAGGGTTTTTGGGTTTGTTTCGTATAGCTAGCCCAAGAACAACGGTTGGAACGACGACAATGATGAGTTGATGGAGGAACATCGTTGAAAACGCGTCCTAGTTTGAAGTGAGACAAGCACAATTACTCCATTACATTGACGCTCATCACTGCAAAGTAATAGCAAGGCACAATGTTTCCAAACGCTACTCCGAGATAACCGGCATAAGTTCCAATCAGTAGCGACCACATACGTTCACCCGCAGGAAACCAATTCTCTGTGATCACTATATCGTCTGTCAATCACTGTGTTTGAGAGAAAGTTTACCGCCAGGAATTTGCAAAATGCACCCTTGAGCAAGAGCGCAAAAGCCTTGTCCTACCAGGGCAAGTGTGTAGTTGTTCCCCGCGTACCATCGCAAGAACCCTCCAATAGTATTTAATGACGTTGAAGTCATCATGCAAGCTGCGAAATGGTCGACAATCAACGCAGAAAACTAATAACCAAGACAGATTATAGTTGGGTTTGGTTGTTTTTTTTTTACTGGAAGACACAGCATAATAAAACAGTAGTTGAAGATATTTGAAAGTTGCAAGTATCCACTGGTTCCAACTCCGTAATATTCCTCTATCTCATTAATGTTAAGAGTATATATCTGTGAAGCCATTGAGTTGGCAAAACTATGTTAATAGAGAATGAGGGAATGAAGAATAAGGTTGATACTTTAATAGTGAAAACCCTAAGAGAATGAACCATCTCCTTCTTTCTGGTTCGATCTTAAGGAGCTGGGAGTCAGATCCAGCAGATTTTTGGGATTTGTAGGAATAGAGTAACTTTTGTGCATCATTATCGAGCTTTTGAGTATCTTTGGGCTCTTCAGTCATTGAGTTAGCTGTTTTTGACTAAAAATTTATACGATCTTAAAAAATTTGAAGAGATGAGCTTTGTGCAACAAGCGAAGTAATACGCTACATGCATTTAAAACGAGGTATTCATACAATACAGAGGCTTAGAGGTTGCTCGTGAGTGAGTATTCGGATTCGTTGGATATGAAGTTCTATTGGGGTATTGTAAAGCCTTTGACGTAAAATCCAAACTTAAAATTTTGGAAATCAAAACCGTTTTCACTAACGAACTCTGAAAAATTTTTTGGTAACGACAATAAAGCTCAGGAGATCCCATCTCAGATTCCTATGGAGAAACTCTTAAAAACTGTATTTGTGCGAGAAGTTAAAGCAAAAAAAAAACGAGAAAGTATTGAAGTGATCTATCCTGTAATTCAGCATTGATGCTTACTCTGGCAAAATGCAAATCCATCGATTTTCCAATGATTATGTTCCACTTTCAAGGTTATATTAATACGGAGAGCTCATTTTTGCCAAAGCTAGAAAAGTGAAGAAATAGATAAAAGTCAGTTCTATTTGAAGAAGATAGTTCGCTTGTCTCTATGATAAGAAACCAATCTTTATAATTGAATATGCAGTTGCATCTGTTCATAACCTCGATGTCGCTCGCTCGGTAAAAGCATTGGTGTCTTGGTGTCAGAACAATTATATTTGTGAGTATGAAACGATTGAAACGAAAACCTCTTACACTGTAATCTCTCACCTACTACCTTTGAGACTTGCCTGATCAAATGACAGGAAAAAATGAGCTAAGTGAAATGGAGCACAAAATTGGCCTTAGGTTCATCGAAATTATCAATTAATTCATCATGAGCACCATGAATTTGCTGGTTTTTCCCACTTTATTGAAAAAATTTTAAAACATCTACTGACACCTCTAAGAATCATTGTTTGTGACATTGTTTTTTACGTATGAAACTATGAAACTGCTCATTTCTTTCTCAACAACATAAGATGAATGTTTTTTATCCATTACCACTTTTCTAATTATTTTTGCAAAGCTTTACAAAAGCAATACCCATTTTCTCATATATTCCGAATGCTCACTAAAAGATTGCGCTTGAAGAATTTATAGAACTGAATTTTCGAATGTGTTCGTCTTTGTTTCATGGTACTCTTTTCAACAACAAAGTGCAAACAAAAAAAAAAAACTGAGAGTAGTTGACATATATAATGAATTGAGTACATTATGATAACTAGACACATCGCACAGTGGCGAAAATATACGAGAATCTTCCAAACTATACTGGACGACTTATCTTTGCCTGAATTTAGATTGAGGAAACGCGGGATATTTCCCTAACGATAAACACGATATTAATTTCCAATACTGAAGAAAGCACTTCTAAATTATTCTAAACAATTATCTGCCTAACCTTGAGTGATAAAAATCAGGATCTTAATTGAAAAATAGGCAAAATGGAAAAGAAAGCCCCTTTCGAAGTAACTACTTAGCTAATTTTGACCAAAATATATCCCTTTCCAAAACAGCTCACCGTCCCACGCTACAAAGAACTCCTCGAAGGCGGAAAGCCGACAACTTACTTTGTGATAGCTATTCAGAAGCGCGCCGACGAAAAATGGGAAGTGGAACGAAGATACCGAGAATTCAGCGAACTTAACGATGTGCTTAAGAAGACTCACGCGAATCTCCCCTCCCTGCCAGGCAAGACCCTTTTCGCGCTGAAAGAGCACACCGATCTCGAGAACCGTCGAAGTGGATTAGAAAAATATCTCAAAGTAGCATTCCTTGATCTTCCAGCGTAATAATTATGCTCAGGCGATTATCACGAGACAAGATATTATTAATAACGAGGCATTAAAAAGATTTTTACACGTAAAGAAGATTCTTAGTGGGTTGTAACTCATTCTATTGCAGTTAGATAACTACGCCCCTGAAACCACTGTCCATCCTCCAAAGGATATAGGAGAACTTGGTGGTATGGTGTATGGCGTCAGAGATTTTTGCTATGAGGAAGACAAAGGTACTGGATAATTGATTATGAATGGTGAAGAACCCATCATCTAATTTCCCATAGGTCTCATGTTGATGGCAACCAGCGACATGAGTGTCACCTCAAGGGTTGACTCTTATTTGACGAACATGAAGATGCCATGGGAGAAAGAGCAGCCAAAAGGTGCTCTGGTCACTGTGGGTACCGTTGAGTGTTATATTCAGCAAGACCTGTCAACTTACAAGTTCGAAAAGCTATGGACTAAAACTTTCCAATTCCAGGTTTCCCATTCTTCCAGCTTACAGTTCTCTCTAATGTTACTTTAGGTGATCTGCTTATATTGGGACTCTCCAGCGAATGTGCTTGCTGTTGGGTACAAACCATTCATTTTCTTCTAATATATAATGTCTTATCTATCATTCAGACTCGATGACGGTAGTATCACAGTACTGAAGGTTCCTGCTGATGTCAATTACATCAAACAGGATGAGGTGCGAAATCCAAAAAAAATTCTTCAATTTAGCTCATAAAATCAATAGATTATTAGCAATAAAGTTCATACTCACAGAGTTATGGGTGTCTATCTCGACGCTACGACTGATCTTTGCTACAGCGTCTCGGAAGATAAAAAATTCAAAGTTTTCGATTACGTAAAAAACGACGTGATTTCTGGTGAGCTACTCCAGAGATCCCGACAGTTCTTTTAACCGTTTATACTAGAACTCTCACCCAGCAGCAGCGCGCTGACCGGTTTATTCGTACACGTTGAAACAAAAAGAGCGTTCATGATCAATCGATCAGGCCAGTCGTTTATCTATGACCTCTCAACCGTAATTAACTAATGCCTGTTGACCCATTAATCCCTTTCAGACCGTTCCAAAGCACATTTTTTCGATCCAAAACCATCCTAAAGGAGATATTAGAGGCCTTGATTTTGATTTTAAGACAAATTACCTCTTTACTGCCAACATGGATGACGGTGTACTTGCGATCTTTGATATCGGAAAGCCAGGAAAGGAAAAATACGCAAGCAGCCGCGCTATGCTGAATGGCAAACCGAAAGTTAGAGTCTGCAAATGGGCAAGCTCAAGACAGGAGTTAATCTCAGGAAACCAGGACGGTACAGTCACATTCTGGGACGCAAGGAAGGCTGAGCCGATTTGTAAATGATACATTCAGTTGGTTAGCTTACTAACATCTATTTTTTCATTAGATGTGATGCACGCTCATCAAGATGCTATTACGCAAATGTTTTGGCTCGATAAACTCCAAGTTCTTGTGACAGCTTCAAAAGACAAGAAAATCAAAGTGAATACTTTGGGCCTTTCGCATCTGAGTTTATTTCTTCTAGTTCTGGAAACTTCCTGTTGAATGGAGAGATAAAAGTGTTGTTGAGAAGGAAGAGCGTGAATATATTATGCAGAAGCAAACTGAAAGCATGATGAAGTTCAAGAAGCAGCAAGAGAAAGCTGAAGAGGATTCTGAAGAGGATGATCTTGCTGGCTGGCAGAATTAGAACGAGATTACAGCAATTTAGCTATAAAATGAAATTGAAAACAAATCAGTGGCTACCCAATGATTTATATGTCACTAGGACATTAATCGAGATTTATTATTCACAAATTGAGAAATTAGTATATCAGAGTTGCGAACGAACATCCGTTGCTTAAAAAAAAAATAATATTAGGAGGATAAACATTGGCTTTGGTTGAAACTACAAATGAATTGTCGTGTTGCTGTGAGCAAACGGCTAATTGAGGATGGCAAATTAGTCCATAAGAAAAAATTAAGTTTTAGGCAAAAGAGCAAGTGTATCCATGCCATCAATAAAGAAAGATTCTCGAAAAAAATCAACTGCAAATTGAAGAAAAATAAATGAATATAGTTGGCATCAATCCTAACAACTGACATCTCGTGTATTATCAAATTCCTTATCACAGCATAACATCTCTACTTATGAGACACTAGCTGAGCTTTTTAACTCTGTGAATGCAGTAAAATTTATTCGTTTGTGATCCAGATTTTGATTATTTAATCGCTGAAATTCGAATTTGATCATAAAATCTGGGTAAAACATATAACGATCGTATCCTTTCCTTTCTATGAGGATTCGTTGAGTTAATGATATGCGCAGACTCAACAAATGATCGAAACAACATGTGAATGCTTGTATTTTAAGAAATTGCGTTCAATTGATTCCTTTGTTTTTGAAAAACCAGTAAAAATGTTCCAAATTTTTGAAAATTTCAATATTTTTCCTTGACTTTGAAATGATCAATCGAAATCTCTTGAATAATCATTTTGAATGGTGCAGCAATTTCATCTTATCTCCTTTATTTTTAAAGAATAATCCAAAACTTTGATTATAGAAACTTCTTGCAACTATTTGGCTCCAAAGGAAATTGAGTTTGTTTCGTTCTTGTCCTAAAATATAAAGGATTGAAATGGAAATTATTCCATCACTCCAGACAAGGACTTACAAGTTAATGAATTCCACTCATCAAAAGTGATAATCTCTTGAAAGTATTTTGCATTGCAGAAAAAAATTCCTACAGCTCACTAATCACAGTCCCTATCTAAGATCTAATTATGGCAACTATGCCATTAAATGAAATTAGTCTCTATAGATTGACCTCGATAATAGAAAAATTTTCCAAAATCAGCTTCCAGAACACCAGTGAGCTTAATAATTTTAGAATACAAAGGCAGCGAGTTGATTTGTTTAATTTGCAATTCGAGAATTCTCAAGAAGTCAATTTTTAATTTCTTTTTTTTTTGCCTAATTTCATATCTATCAATTTTTTCTCAACCAACAGATTCGATAGCTCCTTTTTATCAGATTCTAAATTTTTGAAATTTACTTCGTCTTCAGACAGATTTATGTATTATACAAAAAAATTTTCGATAGAAATCAATCAAGCATCTGAAAGTCAAGGAATGAATCCCAAAGGTATCATATCATCCGCTTTTGTTTCTTTAGTCAATTTTGCTGTGCTTTGTTCGGTCCAAACCTTCCCTGTTACCTAAGCAACGGGCATTGTCTAACAGATAATTTATAAAGTAGTTACCTGTACGAAAGCGAAATTAGAGTGCAGTCGCCTCGAGCAAGAAGAGACTTGGGATTGTATTTTGCTTCTCAATATTATATATCACGCGGTATTCAAAGAGAGCGTCTTCTCTTTACCGGCTAGTAAATTCAAAAGGTTAAGCTTTCTGACTAACACTATTAACACCAGTCACCCAGGGCGAAAGGAGTCGCGATTTCTACAGCAAAAAGTTTGATTGCCTGTTCGAGAAGCTATCCAACACCATTTCAGATATTGTTCTTCAAAGAATTGTGAAATCAGCGTCATTTGAGTTGATTGTCAAGCTGATTTTCCAAGATAAATACCCGAACATCCAAAACCAAAAACTGGATGTGGAGGGAATTACTAAGTAAGTCAACAGTTTGTATCTCTTCTTGTTTTTCGAGAGTGTTCTAGAACCAATCGTGTTGATATGAAATTAATTAACTTTTTAGGAATATTCTCAGGAAATTAAAACCTGATATTGAACCAGCAGAGGCGGAACAAAACGCGCTGAATGAAGAAAAAATATTGGAATATGAGAAGAACCTCACAGACCTTTACCACAATATAATCAGTATAAGAGAAAAAATGAAGCTATTAGAAAACAAAAAGGGTGTACTGTCTCATACGCTCCTGGGAAGATTGGATAAGATAGGGGTATGTGAATTGTCATCATGTGTTGCTAAAGTTAATCTTGTATAATGAAGGTGGATGAATCAAAAGGAGAAAGCCCACAAGATGGAAAAATAACTGAAGGCGCTGAAGAAAGGTGTTCTGAAGATAAATCAACGGAAGCTAGCAGTGGGATCATGAAATCTTACAGCGAAGTGACGTTTCAAAAGATTGAATCAATCGTTAAAGAAGATGAAGAGGATGTAAACCTCAGCAAAAAAGCCATGACCCTCTGCAAAAACACTTCTCATCAAGATAAAACTAGACTACCCAAACGAGCGACAAATATCCTGAAGGCTTGGTTTTTGAATAACATCGAAAACCCCTACCCCACTACAGAAATGAAGGAGAAGCTTTGCCAAGAGACAGGGCTGAACAAGAAACAGATTCAAAACTGGTTCACGAATTCGAGAAAGGTAATCATTCGAAATCACCTGACAGATTTATCTATTATTTTAGAGATGTTTAGAGCCTTTGAAAAGGAAGCTAGGCTATCAAAGCAATACTGCAGCTGGAAGAGAGTTTGCAGGCTTGCAAGGCAATACAGAGGATAAGTTTGGTTCTCACCAACTGAAACTTCAGAACTCCGAAGCTTCATTAGAGAACATAACACCTACAATGTCTCAGTATACTGAACATCTACCATCTCAAGCACACCAATCTACTCCACAGAAATGGCATTCTGGAGCACAACCTCTTGCATTCAATATTCTGAATGAAACCATCCATCATAATAGACCCCTGCAGACAAGTCTGTGCCAATCGATGAACCAGCAACAGCAGATTGGAGTTCAACCCCTTTTAACTGCGCCTGTTCCAATTCCGAATGGGCATATGATAGGACTGTCAAGTTTATTATTGCAGTCTCGACCAACCTATATATTGCTCGGATCAACGTTAAAAGACTCTCCACTAATCACGAACTACCATACACAGGCCCTAACACCTATAGGGATCATGGGAAATAGCTATTTGGGTCTCAATCAGAGCCCAGAGAAAACCGAAACGAACCAACCACTTTCAGTGAGCTCTAATCTTGTTCATAATGGACTTTTTAATAGTGTCAGTAATATTGGGCAATTAAGACCTCAGATTACTAGTTATCCACAGCCGACACTATTGATGCCGCAAGCGATGCGATTAGCAACACAGCCCCTGCAGAATGAATTATGTCCTTCCAATCAAGCAGAAGCCACCGCATTTCTAAATAACTCAGTGTTCAATAAATTTGTGATAAAAACTGATGACGGTTTTGACAGAAGCCTCCTCCAAAACCTTGAAGGAATGGAACCAATCAAGTTTGTTGACAGTACTAAAAACAAACCTCTTCGTTTTGATGAGAAAACAGCCGCAAAAGCTGACAAGTTGATTCAAAAGGCTGACAATCTCAACAGTAGTCTCAATGAATCAATCCCAATGAAAAAAGTACATAAAGAAAGTGAAGATGGCTAAACAGATGGTTATGAACTTTGAAAAGAGTTTTTCTATTTTATTTATCCTCAATAAAGTCCTGTTGAGCTTCTAGTCTAGCAGAAAGTTATTATATCAATACTCATTGCGAACTATATATTATTCACCGTGTTTATACGTTTTCGAATGAACAAAGTCAATAATTGGTAAATGCAGTCCTGTTCGCAATTTTCAAATTCAAAACGACATTAATCTAAACCTAAATATCATCTCATCAACAAAACTTAGAATTCAATCTTTTTTCTTTTCGTTTATTCTGTATCTGTGACGTAGCTTGTGAAAATTCGATATGAAGTTTTGATTGAAAGGCAGGAAATGACTTTGTTAAAGGAGAGTAACAATAGTTTTGCATGATGAAATAAACACAAGCACCAATTCAGTTTCCCATCGTACTAATCACTTTACTCTTGATCAAAAATATCCAGGCTAGATTCACTTCGCAATCCATTCGCTCTTAAGATTAATAGTGGCTTTCGCTTGTTCCTGTTCGACAAATTTGGTTAGCTTTCTCTCAAGAACTCAGTTTATTTACTTCTTGGGCTTCGTCCTTAGGGAGGATTTCAACAGCATATGAACCCTTGACAACATTGCCATTCTTCATGTTCCAAACGCCAGGTCCTTTTGGAGCATTATGCTCAAATTCTCCCTCATAATAAGATCCGTCTGGGAAAACCCATCTTCCTTCAATTATTCTCCCTTCGTTCCAGGTTCCAACGAGCTAATTCAGGTTAGGGCCAATTTGTAAATTCAAACTACTTTCATTTGAGTATCAGAAAATCTGTAAGTTCCTTTGCCGTGTTTCTTTCCATTTCTCCACTTGCCTGAGTAGATATCCTTGTTTGGAAAAGTGTAGAGTCCTTCTCCATCGCGCTTTCCGGCTTTAAATTCACCTATTTGCGATGATACTCCTTTCTATCAGACTATGAGAATGAGCTACCATAGTAATCTCCCTTATCCTTGTAAGTCAATTTTCCAATGCCTTCTTTCTGATTATTTTTCCACTCTCCTTGGTAGAAATCACCGTTTTTGTAAGTATATGTTCCGTTTCCGTGTCTAATCTAGTGATTGAAAAAAAAATATTTTGAATTTCTTTGGATGATGATGAGGTGAGCTTACTCCGTCGACGAAGTCACCCTCATAGACTTCTTCGTTGGGGTAGGTTGCTTTACCCTTCCCGGTATAGTCTCGAGATGCAGTGAGGGTTTGGCCGTCAGCGGTTTCTAAAGTATATGGTCTAGCTTCGTCACCCATTGCTTAGCAGTTATAAATATATATATTGGAATTCAATAAATATGAAATAAACTTCAATTCAAGGTGTTGCAATACCTTTAGAAAGATAACTCACAGAAAGAAATAATATTTCTTGTAGCCGTGTTGAATCAGTCACCTTAAGAAATCATAGATGTGAGAGTTTTAAATCAAATATTTGAAAATTATATATCAGCTTTTCTCTTCCTGTCATCAGGCCCTCGTAATAAAATATGATTGCGATATACTAGTGAGAGGTATCTTTTCTCATTGGCTTCCATATTTGGTGGCAATTCGGGGGGGGGGGGGAAAAAATATAATTGAAAAGGTTCTAATCACAGCAATAAACCTTTCTTAATATATCCTGCTAGATCTGATATTAACTTGGAAAGACAGGTAACTCATTCAAAAGTTTTTTTCAGAATCTCTTGTATCAATCAAAATAAAAGTTCTATCCTAAATTCAATCATGAAATTGAATTTCTAAAGTATTCGTATAAGAACCTCCACCATATATTCATCTCACAATCATTCTACGTTCTGATTCGTGATTGAAATAACTTCATTTGTTCTTTTGTCTGCAGAGCCATTGGGAAGAGATGAGAGCTTATAGATAGTGCTGGCCTTGTCGCTTTGCATCTGCGATCCTATTGCAAAACAATTTTTGAAGTTTTCATATTGATGTAATATACTTGTTCTGATGTATTCACTGTTCTTATGGTCCGTTCGACATGGAACATTACGGAATTTCCTAATCTTGAATCCCTCAAAGGTTTTATGCCCAACTGAGAACGCGCGGACGCGATCTTTGGCTGTTGAATACATTAATTCATTTGTTTTTGTGCTTCTTGGACTATATTTTTGCCCCTTCAGTCTATTTTTCTTTCAAGACATTAGACACGTCGCCTTCAAACGAAAGATCAATTTTACCTCTTCGGCTCTTGATCTATACAGCTCTTCTATTAAAAGGGCTGAATGATTTCCAAATTCGCCTCCTACACAAGTTCTATCATTATTGAAACTCAGCAACGCAATTACCAATAACTTGCTTAATTGGTGTTGAAGGACGATTAGCAATTCCATAAGTGAATTCTTCCTCTGGAAGGTAGTATTTCACATGAGCTTGCCCTACTTTGACTGGCAATCTAGGATCCACACTATTTCGGAATTGGAAATGGCTCTATGCTCAATGAGATCTGATCTAGTTGAAGGAATGACGATACTTTTGGGTTTGCAACTCCACATGCCAAGGAAATTTTATTTAATTTGGTGAAATCGCGACCTGGGTTGGCGATCTGTGAAGGATAATGATACTTCCAAGTTCCAATGACTAGAGGAAAGGTGATCAAGGAGGATAGATTGAGAGAGGTTACCTTCTCTGACACCTTCTGGGTCTTTATTGGGAGGGTGGCCATAGGCAAAATCCATAGAGGGCAGGCGACGTGTGGTTGGTCGAGGTTTTCCAACATCGTCTCGATTGAGGAGATAGTTGCGAGTACTTGAAAGGTATTCTGACATTCCGGGCTTTAATGCTAAAACGTTTTGATTTTATTTAATCTTTGTGAAACTGTTTTGGCTGATCCACAATAGACTCAATTTCGGAGAAATGACCTTTATAAATGAAGCTAATGATTTTTATTCTGGATGTCCTCTATTAAATAACTAGAGAACTCTCAAATTTATCGCATTGGAGTCATGCGCTTGTAAACGATATGCGGTTACATTATAATATAATTGAGTTTCCCTACCCTGCCTCAAGATGGACTCGTGAAAATATTAAAACATCACATAATTTTCTGCAAATTTCTTTGAAAAAAGCTCTTTGAAAAGAAAATCTCATTAGTATTTTATAAAGAAGGAGGATCTGTTTCCAAATTGGCTTTGTCATTATTTGGGGCCATTTCTGACTTTCAATTAGACAAATGATTGATTTAGTAACACGCAAGCAAGAAACTCATTCAATAGTAATAATGTTCAATCAATCTGTAGAGAAAGAACTTGAAGTTATTCAGTGCTGCTACCAAACCTCTTTAACGATTTATTTGAATGGAACGACAAGGTTAACAAAGCAGAAAGTCTGGGAAAAGCTTCACTAAACTCATCTATTTTGATCATTTCGAGTTTCATGGCATTGTAATTTTACTGAACTGAATTCTGGTATTCTTTCGCACTTATTTCCTCTTCTCTGCTCTGCTTTTTCGCTTTTTATTTTCCATCGCTTGGATATATCTTGTTTGACAACAAGTATTCCAAATGACCGTTATTGAACATTCTTATTTGATCTTAGTAAATCAGACTTTTTTAATTTGATCAAAAAGAATCTGTGACTTGGTAAAAAGAGAAAAATATGAGAAAAACGAATAATTCGACACTTCTCCGAAATTCTAAGATAGGCGTTTGAGAAGATTTAACACTTTCGAGAGCAAGTAGCCTTAATAAAAATCATAGTAACTGTAATATCACAGGATCACCGCAGTTTTTTACTCCAATGTCACACAACAAGCTCAAATTCTCCTCCTTAGCATTAATGTTACTGATAGTGTCCGTACACACTGCGTCGATATCATTCGACGGCCCCTACTATTCAGCTTTCGATTGTGTCAGCCTCTCAAGCCAAGATGGATGGACCATAAATCCTCCATCAACTTCGATCCAATGTGGAGACCAATTCTTGAGCGGAGTCTACGCTCAAAACGGTTATGTTCAAGCGGCTTTCGATAGTTTGGTCTCTCATGCCTCGATTACCTTAACCCTGTATTTTGCTGCTCTCGATACCTGGAATAGCCAAGGCTTTTACATTATGGCCGACAGCCAAGTAATTTTCCAAAAGAACTTCACGACCAATGTTTCTCCAAGTCCTTTCGAGTGGTCAAACACCTGTAACAAGGCAGGTAACGATTACTTCGAAAAGATCGAGGTGAGCTTCTCGCATAACTCTAGCACACTACAACTTTTCCTCTCATCGAATTACCTTGGCTCTTCTTCAACTGGCGGCTGGGCTTTCTGCGGACTAGAAATATATCTTAACAGCTGCGATAAAGACCTCTATTACAATAATCCTTCAAGCTGCCTGTCTAGCTGCCCCCTTGGAATGTATGCTGATCCAAAGACTCATACTTGTACCGACTGCCAAGGCCCTGAGTGTTTACAACAGGTTACCAGCGCGTTTAGTTGCTATAATCTGCAAAAAGATACCCAATGGCGTTACACCCCTCAATTCCGGAGCAATACCTGTGGGGATAACTCTTTTACAGGGGGTTATGGCAAAGGAGCGCATTTGGATGGATACTATTACATTCCTTATTCATACAAGAGTTTGATCATCGAATTCCACGCGTTTTTCATCGGTGCGTGGAATTTCGATGAGCTTCGGCTTTTTGTTAACGATAAAATCGTGTTTCGCACGCAATACGCTGCTCAGCAGCAGAACAACTACGAAGCGTGTGGAGCAACTGGCGTAACGAGAAGATTTAAAGTCGCTATCAACCACAACAGCTCGCTCTTGAAGCTAAAATTCCTTAGTACTTTGAGTGTGGATGCAAGTTCCGCTAGCTGGGGAATTTGTGGTCTTAACATCACGACAAGAGATTGCTCTATTGATCGGCTTGGCTACTGTCAGGTTGATTTAGTAGCGCCTTACCGACTCTATCAAGCGTTCAAATGTCAGAAAATTGTTGATGAAGAAGCTTGGGAATATCCAGATGACTTGACCAACCCACAATGTAGAGACATGGCATTACTTGGGGGTTTTTCGCCTAATGTCTCAGATGCTCCTGAACTGAACGGCACTTTTATCGATTTGCCTGCTCACCAAAGCGTGTATTTGAACTACGAGTTTGTTGCAATAAATGGATTGGATAACCAACAGCTGGCTGTCTTTGCTGATGGTGCTTCTCTCAATTTAAGCCTCCTAAATAGTTTAGCTGAGGTACCAGAAAACATGAATAAGGGGTGGTTACATGAGTGCCAAAATGATACTTTAGACTTCGTCACGAGAGTCATAACTTCGTTCCCTCATACCTCGACTCAGCTGCAAATCAATTTCAATTCGAGTTTGCTGGGCGATACGAACCAGACATGGGGACTCTGCGATCTCCAGCTCTTCTTCAATCCTTGTCCAATTGGAAAAGTTTGGTTTACGCTGAATAACTCCTGTCTCGATAACTGTCCAAAGGACCATTTCGTCAACATCACCGTTGGGGTTTGTCAATATTGCACCAGGCAGACATGCTTGAATCAATCGCTGAAGCTTTTTGACTCTTCGAAGCCGAAGATTGAAGATAATTGGGATTATCAACCAGGTTACCGAACTTCCAATTGTGGGAATAGCACAATAGTGGGAATGTACTCTGAAGGAGCATATATCGAAGGCCGCTACATGATTACCCGCCCATACAAAAGCATGCAAATTTCTTTTAATATTACCACAAATAGCAGCGGGGAAGGAGCTTTCTATGTGTTTGTTGACGATGAAGTGAAAATGAATCTTCCGATACTCTCTACAGGTTCCCAATGTTCCGCACCTAGTCCTTATTCGGTGAGCTTTAATAATGAAAAAGACACCGTGAACGTTGCTTTCCATGGCAGTAATCTGACTTGGGGTATTAGTGATGTGGTTCTCACGCTGAGAGACTGTAGGGTGAAGGACAATGGAGAGTGTAGAGCAGGCATTATTATCGAAAACACAACAGAATATACAGCCTTCTCGAGCTCAAACGTTATCGAAGATGATGTATGGGAATATCCTAAGGGCTTTGCCTCGTATAGCTGTTTAGGAGTTTCGTATGTGGGGCCCTTTGTGGAAAAAGAGTTGCTTTCTGCCTCCTTTACTCAAGTCCCTCCTCATGGGAGCATTTATGTAACTTTTACTGTTCACCTTGTCGGGCATTGGTTCGATGATCGGTTGTATATTCAAATACAGGACGGGCAGCAGATTCGTACGCTTCGCTACGATTATAATGAAGATCCAGAGGGCTGGAACATGATCTGTAGTTCATTGGATGGAACAGTTTGTTTGGCAGAGACTCATGTGATCGGGTTCACTCATACGTCTGAGAATTTAACCATAGCTTTCTATTCTGAGGCAATAGGCGGGAAAAAAGCTTCCTGGGGGATGAATAATTTGTCTATTTTCTGGAGTATTTGTCCTTATGATCAATTTGCGTTAGAGAATGAGTGTGTCACTGAGTGCCCGGAAGGCTATTTACCTAATAGACCGACAATGAGCTGCGTTTTTGTAGCTTATTCAGTGGAATTATGATTCGATATGATTATTATTGCTGTTTTTATTCTGTCTATGTATTGATCTTTGATGTTGTTATAAAAATCCTCTAACTTGATCAGAAAACACAATGCAAGCCATAGAGCTCGCCTTCAATTAAACAACATTCATTGTTATCTTAGGGCTAAGCTGCGCAATAAGCAAAGATGAGTAGATAGTCCTTATTTTAAGCAGAGAGAAAAGTTAACCACCATGTAGTTTCGTGCGGTTGCTAAAGCTGAACATTTGGTATATATAGATACAATAAATGTAATTATTTCATCGAAGAATCAAAAACGCGGCTGTGATAAATATTACAGCAGCGAAGCATTGAAACACTATAATATGATGTATTTTAAGGCATCCTAATTATCCTATATTTGAGAGGGAGAAAGAAAAAAAATAGTTAACGGGTGTTCTCCTTTGCTTCCAATAAACCTTGTACTAAGGATGTTGATTTCATGTCCTCCGGAATCTATGGATAATGATTTATTGCATGCTGAGAAATATGCGAAGTTATTGTACGTTCCGATTGCGAGCGATACTTTTCACTTTTTCAAGGATAGCTGCATGATCACTTCCAAAATCAGAGAACTTTATATATCATTAGTGTTAAGAGGCAAGAAAACTGCGTTTTTTACATTCAGTGCTGTTCCATACTCTCTAACTGTCACTTCTTTCTTGCTGATACTGATTGACTCATTTACATTTTTCTGAAAACTTTTCATGTCTTTTTTGCAACTAAACCAGGAATCGTTAGACAAGGCTCATAGTTAGAGAGAGTTTACAGCTTTCCTGCTGAAGGATTGAACGAATTTGGGTATTGAAACCACTGAACTTCGCTAAATGCCTGCTTAATAGACGAGATCAATGTGACCATCATATGATGCCCCGATTTCCACTGAGGAATTAACGCCTATTGAAGTTGAACCAAATTTAGATCGAGCTTCGGCGCCATAAGCAAGTAATTACCTTCAGATCGAGCTGGTTAGTTTTTTGATCAACCAATGGATGGAATACTGAGGACTTGAATTGAATGTTCGGGCTGGCATTCGGGAATTCTTTTGGAAACTCTATCTGGAATTTAAATTTGCCACCTTTATAGGGACCCGAGCGCACCATTATTATCCCGTCCCATGCTAAATAAGCATCACATCGATTAGTTCACAAAAAATCGAAGAGGATATTACTTTCCATGTCCTTAGGCCTAGGTGCCAGATAAATCCCATACAAAAAGCTGTAGACTCTTGTGAGTTTGCTTTAAGAAGGAGAATAAAACACGTTGCAAGTCATTATATGTTACTATTCTGAATCCAGCAGCCTTTCTCTCTCGTTTTGAAAGGAATATGCAAAACTTTCGCTCTTCATGTTGGACCTCATGCCCTGGTTCTCTTGATCGAACTCGAATTCCAGGTTCTGCCTGATCGAGCTCAAACTCTCTAATTTCATTGAACTTAACAGAGGATTCGTCGGTCTTCTGTGGAATTCTCTCGAACTAGTATAGTCAGACTGCTTGCTCCTTGTAGAGTACTGAAGACTGGCGGTACTTGAGCTGGTAGAGGGGAACTAAAACCGCTGGAGTTTTGAAAGGAGTGAATTTGTATTACCTGTTGAAGAGAGCCTATTCGAGATGTACTGTGCTTTGGTTTCTGTTCGGGAGAGTCACAGATCTTGGGAGTTGGGATCTCTCTGTCAGTGGGAGCATAAAGATCCTGAGATGATCGCGGCGTGGTGGATTTGAGATTGATACGAAGATGAGAGTAACTTTTTTGCATCTTTTGGCGGTTATTTATTTAGGGACTTAAATTTTGAAGAATCAAATTTTTTGCTAGCTTTTGTAGTGTTTAAATACAATTACGTAAATCAGTTAAAAAACGATTTCAACATTTTGGCTCCTTTTTTTATGTATTAATTTTGCTAACCCAAATTTTGTAATAAAGTCATACATAATATTTGGAAATGGTTAAGAAAACACTATAAGAGAGTTAATATTGGGTAAGAGTTTCCATGGGTGCAATTAAGCTAGAGCAGGTCTAACAATTCTTCCTTTTTCTTAGAAGACATTCGGATGCAAATCGCCGAATGAAAGCTTAACTAGTGAATATTTAAAGGAAGCTGATAGTACATATAGGCACCAAATATTAATAGGGTAAGCCATAGTCGAAAAGGAAATCATGAAGAGCTTGATGTGCTCTAACATAGTTGCACCTCTATACATCGGGAATTTCACTGGAAATAATCGATTGTCAGTGAGAGACTTTGAATTGTTGTTTTCGTGATGATCTATACCCTTATGAAAATGAAAATCAATCTTTTAAGCTCAGTCATCCCCTCCTGCTATTATTTTTGAGCTATGAAAGGTGGGATAACCTTATGCAATTTACTATTTAATAATTCTGTTTGAATATAAAAAACATCAATAACATTAATTATCAAAGGCAGTAAATTCACTGGTTGTATTATATAAATATTCAAATGAATAGAATGAAGGCCATATGACTGGCTCATGCTCTCCAGCATATTTGATTATTCAACTGTAGCTATATTATTTCATGAGAAAGCCAGGTTCTAGAGTCCGAGCTTTTCTTCTCGCCTCTATCCTTATGAACGGATTGTCACTGTCAGCAGGTTGCGAAAGTTTGCGATAAGCATACGTGGGGGGCTTTTCAGCAAGGGTATCTTCTGTTTCTACTTTCATTTGATCATCCAGTTTCCATTCGAAATTGATTGGGATGTTCTGTTGACCCTGCGGTGCTGCCATTGATATTACTTTAATCGTGTGCCTATCAACATGTCCTGTGATCGTTTCTCTCCTCGCATTCCCTGTCGTTTCTTGAAGTGTCTGTCTTCTTGGAACATCAACAATTTCTTTAATAGTTTGTCTTCTTTGATTATCAACAGGCTCTATGAAAGTTTGTCTTCTCGCATTATCGGTCTTTACGAGAATTGTGGGTCTTCTTGGATTGCCATCTGGTTTGCTGTAATTTATTTCTTTTTCTAAATTCTCCATTAGTCCTTGAATTTTTGGAAGCGGCTCTTCTAACTCGCTGCGCGACTTTCCCATATCTTTCTTCTCTCTCGTCGATCTTCTAGGTTGGACTGCGCTCTGTGTTGGTGTTTCTTGGTTAAACGCTACTGTTTTCCTCTTTTTCATGGAGTCTTTAGAAGGTTCCAATACGAAATTAAGCTGCTGCCTTTCTCTTTGTTGATATGAAAGCAAATTTTGTTCAGAGTTATCTTCATAGTAATCGCTTCGAATAGGTTTCTTACTTGTAGGACTCTCGTTAAATAGTTCGAAACCTGACATGTCTGGGCCTCTATGGTTCCGCAATCGAGAACCCCCGAGCCGCTGTAATTTGAGCTTTTTCTTCATTCTCTCTGCTTTAATTCTCTTATAGTTCTTTATGTATAGATAAATATTGTAAGTCATTCCTATCAACGATGCCAACATATTCACAGCGATATTTATGATGATCATAATAACGATGACCAATCCTTGTTGTTCAACACTCGTGAAGGTTGGATCATTCTCCATGATTGAGAGATAAAGGTTTAATGCTCCTACAACGACTATAGACCCGAGATTGAAATAGTGGCTGAAATTTGATGAGAACGTCTTGAATGGTCTGATCATTGCTGAAAAAATCATAAAAAGGATCGTCCATGCGATGATCAAAGAGCACTGTGCAATTGGAGCTGATTGGACACTGAAAATCAAGAGAATATAGCCAACATTGAAC